>Ga0116230_10007209_pt1 | contig 10973 bp, 12 predicted proteins | sample S1TSphfallax_3_FD_88678 | JGI IMG/M metagenome (GOLD analysis project Ga0116230, IMG submission 88678) | Host-associated microbial communities from peat moss isolated from Minnesota, USA - S1T2_Fd - Sphagnum fallax MG | ecosystem: Host-associated > Plants > Peat moss > Unclassified | place...
AAGTTAGTTTTTAAAAGAGAATAGATTGAGAAAAACAAAGTTCCTTTAGCAGTGCATTTAAAGGGGAGCCCCCTGCCCCCACCCAAAAATTCACTGAGATGATAAATGCAGGATTTTAAGTAAGTATGATCCTAGTCCCAGATCTTCCAGTTCAGAAGGAAACACTACTTCGTTGTAACTTCCCACATGAATGAAAGATGTGGGTCTTCACCACTCCAGACAACAAAGCTGCATAATCTGAAAGTTCATCCAAAAAGTAACCTGGAACAAGCACTAGGATTTGTGCCAGACCAAGCTCCAATGCATTGTTCCTCTGCAGCATATACAAAAAAGCAGATTGTCAGGGAGCCCAAAAATGTAGGGCAGTGCATGAGAAGTAAAAAAGTAGGTCTGACTAAACAGGTAACTCTGATTTCTTTCTAGGGCAGTTCATTTGAGCACATCTGTAAGAGAGCAAGGTGAACTCCAAAGGATTAGCTTGATAAAGAGCTCTGAAACCTAGGATGACAACTGTGATTCACACTGATTGTACCCTGAAAGCTTGGCCACTGAACTTTGGCTACTTTGATTAAATTGGTTTGCTGCATATCAAATTAATCTGCTGCTGAGATCCATATTTGAAAGAAAGGGTTGGAACTCACAAATTTTGTTGAAAGCCACAATGTCACAGCTCTGAATATACTCGTTGTTAGGCTCTGATGTGAGATAGTCCTCAATAAGGTTGTCGACCGAAACTTCATCATCAACAATGGTCATCATGATCTGAAGCTTCTTGATACCTGCCACAACTTGCACCAATTTGGCTGTACACACAGAGAGATCTTCATAAGCTACATTTAGAGAAAATGGTAAGCTACATTGGCAAATGAATCTCAAAACATTATGGCCTGACACAAAATGCAAAACTCAAAATGACCATCAAAGCTTAATAAGATCCTCACATGCTCCCCAGAAGAGTCCTTGCATAGACACTGAACGCACACACTCTTCCAACTTCTTCATGTCAGTTTCATCATCCCAGGGCTTGACATCCAGTAGAACAGATGATTTACCACCTGCCCAACGAAAAGCAATGTGTCAATATCCAGTTCACAGTTTTGAGACAGCTGAAGTCTCATTGCAAACTCCACGAACTTCCTCACAAACTGTGTCCCCGAAGGAGGTGTACAGTCTCATTGCAAAGACTCCACAGACTTCTGCACAAAACTGTCCAGAAGGAGGTACAGTCCTATTGCAAAGACTCCACAGATGTCCTCACAAAACTGTGTCGAAGGAGGTATACAGTCTCATTGCAAAGTCTCTGTAGACTTCCTCACAAACTGTGTCCAGAAGGTTCTAGAGTCAACATGAAGAAAAAAAAAGACAGCTTTTTTTTGGCTTTCTGGCAGACTCTGCCATCCATTAATCCAAAAGGCAATGTGAGCTCTGAATGCACATCTCTCAAGCACAAAGAACTCACAACATAATACAGTACACAATGAGCCAAGAATAAAAATCAGCAAAGAGAAAAAAAAGACTTACTCTCCTTCTTCTTGGCCCCTGCTGCCTTTTTGGATGCTTCACGCTCCGCAGCTGCTGCTGCTTCTTCCTCTGTCTCTTCTCCAAATAGATCAAGATCATCATCATCTGCCTGCACATCAAAGCCACCTAGAAAAATAGTTTGTGTGCAGAAATGCAAAAGAACAAGGGGGATCTGAACATCATAATGACATGAGATTGCAGACTTCAGTGACAACACCTCTGGGACACACCTCTGGGGCTGGTGTTGCCTCAGCTGTGGCAGCAGCGGGTTCTGTCTCAGGGGCGGCAGCAGGTGCCAAGTCCCGGCTGCTGGTGGGTACTGCAGAAGCAGCTGCTTCACTCTCAATATGAACTCCAACAGCTGCACCGCAGAAGCTGATGATTGCATTGACAAGATCACATTCTTCTGTTCAGTGATAGCAAACGCAGCTGCTGCCGAGACGATCCAAAGCGTGTCCTAAAGAGACGATCTGCCTGAAACACACCTGAGAGGGACACGAGGAATAGCAAAACAAAGACGAGGCAGAAACAACAGAAGATTACAGACCTCGGGCCGATCAGAGCAGCGATGTGAGAGTGCCATCGTGAGATGTTCACGAACTCCGCTGGAACTGGAAGATGCTTCAGAGCTGCATAGACAGCCAAATCATCCCTGGAGGCTTCGTACCTGCATGGAGACACAGGCACGGACACAGCTACCCGCTCTCACAAATCACTTCCTTCACCTCACATCAGAAACGATGGGCGCCGTCTCTTCTGCCGCCTGACGCACAAGCATGCAACCAGGTTCTGCAAGAGGAACATACATACGTACCCAGTGATATAGCTGCGGGTGAGTAGGTACTCGTCCAGCTGCTTCAGTCCTTGCTGCGAACTGAGATCAGGGAATTGCACAGCCATGACGACCACGATCTACACACAAAAATCACAGTTCCGCGATCTGCACAGTTGCGGCGTATGCAAGCAAAGCTGCTAAGGAGAATCGGCGGCAGCAGTAGCAGCAGCGATGATAATGATGGCGACATGCGGCAGTCTTAGACTCCTAGGGTTTGTTGTGTCGTTGTCCGGGCCCCGTTCCTGCCGATCAAGCCCCGTATAAGAAGATCTGCGCTATCGGACTGTTCGATCAGAATATCATGCTTGCCTGAGACGGCTGTTATTACCGTTGTTGTTGTTGGAGGAGGAGGAGGAGCAGCAGCGATGTCAAATCCTTCCGGCATCGTCAAGCGAATTCCGCTCATCAAGTTTCCGAATCGCAAAGCTGGACAGACGCAAGGCATTGTTCTTCGTCTTCTTGTCCTTTGTTTTTTTTTTTCCCCCTTACTTCTCTGCTTCGGTATCGGATCAATCTGGTTTCGTAGTTTTTGCGGACTTGAAATGGCGCCTCTCTCTCTCTCTCTCTCTCTCATCCATCCGTTCTTGCATCGTCGATGCCTGACGGAACGGATCTCCGGATTTTCTTTTAGTAGAAATCTCTTGCGTTTCTTTTTGCATGGCCGGGGGTGACGATCAAGGTTTGCTCGTACGAGAGACATCATCTGAATTGCTCGGCATGCATGGGAGAGAACAAGGCATCCCTTCTCTTCATCTGAAATGCTCTGCATGCATGGGAGAAGAGAAGAAATGGCTTCTCTCCATCTGAATTGCTCTGCAAGCATGGGAGAGAAGAAGAATCCTCAGAAAGGCATTCATTGCTTCTAGAGGCATTTATTTGTTCAATAGTGCAGGAGGAACAAGGAAAATGGATTGGGGCAAAAGGACACCACCACCAGCAAACATGGCCAATTACTCTTGGGGGGGAGTCTAACGCACATTGAAGACTGTTCTCAGAATCAAAACTCTGTCTCCAAATTGAGAAGGTTTAGCAACAAAAGGTTTAATTGTGGAGGGTGTAAAGAGTATATTCCGATATGTAGAATTCTTTGTTGAGAGATAGATAGGACAGAACTTACAGATATGACTCTTGCTTCAAACCCTGTTTAACAAGCAAAGGATGTTGCAATGTCCCAGTATTGTAAGTATTCCCAAATCTTCTTCTTGGTTGGTTGATTCTGGTGCAAAATTCACCTTACAGTGGGGGGTTGCTGGAGCTCTTGGACATGAATGGGTACTGGCAATAATTGAGATGCATTTTGGAACCTTTGATTCTGGTCTTTACCACAGCACTCACAGATGGGTAGAGAACAGCTGCAGGCATTGAATGCAAGCTCTTTACTGATTTCCTTTTACAAATATGAGTGCCAATAGATTGACAATAGTATCACTTTTGATTTAGGACTCTTCTAGGGTCTGAGAAATGCTGGCTTTAATGGACAGAGTAGGTATGTGAAATTAGGAGTGCTGGAATTGATGATGTTTCTGGTGTGTTTGTATGGAATTGAGCAGGAAGGCCTCAAGGTGGAGCAAAAGGGGCTTCTTTACTTTCAGGGGGCTCAGCTTCTACCCAACCACCACGGACCAAAGTCTCTAAAGAGGAGATTGAGATGATCCTTGTGACTATATCTCTAACTAGCCATTTCTCAGTCCCTGAGTTATGGCAAACTTTCAATTTCCAGCATTTTTTCTGAAGACTCTTGTTGTCGAGTCGAATTGGTGTCTACAATTTCTAGTTGTTTCCTGTGTACCTCACCAGTTGGAGCTTGACTGATGGTTGTGTTGGCTTGTATCTCAGTTCTGATTTTATGTCTCTTTGCCTTTTATGCCTGCAGCTGGGTGGTGCTACAGCATGACAAAGTTCTCCATGTGCCTCCTTTGTGTCTTCATACATGAATCTGTGGATACTGCTGGGAGCAATGGTAAAAGCTCAGTGCAATTTCCACTTTGTTGGGTTAACTCATGAGCTCTGGTAGATGTCACAATTAAAGTTCTGAAGCACAAGCAATCTGAATTTTTTTGGCATAATGTGTGCCTTTCCAGAGCCTGGAGGGCTTCATCAAACATTTCAAATCAATGATATGCTCATTGTCAAGGAGTTGGATGTTTCAACATGGAATGCTGACAATTTGGCTCTGATGTTGTGGTGACAGGAACTAGATAAATACTGTCAAAGAAAGTTCTGGACTGGATACCATCAAAAACCCCTCACTGGGGAGAAATATGGCCACCATTTATTTCTCTCCTTGTATTTTTGTAGCCTGCTTTTGTGCTTCACCTGAAATTTTACTGTACATTGAGTTCTTCTGGAGCTGGTCTTTTGAACATTTTCAAGCCAAAATTTTGATTCCACAGTGCACACCCTTGGTCTCTCTCTTGAAGATAGGATATGCATCCTTGACTGCAGTAACTAAGCAAAGTTTGTAGACAAAGAGAGCATGAGTGTCAGTTGTTTCAGTTGGTGTACTTTTTTATCCAGCAAATGTCAATCCTGGAATGAAATGAGGCCATAATGCAGCTTCGGGATTCACACACAGCCCTGGGTTCTGAGTCTTTTACTTAATTGTATTGTTGACTGCTTTTAGGAGTGATGACCATTGACTGCTTCCAAACCTTGGAATTGTTTTAATTAAGACTGATCTTGCAGTGATGTATATGAGCATCTAGTGAGCAGGTCTCTACAATTTCCTTGTGGCAGCAAAAGAGAACAACACTCAGGTCACACTCTTCCAAGTCAAGATATGTGATTGTTTCCTTGACTGCAGAATCCTGCATCAGATCAATTAATGCACCATTATTGTTCACCTTCCTTTTGGATTGCAATCAGTTTTATTCTAGAAACATTTCAACCTCTTGTAAACCCAATATATCAGCAGTATGTCCAAAGCACTTGAGAACTGGAACTAGAAGTGTACCCTTCTCACGCTACTTCTGCTACGTGATGAGAGAAGCTCTATTGTGTGATTCTTTCTTGTGATGATGTATTGGCAAAGGCAGCAGAGAACTTGAATGGTGATAATGACACACACCAGGAGCACCAAAGTTCAATGGGTTGAAGGAGAAAACATAGTACGACAAGATGCACCTTTGTAGCTTGACAGCAGAAAAAGCCTGAATGAGTATTTCCTAGCTATCTAGGGTACAATAATATTGAGTTCTGTTGTCTAGTTTCTCTGAAGGAGTATCTAACTTTCTGTGAATGACCTTACTGGTGACTAACTTTGTTTGAATTGATATACAGGTGCAGAGAAAAGGGAAAATGCTCAACACATGCTGCTTATAACTTTTGCTTGTCCATGTTCTTATGATAACTTAGATAGTCATCTGATCATGAAAAGATCTGTGATATATCAGGGCTTTTGTCTGGGCTGAACAACCACACATCAATTGGAAAAAGCATATGCAGCAAAGAGAATTCAATTTACTATTCAAGAGACTACAACCTCAGGCTGTATAAGGGGTGGAAATTGGTAGGTCTCACCAGAGGAGGGGCTGCAGCATTGTTGCTGACGGTGTTGGGTACTGCTGTATTACTACTCACTATGATCAGTTTCCTGCTGCATTGCTCTGGCAATTTCATCTCTCCTCCTTGCTGCAGTTATATCTGCAACTAGCCTTCCCTCAAGAAGAACTGTGAATTCAAACAATAAAGCTACAAATGTGCCCTACATTTGTAAAATAGGGGTGAAATTAAACAACTGCTAACAAATCACAAATGAGGGCTACAATTGTGGCCTACATTCATGATTTGTAATCAATTGTATGAATTCGCTCCACTTTTGCCACCCAACAGAAGGCAGCATCTTTGTGGGCTCACACACTTGTTCCAGTCAAACCTGAGTTCTTGCTTGTTGTCAGAATAACTTTGCTGAGGAGGCCAGAGAATCTGTGTGTGCTGGCACATGATACAGCAACTCTTCCATGCTAGCTTAAGCTGTTGTTAACTGAATGTAGAAGATATAGATTTGTTGTTTGGCTGCAGGACCTAAAGTGATTCTTGGGAGTCCTGAAGGAGACTGCTAACCGAATGTAGAAGATCTAGATCTGCTGTTTGGCTGCAGGTCATAGAGTGATTCTTGGAAGTCCAGGAAGGTCACTGCAAAATGATGGGTATACAGAGAACTGAACTATGCTATTTCAAGCTTGCTGAATTCAACCACAAGCAGAGAAAGAGCTGTGTTGGATTCTTCTCATGAAGCCCTGTCACTGCTCCAATCACAACACAACCCTATTTCTTGCCAGGGTTTCACCTGTTACTGCTCCAAACACAACAAAGCAGTGTGATTTCAGACAAGTGGGGTCCTTGGGGTGTTATCCCATACTGGGTCCAGGGACATTGAAGTCCACAAACTACACCATGGGTGCAGTTCTTGAGCAACAGAAGATGATATACTGTGCTCCATGAACAAATCAACAAACACAAAAAATAGAATGTGACCAAGTGCAAAAATATATCAAAGAGATTGTGGAGAAAACCCCACAACACCACTTTGTGGGTAACATGACAATTCAAGCAAGAAAAAAATTATGAAAGAGAAAGAGCTATCTTGTACTTTGCATGAAGTACCCATGATCATGCATCATGTTTCGCAAATCTAGTGTTTCATTAAGCTCCAAGAGTGAGTTAAATACTAATGTGTTGTGAATTTGAAGGGTAAAAGTTCACACCTTCAGGCTAGTCAAATGCTTCAGAGGTCTCAATAACCATTAGAAGACAGCTCTCTACCTGACCTAGAAATATTGGTGCAAAATCTTGAAAGGGTTCACTGGAAGCCTGACTTGGCTTGAGTCAACCACATGAAGTGAATGGTAAAGTTACTCAGAAACTCACTGCTGCTTGCTTGACTGCATGCAGACTACTAAGGAATATACCTGCAACAGGAGGGGGTGTGAACTGTTGTTCTCTCAATGTTAAGAATGTTATGTGGTATGTTTTGATTTCCACCTCAATCCTGGGTGGTTGTTTCTCCTGTCAGGAATGACAAAATGCTACCTTCAAATGCTGCCTAGAGTGCCTACACCCTCTGTACCTTTCAATCTATCCGTTTGTCTTGATCTACTGATGAATGCAAAAAGAAAACAACTCATGGCATTCGTAATCGGTTGACATAAGCCAAGAACCCAGTGAGTCGAGGAGCTGAGCGCACACGCTCTGATCGTCTGACCAAGGCCTCTTCTACTGCATATTGCTGTGCAAGCTCCTTGGACCTCTTTTGCAATGCAGTACTGCCATCATAAAAAAAGAAAAGCATAAATATCTATTTGAAATGAAAGCAGATGCGAAATGATTAGCATCTGCTTGAACTGTAGGGAAACCTTTGCAAAAACTGGACATACCAAACTTAGGGCAGGGCTGGATGTGGGGGTTGCAATAGGAGAGGAAATGAACCTGATCTTCTCATATAATGTCTCCAATTCCTTTTGCAAACTTCTCTCTCTTCAATCCCTTTCACATTCCAGGATTTGAATAAGGCATCAAGCTGCACATACACAAAATGCAACCTTTGGCGGGTGAGAGACATGAACAGCTTCTTGCAACAAGACAAAAGATCTTGGAGAAGAAGGGAATGATATGAACCATGAAGAATTATTATGAAGGGGGACGATCTCTTAAGCCACAGGTACCTCCTCTTTTGCAGTGTAGTAGCCCCATTGTTTGCAATCATTGCTCTCTACAAACAATCGGCCTTCCCTGAAAAAGAACCAGAAGCAGTTATGAAAGCGATCTTTCCCAAGGGGTGTAGTCCAAATGTAATGCTTTTCCATCTCTCGCTCCAAATGTTCTTGCTGCAACAGTTCCAAAAGATTTGAGTCAGAAAACATTTAACAAACACTTTTGTATCACAGATTTTGAACAATAGCAATCTGCTGGGACTGCAACTGAGGAGGAGGCCCTATTTTGGCACTGAATTGTTGCAACTGGCCCACTTTAAATTGCAAGTGCAATGGGAAGAGTGGGTGAATCAGGGGCATCACGGACACACCTTCTTCAGTCTCTCGGCCAGCAGTTGCTGCTGGATTTTGTGCTGTGTGAGGGCCTCAGCTTGTTCTTTCCTTTTCTCTTGGAGTTTCTTCTGTTCTTCAGTGCGTTGTTGCTCCTTCTCTTCCTCTAGTGCTAACTTTGCAGCCAATTTTTCCTTCAATAGCACATGTCTTGATCTGACAGCTACACTATGATGATTTTCCTTTTCCCTGCAAAACACACCCTCAAAGTTACTTGAGAGAAACTGTTGTCCAAGACATCATCATCATGACTACAACCCCCACTTCTCGGCACCTCACATGTAGAATGTGTTCTTCTTTTACTGCATATTGATTAAATGGATTTGCATTGCAGAGAGATGTGTTATCCTCAACTTTCTGGAGGTTTCCCAAAAAAGAGTGACGCACTCTGTCCACCCATTACTGACTATTGTCAGATTCCCAAAAGAGTTGCGCTTCCCTTTCACTGTCCAGCCTCTGAGATGATCATTTTCTAGACTGTGTCCTTGCTCCTTTGCATCAAGCTCTTCACCATTGTCTATGCCAGAACAAGGAGTTACAGTTGGTCAATCATCTATCATGTGTCAGCTTACTGGTAAAGCCAAACCATTCAAAGCCTTGGTGAATTTTCAGTATTCCCAAAACCTCAAAATGGGAGGAAGAAGTCAACCAACTACAAAAAATGATGCTCACCTTCTTGATTTCTGTGTTCTCTGCCATTCTCCAGGATTTTTTCCTCTTGGTGGTCACCATTCTCCACTGCTAGGAAATTACTATTGCCAGGGCATTGTTGTCGCTTCAGGTTCTCTCTTTCTTCATTCTTCCTTTTCAGCTCTTCCACCTCAGCCTCACGCTTGTTAGCCATTGCCAGTTGATGTTCCTCAATATTATTGTCTATTTGGGTTCTAATTGCACTAGAGCTGACGCAACAACCTACTAACTCCATCAGAATCTTCAACTTTACACAGGCATCCAGCTGCCTATACAAGCCCTGCTGGATTGTTGGGACATGTGTGACTCCTGTGAATTTGTGTTGGCTTGGTAACTCTAAGAAGTCACACAAGTCATCTTTCCAATTTGCCATTGAGATCTGCAGCCCCATTCCATCCACAGTAAATGCTCCATTGTGCTTCTGTTTGAGACCACCATACAGAGACCTGTCCCCATCAAAAATTCCTACTGTCACTGGAGGGAAAAAACAATACAAAAATACATCGAAGACCTCACCTTGCTATGGTGCTTTCTTCTATGAAAAATTCATCTCGGAGGATTGGGTCTGTCAAAGCGATGCAGAGCAATGCAAAATTGATTTCAAGTAACAAAGGTGCTTCGCCTTCCTTATAGTCAAGTGACTTTTCCAGCTCCTCCAATGTGAAGGGAGAGAGAAAGAGTGCCTTGCTAAATAAACTACAAAAATCCCAAACCATCAGCAAGTCACCAACACATGCCATGGGCAGGAGAAAGTCAGTGGATGGAACTGGGCGATCATTGAGCTGTGGATCTTCTGATGACAGTTTGACATGAGAATCCTCAATTGGGTATCGAGTTCGCTGCAAAATTGCTGCTGCTGCTGCACGTGTCCAAAAATTGGATCAGTCATCCAGATGCTGCAGGTCACCAAGAACAAAGTACCACCATTCAACAGATCTGTTCAGGTTCAGAATACAAAGTCCCCACATTCATTCCATTCATACTGTTGATGTTCAGTCTGACAAAATCAAGCAAACCTTGCAGCAGGTCAGGATGGCTTCATCAATACCCTCAATCTGTAAATTATGACTTTCCCCCACAGATCTGTGATTCTCAATGTCAAAAGGTCACCTTTGTGCACATGTTGTCTTTTTCCATCTGCTTTCTTTCTGGCACTAGTTCCCTCAGGATGCTTGCGCTTCTTCTGTGTGTGTGCTTCATTCACCATTTCATCTACCTACAACTCAAGAATTGCTGCAGTTAAGAGACATTCAAGGTTGCCTGCTTGATGATCACTGAAAAACATTAACAACAATGACAGACTAACAAGATGAGAATGTATGTATTGCAAGAGGAGAAATCTGAATGGCTAACTCACTTTATTGTGTTTTCCTCTTTCACTTGGAGGTGTCCGCTTCAATGGTGTGTCTGTCAGCTTCGGCCGTTCAGGTGCAACTAATGGTATCTTGTATTTTCGAGCTTGCTTATCATGTACTGACCAAGGAGAGTTTCTGGAGGGACCTGAGGATGCGGACTCTCTGACAAATGCTTTCAGCAATGCCCGAGAGAAAGGATGTCGTTTGCGCTTTAGGTCATCTGCAGATTCTTTGGATATACCAATCTTTCTATTGTTGTCATCTAACCATGCAACATTGTATCGAGGAGTCTCATACTTCTTCCCCTCTTCCTTAAGAACTTTCAATATCTGGCACATGCACGTTGAAGTTGAAGAACCTTCACCACGGGTGCCTGTCACCACCTCCCCTACCACAAACCTCTCCTTGAAATCCTTGTAGAGACTATCAACCAGCTCATCAATCCGAAGTGGACCTGCATCAACCACATACCCCAAGATAATGCAACATCAACATTAGACAAACTCAAACATCCTTGTGAGAAAACAAAAC
>Ga0116230_10007210_pt1 | contig 10972 bp, 8 predicted proteins | sample S1TSphfallax_3_FD_88678 | JGI IMG/M metagenome (GOLD analysis project Ga0116230, IMG submission 88678) | Host-associated microbial communities from peat moss isolated from Minnesota, USA - S1T2_Fd - Sphagnum fallax MG | ecosystem: Host-associated > Plants > Peat moss > Unclassified | place: USA...
AGGGCAAATGGCCCCAAGCCGGCGCGTTACGCCCGATTTGGGGGCATGCGATTACTGCTCATCGGTTGATTAGAAGGCTATGGCGTAAACGTAGTGCTCATCATCGCCCTCCCCGGGACGCCAACTTCGGAAAGCTCCTCTTTCAAGGCGCTGGACGGCTCTTTCAACCGAGTAACGTGACCTGTGGTTACGTGAAAAAACTTCGAAGAACTGGGCGCGAAAGATGTCTCACTTTATATCGTAATGAAGATCGGCTGGGATTGCCGTGTCGAGGCGTGAAGCGATATGCGCCGCGACGGCGTTCGGTTGCGCGGCGACTTGCGGCAGGCCCATCAACTCTCCGAATTGTTCCCTCGCCAGTGGCCCGACGACCAGCAATGTTGGGTTCGTCTTACCGTTCGCATCGATCACCTGTCCGACGGCGTCGACCTTGATGCCCAGGCCAAGCTCATCGGATTGCAAATGGCCTTGCCTGGACAGGCTGCGCAGCGCCGGATTTTGGTCAACCACGGTGCCGTGGGACGGTCCCGTTGTGATGATGACACGGTCCACGGAAATGCACTCCGTCGGCTCGCGCAAACCCCGCCGCGGCTGCAGGACGATATCGATTTTATCATCATGCCGGGCCGCCGACCGCATCGACGCGGCCAGCACCCGTAGCGATTTGTCCAGCTGTTTATCGAGCAAAATCTGCTCGATCTGTGGCGCGATGCGGTAGCGGTGGGCATCCCAGTAAACCCGGAGATGGCGCAGGAAGCGGCGCCGTTCGGTGGTGTCGAACCCGCGCCACAGCCTTTGGCCATTGGCGCGGACGTCATCGAAAATGGCCTGCCAGGGCAGGTTGTTTTCCGGCGCCGCGGCGACCATTGCCCGGACCCGCCGCACGAGCTGCAACAAACCGAAAGGCTCCTCCTCGCCGGCCAGCCAGGAAAAGCCAGCGGGCGCTGGAATTCTGGCATGGCCGCGTGGCAACAGACCGCGCCGGGAGAATGCTGTGATTTGTCCCTTATGGCCGCGCCGGCTGAGCGATGCCACGACATCGGCCATGGTGAGGCCGGCGCCGATGATCAGCACATCTTCATCCGGCCGGACATTTTGCAGGGCGTCATGCCGCCAGGGATCGGCGATGACGGCGGGGTCCTCCGCCAGATGGGCGATCCCGGCCGGCAGGCCCGGCGGCGGGTGGCTCGTGGCGAGCACGATGATTGCCGCCTCGATCCGCTTGCCTTGCGCTGTGCGGATGGCATAGCCCGCGCCGTTCGGCGCCACCAAGAGCGCCGTGTCCCGTACATGCTCGATGGTGACGCCAGGGCGCGCATGGCGCCGGCTGGCGACGATTTGCGCGACGTAGCGGCCGAAGGCGGCGCGGCGCGGATAGGCGTTGCCGTCATGCCAAATCGCGTCCGGATCGGTGTCCAACTCGCCGCCGCGGCGGAACCACTCGTCGAAATGCAACGGATTTTCAGGGAACACCGTCATCCGGCTGGCGGGCACGTTGATGCGGTGCGCCGGGTCGGTGGAGGAATAGGCGACGCCGCCGCCGAGCACGGCCCGCGGCTCGATGACGTTGATGGTGACGGGATGCTGGCTGTACTGTGCGAGTTGGGCCGCGAAAAACGCGCCGCAGAAGCCGCCGCCGATGACGGCAACGCGGGCGGGCATGGCGCCGTCGGATGTCAAGATTGCGCGGCTTTCGGCCGCAAATCACCAGCGATCGTCTCGCCGAACGGCCCGGTATTATTGCCCCGCACATCCAGGCGGGGCGTCCGGTGCGCCAGCGGCAGCAGCGGCATCACCAACTCGGCGAACCGGTAGCTCTCTTCCAGATGCGGGTAGCCGGAGAGGATGAAGCTGTCGATGCCGAGGTCCTGGTACTCCCGCATCCGCGCAGCCACCTGATGCGGGTCGCCGACCAAAGCGGTGCCGGCGCCACCGCGGACCAGGCCGACGCCGGCCCAAAGATTCGGGCTAACCTCCAGCCTATCGCGGCGGCCTTGGTGCAGCGCGCTCATCCGCCGCTGGCCGGCGGAGTCCATCCGGGAAAAAATGTTTTGGGCGGCGGCGATGGTGGCGTCGTCGACATGGCTGATCAGCCGGTCCGCCGCCGCCCAGGCTTCGGCGGCCGTTTCCCGCACGATGACGTGGAGGCGGATGCCGAAGGTCACATGCCGGCCGGTCTCGGCGGCGCGCGCGCGGACGACCGCGATTTTCTCCGCCACCTGCGCCGGCGGTTCACCCCAGGTCAGGTATTTGTCGGTCTGGTTGGCCGCCACCTCGATCGCCGCTTCGGAGGAGCCGCCGAAATACAACGGCGGCCCGCCGGGCTGCACGGCGGGGAACAGGATCTGGCCGCCTTCCACCTGCAAATGCTTGCCCTGGTAGTTGACCGTCTCGTTGTTGATCAGCCGGCTATAGATTTCGAGGAATTCCTTCGTCACCTCGTAGCGCGCGGCGTGGTCCAGAAAAATCCCGTCGCCGCGGTTTTCCACCGGATCGCCGCCGGTGACGATGTTGATCAGCACCCGGCCGTTGGACAGCCGGTCGAGCGTAGCTGCCATCCGCGCCGCCAGCGTTGGCGGCTGCAGGCCCGGCCGGAACGCCACCAGGAAGCGCAGTTTTTCGGTCAGCGGCGCCAGAGCGGCGGCGACCAGCCAGGAATCCTCGCAGCTCTTACCTGTGGGGATCAGCACGCCGTAATAGCCGAGCGAGTCGGCCGCCTGCGCCACTTGTTTGAGGTAGGGCAGATCAACCGGCCGGCCGCCTTGCGACGTCCCAAGGTAATGGCCGTCCCCATGGGTGGGGAGGAACCAAAGGACGCTGATTTTCGCGTCGTCGCCGGCGATCACTTGCAGCATGGCCTGTCTCCTGTCGATGCAGGGGTATTGCAGCCTTCGTGCCAGCCGAAATCTCCGCTTAAACAAGGGCTTCGGTCAAACGGCGCGGGTGTGACTATTGCAAAGTCAACACCCTGCCGGCCCGCTGTTGGCTTTCCAACAATAGTCGCTTTCGTGAACGGCGCCCGCGTCGACAAACAGGTCAAAGCCTACTAATACAATGGGGAATATTAGCTTAACGCCGCCTTGGCGGCTGTTTCCGGAATTGTGCCGCGGCTATGGACGTGAAGCGACCGCATCTTGAGACCCATCGCAGCGCCGGGCGGCTGCATGTGCCGGCCAATTCATCGCCCGCGATTTTCGCCGATCCGGCCTCGCAGGCCGTCCAGGAATTGCTCGATCGCCTAGCGCCGACCGATGCCACGTTGCTGATCATCGGCGAGACCGGGACCGGCAAGGAGATGGCCGCCCGCTATATCCACGCCCAGAGCCGCCGGCGGTCCGGCCCGTTTCTAGCGGTGAATTGCGGCGCGCTGAGCGACACGCTGGCCGAGGCCGAACTGTTCGGCCATGAAAAGGGCGCGTTCACCGGCGCGATCAACGCCCAGCGCGGCTGGTTCGAGGCAGCCTCCGGCGGCACCTTGTTGCTGGACGAAATCGGCGACCTGCCTTTGCAGCTACAGGTCAAACTCTTGCGGGTCCTGCAGGAGCGAGAAGTAACCCGGCTCGGCTCGCGGGTGACCGTGCCGATCGATGTCCGGGTGATCGCCGCCACCAATGTCGACCTGCACAATGCGATCGCGGAAAAACGCTTCCGCGAGGATCTGTATTTCCGCCTGAACGTCGCCACCGTGATGCTGCCGCCTCTGCGCGAACGTAAAGGCAGCGTGCCGGTCCTGGTGCAGCATTTCGTCAAAGTCTATGGCGACCGGCTGGGGCGGCCGCATATCCGGATCAGCACGGATGCGCTGGTCCGGCTGACGCGGCATGCCTGGCCAGGCAATATTAGAGAGCTGGAAAACGTCATCCATAACGCCGTGCTGCTGACGCAGGGCGAACTAATCGAGAGCAGCCACCTCCGCCTGCCGCCGGCGCCGCCACAAAAGCCCGCACCCGACGATGACTCGCTGGAGACGACGCTGCAGGTGCTGTTCGAACGGGCGATCCAGGAAAACGCGCCAGACCTGTTCGCGCGCGTGGAGCGCACGCTGGTGCGCGCGGCATTCGATCTGGCGGACGGCAATCAAATCCGGGCGGCGCAAAATCTTGGCGTCACCCGCAACACCTTGCGCACGCAATTATCACATCTGGGCGTGATTCCGCGCCGCCAGCGGACGCTGTCCAGCCCGGTCCTGGGGAAAACCAGCCGCCCCCGTGAACTGCGGATCGGCTTTCAGAAATTCGGCTTACTGAATATCTTGAAGGCGCACGGGGCGCTCGAGGAACGGCTGCTGCGCCAAGGCATCGGCGTGCGCTGGATCGGCTTTGCCGCCGGGCCGCAACTGCTGGAAGGGCTGCATGCCGGCCAGATCGATTTCGGCTCGACCGGCGACGTGCCGCCGGTTTTCGCCCAGGCCGCCGGCGCGCCGCTGCTCTATATCGCGTATGAGCCGGCAGCACCGCAGAACGTCGCGGTGGTGGTGCCGCGAGACGGCACGATCCGCGGCATCGCCGATCTGCGCGGCAAGCGCATCGCCTTCAACAAGGGTTCGAACGTGCATTACCTGCTGGTGCGCGGGCTGGAGGCGCACGGCATGTCGCTAGCGGATATCAAAGTGAGTTATATGGCGCCAGGCGAGCCGCGCGATCTGCTGGACAGCGACCAAGCGGATGCCTGGGCATTATGGGATCCGTTGCTGACCATCGCGCAGCGCAGCCGCGAGGTGAGGCTGCTGTTCGATGGCAAGAGCCTGGTGGCGAATCATGAGTTCCACTTGGCGCATCGGGATTTCGCGCGGGACAATCCGGAGATCATCCAAATTGTTATTGAGGCGCTTCGGCAGGTCGGCGATCTCGTCACCAGCCAGCCGATCGAAACGGCGCGCGCCTTATCGACCCGGATCGGCATCGACGTGCCGACCTTGGAAATCACCTTCAACCGGATGCTGCACGGAGCGAAACCACTCGGCCAGGACCTGATCTGGCAACAACAAAATATCGCCGACCGGTTCTATGCCCTCGGCCTGATCCCCCGGCCAGTGGTCGTGCGCGACGCGATATGGACGGCGCCGGGCTGATAAACCCTACTGTTGCGCTTCCAACAGGCTGTTGCGTTTGTTCGTTGTGCCTTTGTCACCGCGGCAGGGCGAATTCTTCTTAACCGGCTGTAATACAATAAAAAAGCATCTTGGCACGGTTTCTGCTCAGACACAGGCGAGATGAATTGACCCGACGATCCGCGCAAAACTTTATAAACCAATTGACTCTATCGGATAAATCTAGATTACTGCGCCGCAACATGGGAAGGGTAGGATGACGCTTAGTATACTCGGTCTTTCCGGCAGCCTGACGCACCCGTCCCGCACGACGGCGCTGGTCCGGCGCATCCTTGATGCGGTGGTGTCGCGGAGCGGCTACCCGGCCGAACTGATCGAGCTGGCGGTGGATGCGCCGCATGTTTTCTCGGCCCTCAACCGCGGCCAGTTGCGCGGCCGCGCCGCCGAGGTGATCCGCGCGGTCGAGCAGGCCGATCTGCTGATCGTCGGCACGCCGGTGTATCGCGCTTCCTATACCGGGGCGCTGAAGCATGTGTTCGACCTCGTCGATCACACGGCGTTTCCCGGCAAGCCGGTGGTGCTGTGCGCGACCGGCGGGACGCCGTTGCATGGCCTGGTCACCGAGCACGAAATGCGGCCGCTTTTCGGATTTCTGAACGCGTTGACGCTGCCGACCACGGTTTACGCGATCGAGCAGGATTTCGTCGATCACCGGCTGGTCAATGCGAAAACCATCGCCAGGCTTGAGCGCGCTGCCGCGGAGGCGGTTGAGCAGCTTGGCCGGTTTGGCGGCAACGCGCCGCCGGCGCCGCGCCTGGCCGCGGCGGGCTGAGATTTAACATTTTCTGAACGGAGACCGAAACATGACCCAGCAAGACCCGACCTATGGCCAGGAACGCGACCCGGTGAAATTCGCCTATTGGGTGCCGAATGTTTCCGGCGGCCTGGTGATCAGCAATATCGAGCAGCGCACCAGCTGGGACATCGACTATAACCGCAAGCTGGCACAGATCGCCGAGGCGAGCGGCTTTGAATATGCGCTGAGCCAGATCCGCTTCACCGCCGGCTACGGCGCCGACAACCAGCATGAATCGGTCTCTTTCAGCCACGCCCTGCTGGCGGCAACGGAAAAACTGAAGGTCATCGCCGCCCTGCTGCCCGGCCCCTGGAATCCGGCGCTGGCGGCGAAACAGATTGCCACCATCAACCACCTGACCAATGGCCGCGTCGCGGTGAACGTCGTCAGCGGCTGGTTCCGCGGCGAGTTCGCGGCGATCGGCGAGCACTGGCTGGACCATGATGAGCGCTATCGGCGCTCGGAAGAATTCATCCGCGCGCTGAAGGGCATCTGGACGCAGGATGATTTCACCTTCCGCGGCGATTTCTACCGCTTCAACAATTATACGATGAAGCCCAAACCGATCGATCCGCAGCCGGAGATTTTCCAGGGCGGCTCGTCGCGCGCCGCCCGCGACATGGCGGCACGGGTCTCCGACTGGTATTTCACCAACGGCAACACGCCGGAGGAAATCTCCAAACAGGTGAACGATATCCGCGCGAAAGCCGCCGAGAACAATCATCAAGTGAAAATCGGCGTCAATGCCTTCGCCATCGCGCGCGAGACCGAGGAAGAGGCGCGCGAGGTACTGGCGGAAATTATCGCGAAGGCCAATCCGGAAGCGGTGCACGGTTTCGCCCATGAGGTGAAGAACGCCGGCAAGGCATCGCCGGAGGGCCAAGGCAACTGGGCGAAATCCAGCTTCGAGGACCTGGTGCAGTATAATGACGGGTTCCGTTCCAACCTGATCGGCACGCCGCGGCAGATCGCCGAGCGGATCATCGCGCTGAAGGATGCCGGGGCCGATCTGATCCTGCTCGGCTTCCTGCATTTCCAGGAAGAGGTGGCGTTCTTCGGCAAGCATGTGTTGCCGCTGGTGCGCGAGCTTGAGGCACGGCGCGAACTCGCCGTCGCCGCCGAGTAGGATGCCGATGACGCCGGTGCTGTCTTTGCGGGGGATTTCGTTGCGGTTCGGCGGGATCGCCGCGCTGACGGATGTCGATCTGTCGGTCGGCGCCGGCGAAATCCATGGCATCATCGGCCCGAACGGTGCCGGTAAATCCTCGCTCCTCAACGTGATGACGGGGATCTACCGGCCGGATGCCGGCACCATCGGCATCGGCGATGCCAGCTTCGACCGCCTGCCCGCGCATCGCCTGGCATCGCTCGGCGTGGCGCGGACATTCCAGAATATCGCGTTGTTCAAGGGCATGTCGGTGCTCGACAACATCGCGATGGGTCTGCGCCACCGGGCCCGCGCGACCGCCTTCGAGCAGGTGCTGGGGCTAGGCCGCGCGCGGCGGGAAGCGGCGGCCGCCCGGGATGCCGCCGCCGCGATGATCGCGCGGCTGAATCTGGAAAAGTTCCAGGACCGCCCAGTCGCCGTTTTGCCGTATGGCGTGCAGAAACGTGTGGAATTGGCGCGGGCCTTGGTCGGGCACCCGAAACTCCTGTTATTGGATGAGCCGATGGCCGGCATGACCGGCAGTGAGAAGACCGCTTTGTGCGAGATCATCCTCGCGGCGCGCGACAAATCGGGCACCACCATCGTGTTGGTCGAGCACGACATGGGCGTGGTGATGGGAATTTCGGACCGCATCACCGTGCTGGATCATGGCGTGCGGATCGCCGATGGCACGGCGGCCGAGGTGCAGAGCGATCCGGTGGTCATCGAAGCCTATCTCGGCATCGACGAAGCGGCCGAAGCGGCGGTGGCTTTGCCAGCCGAATTGGTCGTCTGATGGACTGGGGATTTTTCGCTGGTGTCGCAATCGCCGGTCTGTTGACCGGTGTGATGTATTCGCTGGTCGCGATCGGCTTCGTGCTGATCTACAAAACCTCCGGCGTGCTGAATTTCGCGCAAGGGGCGATGGTGCTGTTCGCGGCACTCACCTTCGTCAGCCTGGATGAAATGGGCGTCCCGTTCTGGGTGTCTTTCGCCATCACCCTCGCGGGCATGGTGCTGCTGGGCATATTGATCGAAAAACTGGTGCTGCGGCCGTTGGTCAACCAGCCGCCGATCACTCTGTTCATGGCGACACTTGGCTTGTCTTATGTGATCGAGGGTGCGGCGCAACTGTTCTGGGGCACGCAGGTGCATGAGCTCGATCTCGGGATCGAGGATGTGCCGCTGCCGCTCAACGCCATTTTGATCAGCCAGTTCGATCTGTTTTGTGCCGGTGTTGCCGGCGCCCTCGTCCTGGCACTCACCTTGCTGTTTCGTTACACCCGCACCGGGCTCGCCTTTCGCGCCGCGGCGGAGGATCAGTACGCGGCGCTGAACACCGGGTTGAAATTGCCGCGCATCTGGGCGACCGTCTGGGGTGTCGCCGGCTTCGTCTCGCTGGTCGCCGGCCTACTCTGGGGGGCGCGTACCGGGGTGCAGTTCTCGCTCTCGCTGGTCGTGCTGAAATCGCTCCCCGTGCTGGTGCTGGGCGGATTTGATAGCATCCTCGGCGCCATCGTCGGCGGGTTGATCATCGGCCTGACCGAGACGCTGGCGGAGGTCTATATCGGCCCGATGGTCGGCGGCGGCATCGACCAGTGGATCGCCTATGTGATTGCTCTGGTGTTCCTCCTGGTCCGGCCGACCGGTCTGTTCGGCCAGCGCAGCGTGGAGCGCGTCTGACATGACCCGCGACAACGCCGCCGCCTTCGCTTTGCTGCTGGTCATGGCGCTCATCGTCCCGCTGATCCCCTCGGATTATATGTTCGATGCGATTTTGACGCCGTTGCTCGCGGTCAGCCTCGCCGCGCTCGGCCTCAACCTGCTGGCCGGCTATACCGGCCAGGTTTCGCTCGGCAGCGCCGCCTTCATGGCGGTGGGCGCTTTCGGCGCGTATAATCTCCTCATCCGCATTCCCGGCCTGCCGTTGCTCGCTGACTTTCTTCTGGCCGGTGTGGTGGCCGCCGTGCTCGGCGTCGTGTTCGGCCTGCCCAGCCTGCGCCTGCGTGGCTTCTACCTCGCCATTTCCACGCTCGCGGCGCAGTTCTTCGTGCAATGGGCGTTGACCACGGTTGACTGGTTTTCAGACGGTGACACTTCGGGCGTACTCACCACGCCGCCGCTCAGCATCGCAGGTGTCGACATCGACAGTCCGGTGCGGCGCTACCTGCTCTCCCTCGCGGTCGTCACACTCCTCACGCTCGTCGCGATCCGTTTGGTGCGCGGCCGCACGGGCCATGACTTCCTCGCGGTGCGCGATAACGAGCTGGCGGCGCGAATTCTCGGCGTGCCGGTGCTGCGGACCAAATTATTCGCTTGCGCCATCAGCAGTTTTTACATCGGCATCGCCGGCGCGTTGTGGGCGTTCTTGTATCTGCGCACGGTGGAACCGGCGGGGTTTGATCTCGACCGTTCGTTCGAGATTCTGTTCGTCATCATCATCGGCGGCCTCGCCAGCATCCGCGGCGCATTTCTCGGTGCCGCCTTCATCGTCGTGCTGCCGCTGCTGCTCTCGCGCGCCGGCGGGGCGATTTTCGGTGCAACCTTCGACAGCGGCCTGGTCGACATTGTCGAGAAGATCATCCTCGGCGCGCTCATCATCTTCTTCCTCCGCGTCGAACCGGCCGGCCTGTCCGCGCTGGCCGCGCGCATGCCATTGCCACGCTTCGTCTTCAACAAAAACCTCGGGAGTGTTTCATGAGTTTTCGCGGTCTTCTTCTCGCCGGCGCGGTCGCGTTCGGCCTCGGCACGGCGGCGGCGCAGGCGCAGTCCGCTGCGACGCCGCAAGAGCAATATTTTCCGCTGCAAAGCTACCGCGTCGGCCCGTATGCGGCCGGCGGCACCGGGTTTTTCGGCGGTTTCATCGACTACATGAATCTGATCAACATGCGTGATGGCGGCGTCAACGGCGTGAAACTCACCTGGAGCGAGTGCGAGACGCAGTACATCGTCGAGCAGGGTGTCGAATGCTATGAACGCATGAAGAACCACGTGCCGGCGCCGTCGGCCTGGAATCCTTTGAGCGTCGGCATCGCCTATGCGATGATCCCGGGGATCACCGCGGATAAGGTGCCGCTGATCACCATCGATCATGGCCGCACCGATTCGACCGACGGCGCGGTGTTCCCTTACGTGTTTCCGCTGCTGATGAACCCGTATAGCGAGACCTCGGCGATCGTGAATTTTATCGGCAGCCGTATCGGCGGCGATGACAAACTGGCAACCAAATCCATCGTCGTTCTCTACCACGGCTCGCCCTACGGCAAGGAAACCATCCCGATCTATCAACTGCTGGCGAAGAAATACGGCTTCAAGCTGCAGCAGATCGAGGTGCCGGATCCGGGCACCGAGCAAGAGGCGCAATGGCTGGAAATCCGCCGCATCCGGCCGGATTACGTGGTTCTGCGCGGCTGGGGCGTGATGAATCCGGTGGCATTGAAAACCGCGCAGAAAACCGGCTTCCCGGCCGACCACATCATCGGCAATGTCTGGAGCAATTCCGAGGAAGACGCGAAGCCCGCCGGCGACGCCGCCAAAGGCTATATCGCGCTCACCACCCAGGCGACCGGCACGCAGTATCCGGTGATCCAGCAGATCGAAAACACCGTGTACAGCGCCGGCAAGGGCGACATGGCGGACAAATCCCGCATCGGCAGCGTGTATTATAATCTCGGCGTCGTAAACGGCATCCTGAATGTCGAGGCGGTGCGAATCGCGCAGGCGCAGTTTGGCGACCATACCTTGACGGGCGATCAGATGCGCTGGGGCTTCGAGCATCTGGACCTTGACCCCGCGCGCGTGCAGCAGCTTGGCGCCGCCGGGCTGTTCCATTCGATCAATGTCACCTGCAGCGATCATGAGGGCCATGGCCTGGTGACGTTCCAGCAATGGGATGGCACGCAGTGGCACCGCATCAGCG
>Ga0116230_10007211_pt1 | contig 10972 bp, 13 predicted proteins | sample S1TSphfallax_3_FD_88678 | JGI IMG/M metagenome (GOLD analysis project Ga0116230, IMG submission 88678) | Host-associated microbial communities from peat moss isolated from Minnesota, USA - S1T2_Fd - Sphagnum fallax MG | ecosystem: Host-associated > Plants > Peat moss > Unclassified | place...
CTCCTCTTGGAGCAGAGGGGTTGGTAACATGCCCTCCCAATATACTGGGAAATTCCTGGCAGGTTTTTATGTTGTAGCACAATGTCAGCATTAACTAGCTACACTTTTTTTAAAACTGTGCCAACTGTTGCAAACTACACCAAGACTAAAAAGCTATGTATCAAATTTGATGAAAATGTTGAGTTAAAAAAAAAGAAAATAAAAAAGAACTGCCTAATTTCTTCTTTAAAGACAGGGGGATCTGTGACAGAATACTCTCTTCTGATTCTTTTTTCATCACGTGGTGAAAAATCGCCACCAAAAAGCTCACACTGTTTATTACATACTTTGTGTTTCATTACTATGCCCCATGGTGTAAGTGCAACTTGCATGTCATGCCCATTGGATAGGCTGAATTTGCATCTTGACATTTGTTCTCATTATTCACATAGTGGTATTTGGTACCAATACCCCAGGGTGTAGCAATGTTATAGATGTGCACATGGTTGTTATTGCAGGCAGCACTACTTTTTTTCACCTGACTGCACTTTTGTCTGTCCAAGCTTTGTGTTGTGATGCCCAGACACATCTTGGTACTGCCCATACACACTTTCGGTCCTGTCATGCATGTTTTGGGCTTTTGCCCATTACAAACCAAAATGTGCATGCATTACATGGGTCCAAAATGTGTAAAGACATCATCCATCTTTGAAAAAAAATGGATCAGGCTGAGGGCAGGCACTACTTTTTAACTGCCTGTAATAATAGCAACCCTATGTGCACATGTAATGTTAGGTTGAGTCCATGGCAGAACTGAGGGGAAGCTTTGTCATTTTCTAGTAAAGGATTGGGAAATATTGCAATATGAGGACTCCTTTTCAAGCATAAGTTGTAGTGATAAATTGTTTTCAGGTTTGTATTCCAACATGACCTTATTCAGAAGTGCCCTTATTGAAATCTCAACTCTTTACCAGTGGCATGTCACCTCTTTGGTGCAAGGCATGGAGAAAGAATGCTTGCAGAACATGGGGAATCCTTTAACCTGTTGAAATAACAAACCAGTATTTTCCCTTCCAAAGCTATCATAAATGGCTGCCAAAGTTGCCACAAGACTACTATAAGAAGACTATTTGATTGCCTTACTTTGCAATAGCTGGTTCCACCATCTGGGCATATTTTACCTTAGCCTCTTTGAAGAGAGTCAGGCATCTCAAATTGTAAGTTGAATTTTGATGCATTCTTTCAGGCTTCATTTCTTGCATACTGGTACACAAACAATTACAAACTAGTCCTGGAGCCAAAAGACTTGTGGGCACTCTGTTGTGAAGCTTTGGTTTACATGTTACCTGGACCAATGGAACCATCTTCTTGATCCCTCATATCCCAGAGCACAACTATTTCCTAGTGGTTTTCAAATTCCACCATTAAAGTCTGCCATAGGTTTGAAGTATCATCAGACAAACTTCAGGGCCAGAGGTTCAGGGCAAGAAGAGATGATAGTGGTATTCAACAGATAGTGATCTTGTTCAGTACCTGTTTGGCAGAAACTGATGACTTGTGGCCCATCAGGCTGAACTTCAGGTAAATCTTGCTCCAGCAAAAGCTGTTGTGTCTTCACTTAATAATTCTCAGCACCTTTCGGCTCAACAGTACAAGGCCTCAGAGCACCAAAAATAAAGGTGTAATTATGGCACCTGGGCAATCTGAAAATGAATGTCCCCCCTCATTTGGCTTGTTTGAACTGGAGTAATTCTGCAACAAACTAGATCCTAAGGCATGAATGACAAATAATTGGGCAAGTTGTTGATGAATTTGTCAAGGTTATGACCATATCAGTGCTCATAATGTAGGCTCCCTAAACAACAATCCCAAGCTACCTCAATTATGTCTCACATCATGAAAAGTTCAGAAGGTTGATGACAAACACAGGCAAAACTCTTTAAGACTCCTGTTTGGCATGGACACCAATTTACACTGTACAAGCTGAAAAAATGAGACCACTAAATTGAACTACACTTCCTATCTAACCCTTCCTTTACAATAGTTGAAGGACCTGTGAATCAAGGACAACCCAATTTTCACTTGTCGCGTAACACAATATAATTTACACCATCAGTCTTTTGAATCCGAGATATTTTCTTCAAAATCTGTGCAAAAGCAGTTTTGTCCTGCACACCAAATGCGTTTCCATCAACATGCAATCTATTTTGGGCCCTGGGAAATTACACATAGAGAGCAAGGCAATAATCCCTTGCTTAACACCTGCCAGAGGTCTGTACTACATCTGACAAACATTAAGAGCAGTCTCTTTAGCAAATTTTCATGTCTCTTCCTTTCTTTCAGAAGCATTGTATCGTATTGAGAGACAGGCACCTTCTGAGGAACACCAATGAAACATATAACATAATGGGAACTTAGAGATAATGAGCATACCTCTTGGGTTTTGAGTCTGCTTTTAAACTTGGCAACAAGATCCTGGCTCTTGATAGGTCCTGACTGTCGAAGCAAAGCCTTTGCTTCTTCCTCTGAAACTCCTCCACCTGTTGCTGCCACTTTGGCTGTTGTGCCTCCTTTGACAGTAACTGTTCCTGTTGCAATTTTCGTGGCTGCTGCAGCTTCCTTCTTTGCAACTGTTGATATTGGTGTTGTTTTTGCGCCCTGACCCACCCAAAAAAAACCATTTATCCACTTGTACATCCTCAGCTTGACTAATCCCAATTTGACAACTGTGGTAATGTGGAAGAGGAAAATTTGCAGGTGAAACCCACATGATGGTGAACCAGTACATCAGTAAGCAGCATTGTAGTAGCAAGGAGAAGGTTACAAACATGAGATTTATACCATAGGCCCCCCAATCAAAACTCCAGTTGTGGAGATTTGATTTATGCAGAATAGACACCCCTATTATTTCAAAACTTGGAACCTTAGACTGCATCATTCCCATTTTGAGTTTTCCGACATTCTGATTCTACACCACACAAATACTTTGCATCAAATTGGGACTAAGTATAACACTATTCCCACCCTTCAAGTCCCATATATTATTTGTACAAGTTTGTCAAGGATTACACAGACCAAAACAAACCAACCTTGTCAGATCCACTTTTGGCCTTTTTGCTGATGTTGGTCTTGGTTTCATCCCCTGCAGTGCCAGCTTTGCGTTTTCCTTTCAATGGGGCAGCAGAGACTGGTGTGGAGCGGCCAGTGGCACCTGATGCCTTTGCAGGTGTGGTCTCTGGCAGTTCCTCTTTTGTTCGTAAATCCTTCGGTGTTGGAGCCAACACAGGAGAGAACCCAATTTCCTCATTGTCCAAATCTACCTAGAACAAACCAGTGACAGAAAAATCATTGCATGATTCAACTCCAAATTGACAGTTAGATTTCATTGCAAAATTTGAGATAAAAAGCGAATACAAGAAGATCAATAGCGCATGTCACTCACATCTTCATCATCTTCTTCATCATCTTCACCATCAGACTCATCCATGCCTGCTGATTTGCCAAGGAGTTTCTTCATATCACGTCCTGACTTGCTCAGTCCACCAGCTGCCTCCTCATTCTGCTGTCCTTCCTGATTATTTTCCTCATCTTCCTCTTCCTGCATCACCCATGTGCATACACTATGAGTTCAGGAATTAAAAAGTTCCATGCTTGGGACTCAAGGCTTCAATTCAGGTATGTCTTCCCCCAGAATACTCAAGGAAGGAATTCCCCCAGTCAAGTCTGAACACAATCAATCCATACACATAAAGGTAAACAGGTGAATGATATAATTGTTCAGATAGAAGATATCATTTGCTGGCACAGTCACTGCAATCCCAAATAAACTGCATATGGCTTTGCGCATAGAATATGGAATTCAAACCTTCGTCTCAGGTTGCATCCAATACAATAAACCACACACTTATGACTGTCAGTCTTCTGCTTATTTAGTTAATAGTACCATCAGAACCCTATTGCAAAAAGGAGCACATACCTGCTTGATTTCTGGAGGGGCAGGCCCTTCTGGAACTTGCTCTTCACGCTCTTCAGGGTCATTACCCACTGCCTCATCATCATCAGTGAAAGTTTCTTCATGTTCCCAATCATCACCTGTTTTCAACCCACCAGATCTACATATAAGCCAAACCTTCATTTTTCTTTTCTACTTTGCACAAAAGAGTGATATGTGGCATCCAAGCATTGAGAGAAGAATCTTTACCCCGCTCCGGCTCTTCATCGTCGAAGTCATTCTCATCCCGAGCAGGCTCTTCACCATCTTCATCACCACCTTTTGAACCCTTGTTCATCCCTAGTCTATTCTTACGAGCCTCTTCGTCATCCATGTCATCCTCACCTACATCAGAACCAACATCATTTTCATCATCATCCCCACCCTTCTTGTGATTGCCTCTGCCCCCACCACCAGCAGACCCTGGGAGCTTCTCCATATCTGCAAACACTGAAGGGCCAGTGTTGGCAGCCTTCATCATCCAACGCTGATAGCCATCAGCTGTCTTTCGACGATTCTTCATCTGCTCCTCTGCTTCCTCCAATGTCAGTTGTTTGTACTGTGCCACTTTGTTAAAGTTGTACCTGGCACCAATTTCATACAATTAGCCCACGATCTTATTCTGTCATTAGCCCACAATCTTATTCTGTCAGATTACTCATGTATTGCAGACAAATTAACCATATCAGGAATCATAGTAACATATTAATGAGCTACAGAATGCAATGTGAAGAGACATTCAAATACAACCAAACCATAAGCACTGTGATGGTCATTGCAAAAGAGACCCCAAATTGACATAGAAGAGAGAATATGACAAGGTAGTGACAAGTGGAGCATACCAAGCACCAGCAGGAAACGCAAGAAACTCTTGGCCAGACATCATAAGCAGATAATAAGTAGCTTGTTGGCCACCTTCAAGATGTCCTTGAAACTGCTGCTGCCCAATATCATCCTCCAATATCCATGGCTTCCCCTTATATTTCTCCTGGTTCACAAAGTTAACCAAGAGCCAATTAATCTATGAGCAATGAGCAAATGAATACATATAGATATGAGTTGGTGTATAGACTGTCCAATGCCTCAAATATGTTGACTCCTCATGAAGGACAAGCATTTCTTAGTGCAACAACCAAACCAGGACCCTTTCAATTTGTCTGTAGCTCCAGTTTAACTCCAAAGATGGTTCGATGTTCTGAAAGAAGGGCTTTTGTAACATCTAAGTTTTCAAGCTGTCAAGGGATCTCATGCCAACATGCGAGGGAAAATGCTAGGGTTTTTGCAGAGATCAGTACCCTAAGTGCATCAGTTACTTGGCGACCTTGCAAGCCCTCCCGCTGCAAAGTCCATTTGGCGGCACCTGTTTTCTTCTTCGAAAAGGCTGGCAAACCTTGTAAGAATCTGCCAACGAAATGCTGCTTGTTCACAGGTTGTGCACGAACGTTGTACTCCTGCATCAAAACCCTAATTTCAATTTCTCAGCTCTAGAATCTGAGCTCCAAATCCTAACCTTGTTAATCTTCACCCAAACCCTTATGCTGCGGACCAGTGGTGAAAGCGGTAGAAAAGTAAAGCACACACAGACTCACCCACTAACGCTAGTACTTCACCGTTAGCGAATTTCAACAGAACACAGAGAGAGACACAGAGAGAGAATGAAGCTTCAAACCCTAACCGTTCTTGATCCTCATTATGCAGACCTTTGTGAGAGAGACAGACAACAGGAGCAAGAACTTGAGCTCCGAGCCTAGTTTTAAGCTTGGTGGAAGAAAAACATGTGTTGCGCGAGAGACGGCAGAACAAACAAAGCGAGGACAAGGGTATAGAAACCGAACTCGAATAAGACGAGTGACAGGGACTCCACAATCGGAGCATGGCGCAGCAGTCTCTGCCATCGTCTTGCCGCACTTGGCGCACAGAGTAAGATGGCGGCAACCACTGCCGTAGAGGTCGAGAGTCGCCCCGCATCCTGAGCAAGCGTCCTTGAGAACCAGCTCCGCCGCCATAGCCATGTTGCTCCAACTTCCGCAAAGAATCAAAATTCTCGTCAACGAGAGAGAGAGAAGGAGAGCTTTTGGCGGGGGGGGTGGTGCGCGATCGAATTTCTTTCTTAAATTGTTTTTCAAAACCTGGACGCGGGATTAAATGAGAAAAGACAAATTCACTGCAATGGGCCAATGGGATTGTCAATCTAGACGGCAGTTTGTTTATTTTGATTGTTTGTCAAGTTGAGATCTCCCAAACCAAGGGCCTCTTGCCTTGCGCTTGGTACGGTTGGAGTTAGAAATGCCTCACTGAATGAGTAGGATTTAATTTGGGGGGGGGGGCAGGGATTTGGAATTTTAAAACCTAAATAGGGTAGCCTGCCCTATGAACGAACACCCAAAATAATCACTACCGGGTGGTTAGCAAATAAGGATTGCCATATTGGTGTTCATATGTTGTCTTATCACTGAACGCTTGGTGATAAAAAATCATGTTTGGCATTTTTTATAGTTTCAACTACCAACATTCGGTTTATGTTTGGTCATGGGAGTGTTACAAAATTTTGATAGGGAGATTTTGTTCATTTATCTAGTGGGAGGTGTGGGTTAAAGAATAGTATTATAACACACATATATGTGTACATTTATATGGCCATTAACCACACTATTGGACAAAATTGTTTAGTAAAGGGGGTATTTTAAGGTAGAATTACAATTCTTATGGTTCTATGATTGAAAGTAATGTTTGGACATGAGCTCATATATATCACAATTTAATGCACATACATTTTGCAAATCTAAGAAATCCAAATGTACCTAGGGCTTTAGGTGTTTGGTGATAGGAAATATTTAAGGTGGATTTACAAATAATGAACTCCATTATATGTTTTTTAGTGTTTGGTGATGAGTACAACTTTTAGGGTTGAAAGGGGTACAACACATTAAAGGACTCTAGTAACACATTAAACTGCAAAGTTTTTGAACCTAAGGATCTAAGAAATTCCTAAGTTTCTTTCCCACCAAAACAACCCATCACAATCATAATCTTGGGTGCTAGTGTCTAAATGCAATTGTATTACATTCAACTTAATTTAGTTCAATTGCAAATGGACATCTCCATAATACCACAACATGTCGAAGATGAACTTCAAGCATTCTTAAAGTTGTTATGTCGTAGTGCAATAGTGTTCAAATCACAGATGCCCAAGGAAAGTAAAGAGATTTCAAGCATATTAGTTAAAGAGGAGAAGATTGAGTTGTTTAGCAAAGTGAAAGAAGAGATCGTAGAGTTGCTCGACAACAAGAAGGAAGAAACCAAAAAGCTACAAAGCAAAGGGAAAGAAAACATAGTGTTACAAATTGTGAAAAGGGAGACACTAGAGTTACCCAAGATAGGGAATCGCTAAGATGAGAGCATAATTGCATATACTAACAAGATTTACAAAGAAAGTTTTAGCAAGTTCATTTACTTTCATTGGATAGCTAAATCAGTTGTCCTTGTAGTAGGAACAAGTGCAAAAATAGTGGGTCAACATAGATTTCTTGGAGCTTAAGCACAATGTACAATTAGATACACTCCTATAGCTTGCATAACAACAACAGATGAAGATTTAGACTAGAATAATTCTGTAGACATCTTTGATCTAATCAACATTAGTGTATTAACACATGAATATGGATTGCACAAATACCTTGAATTAACACACTTCTTGTTTTATTGGTCTAAACATAAGAAAGATAAGGGAGTACCACTAATGGAGCTTGACTGCATTCCACCAAGCTTTTGGAGGTTGGGTCCAAAAAAATTAAGAACATCATGATGTTCAATGTCCTTTGTAGGAGACAAGGTGGGGTGTTGAATTGGAAAGAAACTAATAAGGAGAATGTCCCTCTTTATATTATATCAAACACAATCCAAAGGTCAACAAGAATAAATAGGGTGCCTATTACAAATCCAAAAGGCAAGTGGTTAAGTGAATCATTAAAAATTGCCATGGATGCAATTGGAATAGGCATAACTTCTTTATGAGGGGCCAACAAGTTCTGGGGCATATTTGTAACTTAACTTTTTGATCACCTATATGGGAAAACTAAAAGTAGGAAAATTGGACCACCAAGTGTATTGGATAGAAGAAGAAGATGAAGCTATTGTTGCATGGGTTTTGAGTGTACAGGAATGTGGGCTTTCCATAACACTACAACAAATCAAATGGAAGGTGGCAAAAGTGTCGCAACCCCACTTTGAAGCAAGTGTGAAGATGAGACTCACACTCCCAAAAGTGGGGAACTTGGAGCCCTCCGGGACTCCCGCAACTTCAAAGCTCAATTGAAGAGGTCAAAACACCTTGCCTTGAGGTGTTCTTTATACCATTGGAAAGGCCTTGAAGTTTAGATATCGAAAATGGCCTTGCATGAGCCATTCAGACATATGCAGCACAAGTTATGGTCGAAAGAAGGGTCAGAAGTCAAACTGGCAGTTTGACTCCCGACCACAAAAAGTCGGGAATCGACCCGATCCTAGTGTGTGCAGATGGAGTGCAACACACCATTGGAAAGCTCTTGAGGAGAAATACAAGTTTGCTTCAGACCTCATCCCAATCCGAGGTCTGAGCCGGGAGTTATGAGCTCCCAAAGTCACGGGAGTCTCAACCGGGATAGTTTCGGGACTCCTCCTTGGGAGTCCCGGGAATAAAAGCCATTTGGATGCAGGTGCGGCGGAGCAACGCATATAATACTATATGGGGGAAGGTGGTGGCTTCCCCCGAGGCCGGGCCGTGGTGAATCAAGTGAGTCCGTGTTGCCCGTGGCTTGTCCCAACACCAAGGGTGTTTTCCGAAGGTGAACTAACCAACTTGTGGTTGGTTTTGATGCAATAACTAAATAGTTGTCCCTCTTCCTAGTCTAATCTTGGAGCTTTCAGGATGCTCCTCTCACCCCCTTTTAGTGCTGGAAGTTGGGAGCGGCACCAAGTTCCAACTACTTCCGCTCTTTAACATAGTTGGACCCCTTTTGGGTCTAACAAGGAACTTGAGGGCGCGTCAAAAGTGACTCAAATGTGACCCACCCCATTTCAAAATGGGCTACCTAAGGACTCATGGTAGTATTGGTTTAAATGTAAGAATTTAGAGTTGAACATTTGTTTTATAGAAGGATTGGAGATGAATAAAGCCCAAGGTTTGATCACCAACTCTTGCAACTTGTTCTACTAAAACCTAACATCCTTGTACACCTAACATCAATATAAGTTAGATCACATATGGAACTATGATGAGATTAGGATTCAAGCAAGGAAACAATTAGGAGCTAGAGTTATAGCAAAAAAAGGATCTCATCAAGTGCATAAAACTATCCTTAAATCTAGAAAATGGTTGACCATGAATTATGTAATGAATATAACAGGAGGATCCATACGATTAGGGTTTTACATATTTCGAGGTGAAAAAATCAGAGGTGATTACATTATGCATTACAAACCTATAACATGTATGGTAGTCTAAACCAAAACGTGGATGACAAGTTTTTCATTCAAAGAATTTCTATCATTTTTCAAGAGGTTAGTCCTAGGTGTTATCTTTCCAATCAACTGTCATCTATTAACTCTAGATGGACATTGTTCACATGTTAGCTTAAGGGTAATAAAACATGCACAATAGTTTGGTCTAGATATGATTACCTTACTTTCACACACCTCCCATGCCTTGCAACCTTTAGATGTGAGTTATTTTAAGCCCTTCAAAACATCTTTCAAAAAATAAAGAAATAATAACATGGTTAGGAACAATTACAATGAGTTAGACAAGGCTACATTTGTAGCATGGATAAATAAGTCATTAGATGTAGCTTTGTCCAAAAGAAACATCAAGAGTGGGTTTTAGGTTACAAGAATTTTACCTTTTAATCCAAAGGCTTTAGATGGAAGGACTAAGCCCAATGAACTCCATGTTATTGATTACAACAACAACACATCAGATGAAAACAATGACAAAAACTCCGATGAAGCAATTAATGATACTAAAGGTTGGGGTGAAGATGGAGCAAATACAAAGTTAATAAACATAGCCACCACTATAGATGACACTGTTATAACTGAAATTGATGTTGATGGCATGAACAACTACCAAAATATTATGTGGAAGAGCCTATAAGTCCTAGTATCATAAAAGATAAAGGAATAGAAGGTACATTAGATTACATAGTTAATCTATGTGAACTTACAAATGCATTTAAAAGGGAATTGTGTCATTTTAGATGAGTTTTAGCTCCAATTTGCCTTCAAAATTTATTGTTCCTCCGCATCTACCTACAAGAAAAACACACAACAAAAAGTCATTAATAGACTACAATCAATCCCATGTTATTTTTTATGAATATTCAAGTAGATTATGCAACAAAAAATTATGGACAAAGAAATAACAAAAATAATAAGAGAACAAAGGATAAAGGAAAGGGAGGAAACAAAGAAAAGGCATGCAACAGATTCACAAAATGCTGTAGATATAACAACTCAAAGGCTAGTTGAAAAATGACATAGAACATATTTCAACCAAGCCTCATCAACACTTGCAATTAAGGAAGCATGTGATAAATTTCACTAGAACTTCCAAGTTGGTTTCAAGGCCCATCCTTTAGGGTAAAAAGGTGTCAACCTAACCATTTCAATAGTTGCACAATCATAAACTAGAACAAGGGCAAAGGCAAGGATGCTTGCCAAAGGCCATCATGTCCCAGCAAAGCTACCCCAACCTTCCATTGATTAATAAGCTGCAAGTTGCAATAGGATGTGGGGGGTTGTAGTAGGATTGGGGGAGAGCCAAGAAGAAAAGATAAATAGTGAATGGGTGGAGCTCGAAAGAGCCGAAAATAAATGAAGATAACAAAGCTTTAGTTCGAACTTGGATAGATACAATAAATACAAGAGATAAAAAGAAAAAGCTTGGAGTTCAAAAAGCTTGGATAGAAGGAAAAGAAAAAAAAAGATAACCTTGGCCTAGGGAGAACAAAAAAAATGATGGCCAAG
>Ga0116230_10007213_pt1 | contig 10970 bp, 8 predicted proteins | sample S1TSphfallax_3_FD_88678 | JGI IMG/M metagenome (GOLD analysis project Ga0116230, IMG submission 88678) | Host-associated microbial communities from peat moss isolated from Minnesota, USA - S1T2_Fd - Sphagnum fallax MG | ecosystem: Host-associated > Plants > Peat moss > Unclassified | place: USA...
AGCAGGACAAAAGCGAGGAACGCGGAGAGGTTACGGATCGTATTCATGGGATAATCAGAACAAGCAGGCCCCGCCGGATGGGGGGTTATCCGCTGGAACCCGCACCCTGACGTGCAGCGCGGACGATAGCGAGCCAGGAACAGGAACTTTGGAGGCGGGTCCGTATCGGCAGAACCTGTAGCGTCCATGCCTTCATTTGATTCCGCGCACCTCCTCCTCGGAGATGCCTTAGTCGCGCTGGCGACCGGCTACGTCTGTTTTGCCTTCTGCACCGTGCTGGCCGGAACGCGCGAAGCGAAACGGCGCGCCCGGCCACCCGCAAACCCGCGGTCCGTCAGTATCCTCAAACCCCTGTGCGGCGATGAACCGTGCCTGTACGAAAATCTGCGGAGCTTCTGCAGGCAGACGCATCCCCACTACGAGATCCTCTTCGGCGTGCGGCAGGCCAATGATCCCGCGATCGCCGTCGTGCGCCGGCTGCAGGCCGAATTCCCCCGCTTGGCGCTGGTCCTGATCATCGATGGGCGGACCTACGGATGCAATCTCAAGGCCAGCAGCCTCGTCAATCTGCTGCCCCACGCGCGTCACGACTGGTTGGTCGTCGCGGACAGCGACATCCGCGTGGAGCCGGATTACCTCGAGCGGGTCACCGCGCCCCTCGGCGATTCCGAAGTCGGCGTCGTCACCTGCCTTTACCACGGCGTCCCCCGCGCCGGCGCGTGGTCGCGGCTTGGCGCACTGTTCATCGACGACTGGTTCGCGCCCTCGGTCCACGTCTCACGCGCGCTGGGTTCGACCCATTTCTCCTTTGGCGCGACGATCGCGTTGCGCCGAAGCGTCCTCACGGCCGTCGGCGGTTTTAAAACGCTCACCGACGTGCTGGCGGACGACTACTGGCTCGGCGAGCTCACCCGCGGGCGCGGCCTGAAGACGGTCCTGTCCGACGTGGTGGTCGCCACGGATGTGATCGAAGGCAGTTTCGCCGCGCTCTGGGCGCATGAACTGCGCTGGCTGAGGACCATTCGCGGCGCCGCGCCGTTCGGATTCGCCCTCTCCTTCCCAACCTTCACCTTCCCCGTGCTGGCGGCCGGCCTCGCGCTTGCTCCGACAACGGCCGCTCTGGCCGTGGCCGGACTCGGCCTCGCGGCGCGGGTGGCCCTCCACGTCTGCCAGAGGCGTCGGCGCGGCGACCACGCCTCGCCCCGCGAATTCCTGTTGCTGCCCGGGCGCGACGCCCTGTCGTTGGTCGAATGGGCCGCCGCCCACTGCGGATCCCGGGTCAGCTGGCGCGGGCGCACGCTGGAGGCGTCCGTCGATCGCCGCCGCCTGGGCGCCGGCGGCGCGGCGTGCCTTCCGGCCTTCGCCGGCCACGGACTCATCGTCACCGCCGACGACTTCGGCCTGCATCCCACCGTCAACGAAGCGGTCGAGATGGCGCACCGCAACGGCGTCCTGACCGCGGCGAGCCTGATGGTCGGAGCGCCGGCAGCCGCCGATGCAGTGGCGCGGGCGCGCCGCCTCCCCCGCCTGCGGGTCGGATTGCATCTGGTGTTGGCGGACGGAATGGCGACGCTGCCGAGAGCGCGGATTCCCGACCTGGTCGACGCGTCGGGCCGATTCGGCGACTGCATGGTGAAGGACGGCTTCCGGTTCTGTTTCCAGCCCGGCGTCCGCCGGCAGCTTGAGGCCGAAATCCGCGCCCAATTCGAAGCCTACGCGGCCACCGGGCTGACGCTGGACCACGTCAATGCGCACAAGCACTTTCACCTGCACCCGACGGTGCTCTCGCTCATCCTGCGCATTGGCCGGGACTACGGCCTGCGCGCCATGCGCCTGCCGGCCGAAGCCGAAGCGCCGGCCCTGCTGCGGCCCTGGCTGCGGCTGCTGGCCCGCCGGCTGGACGCCGCCGGCATCGCCCATAACGACACCGTCGTCGGCGTCGCCCACAGCGGCAGAATGGACGAGCGCGTCCTGCTGGCCGCGTTGGCGCAGCTTCCGCGCGGCGTAACCGAAATCTACTTACATCCCGCGACCGTCTCCGGCGGCGTCACGGCCGCGATGTCGGACTACCGCCATGCCGAGGAGCTGGCGGCGCTGCTGTCGCCCCGCGTCCGGGCGGCCGTCGAAGGCACCGGGGCTCCGCGCGGCGGATTCGCCGACGTCTGCGACCTGGCGGCCTGACGTCGCGCCCCGCCGGTTACGATGGGATGACATCCTCCCGCGTTCATTGACACGGCCGGGCCGCCTTCGCCTTTTGGCGCCCATGAGCTTTCTTGCCGCGTGCCTTTTTCTCGGTGCGGTCATGCCCGCACCCCCGGTTTTATTCAATGGCTGGGGCCTGACTCCCGCGGGCGAGACCCAGATTCCCGTCAGTAATCTCGTGCTTAAGCTGGCGGTCTCACCCGACGGACGAGCGCTGGTGGGCGTGAGCGGCGGATTCAGCCACACCGGGGTGTCGGTCATCGACCTGGCGTCCCGCCGGGTCGTCCAATTCGTCCCGCTCGAACATTGCTGGAATGGCCTCGCCTTTAGCCGGGACGGCCGGCGGGTTTTTGTCTCAGGCGCCGGATCCGGCGTGATGCACGTCTTTCGCTACCAGGATGAGCACTTGACCGCCGAACCCGACGTCGCCCCGAAAACCGACGCGGCCGGCGCATTTCTCAGCGGCCTCGCCGTCCACCCTGCGACGGGGGCGATCTACGTGTGCGACGAGGCCCACCGCGCCGTGTGGGTGCTGGACGCCACGACGCTGCAGCTGAAGACCTCGATCCCCGTCGGAGATTATCCGCACTCCTGCATTTTTGGCGGCGACCACACCCATCTTTATGTCAGCGACTGGGGCGCCAGCGCGGTGAGCATCGTCGACGCCCGGACCAACCGCTGGGCGCGTGACCTCGGCGTCGGCTTGCGGCCAAACGACATGGCGCTGGCCGCCGACGGCCGCCTGTTCGTGGCATGCTCCGGCGACAATACGGTCCACGTGATCCAGACGTCCCGGCTGGAACATCCCTCGCTGCCCGCGAACCCGGATCGGTTGCTCCCCACGGCGGCCCGGGAGATCATTTCGACCTCGCTTTATCCCGACTCCCCGGAGGGTTCGACCCCGGACGCCGTCGCGGTTTCCCCCGACGGCCGTACGCTCTTCGTCGCCAACGCGGACAATAATGACGTCGCCGTGGTGGATATTTCGCCTCGGCGGGACGCGGACGCGGATGAGGCGGCGGAAGCCGTGTCGGTCGTCGACGGGTTTATCCCGGTCGGTTGGTATCCCTCCGCGCTCGCCGTGAGTCCGGACAACGGCACCCTCTTCGTGGCGAACGGCAAAGGCTTGGGGTCGCGGCCAAATTTTCCCGCCCAGGTTCCGCACCCGACGGTGCTGTTCGCCCCGCCGCCTTTTGACTACATCGGCAACGTCCTCGACGGATCGGTCGCTTGCATCAGCCGCCCGACGTCCGCGCAAATGGCGGCCTTCACGGCTCAGGTGCGCAAAAATAGTCCCTATGTACCCGAGCGGCTGCACCGGGCGGTCGTGCCGGCGGACAGCATCATTCCCGCTTCGGCCGCCGGCACCTGCCCGATCCGTTACGTGCTCTATATCATCCGGGAGAACCGGACCTACGATCAGGTCCTCGGAGATTTGCGGGACGGAGCCGGTCACCCACTCGGCAATGGCGACCCCCGGCTGACCATGTTCGGCGAAAAGGTGACGCCCAACGAGCACGATTTCGCCCGCTCCTTCGTGCTGTTCGACCATCTATACTGCAACGGCGAAGTGAGCGTCGACGGCCACAGTTGGTGCGATGCGGCGATCGCCACCGACTTCAATGAGCGCTCCTGGATTTCGAGCTACTCGAATCACGGCACCATTCCCGGCAATGCGCAGATGATGACGCCGGCCAGCGGCTATCTCTGGGACCTTTGTCGCCGCGGCGGCGTCACGTACCGAACCTACGGAGAGGGGGCGTCCGACGTACCCTCCCAAAACCGCGCCAAATGGGGTCGGGCGTTCGCCGTCCGCGACTACGATCGGGCCGAAAGCTGGATCGCCGACTTGCACCGCGCGGAAAAGTCCGGAGACATGGCCCGCTTCGCGATCATGAGCCTGGGCGAGGATCACACCCAGGGCACCCGGCCGGGAGCGCACACCCCCGACGCCTGCGTGGCCAGCAACGATCTCGCGCTGGGGAGGATTGTCGAAGCGGCCAGCCACAGCCGTTTCTGGAGCCAGATGGCGATCTTCATGATCGAGGATGACGCCCAGAACGGCCCCGACCATGTGGATGCGCACCGGACCGTGGGTTTTGTGGTGAGCCCTTACTCCCGGCGGTCCTTCGTCGATAGCACGCCCTATACGACCGCCAGCATGGTGCGCACGATCGAGCTGATTCTGGGGCTGCCGCCGATGACCCAGTACGACGCCGGCGCCACGCCCATGTACGCCGCATTTTCGCGCGAGGCCGACCTCACGCCGTACACGGCCCTCCGGCCGACCGTCGACCTGGCCGCGATGAATACCGCGCATTCTCCCATGGCCTGGGAATCCTCCCACCTGGACCTGGACGATTACGATCAGGCGCCCGAGGACGAGCTGAACCGCATCCTCTGGGCGTACGCGAAGCCGGGCGTCCCGTACGCGACGCCGATTCACCGGGCCATCTTCCTCAGGGAGTGAAACGCAAAACCCCCTCTAAGCACTTGGATTAGAGGGGGCTGAAATGGAGCGGGCGAAGAGACTCGAACTCTCGACGTCCACCTTGGCAAGGTGGTGCTCTACCAACTGAGCTACGCCCGCGGGCAAGGGAGGAGGAGAAAACGCGGCCCCTCCCCCGTCAACTGCATTTTTGGCGGTCCGGCCCGGCGGCCGGACTCCCGCCATCCGCGCCCCAAGGCTCAATGATCCGTGACGTCCAACTCCGGCCACTGCGCCAGCTTGCGGTGCAGCGTCCGCCGGCTGATGCCCATCAACTTGGCCGCCTTGGTCCGGTTGCCGCGCGACTTGATCAGCGCCTCCCGCAGCAGGCGCTTCTCATTCTGCTCCACCGAGAGATCGGGACCGGCCCCCGGAGTCGCGCCCGGAGCGGGCGCAGGCGCGCCCTCCGTTGCGCGGAATTTCGGCTCCAGATCGAATTCCGTCAGCTTCCCTCCCCGCTGCAGCACGACCGCGTTCTCGCAGAAATTGCGCAACTCCCGAATATTCCCCGGCCAGCGATAAGCTTGAAGCGTGCGGAGCGCGCCCGGCTCGATCTCCAGCGCCGGCAGCCCGTTTTCCTCCGAGAAAGCCTTCAGGTAATGGGCCAGCAGCAGCGGAATGTCGTCCGGCCGCTCGCGGAGCGGCGGCAACTCCAGCCGGACGACATTGAGCCGAAAGAACAGATCCTCCCGAAACTTCCCCTCGCGCACCTGCTGCTCCAGGCTGCGGTTGGTCGCCGCCACCAGCCGGACATCCAGCTCGATCGGTTTGGAGCCGCCCACCCGCTCGATCGCCTTCGTCTCAAGAAAACGCAGCAGCTTGACCTGAATGGCCGGCGAAATCTCGCCAATTTCGTCGAGGAAGAGCGTGCCGTGATCGGCCGCCTCGAACCGCCCGATCCTCCGCTCGGTGGCCCCCGTGAAGGACCCGCGCTCGTGCCCGAAGATTTCGCTCTCCAGCAGATTTTCCGACAGGGCCGCGCAATGGACCGCGATGAACGGCGCCCGCGCGCGCGGGCTCGCCTGGTGCAGGGCCTGGGCGATCAGCTCCTTGCCCGTGCCCGACTCCCCCTCAATCAACACCGTCGCCCTCGACGGCGCCACCAAACGCACCTTGGCGATCAGCGCCTCCAGGTTCGCCGCCCGCCCGACGATCCCATCGAAACTGAACTTCTCGTCGAGCCGTTCGTGGAGCTGCCTCACCTCGACCTCCAGCGTCTTGGTCTTCAGGGCCCGCTGGAGCAGCACCTCCAGCCGCTCGAGATTGACCGGCTTGGTGAGGAAATCCACCGCCCCCCGCTTCATCGCATCGACCGCGTTGTCGATGCTCCCATAGGCCGTCATCATCAGGACCGCCGGCTGGTTGGGCAGCGTCAGCGCCCGGTCGATGATCTTCAGCCCGGATTTTCCCGGCATGCGCAGGTCCGTCAGAATCGCATCGAACGGCTGCGCCTCCATCAGGTTGAACGCCTCGTCGGCGTTCGCCGCCACACTGATGTCATAATTCTCCGCCAGCGCCTGTTGCAGCCCTTCGCGGGTGTGTTTCTCGTCGTCGACGATGAGCACGCTGGGGACCATGCGCCCCATTCCACGCGCTCCCCGCGCCCGGTCAATGCTGCTTCGCGACCATGGGCCGGTCCCGCCCGAGGCGCTGAGCCATCGGCGCGAGCCGGCTCAACATCACGCTGGGCGGCGGCGAGCTGTCCACCAATTCCAGGAATTTCTCCCGGCGCACCCGCAGCAGATCGCGCACCCGCGGCAGCTGCGCCTCGTCGAACTTCAGCTCGTGATTGAGCTGATCCAGCCCCATCGGCACCACGATCCGGCTCAACAGCGCACGCATCGGTCGCTGCAGGAGTTCGGCGATCTGGTCATCCGTGAGCGGCTTCGGGTCCGCGCCCGCCAGCTGGTTGCCCCGGCGATCGGCCTCGCGGCGGCGCAGCCACTCCGCATGGCGAACGCGCTGATCGGCGGTCAGGGCGAGGTCCAGATCGCGGTCGAACTCCGCATCGATCTCCATCGCCCGGGTGCGAAAAACCTCGATCTGCGGCTCCAGCTTGCCGATCTCCGCCGCCAGCTCGGCGCGGTTGATCGGTCCGTTGATCGTCCCGCGTGGCGTCCCCGCGGTGAATTCACCCAGAAAGAGGCCCGGCGGCGGCGGCACCGGACGATGGCTCTCGTAGATGACGCCCGCCCCAAAGCCCACCACCGCCACGATCAGCGCGAGGAGGAAGGCGAAGAGGCGTTGCATCCGATAGCCGCTTAAAGCGTCTGGTCGAGTTCGTCCGCCTGCGCCGCGATCTCCTGCCATCCGGCCAGATTGCGGGCATTCTCCTCGGTGGACGCGCGGACGCGGTAGAACGACACCGCGAGCAGACCCAAGGTGGCCATCGCCGCGCAGACGGCAAAAGGACGCAGGAACTGCGGAGCGACGCCGGCGCCCGCGCGGGCCGCGCGGATGACCCGATCGGCGAAACCGGGGTGCAGCTGCGCGGCGGCCTGCTGCTGCAGTCGCGCCCAAGCCAGGGATTCAGTTTTCATGGGGGGGTTGGTAATGTTGCCTAAGTTGTTCGCGGGCCCGGTGCAGGCGAGCTTTGACCGCGGCCACGCTCGTCCCGAGCGTGACGGCGATCTCGGCGTGGCTGCGACCCTCTTGGACCAGCGCCAGGAGCGCCCGGTCCTGCGGCCGCACCTGGGCCAGCGCGTGGCGCAGCGCGTCGAGTTCCTCCGAGTCGACGGCGCCGTCGGGTTCGGGCACGTTCTCGTGTTCGGGCGCGAACGGCGTGAAGATCCGGCGCAGCTTCATGCGGCGCAGGTGATCGATGCAGGTGTTCCTGGCCAGCCGGAACAGCCAGGACTCGAACTGCTCGGGAGCCTGCAGGCGTTCGATGGCGCGGACCATCTTGATGAAAACCTGCTGGCACAGGTCCTCGACGACATCGCTGCGGTTCGTCATCGCGAAGACAAAGCCCGCCACCCGGTGCTGGTATCCGACAATGAGCTCGCGCAATGCATCGTCATCCCCCCGCTGAGCGCGGCGAACCCGTTCGCCCAACGCGGTCGGAGGAGATTGATCCATGCAGAGTTCATTGGCTAAGGCAGAAGCACCCAAAGTTCAAAAGCGTATTTTCAAATTTTGGGTAGCGTCCCGGGAGGCAAGACGCAATATGCCCCAAAAGGATACGGCGGACCGCAGCGGGAGGAACCTTTTCCACCCCCGCGCGTCGGAACCGCCGCCGGCTCCCCCTTTCCCACCCCTCCGCCCGTACCAAAGATGCCCAAACTGTCCCGCACCGCCGCGATCGCCCCCACCCTTGCCTGCGCACTGGCCCTAAGCTGGGGATTCGTAGGCGGCGGCTGTTCGGGTCGTCGGCCCCCGGACGAACTCGCCCAGGCCGTCAAAATGGGCGAGCGCCCGGTCGCCATGCTGGGCACGTCGACGTTTTTCGATGGCACCGTCGAGGCCACCGCGACGATCAGCCGAGGCATTGGGCGCGGCCTCCCCAACCAGGGCGGACGCAAAGGCGGCGGCAACGGCCGGTCCGAGGTCCCGGACGTTTCCGGAATGGATAACGACGAGGCGATGGCCTACATCCGCGCCAAAACGGCCGTCGGCAGCCCCCTCCCCCCGGTCACGCTCCATCTGAAACTCAAGAACCTCGGCAAAACCGTCTTCTCGGTCGAAATCCTCGATTTCGACTCCGATCTCGGCAATTTCGCGGTCAGTCCGGCTCTCCTGAGCCTCGCACCCGATGAGATGGCCGAGCCCGAACCGATGATCTCCCAACTAGGCGTCACATCGGACGACATCCCCGTCAAGGTCACCTTGCGCAAGAACGGCGTGAAGGAAACCCAGTTGATCCACGTCAAGAGCCTGGCGGTCCCCCCGCCGCCGAAGTAGGGCTTGGGAGCATATGGACCCGGCGGTCCTTCCGGGGGAACTCCAGGGTGACCACAGTGCCAACCCCTTCCTTGCTTTCGATGCCCACCTGGCCGCCGTGTTCGCGGAGGATGCGCTGGACGATCATGAGCCCCAATCCGTGGCCGCCCGATTTGGTCGTGTGATAGGGTTGGAACAGCCGGATGATGTCCTCCTGCCGGATGCCCGCGCCCGTATCGCCAAACAGTAGAAAAACCGATTCGTCGTCCGCCCGCGACCGGATCTTCAACCGCCCACCCGGTTGCATCGCCTCCAGGGCGTTCTTGGTGATATTGAAGAAGACCTGCTTGAGCTGATTGCGGTCCGCCATCACCCGGGGCAAGTCGGCCGACGTCTCCGCCTCGACCACCACCCCGCGGGCGGCAAACTCCCGCTTCTGGAAGCCGAGCACCTCCGCCAGCACTTCCGCGAGGTCCGTCTCGGCGAGATCCGGCGGCCGGGGGCGGATCGCCTCGAGAAAGTGGGTGATGATATCGTTGAGGCGACCCACCTCCTCCTCGCACACCCGCACGGATTCAGCGACCGATCCGGCCTCGGCCGACGACTTCAGGCGCTTCAGCTTTCGGGCCATGAGCTGGAGATGGATCGTGAGCGAATTCAGCGGATTGCCGAGTTCGTGGGCCACGCCGGCCGCCAGGAGCAGGATGGAAGAGGTCCGCTCGTCCTCGATGCGCCGTTCGGTCGTGAGCTTGTCCCGGGTGATGTCGGCGAGGATGACGGCGAAGCGCCGCGTCCCGGCCGATTCGCCGTCGAAGGGCACCATGTACAGTCGAACGGTCCGCGGCTCGGGGTAGGTCAGCTCGAATTCGCGCGCCATCACGGGGGCCGCGGCTTCCTCTTCGCCCAGCGCCGTATCGAGCGACGGCCGCAGGCCGGGTACCAGACGCCAGAGGGTCTGGCCGGCCAGATCGTCCTTCCCGCTCAGGCCGATCAACCGCTGCGCGGCCGCGTTGGCATACTCGATGAGGCCCGCTCCGTTGATGACCAGCACCCCCTCCTGCAGCGTGTTGAAGATCTGCTCAAACATCCCGCGCTCGCGCGCGAGGCGCTGCACCAGGTTGGCCAGGTTGACCGCATCGAGCGTGTCGAGCCGGCCGAGGACGCGGTCGAGCGACGTGTGTTTCTTGCCGGCCATCACGACGCCGTTGTGCCAGAGGCGGCGACGGACGTCAACGGCAGCGGCCATGGACGGTCAGCAGCTACGAAACCAATTTGGCGGAAGCAGACCCACGCTCGTCGGGAGCTGCCAAACCCGGATCGGCCGGCCGAACCGGGCGCCGGGAACGCTGGCCGGTCAAGCCGGCCAGCCAGACGTCGCCCACCGAGGCGGCCGAGGAGGCAGCAGTCGACTCGCTCCGGGTCTGCTTCCGCCAAATTGGTCAGCGGCCAATACGACACGGTCCGAAGTGACTTCGATCAGAAGCGACCAGCACCGCTGGAAAGCGCGGAAGATTCGGCATGAACGCAATCGGCAGCTTCGCTGCGATTGCGGAGCCTCACTGAAGGATCTTCGGACTAATCGCGCCTAGTTGCCGGGAAGTGTATCACGATAGAGAGACCATTGATTGATCACCGCGTGGGCGACGGGGGCGCCGACTCGGTAGGCGGAGTCGGCGGCGACGGCGCTGCCTTCGGACTCGCCGCTTAGGAGGCTTTGGAGGACGGATTCGCCTTGGGGTGGCGAGGAATAGTTGCTCGCGGTCCGGAGGACGAGGAAGCGGCGGGAATCGACCCGGCCAGCCTTCTCCAGGAGGTAGAGTGCGTAGGCGATGCTCTGGTCCTCGCAGTCGGTCATCACGAAGGTGCCGCGGCCTCCGGTGTACATCGACATCCAGTTCTCGGCCCAGCGCGTCAGGACGGGGCCGTGCCAGTAGCGCGCAGTTCCAATCGCGTCACCGATCAGGACAAAAGGCGCTCGCTGGGCGTTGGGCTGGCCAACGTACGATGCAGCGAATTTCTGCAGGGACGGAGGATCGCGGAGGACGACATTCTTCGTCAGGGCGTAGGCCCAGTGGACGAATTTCGGATCCAGGTGAAACACCATCGGCTTCTGGCTCCAGTCGCCCTTGCCCGGCGGCTGGTCGGGCGCATGGCTGCCGTAGGGCAGGATGCCATACGGCCAGTCAGCCGGGGCATCGTGGTCATCGACCTCGTTGACGTTGTCCGCGTCGACCACCCACTGCGCCCAAGCCGCGCTGCCGACGCTCGCTCGGTCGGCGTCCGTTCCCGCGATCCCGGCAATCATCCAATAGGTATGCGTCAGGTCGAAGCGACGATCCAGACCGAGCGCCATCATGGCCAAACCGCTGCGGTTGCAGGTGCCCGTGACCATGACGAACAA
>Ga0116230_10007214_pt1 | contig 10969 bp, 5 predicted proteins | sample S1TSphfallax_3_FD_88678 | JGI IMG/M metagenome (GOLD analysis project Ga0116230, IMG submission 88678) | Host-associated microbial communities from peat moss isolated from Minnesota, USA - S1T2_Fd - Sphagnum fallax MG | ecosystem: Host-associated > Plants > Peat moss > Unclassified | place: USA...
AATTATTAATAAAATAACCACCAATAGTCATTAATAGAATAACTACTAATGGCCATTAATAGCCACCAATAGAATAGGTACTAATAGCCATATATTATAATTGCTTAGGATTTCCAAAAAAATCTAAGGTGAAATAATTTACAATAGACAAAAATAACTTAAGGTGAAATAGCCTATAATAACCTACCAATAATAACATAAGGTGAAATAGCCTTAAATAATCAAAAATAACTTATAATAACTACAAGTAATCTAAATTGAAATAAATAGAATGTAATGTATCATATTACCACAACAAGTGAGGTGGCTTGATGGTAATGGTGTTTGCTTTCATTTTAAAGGTCAAAGGATCAAACCTCATGAATGGTGTTGTGTGTGGTCAACAATGATATGTTGACTGAATATTTTCATATTGAACTTTTAGAATAGGTGCCTAGGTTGATTACGTGGCCTACTTACCTACCTAGGCTAGGTTAAAAACTTATCTTAGGTAGTGACACTTGTCAATAAATCATGAAATTATGAACAATATTATATATTAAATAATTAAATTTTAATTGATTTTCATGATGGTTAGTTAATTAACTAGCAAGTGAATGGTTTTGTAAATTTATATTTCACTTGAGAATAACTTTGTTTCACTAGGTATAGTGAAATAATTCATTGTCCGTAGCAATTGGTCCCCGTTCACTAAGGGGTTAAACAATTTCAATAGGTAAAAATGTTCAAATTCATTTAAAATCTAATGAAACCCAAAGTGAATTATGACACATTTTGTAATAGTGTTCCTTTTCTTTGACCTATAAATTACAACCATGCATTTTGATGTACCAAGTTTTCCACACGTTTATCGCTAAGTTGATTTTGATTAAAGATTTTTTCCTTTCCTTGAATTCATGGTGTCACGCATGACCACTTTTTACGAGCTTCCAATTGCAAAAGTGAATGAATAACCACCTTGAGAGTCATCTTTAGATTTGACATTGACCCAGCACCCTCATGATGAAAATTTCGAATTGTGAGAGGTGCACCCTCATCTTGAAATCAAACCCCCTCTAACTTGGTATTATCGCATTTCTTCAAATTTTTATACTTTGGTTATTTTGTTATAGGTCGATGTTGTTTTTAGTGATAAATCTGAAATTATTTACAAAGGTTTTTACGAAATTAAAGACACTTCCATCTTTGCATGGTCTTCAATTTTCGGCATTGGACACAATCGTTTGTTGCATGGTTCAATTCGTTGATTGCCTTCTAATAACAAGGTGGATTACTTAGTTCGCACCATTCAACGCACCTTAGATTTTTTGCAATTATGAATTATCACTATGGCATAACCTAAGATTCAACATGCAATTGTAGCTCCCCATTGGGCTTATCCATACCTTGAAAAAAAAAACTTTATTCATCATGAAATCCATGTTGCCATTACCACCCTATCACATTACTTATTGAATTGTTATGTTGTTTCGAATTAATCTTACGCTTTCAATGTTTGAAGATTATTCTATCTCCATTGGACCTTTCATTAACACCCCCTCAATTGTTTAACAAATTTCAATCATCCTCACTTACATGACTATCCACTAAATTCCAGAACAAGACCAATGTTTTGCCAAACATTTTGAATTTTGGTGTTTGCTTCTAACCCCAACCCTCTAGAAATTTCTCATCCTTAATCACACAACTGAGGTTTTAAAGCTATGATTATTAGCTTTTGTTGAAAAAAAAATTTAACCTTACAACTCATTCATTCAATATCAAATTTTGAAAAAAAAACCGCCCATGCAACCATGTGCATCCATCATTCCTTACTTGAACATGAAGTTGCTAAAAACCCTTAATAGCATTACCACACCCCAATATCCTTGAAAAAATTCTTAAAAATTGAGACTACCACACATGACTATGTTGGTATGGCTCACAAAATCCACTATATTGGTATTGCAAAATGAATGGTTTGCACAATGGTCTAACTGCATGCTTTCTAATAGTGGAAGTTCTTGAAAGATAAAAGGAAATACCAAATTAATAAACATATAAAAAGACAACTACATATCAAACTCAAAAAACTTAGAGGTGCATAATTAACCAAAGTGCACACAAGAGGTGACAATGGGATTATTGGTTAGAGAAACATCAAGAATGAAAAACTTGCTCATTTTAAAATTGGAAGTGTAGGAGTTCCGAACCTTAAATTAACCTTCCACAATCATGACACATGCCCTTGGCATGATGTCATCTAATGGAGTACTAGTGAAACCTAAAACTTATTTTTCTCCAAAATTGATAGGTGGCAAATGATAAGTAATATATTTTAGTCCTTTTCAACAAAACATAATTTCCCAAATCTTTGATTTCAATAAATGATGGACTTTGTAATTTGTGTTGGTAATCTTGTTTACCTTGATAGATGAAGGTGAAACTTCCATGGAGACGTTCATTTTAAAACAATAAAATAACATCATAACTATACTAGATTTTTTTTTTTACACATCCCACATTTAGATTGTGTAAAAAAAGTCCATAACACTCTTCATGGATAATGATTGGGTCTTTTGCGTAATTTCAAAAGTCCATGTACCATGAAATGATAGCATTTTGTCATCAAACTTTTGCAATTGATTCTAAAAGTAAATCTAGATTACTTAGATGAGTCACTTCAAAAAAATTCATTAATTTCCCAATTAACATAGCAACAAACCTACACTTAACCCCCATAGAAATCGCTTCCATGACATAGAAAAATGGACTATTTAGTGTGCAGTCACCCATAAGAAACAAACTACCTTCCCTCATACATGTTTGGCCTAAATGTAAATTTATTACCAAAGTAATTTCCCATTCCAATTCCCATTTTCAAAACTTGATCAATTTTTTTGGCAATAAAAGTAACAAAAAAGTTCAAAAGAATCAACTCCATTAAGTTATATTTTTGGAGAGTTTCTTCACAAAGCCTTGATTTTCAATTTTCATTTATGGAATTCTCAATGAAAAAATTGTTAAAATTTTAAACTATATCTCCACACCTTAACACATCTTAAATTTAAGAATTACGAAACATTTGAATGCCCTTCTTCACCATCAAATTTATCCAAAAATTATAATTAGTTAAATGAAATATATGGCTAATGTAATGTATATTTTTACTCAATAAATAAATATTCAGAATATCATATCTCCCACATTTGACATATTCAACTCACAAAACTAATTCATTATACCCATGTTCATTGACAACTTCTAGGAGAATTGACATTTCAATACAAACATGTTTCTGAAATATCCATTCAAACAAATGTTTTGGGGTGCAAAGGGGATAACATGAGCCACACCTGCTTGTGTTTTTATTATTTTTGTGATTGTTTTGGGGGAAATATTCTAAGAATATTTTAGAAAAAATCTTTGAAAAAATATTTAAATTTAGAAAAAAAATTCTTCATACTATTTGATTAAGGTTCATGTTGAAAATTTGGTAAATAACATCATTTTCAAAAAAATTGAAATCCATTTATAAGTTTTTTTACTACTTAAAAATAAGTGTTACAATGCTTAACGAGTGTTTTTTTTGACTTGATATTCATTGGATTAATTTCAAATTAATTCACATGTTCCCATGATGCATTAAAAATAAAATTATATAAACAAATTTTACAATTTCAAAATTACACCAAAATGCGTCCTAATTTAGTCTAGGTTTCATTAGATTGTGATTGAATTTGGACATTTTTACCATGGTGAAATTGGTCAAGCCCCCAATGAACGAGGACTAGTTGCTATGGATAGTGAATTGGTCCACTAATACCTAATGAAATAAGGTTACTTTCAAGTGAAATACAAATTTACCAAACCATTTCAATTGTTAGTTAATTAACTAAGTAGCACGGAAATGAATTATATTTAATTATTTAATATTTAATATTATTGATAATTTCATGATTTTTCAGCCTATGAATTATTGACACATGTCACTACCTATGTTAAGTTAAAAACCTAGCCTATGTACATAGGTCGTGTGATCATTTTAAATAGGCACCTAGTCTATAAAATTACATAGGAGAATATTCAATCAACTTATCAATATTGACCATAAACACACCATTTGTGAAACTTGATCCTTTGACCTTTAGAATGGAGGCAAACACCCTTATTATCAAACCACTGTAGCCGGACAACGGGTGACCGTGCACAAGACTCTCTGGCCCTGTGAACTCAAGAACTGTTCTACCGCCTAAGTGGATCAGTGACGGCGAATCTCGGTTCCATTAGTGCAAGGGGAGATTTTGTTTGCATGGGATGCTAGGGTGTTTGTGTTCTGGCAGGGAGTTGGAGAAGGATGGCGGCGGATCGAAGAGGATATGTGGCGCTTCATTGATGAGTGATGGGGGAAGTGATCTGGGTGAAGAATGCGAGAGGAGGCAAGCGTCAGGAGGAAGCCAGCAACTGTGGGAAGAAGATAAGTGGGAGTTGATGCAAGTTTGGAAGGGGAGGACGGACAGTGAAGCAAAAGAGAGAGGATAGAGACTGAGGATAGACAGGCAGGAACTTAGTGAGCATTTTTGGAGTCGGATTGCTAGTTTTCTCTTCCGCTGCGATTAGCATCTGACGTGTTCTAGCTTTTGATCTAGGAATAGTTGGACAGATTAGGATGATAAGCGAAAGTCTGGAATCTTGTGCTGTCGGAGTGTGAAATAAAAGAAAAGAAGTTGGGTTGTGAAGTCGATTGGTGTCTGTTCGTGATGTTTGGCTACGCAAGTGCATTGTAGAGGTTCAATTTGAGCCCACAGGTCCAATCGTTTATTGTGGTGTGAGACATGAGGTTCGGACGCACCATCTGTGTGAATCGGAAGTTACATTGTGTGGTTCTGCACATTAATCCTTGAGTTGTAACAAGTCAGGGAAACAGCAGGGTATTCGTGTCTTGGAATGAATGTAATAGAGTCCAGGGAGGTCAGACGGATACCTGTGGGTGTTCTGGGCGTTCCCTTCTTTTTGGTTACACCACCACACTCGTTGTGATGATGTGTTACATTACATTCTATTTATCAAATATTTCAGTTTAAACATTATAAAAACATAAACTTTGAAAATTCATATCTTATTAAAATTTTGTCCAAATGAAATGATTAAAGTCTAATTAATTTTTTTTTCAATAATGTACATAATTACATTTTTTTCCTTTTGAAAGTGTAAAACCATTTGAACATTTTTAAAAAAATATCACTATTCAATAACATTTAGTGACCATTCTTTTGAAAAAAATAAATTAAATAATTGGATAAGATTTTTGCTAATATAATATTACTACTTATGTTAGGCTACTTTTATCTATTTTAATACTACTCTTCATTGTTTAAGTTATTTCATTTTACATTTTTTACGGTTATTTATGGCTATTTTTAAAATTTTTTGGTTATTTTTAACTATTTCACCTTAGGGTAGTTTCAATTATTTTAAGTTACTTTTGGGTATTTTACGTTTTTTTTTGTTATTTTAGGTTATTTCACCTTAGGTTATTTTCAACTATTGTAAATTATTTATGGTTATTCAATGTTATTTTTGGCTATTATAGGCTATTTCACTTTAAGTTGTTTGTGAGTATTATAAGTTGTTTTTGGTTCTTTTAATCTATTTCATTTTAATTTATTTTCAGTTATGTCAGGGTGTTATTGGTTACTTTTAGTTATTGAAGGTTATTTCACCTTATGTTATTATTGGTTTGGTGGTTATTGGTGCCTATTTGATTAATGCCTATATATTTTACCAGTGATCATTAGTGGATATTGGTGGCTATTATATTTTAAATTATTGTTGGATATTTTAGGTTATATTATCAAAGACAATTGGTAATTATTTTATTTGCAAATTATTTTAAGTTATTTTTCATAGGCTATTATTATCTATGTTATCTTACCTTAGGTCATTATATTATTTTAAAATTATTATACTTAGAATAAAATAATTTATAATAAGGTAAAATAGAATGACTTTAAAAACCTAAAGTATAACTTAAAATAACATATATTAACTTAAAATTAAATAATCTAAGGTATAACCTAAGATTAGTTGAATAATTTAATTTAAAATAACTTATAGTAAAAAACCTATAATAAACTAGCTAGGATACCTTAAAATAGAACAATGTATAATAATTTAGGGTATAATAATTTATAATAACTTAGGGTATAAGTTGGAATAACTAAGGCAATTTAAAATAATATAAGATATATCATAAAATAACATAAAATATTTAAAATAACAACATAAAAATAAACCTATTTACTATAGTAAATTATAGTATTGAATTATGTCAACTAATAGTGAAACATGATGTTGACATAGTGATATTATAATGAAATAATTTTAACTAAGGTGAAATCACTAAAGTGCAATGAACTTATCATTTTTAAGGTCTTATAATGATTTAAGCTACTAAACTACACCTCACTTTTGTACTAATGCAACATCAAATTAAATTACAACTTTAAAACGTGAAAAAACCAAACAAATGTTACATTTGTTATGGTATATTTTATTATGATTACACCTTTTGAGTTTTTTTATTGATTTAAACTTGATCTTTTGTACATTGTTTTTTTTCGGGTCCCATGATAAAATCCTCATTTTGCTTATCCATAATTTCTTTCTAATGGAGAGATGTATAATAATTGGTTTTTAAAAGCCCTATAATCTCATACTTCATTTCCCATATGGGATCATTTGTTGTAGCATAAAGGATATCCTTTAAAATTTGAAATCTTCAAGATTCAAAGACCCTATTTGGGATTGTTAAAATGTTAAAATGCACGAAATGTGTATCTTATTCAACTACCAAATAAAACTATGTTTTGATCCTATCCCCACAATAGGAACTTTTTGTTTGACGAAACATTAGCATCAAAAAATTTCATTGTAAATTCGTGCAATGCAAGGCTCTAGGCATTCCATTGTGCAAACTCATCAATAATCTTCTTCCACTTCAAGTTGATCTATCGAACTGAAGAAATTTGTGTAATCATTTATTTGTTGTCCATCACATCAGTCTCCTTTAGATGAACCTACAATAACTTGGGCAAAACAAATTCTTACACAATGACATCTAAAACATTTGGAACAAACTTCCACTTCATTGCTACTTCAATTACAATTAAAGGGGATGTAAAAAGAAAATTAGAAAAATTGTGAAAGAAAGGAATAAGAAGAGTAAAGGTGAAAAAGAGGAAGGCATAAATAAAACAAAACGTTAGGGAAAAAGGAAAAAGGAATAATAGTGAGAGGGTGTAAGTAAGTGAATGTGAAAGGAAATGAAAGAGAATGAAAAAATGAGAAGTTTTGATTTCAATTTAGAAGTCAATTGTAGTAATTAATCTTCAAATGGCTACAAGCAACATTTGGCCTCCCATTGTTGTATTGAACAACTCTATTCATGGAAATTGCCTTAGGGATGCATGGAATAGTTATGAGACAATATTAAAAATGATAATCAAAATGGCATCATTTGATAGCTTTGATAATTGGATGCATTATACGACTTTAATCATGGAAAATGTTCCAAGTGAAAGTTATAATTAATGGGTTGGATAGGATGGATTGTTGGACTACCTGGAAGCATTGAATGGATGCAATGATCGTGTTTTCCTTATATTTGTCTTTTGTTCTTGAATATTATCACCTTTTATTATTTTAAACAACAACTTAGATCCCACAAAAAATCTAGAGTTTTAAAACAACATATGATAATTTGACAAGAGTCAATATTTTTTTTGTTTTTCACAATTTTTTTAGCATTTTGGGGACCCAAAAAACTGGAAATTTCTGATTTTTTGTACACAACATAAATTCGAAAATAAATTCTCAAAAAGTAGATATATAAAGACCATTGATTAAAAAAAAATTCAGTGAATCTAACAAGTTGCTACTTTTTTAGGGTAACCTCAAAACAATAGAAAACAAGAATAGAAAAGAAATCAATTGAAAGCAAGGAAGAAAAAAAGTTTTAAAAACGTTTTCAAAGTCCAATTCAAAGACATGTTGGTGAACCTTTTTTGGGAAATGTTTCAAGAAATTATAGTAAAAAATGTAAGTAATTGTTTTTGTAGCCATAGTGCAAAAATTCTATAAAACAATTTTGGTGGGAGCAAACAAAGTAAAAGGAGCCACAAAGCATGTAGATAATGCTTAAAACTATTATTTTATTTTTGAGAAATCACAAGAGGAACATAATAAATTAGATTTTCAATTTTTTATTTATTTAAAAGTTCTATTACTTATAAAGTTTCATTGTTCAAAACTTGATGTAGATTGATGATGTTTCAAAAGTCCTTTTGCATGTTTAAAACAACTATGAACAATCATTTTTTTCAAATGTCCTTTTTATTTATCAATTGTCCACTATTCATTTTCAAAATTAAAGAGAATATGTTAATATTGATGAATATAAAAGCAAAAGCATTTGAAATTCATAAAATTATCTTAAAAACACATTTACACATATTTGTTTCAAATGTGTTTTTGACCTTGAAAATTATGAATTTTGATTCTTTTTCTTTAAAAAAGTTATTCATTTTTGTGTTATTTAGAGCATGGATGCATTATATATGCATGATATAAAACAATATAACTAGAAAATAATTATATTTAAAACACAACTATAAATTAAGTATGAAAAATGTAAAAATTTAAAAAATCAACCAACACAAGAGTGCCATGTCTCAAATGTATTCCTTGAAAAGGTTTTTAACTTTGGCGCCTTTCTCCTTTTATTATATTTGTACCCTAGTTATGAAATGTTAACTTTAGATATAATATTGTTGAAAAAACTCTTTTGATATAAAAGGGTATGCACCATTGTTTGAGTACGTAAAGTTGTTGATGGATATGCTATTGTGGGTTGTGGCATTGATGTTGGTTTAGGCTATTTAGGCCTTTCGATTCAATTTGGATAATCTTATGAAAAAACCAAAAGCATTTACAGTCATGTCCACCTTTATTGTTTATTCCCAATGAAATGTTTAGGTAGGAAATCCTACCCAAGATCCTGGATGAAAACAATTTTGTCCTTTGAATGACAAAAAACACAAATGCAATAGTGGGCATCTTGTGTACATGCTTAGTTGATTTATAACATTGCATTGAAAAATAAATTTTATATTACCGACATATGTCAAGAAAATATAAGGCTAATGAACTAGGAATGGGTGCAAGAGTTGATTTTAGAGTTGTTTCTACATGCACTATAAAAGCTTGCATATTCAATAATCTTTGCATTAAAAATCCAATGAATCAACCCTAAAAATTGAAGACAAACTTGGCAAGCCCTTGATATGCTTGGAAAATCACTTGTATAATTTGAAACAATAGTTGTGATCATGTAATTGTCTCTTATATTAACTTGCCTAATTGTCATACCATAATCAACTAGTTGTCAAATTGATTTGCCATGCTAACCAATGTGTTGCAATATGTTGATTTACTATGTTGTTTTGTTGATTTGCTATTGTCATTGCAATTCAACTTAAGACTAATATGAGCATTCCTAGGCCATAATTATTTTCCATAAGATGATCCAATGGAGATTATTTGCCAATATCAAGTTGCATGTGTCACTCCATATGAGATACTGCCTATGTGTACTGTCAACCAACTAGAACTTACATCCATGTTCATGTTTGATGACATTACAATCACAAAACAATGGCATCATGTTTCCCATCCCCTCCACTCCCCCACCCATACTGACATCACATTCCCTTGGGCTGACATCATGTTCCCATGTGGGAACGCCCATGGGTGCAATGGGAATGTGAAGTTCCCATGTGCTGCCAAATAGGAAGTGGTGGTCCCATTGGACCCAGGCCCCATGGGCATCTGTTGGACAAAGGGGGCACACAGGTGGTGCATGAGTGCCATTTCGCTTGTGCCATGTCATCTCCATGCCACATCGTGCACACGTTAACACCACATCATCATCATCATCATCAATGTGCCATGTCAGCATCACAACCTATCACATCATCACCATGTCATCACCATATAAGCACCATGTCATTCGCCAATAGGGATGTTGATGTGGTGAAGGGGTCATTATTGACCATCCATGTCAGTTTTGTGCACTGGCGCACCGGCACCCACACACCTGGAGCTCCGCACTCAAAATTTTTGGTATCAGCTTTCTACATTATGGACAGGTTTTCTAGGTGGTTATTTGGCTGTTTCAAACAAATTGAGAACTGCTGTTTCATATAATAACCACAGTTACATATATATATATATACTGGGTATTTGATTTTTTGATGATTGTGGGTATCAACTTTGATAGCCGACCTGATACCCTCTGGGGTTTTGGAGCAATTTCTAAGACCTGCCTCACTTTGTTAATTTTATAGAGTTAAAAAGGAAGTGGTTGTCTTATTATAGTGCTTAATCACCTCTTGTACTGCGCAGAATCTGCCCAGGGAACTCGCCCAGGAACTCATTACGAGCTAGAAAGGACTAGTAAAAGATCAGTTCCACGATCTTGCGAAGAGGACCCACCAAGGAAGGACCAGCGATGTCCACGAAGGACCAGCGACGATGTCTACGGGAGCCGGAACCGATCGTCGTCGTTCCATTTACACAGTGTTTTTTTCTTTTGGGTCAATTTTGTGACGTAGCCAAGTGGCGATGATCCACATGAAGACGAAGCAGATTTGGCTACAAGATAAATAAGAAATTTCAATTTTCTACACATCCTTCTATATTTTTGGCTACAAACTTAGGCGTTGCATAGAAATCTGGAATTTTTTTTCAAAATTCGAATTATGGCTATTGAAAATCACAAACATCCCTTTTTAGCTTTTCAGCTATATATAGCCAGCGGGAAAAGAAAAGGGCCGTTCCAATACCTCTCCAGGTGGGAGTCAAACAGGCAGTGACCTCTTTCTCGGAGGGAGCTGGAATCGGTACCAAACGTGCCGTCTCTACTACGCTA
>Ga0116230_10007215_pt1 | contig 10968 bp, 8 predicted proteins | sample S1TSphfallax_3_FD_88678 | JGI IMG/M metagenome (GOLD analysis project Ga0116230, IMG submission 88678) | Host-associated microbial communities from peat moss isolated from Minnesota, USA - S1T2_Fd - Sphagnum fallax MG | ecosystem: Host-associated > Plants > Peat moss > Unclassified | place: USA...
GCGGCGTTTTCGAACTTGAAGCCGGCGGCTTCGAGGGTTTCGACGTAGTCGACGACGCAGTTCGAGAGGTACATGGCGGAGGTGGCGTCGACGAAGACCTTGAGGTCTTCGAATTTGTAGACCTTGTCCATCATGCCGCTCTGGTTCTCGAAGCTCATGGAGTATTGGAAGCCTGAACAACCGCCGCCAACGACGCCGATGCGCAGACCGGCAGGGATCGGGTCCTGGGTCGCCATGATCTCGCGGACCTTGACGATGGCTGCGGGGGTCAGGGTGACGGGGGCCGTCGAAACGGGCGCTCCGACAACTTCAACGGTGGGGGTAACGGTAGCAGTCGCCAATGGTATCTCCTGTGATGCAGATCACTCATTCTCAAGTGTATGCGTCTATGAGATGCGCGGCAAGCGTTTTGGGACTCGGGTGATCCACTTGAGAGGGATAGCGGATTGTCAGCAGCTAGAATGTAATTCATAAGTGCAGATACGAAAGGACGTATCTGCATTACCGTGTCAATAAGGTGACTGTGCTCTGGCCCTAGGCCGACCATCTCGGGGTGAAGTGATCCGGCACGCCGGACGAGCCCTCGCGTTTGGGCTCGTCTATTTCCTCGCCGACTTCAGTTTGAACCACTTCGGCTTCAGCAATGGATGGACGATCCTGTGGCCGCTAAACGGAGTGACGATTGCGATCCTGATCATGCGTCCGCGGTCGGAGTGGCCTTCGGTGCTGCTCGGGATCGAGGTGGGGACAGGGTTTGGGGAGCATTACGACAACAGCGTCATCAATAGCCTGGGCCCTGAGATCCTTCAACGGCTGATGTCACTGGTCGAAGTAACGGTCAGCGCAATGTTTCTCCCGGCTTTTTCGACGCTTGAGGAGTGGCTGCGGAAGCCGCGTATCTTTCCCCGGTTCGTTGCTGCTCTGCTGATTGGGCCCACGGTTTCGGGCATCCTGGCCGCCGTGTTCTTTCACGTCGTCACGGGACAAGGGTATCTTTCGGCCTTCGACGACTGGGCGGCGGCCGATGCGCTGGGCATCGCGGCGATTATGCCGCTGGCGCTCTCCTTCAGCTCAAGAGAGATGCGCGGGCTGTTTCGGTTGCGCTCGCTTCCCAGAACGTTTGCGGTGCTGGCGCTGGCTTTTGGCAGCGCGGCGGCGGTCTTTACGGTGAGCCGCTATCCTTTGCTCTTCCTGCTGTTTCCGGCGATCCTGCTGGTCGATGGCTTGCTAGGCTTCGCCGGCTCGGCGATTGCGGTCTTCGGTATTAGCCTCATGGCCGTGTACTACACTACTCTGCTAAAAGGGCCCTTCGGAGTGTGGCCCCGGGATCTGACCGTGACGAGCAACGTCGCGCTGCAGCTCTATCTTGGTTTTCAGCTGCTAGCGCTGTTCCCCGCATCGCTGATGCTCCTGGAGCGCAAACGCATGGGGTCGGAGCTGCAAAACACGAACGCGCAACTGCTGCTGCTGGCCTCGCTGGATGGATTGACGGGGATTCCGAACCGGCGATCGTTCGATGAGTACTTCGCGCAGGAGTGGAACCGTGCGATCCGCTTGCAGACGCCTCTGGCCTTCATCATGATGGACATCGACCACTTCAAGCAGTTCAACGATATCTACGGCCACCATGCCGGGGACCAATGCCTGCAGGCGGTGGCTAAGGCGCTTAAAGACGAGGTGCAGCGAGCGCAGGACCACCTGGCGCGGTTCGGCGGCGAGGAGTTTTCGCTGCTGCTGCCGCACACCGACCTCGACGGGGCGATACACCTGGCGGAGCAGTTGCGGATGGCAATCATGGAGTTAAAGATCAACCATCGCGGGTCGAGCACCGGGCAGGTGACGATCTCGCTGGGATGTGCGGCGCTGACGCCAGCGAATGGCGCGGACAGGACATCTCTGTTGCAGATGGCCGACGCCGCGTTATATGAGGCGAAGCGTTCCGGGCGAAACCGGAGCTTCGGAAGCCCCCTGGCCCGGGAGACGGTCCACTCCTAGGACGCCCGGCCTGTGAGACCCTGCGAGGATAAGCCGTTCGCGGCTGCGGAGTTAGACCTTGCGGGATTCGTCGGTGTGAGCAAGGAACCTTACCGAGGCAAGACTGGTCACGGACAGCGGGAATTAGCAGGGCTGCGCATGGTGGAAGTAGGCCTATTGTTTCGCAGTGGCGAGAGTGAAGCAGATCCTCAGCCTTCGGCGAAGGATGAGATGGGTCCGGGGCCGCAAGATCACAAGGGCCAAGAATCACAAATAGATTGCAGGGATAGCACGTATAGGGTATTGAGTTACTTTTGTCACGCCAGTTATTTTCGAGTTATCGATTCACGAAGTGCTCCTTCGAACCGCCGGCAATCACTAGGAATGCCGTAAGCTGGATTGTTGGTCTGGGCCTGAGTAAGAGCGCGTAACCCGCAGCGCAGCAAGTCGAATTAGGAGTTGATCATGTCTCTTACGGTTGGCAAGAAGCTCTTCCTGGGTGTTGGCACACTTGTGCTCTTTATTTTTTGTCTTGGCGTCACCGCAGTCGTCGGCATGTCGAGTATCGGCGACCACCTTCACGCGTTTGTCGATAAGACGGCCAAGAAGCAACTGATGGCGGCGAAGATCCAGGCAGATGGCGCAATGCTTCTTAGCTCCGACCGCGGAGTGCTGATGCGCGGGTATCAAAGGGACAGCGCTGGTGTCAACCGGGACAGCGAACAGTTCGCGTCGGTCGCGAAGGAGATGCAGGAGACGACAGAGACTCTGATGCAGATGTTGACGACCACCAAGACAAAGGGGGTCGTGAGCGGAATCCAGCAGCAGTTGGCAAAGATGCAGGAGACGAACCTGAAAATCACCCAGGCCGCGTTGGCGGGAGATATGACGAAGGGGATGTCGCTCTATAACGATGAATTGAAACCGGCGGCAAAGATCCAGAACGATGGTGCCGGGGAACTGATCGGGATTCAGCAGAAGCACTTTACGGACGATTCTGAGAGCGCGGAGGAGGCGATCGCGACCAGCCGATGGATTGTCGGCGTGCTGTTCACGCTTGGTGCTCTGGTGGGTGTGGTGTTGTCGTTTGTCGTCAGGCAGATCAACACGACGCTGCGTACGAGCGTGGTCGAGATGGCGGAGGCCTCGGCACAGATTGCGGCGGCTGCTGGACAGGTCTCCAACTCGAGCCAGTCGCAGGCGCAGGGAGCGTCCGAGCAGGCGGCGATGATTGAAGAGACATCAGCGGCGACAACCGAGATCAGTTCGATGGCGGAACGCGCGGCGGAGAGCGCGCGGATGACGGTGGAGATCGTGACCAAGTCGCAGGAAGGGTTCAGGCAGACCGATACGTCGCTCGCGTCGCTCGAAGAGGCGATGGCGGGCATCAACGAGTCCAGCCAGAAGATCTCTCAGATCATTAAGGTGATTGACGGCATCGCCTTCCAGACCAATATCCTTGCGCTGAACGCGGCGGTTGAAGCCGCGCGGGCGGGCGAGGCGGGGATGGGGTTTGCCGTGGTGGCGGATGAGGTGCGGTCGCTCGCGCAGCGTTCGGCGCAGGCGGCGAAGGACACGGGTTCGCTGATCGAGGAGTCGATCGACCGCTCGAAGCAGGGCCACGCCAGGGTAAACGAGGTCGTCGTGGCAATTCGTTCCATCACCAGCGAGACGTCCAAGATCAAAGGTCTGGTCGATGAGATCAAAGACGGCAGCATGGAACAGAGGCGGGGCCTCGACCAGATCGGCCGGGCCATCCATCAGATGGAGCAGGTGACACAGACAAACGCCGCCGGTGCCGAGGAGGGAGCGGCAGCGGCGGAGGAACTGAATGCGCAGGCGGAGACGATGAAGGACGCCGTTGAGGGTCTGCGCGTCATGGTGGATGGAGCATCGGATTCTATGGCTAGGACTCGCCGCGCAGTGCCTGCCTATGCGTAGCGACGCCTATGGCTTCGCCCCAACCATGGTGCCCCCCTTTGTGATTGCGGCAGTGTCACCGGTGAAGTTCCATGCACATCTCGCCATCTTCATTGAAGCCCGTCTCGCGCCATCCGAGGCGCTTGTAGAAGGCGTGGGCGCGGGTGTGGGGATCAGTGGCGAGATGTAAGACGTCGAGGCCATTCGACCAAAGCCAGTCGACCATGACGGCGTGCAAGCGCTGGCCGTAACCGTGACTCTCCGCGGATGGGTGCACGAAGAGTGCCCAGATATTTCCGGTGATCGTGTTGCCGATAGCGAAGCCCACGATCTCGCCCGCAGTTTCAATCACCCAGCCTCTGCCGGTGTCTTCGATGGCTTCGCGCACGGCTTCGGCGGTGATGACCATGCCGGGAAAGAGCATGTTCTCGCGGACGGCAAGGCGGACACGAGAGATCCGCAGGATATCCGATGCTGTGGCCTGGCGAAGTGTCGATTCGGGCATGGTCAGGCTCTCGCTACGAACTTGTAGCCTACTCCGCGAACGGTGAGCAGGTGGACGGGGTTGGCGGGGTCGGCCTCGATGTAGCGGCGGAGGCGGACGATGAAGTTGTCGATGGCGCGGGTGTCGGTGTCTTCGTGGACGCGCCAGACCTGCTCGAGGATCTCCTTGCGAGGGACGATCTTGCCCTCGCGGTCCGTGAGGTAGCGGAGAAGATCGGCCTCCATCACGGTGAGGTGGGTCGTCGCGTGGGGGGCGATGAGTTCCAGGGCGTCGAAGCGGATGAGGTGGTTATTGAACGCGTACTCGTCGGGCGGTGAGGGTTCAACGGCCGCGGTGGCAGTCTGCCAGGCGGTGCGACGGAGGAGGGTCTTGAGCCGGACGAGAAGGATGTTCAGGTCGAAGGGCTTGGGGAGATAGTCGTCGGCACCGGCCTCGAGGCCTTCAAGGATGTCTTCGGTGCGACTGCGGGCGGTGAGCATGAGGACGGGCACGAACTTCTGTGCGGCGCGGAGGGCGTGGACGATGGCGAAGCCGTCCTTGCCGGGGAGCATGCAGTCGAGGAGGATGGCGGCGGGGGCTTCGGGACCGGACTCGGGGGCGGCGAGGAGCCAGGCGAGCGCGGCATCGCCGTCGGCCTCGTGATGGGTGCGGTAGCCTTCGGCCTGGAGATTGAAGAGAAGGCCGGTGGCGAGGTGTTCTTCGTCTTCGACGAGTACGATGAGAGGTTCAAGCGGCATACTGGTGACTTAGAATAGCCTAGCGCTTGACCTGAGTTGGGGAGGCCCTCATTTTATTTCTTGCGATTCCAATGTATGCCGCTCCGTTCATTCTGGTGTCTCTCGTGTGCTTTGCGACGTTTTTGGCGATCCGGAGATTTCGCCGCTACGCGTTTGCTGCGTTGGTGGCTCCAGTAGCATTTGGTGGCTGCGCTGCTGCGGGGTTCGTAAGCTGGGTCCTTATCTGCGATTTCCTGTTGAAGATTGACTTGAAGCCGATGACGGGCCTGCGGGGCTTCTTTGATGCGCTCGCCTTTTTCATCGCACCGGGTGTATTGGGGTCTTCGGCAGCCGTTTGGCTGGTGAACAAGGCACTTCGCCTTCGGAATATACCCCTGGCTCCGTCTTGGAGAGATCGTACCTCAGCAGCTGAAGCTGCGTCTCCGGATGCGATATGGCGGCAAGGCTGAAGCCGTGCCCTCAAGCAAAACGTGCGGATGGCTAAGCCGGGCTTTTGTGCTTGACTTCGCTGGCGAAGTTCGCAGGGTTGGCTAAGGGCAAGCGTAGGGTCATGGTGGTTCCGCGGCCGAGGCCGGGGCTGGCGGCGGTGGCGTCTCCGCCGTGCTGCTTGGCGATGGAGCGGACGATGAAGAGGCCAAGGCCCGTGCCCTTGATGGTCAGCATGGAGCGGCCGGGGACGCGGTAGAAGCGATGAAAGATGCGCTTGATGTGGTTCGGCGGGATGCCCACGCCGGTGTCTTCGATGGTGAGGGCGACGGAGTTGTAGTCGACGATGGCGAGACGGCAGCGCACACGGACGCCGGCGGGGGAGTACTTAACGGCGTTTTCGAGGAGGTTCGAGACGGCGGTGCGGAGGTCTTCGAGGTTGCCGGAGACGGGGAGCTTGACCGCGCCGGGGACGTGCTCGAGGACGATGGCCTCGGCGGGGAGATGGTGGCGCTGCAGGGTGACAGCGATGCACTCGGCGACGAGGGGTTCGAACTGAATGAGGGTTCGCTCGGCCTTGCGGAGGCGCTGGCCTTGTTCGCCGGCCTTCAGGACCTGCTCGACGGTGGCGAGGAGGCGGTCGGAGTCCTGATGCATGATGCGGTAGAACTCCTGGCGCTTGGCTTCGTCGACGGGGCGCTTCTGCAGGGTTTCGAGATAGAGGCGGATGCTGGCGATGGGGGTTTTGAGCTCGTGGGTGACGGCGTTCAGGAAGGAGTCCTGGCGCTCGTTGCGGCGGACTTCGCGGACGAGGAAGATGGTGTTCAGAACCACACCGGCGATGAGGATGGCGAAGAGGATGATGCCAAGGACGGCGAAGGCGACGGTGCGCTCATTGAGGATGATCCAGCCGACGTTGAGTGCGACCGCCAGGCCGACGAGGAGCACCCCCATGGTGATGAATGTGGCGATGGTGCCGCTGCGTCGGGTGATGTTCATGGCGATGGATGCTTCCTAACGACAGAGTACAACGGGCGGCACGGGAGGGAGAGCGGTTCGCGCTCACGCACGAATGCTCATGTCTCAGAATCGAGACATGGGGCACCTGCACTCTTCCACTTCCTAGGTTCGGGATTCAGGGCGAGTGCAACCGCAGATCCTTCGACTCCGCCAATCGCGATAAGGCCGTGATTGGCTGCGCTCAGGATGACACCTCCTTAGCTCAGGATGACACCTTCTTATTTGTGCGGTCATTACTTGCATCTTTGGAGGTTTCCAGCTTAGGGGAGTTCGACGATGCGCCAGTAGTTGTCGACGAGGCTACAGAGGCGGAGAAAGTCTTCGCCCGCCTTTTCCTTGAGGATGTATCCGGCGACATGCAGATCGTACGCTGCGGCCATGTCTTCGTCGCGGTGGGAGGTGGTGAGGATGAAGACCACCAACTGCTGCAGCACGGGGTCGGCGCGGAGTTCGGCGACGAGTTCGATGCCGTTCATGCGCGGCATGTTGAGATCGACGAGGAGTAGGCGGGGCGATTCCAACTGCACTTTGCCGTTCTGGCCGCGGAGGATGTCAAGCGCGTCGATGCCGTCGATGGCGCGACGGAAGGGATTGGCAATGCGGGCGCGGGTGAAGGCGCGCTGCACCGCTTTCGCATCGCCGTCGTCGTCGTCGACGAGGAGGATATGGACCGGGTTGGGTTCAGGCGATGGGGCGGAGATCATAGCGGCCGTCCTGTGAACTGTCCGATGCGGGGCTGATGCGCGGGCCAGGTGAAGTGGAAGGTGCTGCCGCGGCCTTCGGCGGATTCGAGCCAGACGGTGCCGCCGAAGACCTCCACATACTTGCGGACCATGGCGAGACCCATCCCGCTGCCCTCGACCTGGTCGCGGGGTCTGAGGGTCTGGAACATGTCGAAGATGCGGTCGTGGAACTGCGACGCGATGCCGGGACCGTCGTCGCGGACGAAGAAGGTGAGCAGCAGCGGACCGGGTTCGACGGAGATTTCGATGCGGCCCTCTTTGCGGTGGTGATGCTTGAGGGCGTTGCCGATCAGATTCGCGAATATCTGCTGGAGCGGCATACGGCAGACCTGGATGGCCGCGAAGCAGGGGTTTACGTCGATGACGAAAGACTCGGGCGGCGCAAGCAGGGCGAGGACATCCTGAATGAGGATGTCACCGGGAACGGACTCGACGAATTCGGCGTCGAGCTTGCGGCCGATGCGGGAGTAGGCGAGGAGGTCATCGAGCAGTCGCTCCATGCGATGGACGCGGTTGCGAAGGAGGTGCATGTTTTCGCGTGTGTCCACGGTGAGGTGCGGCTCAAGATCTTCTTCGAGCCACTTGGCGGCGTTGTCGATGACGCGCAGCGGGGCCTTGAGATCGTGCGAGGCGGCGTAGGCGAAGTCATCGAGGGCCTTGTTGCTGCGGATGAGAGCGCGGGTGTACTCGGCGGCTTCCAGGTCGGCCTGCTTCTTCGCGGAGATATCGCGGGCGACCATTGAGGCGCGGACGATCTTGCCCGATGCGTCACGAATAGGCGAGACGGTGATGGAGACGTCAATGCGGCGGCCGCTCTTGTGGAGGCGAACGGTGTCGTAGCGCTCCATGGGCCGGCCACGAAACAGTTCGCCGAGGATAAAGTCCTCCTCTCGGCGGAGTTCTTCGGGAATGAGCATGACGACCGACCTTCCGATGGCCTCCTCGGCGGTGTAGCCGAAGAGATTCTCCGCCCCGTGGTTCCAACTGTCGATGATGCCATCGAGAGATTTGCTGAGAATGGCGTCTTCAGACGACTCGACGATGGTGGCGAGGAGCGCCTTCTTGGCGTCAACCTCGTGCTGCATGGACGAGAGCTCCTGATTGCGGAGCGCGGTCTCTGCCTTGCGCGAGCGGTAGACCAGGACGGTAGCCAGCCAGAGCACACTGAGACTAAGGGAGCGGTTCAGGAAGACGATCCAGATGCTGACGTGGTTTGGGGCCTTGAGGAAGGCGCCAAGGATGGTGAGCGCAGTGATGCCATAGGCAAAGTTGAAGACGGTCTTCGGCTGTTTGAAGGAGAGCGCGAAGTAGACGAGCGGGGCGTAGGCGACGCTGGCGACAACTCCGCGCGGCGTGGCGACGTCGGCGGCGAAGACCATGAGAGAGAGCAGCGCGGGTGCGGACAGGGCGAGACGGTCAGTTGCTGGAGAATGTTCGCGCATGGGCCCTGAATCGCAGCCTGCGCGACGGCCCGCTGCGGCGATGGGTTCACGCGGGATTCACTGGCGCAGGACTGCTTCTGGAGGCTTTATCGGCGGGAGAGCGGATTGGGATAGGGAGTTGTGCGGAGGAGGTTGCTGGTGGGCTGTCACGGCGAAGCCGTTCGTGGTTGGCCGCGATAAACCACGTCTCAAAGTCGAGATGTGAGGCACCCGCTTCAATGGCCATGGTAGCGAAATGGTGGCGACAGGCCACTAGCGCGATTCGGCAGGAGTTATTGAGGCAAGACTGGCGGTGCCGGGTGCAAGGTCGAAGATGATGGTGCGTTTATGGGGGTCGGGAAAGACGGCGACCGGGGTCTCGCAGAAGATATCGCGGAGATGAGGGCAGTGCGGACCGGCCATGTAGGGCTCTACCGCCTTGAAGCAGCCGGTGCCGGCGCTGCCTTTGTTGTATTCAGTCGCTATGTAATAGCGGACGTGGTATTTGGCGAGGACCTCCCGCAAGGGGAGCTGCTGCTGCAGATTGGCGAGGTAGTCTCTGTCCATAACCAGGCCTTCGAGCTGAATGAGCGGGTCGGGGAGCATGTAGCCCACGCGGCCGGCGCGGTCTCCCATGGCGTAGATGCCGGGGTGAGTCGTCGCGAAGTCGCGAATCTGGAGCGCGGCGGTGTCGTTGTCCAACTGGGTCCGCTTCCAGTGATGGGCCAGCAGATATCCGAAGGAAGAGACGATGAGAATCCAGACGACCGCGGGACGCTGAAAGAACCGGAGCGAAGGAGGCGTGAGGCAGCAGATGATGGCGGCCACGCAGAAGCCCAGCCGCATCCCGTAGGCGTACCAGGGAAAGAGGCCCCAGTCGGTGACGGCACCGAGGATTGCGTAGTAAACGAAGGGAAAGATCAGGATAGAGACGTAACAGACCCGGGCCATCGGTGCCAGGCGCCGCCACGCCCAGGGCAGAAGAAACAGCGAGAAAAGGATTGGCAGGAAGATGAGGAGGTGCATCACCGAACGATCGTAGAGGAAGCTGTCCAGCGGCGCCCTTGAGTAGGAATGATCGAGCTTCAACTGCTTGGCGGCACCGGAGACAGGGAGCCAGGTGTGAAAGACGAGACGGTTATAGATGAAGTACGCCGGAACCGGAAGGAAGCCCAGGATTGCGCCGGCGGCCAGCCGCGGTGTCACGATGCGGCGGAGACTGGGAAGAGCAAGTATGCCCACCAGCAGCAAAAAGCCAAAGATCAGCGAGTCGATCCTCGAGAGCACCATGGCCGACAAGGTGAGTCCGAGGAGGAATGTATTCTGCGGAGTGCGTTCGAGCCATTCTGTCTCAACCAGCATGCAGACAACGGCGAACATCAGAGGGACGGTGAGGGTAACCTCCATCGCTTCGACATAGAGCAGGAAGGCGAGAACTGAGGTCCAGGCGGTGAAGGCGAAGACGAGGAGCGGGGAGGCACCAGTTCGCGAAAGCAGGCGGCGGGCGAGGACGAAGGTGACGGCGGTCGCGGCGAGGCTGGATAGAGCTACGAAACCGAGAATGAAGCGGGGGCTCTGCGATATCCAGCTTACACAGACCAGAATCCAGAGCCAGAGCGGCTGATAGCCGTTCGTCGGCACGATGCCGTTGAAGGTGGAGCCATGTCCTTGAGCGATGTTTCTCGCGACGACGAGGTAGTAAAAGAAGTCGTCCTGGACGAGTGTGGTCCAGGAGAGCTTCGAGAAGAAGGGGATCGCGAGGACGATGACAAATGCGGAAAAGAGGAATGCCGTGAGTGTGCTGAGGAGCTGTTTGTCTCGGAGTGCTCCCGAAGGAGCGACTGGTTCTTCTTGGCTGTAGCTCGGGAAGGATCGCTGCGGAGCAGCCATAGTCTTATTCGCCTAGAAAGAAATAATTCCCCTAGTCTGATGAATGGGAACTAGCGGGGTTGCCCGAAGTGATCGAGAAACGCTAGAGCAGATCCACATTGGAATCAGATCTTACCCCGAAATGCTTTGATGGGGCGATCAGGAACCGGGCTCTGGAGCGTTTACCTCCCCACCTATGCGATGGTGCCGCATGGATGGGGCACCCGAACAGGGTACGGCTGCCTTGGATCGGCTCTAAACGAAGAGTAGAGGAGGGACCTGTGTCCCAAGCTCCGCCAGTCTCCTTCCTGATCACTTTGCGGTCGTTCGTTACGAGCTCAAGCCAACTACTA
>Ga0116230_10007216_pt1 | contig 10967 bp, 12 predicted proteins | sample S1TSphfallax_3_FD_88678 | JGI IMG/M metagenome (GOLD analysis project Ga0116230, IMG submission 88678) | Host-associated microbial communities from peat moss isolated from Minnesota, USA - S1T2_Fd - Sphagnum fallax MG | ecosystem: Host-associated > Plants > Peat moss > Unclassified | place...
TATTAAGGTTAGTTTCTTCGTTTTGTAGAACTTTACCTCTCACAGCTGATCTTTCAATTGTAGTCTTTGATCATCAAAGCGATCTCAGAGCATGACTGTCTTTGGTGTGCAGTTAGATGTTATGGGTTTTGGTTCTACAATCATAGATGCTCATGGTGTTTATTGTGCACAAAGAGACAGATAGATAAAGAGAGTAAACTATCTAAATGAGATCCGAGTGTGTCAATGTTTGTTGTCCACTTCCTGACTCTTTGCTATAATCTAGAAGAGATACAGACAATGTCCAATTACATCATATGCCACAATCTGCAGTGGTGAAAAATCAAGTCTACTAGTATAATGCAGAATAAATGGTGAAAAATCAAGTCTACTTGCATAATGCAGAATTTCACCTTCATGTCAATGCATCATTACACCTCAACAACTTGTATAACACACGGGGCATGATCAAGACGCACTTCGGCATCTTCATGCAGGTGAAGGAAAACTGGTAGTGCATATTCAACTTCATCATCACCATCTGAGGTTGATATTGAGCACCCACTTACCTGTTAGAAAAGCTGTGGAAATCAAGAAGAAGTGACTGGTCATGGTCCAGCATGCACCCTTTGGGTGCTGCAATGATTTGGGTGCTGATTGACAGGCAGGTCCAAGGTCAGTGACTTACAAAAAATAACCTCAAGACCACAGAGTGCATTACAAAATATTAACTTCCATGTGTTAAACAAGCAGAATTTTTTCGCACTCCCTCCCTCCTCAACCTGGGTGTGCACAGCTCTATCAAAAAAGTTCTCAACCTGCTGTATTCATCATGAAACATACCAGCAATCCTGGGATGTTACAAACAATAATCCCCTCCCCAACTCCCCAAATAATCACATCTCTTACAAGGATAATGTTTAAGTGTTCAAAAGTTGAACACCAATGCATGCCTTCCTGACATTCATAGCCCTTGGTTGCAAAAAGTAGTCTGCAGCTCCCTATTGCTTGGCCTGGACCATCATAAACACAAGACAAGGATACATTAGCACAATGAATTCTAAATACATTATTGCACATTCCTAACCATGAGAAGACAGATTTCTGACTGCCCTGTAAGCAATGAGGAACAAGCATTCTGGCTAAATCACAATGAGATGCTGCATTTCCTATTCTTAGTACTTGTCTACAGATAATGCATTTATTGGAGATTTCCATGGGCTTTACTATAACATGACTGCAGTGCACCACTATTGTATGTGTATAATTAGTATATCCAGTTGTGATCAGTGATGGATTCCTAGAAGATAGATGGAACCTGTCTATAACAGGTTTCATCAGTTTCATTCATGTAAACCGGATACCAGCTCTACTGACACAGTCCTAGGTGAAATCATGACTCATGACATCCTATTCTGGATGTTCATCCTGATTTAAGATGCCCACTCACCTGCGAGTAAAGGAAGGTTCCCAAAATTGCGATGGCAGCACCAACAGCATTCACGGGCAAAACTGGTGTGTGGAACACAATAATTGAAGATACAATCACAGTCACACGCTTCATGGTGTTACCAATACTGAATGTGAGTGGTGATATCTCATTTAGAGACATATAGGAAACCTGGTTATACAAATGGTAGAATACACTCTGTGCCATCACCCACCTGTTTGAAACACATATTACGACATTACATGAGATGGATTCACCTGATGTATTCCCAAAGACAATACCACAGCCAGTCCACTCAGAAAAACTACATTACTGAGACCACCAACCATCCTGCAGAAAGATGTAAAATGCAGAAAGACTGATGGTGAGATTATGAGTTCAAAGTGCATCCAACTGATACTAAATCCATCGTAGCAATACAAGCTGGTGATAAAATCAAGAACACTTACCAGAAGAATTGTTGACCAACAGTCTCAGTGGCCTGTTGCCACCCTGAAGCCCACAACTTAGGGCCTTCAACGGCAAATGCAAATGGGGTCAGAAACACCAATGATAACATACTCAAACATGCATAGTAATTCATGCCGCCCACTTTGTTACTCTTCACCATCCCTCGCTTGGAGAAGATGTTGCGGAACACAAATGCAATGTTAGAGATCATGGCTCCGGTAAATCCTGTCACAGTCAATTATGCACAATTTTTAGATATCCTGATTATTGACACACGCCTGCAATCTTCACACAGTATTTGCAAGCCACAAGGTCCAAGGATCAAGGCAGAAAACCACTATTTAACTGATACAGAACAAAGTCAGGGAATAAACACCAAACCTGTAACATTGAAGTTCAGCTCTGTGGCAGCAGTCAAGGCACACCCACCAATGATGGGTATAAGAGACAGATAGACAGGTAAGGGGAAGCTCTCCCCCAGGAGGAACCGTGAAATTAAAACACTGAAAGCAGGTTCAGAACTCTTGATAATGTGGGTAAATGAAACAGCAACCTTTGACATGCTCACAGTAGCAGCCACATGACCGATAGTATGGGCCAGTGCCACCTGCATCCAGGAAGAGCAATCTGAGATTTGCATCCTGCCCATTTGAGCACTAGAGGTACGTGGCCAAACAGAGCTGTAGTATCTAAAAGCTAGAGAGGTGCACAAACTTTGCCACATAGTGCCTTTGATGTGAACACCAGTTATAGAACATCCCTCTGAACTACTAGAGCCAACAAATCCAGAGTCTTCAGTTAATTGTAAGCAGAGTCCGCTAGACACAGCACAAAGAGCATCTCCAGGGGTGCTAATTATATGACCTTGCAAAAAAAATTCTTACATCCAAGTTTTAGTTACTTTTTTCCAACCCCACCCATAAAACTGAAACTGGGACTGCAAATAGGTGGGAGACTACTAATAGCAAAGCACCTGGACCAATCAAACTATCTAGCCAATCAGAAACAGGGAGCAGTCAATAAATACAATTTGACTGTGTTTATCAGACTGTTTCAGGCCTCCTCGAGGGCTCTGAAAGCTATACATTTTTTCAGGGTCACAGAAGTCTTCCAGTGAATCCACTGGATTTTCCTGCTGTACCTCATCCAAGATTTCCAGTGCAATGTCACATACTGAGCGCTGGTGGAGACGCTCTAACACCTAAGGACATTGAAGATTTTCTAAGTACAAAACTATCCTATATGGAAAAAAAGCTTGTGCATGACAATGGCATGCAACGCTCAGACAAAGATAATAAGAAACCAATAGGAGGTGATACAGAACTTTGGACCTGCTAATCCAAGTAGTTGAGAGGTGGAGAGGAGATCAGATGTCTGACCGGTGCAAGATTTTTCCAGAACTCCGCATCAAGCTCTGGTGCGGCAGCAAGTCGTGTGGCCCAAGAAAGAAGCATGATGGTAGAGCCAGCGGCAAGAGACAGCGTGGAGGTCAACCAGGGGTAAGGAAAGACGTTGAGCACTTTCTTATTGTAGATGTTGAACACCACATTCAGACTCCACCACAACACAAAGTAGGTCCCGATCTTCAGTCTCTGTGCTGCGGCCTTGGCGGTAGTGATCTCTTGCTCTTCTACAGGAATAACGCTTTCCTCAGGGAGCCCATCAGCTCCCGCTTTCCCGGCATCGATGGCGTTCGCCTCGACTTTCAATCTCGATGATGCCTTCTCAAACGAGCCGGCGCTCTTCAAAGGCGCAAACCTCAAGAAGGACTGGCCAGTCAGGAAAGGAGTGCTCGACAAATTCTTCAATGCAACAGGTTTCAGCAATCTGTTACCTTTAAGAGCTTGTAGGGACTTCACGCCCGAAGCTCCTGTGCGAGACGACGATCCATACTGGACGTTATGGAGAGACGTCGAGGGACTGCTGGTAGTATGGCACAAAGTGCAGCAGCGCGCTTGCTGTGTAGCTGCCACTCCATTCACACTGCGCAACATCATCATGCCTGCTGCTTCCGCTCTCCCTCCTGCCTCGCACGCAAAGCCTCGCACAAGAAGAACCTCCCAAAAACTCCGGCTGCTCCCAAAGTCCTCGCAACGACAGCCTCGTTGAAGCTCACGCGCACTCCACACAAAGAGCTTAACACCACTGTTCCTGGCTTTAAGAAACAAAGATCATCACAAAGGCTAATAATCGACCGATCCAACAAAAGAACAGTTCGCAATAGAAGCACTTCTCTTTCACAAAACCAAACAGAAAAAAGAAACTTAGAACAAACAGCAAAGCCAGAGATGTTATCACTCCAGATCGACCAAAAGAAAACCAGAATACATAAATGCAGACAAGGAAGAACACACTGGAGAGGGGCTATGATCTACCTGCTTCCTTCCGCTTCCTGCGATGCAACCCGATCTTCAAGGTCACCGAAACCGGCGCAACAGGACACCGTTTTTCGCTCCCAAGCACTCAAATGAATCCTCTTCGGAAAATTTCGGGAAGATCGCGGAACACAGGAGTAAAAATCCGCGAAGTGCAGACGCGAAAACAGGAACGCTAAACACCTTCCTCCTCGCAGGCTCAGCGACAAAGCCACAGACCACACAAACACATCCCACACACACACAAACACAAACGCGCAGATGCACGCACGAAGGAAGGGGGTGCAAGAGAGAGAAGAAACAGTGCCGTCCACCAGTCCGTAATAACTCCCACTGGTTTATGTCTTCGTTCAACAGATAATCCATTCTTTGTGAAACAAAACCAACGAATAAACACTTCTACCATTGGATACAAGTACGCCGTACCAGTGACGAGAAAAATCACTTTCATCAGATATCTCCTCTTTTTCATCCGTCCGCCATTCAAATACCCAGCGGTATATCCCGACCACGGTCTTCCGGTCGGTAACTATGTGATCATGTTTATTACCAGCGGTACGAACGGAAAACCAACAGAAAGTATTGAAATCCGTTGTATTACGACACGCACCGAGTGGCCGTTGGGTGTCGCTTTTTTCCTTGATATTTTTTGCTTGCTGTTTTTTTCCTTTTTTTTTCGGGTCCCCCTTTCCCTCCCCTTCACTCCGTCTCTTTTTGGATATCTGTTTTAGTGGGGGACCATCAAAAAAATTCTTTTTACCCAAGGGGTGATGACTCAGTGGTATAGTCCCTGTCTGGGACCGTGGGACCTCAAAAAAAGGTTCTGGGTTCAAACTTCGAATCCCTCCCACCCGCATGCTTGCCCCACCCAAGACTCCTGACCTTGTCCTCGACTCTCAATTTTTGCCTGCCCCCACTCGAGCACCCCGGACACCTGCCCTGACTTTGGCTCTCGACCTCGCCTTCTCTACTCCCAATTTTTCTCACCTTCGCTCTCACCCGTGCATCATCAACCCCATTTTTGAGGTGAAAGCGCTGCTGGCCCTTTTGCTAGTGTCTTGGGGTGCCAACGGCCCCTCAGGTCAGGTCTGCTGTTGTGCTTCAAAAATTAAAAAAAGCCAATAATTTGTTTGTTTTATGCTTTGAATTATTTTTTTCTGGTTCTGTGGTGTACCCCTTTCTATAGATAAAACAACACCGTTTTGTTTCAATGAGATTTTGGAACAGTGACACAAGCTTTTTCTTTTTGGGGGATGAGGGGGTGCAAAGTTTTTGTCACTTGGCAACAGAAAAAAAAAACAAATCCATTGCAAAAAAGAAAAAAAAACGTAAGGACCAAATTTCTGAAATCATCGTATTTTAGAGAATGGATTACAGCAGGATGAAGTTATGGTACTTCCCGTAGGCTGGAATTTTGAAATTTCTTTTTAGTGAAATTTGGTTCGAGTTGAAATCGCCCAGATGGTCACTTTTTAATAGTGGCCACAAAAAGCCCGTGGCCAATCACAACCACCAATCCTCCAAGATATTGTTTTCGAGAGAGGGAGGGGGGGGGACGATGCCGTAAAGTCCTATGTTCAGAGATAGAATTAAGGAAGCGGGTGGAGAAGTTTTCCGGCTGAAAGAGAGCTCAGGATTAGTTGAATGGGTAAGATATTCAAGAGAACAAATGAATGACCCACATCGAACATCATCTTCGCACGCATGATGAGCGGAGACACGGCCAAACAAGAGAGATTTTCTCTCTTTTTTTCTTTTTGGGTGGGGGGTTGGGATTTGTTTCATGGTGTTCAGTTCCGCAATCACTCGGTCATGTGCAAAATGCTCATTCTGTCGAGCTTTTTCCACTCAGCATACTTTATGCCTTTTTCTCCGTCGGTGCTCATGTTATGCCGCATATGCTCTGCACAAAAGCATACACAATCCATCAATGGTTGTTAAATCTTGGCCCCTCAAAAAAAAAAAAGTGTGGAAGAAACAAATTGTTTAAGAACGTAAGGTCTCAAATCGGCAGGTATGGTATTGGTGTAACCAATGCATAGCCAAACAAAAAGAATTGTCGTCCAATGAGATGTCAGAACTTATTTCATTTTTGTCACGTTGGTCCAATCAAAGCCAAGTTGGGACCGTGTCAAATATATAATATCCAATTCTGCACTTTTCAACCAGTAGGCTAACCTTTACAAAACCCAATCCCTTCCCCAAGCCACGGATCCACCCCACAAACTGTGGGCCAATTAAAACGGCTTCAAATTGGCTGGTGAATTATTGTTGCTGGGTGGTTGAGATTTTTGAGATTTTTGAGATTTTGTCCTCCCTCAACATTATAGATCAGCCAGTTATCATCATTCAAGTTGTGTTTCCCTTAACAAAAATAACGAGACTATGTTCGATAATAATCCGGCTCTTCTCACTGGTTACCTAATACATAGTATGAAACGCAAAATTTTTTTAATTTTTTTATAAGGGAAATTATTTGAATTATAAGTTCACATTGTTTGGTAATAGGAGAGATGTTGTTTTGTGTATATGAAGTCTGACATGTTCAATTATAGCAATGCTGTTGTTGTAGTTGTTGCACATGAAAGGATAAGAGTTTTCCCAAAGAAGTTGGACTAGTGTTTTTCCACTTCCCCCTTCTTTGGAAGATTTTATTGGGCCCTGCGCCCCCCCCCTCCCCAGGGACAGGGACTATTTGCATTCATCCAACTTTTGGAAGTTTTTACCTTATTAGAACCAGTTTCAGATTAGGTGAATTGGTTTCTTTGGTGAAAGTGTTTAGACTGTTTAGATTGGAACAGTTGACACCGTGCAGCTTACTACCTGAATTGATGCATTCATCTACTCAGAAAGCGATAGCTTTGTACTTAGTTTCTTGCCTAGACAACAAGAGTGTTTTGCTCAAATCAAGTAAGTAATAGTCGTCAAATGGATCTCTCTGGTCCGGGTATTGCCGTTAAATTAAAAGAAAAGAAAAGAAAAGAACCGATTTTTTTTCTTGGTGTTCAGACTGTGGACACAGTAGGTAGATGTATAACATTTTATCTATCGGGAAATATTCAGCAATTACTATTGTAGGTTGTGTGGTTTGTGTTGGCAAATTTTTTTATTAGAGAATTTGATCCAAATATTCTTGTAGTTCCATAGCCTCCAATGGGAAGAAGGAGTTGTAAGGTGAAGAAGCTAAGTGGTTGAATGAGAGGAAAGGTCCCACACCAAGCAATGCAATTTCCACATTATTCAAAAGAGGACAATAGAACCAACCACAAACAAGTTGGGACCTCAGACCCACCATATAGTATGTTCCATATAGTTTATGCCTTAAGTATCTTAGCATTTTTACTGCCTGAAAAACACACACACACCCCCCAACAACAAACAAACCCTAGGGTTGTTTTCTCTTTGTATTTGACAGTGCCTCCTGCCACATACATGCAAGATGCATTGGTCGATTGAAGAGACAAGAGAGCTTGAAGGTGGTGGTCACAGTGAATCAGCAGCCCACCAGTGCATCATTGTGGATGTTGGCTGGACATGGAACTTTTTTTCATTGGGTCCTTCTTTCTCTAAGCTATTCAGTCAGGTTTAGAGGCATGGCTACCTTACCTGGCCACCAAGTTACACAGGAATTATATTCAAGGAAAAGTTGCCTAATTTCAAAAAAATTCTAATTAAATTAAAATATTTATTGCAATGCAATTGATTGATGCATACAAGGAACACAAATAGTTTATTATGACATGTGCACATTCATATAACCAAATTGACCATGAAGAGAAGAAGTTGAAAATCAATTATTATTCAAGTTAAAGGACATGGTCATCTTCTATGTGACAATTAAGTAGACATCGACTCATACTTTGTTCCTTCAACATCAAGTGGTGAAAGCATGATAAAGTATACAAAAGCATGGCATAGCAATTATTAAGCACCCTTTTGAGATTAGACCTCTTAAGTCAACATCAATCCCCATATTGCAAAAAAAGTTGATCATGTTGGCTTACATAGACTCCTTTTGGAATCTAGCATCAAATGCCCTTCAAATTCCACAATGCTCCCATGTAGATTTAATCATCTCCAGATATAAGCTCAAATTTACATATGTTCTCTATAGTCAAATGAATACCATCTCACACAAGGTTGATAAATTTGTGTGCACATCAACCTCATGGGCAATTGTATTAGCTTTCAATTGTTTTAATATATTACTTGTTGATCACGTTTTAAAGTAAGAAGCAAATGCACACTTTCACAATTGCTACAAGATTACATTGCAAAGCTACAATTTTGATGTATATTTTGTGGGCACAAATAAAAAGCAAAGGTTGGGGTATTGTTCCTTCATCCAATCCCAAAATTTGATCAATTGATGGACATTCCAAAAATCAATGACTCAAACCAACTTTTGTTTATTGGGTAAATCCAATTGTTTCTATTATGACTAAAAATAAAGAACCAAAGTCATTTTCACAAATTGTTACCATATATGTAGGTTTGAACAACAATTGTTAAACAAAGCCAAAGTAAATGACTTATTTGTTTTACCCTTGAAAAGGCATCAAGTTTCCATTTGTAATGCATGAAACAACACATATAATGGCATGTTTATCTTCAACTCCAATTTGCACCATTTCCTTCTTGCCTTGTTTTTTTCCATGTTTGTCCTTTAACCATAGGTACAAGATAAATGTCAGTTTGATCAATGTTAACCATGAATGATCTAGAGATGTTGTATAAAAACACCAATTATTCCATGTGGTATGTTATGTAGGTCCCTTAAATTTTCCAATCATTAAGGAGTTTGTTGTGACTTGTTGGATGTTAGAAACTCAATTTCAACCACTCATAGATGAACTTATGCACAAACCACAACATCACTTTGATCTTATCTAGTTTTATGACAAGAGACTTTGCCTTAAAATAACCAAGAATAATGAGTTGTATTATTCTTACATGGAGACATTGAACTAATTTTCACGTTCCTAATAAAAAATCACATAATTCTTGTACAATGTGAATTTCAAGAATTAATAATGGGTCTTCATTTTGTATCATGAAACTTGGAGCCCAAAAATGTGAACATTCCACCATTTTTAGCGCCTAAGTCTTTAACTCCCCTATGTATAAACCAATTGTTTGAATGTGCTTTACTTTAGCTTGTCATAAGAATCAGTCTTGTATCTTATAATTTTGTAGGCCCTTTTGAGATAATTCATCTCAAATAGGTGGCAACAATTCATTAAAAAAATAGTTTTGGTACTTTCCTCATTGTCATTGCTTTTAATGCTTTTCAAATAGCCTTCACCAACTTAGAAAAAATCATCAACAAGTTTTTCTCTAATGCTTGATAATAACTTAGGAGAACCTAGAGGTAAAAAATCAAGGGGTGCATGCTTCTCAAACTTGGGATGTCCTATTTTGTGCTTTGGAATTCATTTTAACACATGGTTAAACATACTGGAAGGTATTGATTTCATACCATCTCTTTGCACACAATCGAAATATTCATTCATATTATTGATTGAAACATAGTTGATAGGAGTAGTGACTTCATAGTGTTTATAACTAAAAAATTAAAATTGATCCTTAAGCCCTAAACTAGAATGTTTTATTACACAAGTCATCAACTTTCTAATAAGTACTCTATTTTTTCTATTAATCATTTAAATGCATTCAAAGATTGTAAATATACAACTCTAATGTATGTATAATAAATATATGTAATGAAAACAAGGAAAACAAAATCCAAACAAAAGTATGTAAGACTTGTATGATATTGAAGGCTCAAAAGTCAATTAAGATGTTGTTTATGACTATGAAATCACCTTTATCAAACATCCAACCTATAATGTGCCTACTTATTTGTGACTTTCCACATTCAACCAATATTTTAAATGATATTAAATTACAGTAACATTTCACTAGATTAGTCAATTTACTACCACAATATCTTGGTTATTTGTAAATTCATGAGACTTCAACATTGTCATGTTGAAATCAAATTTTTCCAATGAATCAGGCACAAAGTTGAAAGGTACTAAGAAAAATGTGTTTTTCACATTCATTTTCAAACAATAAATTTTAAGAACACATTTTTCTAAACTTAAGTCATTCAAACATGATAGCTAAAAGTCTAACATATATATATATATAATATTTTAGCTGTATGTCTGTCCGATCGTCCTCCTTGGGGGTAAGGGGGTTAGGGTTAGCACGTCCTTCATAAATGCGTTTCCTTGGTTACCTTTCTCATGGAACAAACCTCTTCACCTATCTCCCCCCTTCAACACAACAACCCTCATTAAACCAATGAACGAAAAGGAAGAAGAGGCCCCTTTGGAAGACCCGTGTGTCTGTCGGAACTGTCTTGCCTGGGAGAGGCACGTTGCTCGATCTGAGGAGCAGCGTGCGGTGAATGCCAGCTAGCGGGCAGTTCAAAGAGGTGCGCACAGCGATGCGCAAATTGCGATGAAGAAGCCCTCCTTTGAGGCTACATGCATCTCCTAAATGGCTCCACGAGAAGCTACATTCACGATGTGCAATTGTTTAAAATAGAATACTTCTTTGAAATAAATAAGGTTTAAAGAAACCGGGGTACTTCACAATGTCCAAAGGTCACAGGTACCCACTAGTAATGAAATAATTTTGTAGCTTGGTTTCCTTTGGGTCCTTCTACAATATTAATTAAAGGGATGATGAAAACACTATGAATA
>Ga0116230_10007217_pt1 | contig 10967 bp, 13 predicted proteins | sample S1TSphfallax_3_FD_88678 | JGI IMG/M metagenome (GOLD analysis project Ga0116230, IMG submission 88678) | Host-associated microbial communities from peat moss isolated from Minnesota, USA - S1T2_Fd - Sphagnum fallax MG | ecosystem: Host-associated > Plants > Peat moss > Unclassified | place...
ACCGCAGTCGCGCAGCATGCGGCGCGCGATGGACAGTGTGCGGTCGGTGGATCGATCCACAGCGACGATAATGTCGCAGCTGACCTCCGGCGGCAGCAACTTGCGCGCGCGGAGAATCGAGGAGAGGCAGCGCGGAAGCAACGCTTCTTCATCACGCGCGGGCAGGAGGACCGCGATGTGTTGCATGAGTGGGGTCATAGTGGGGTCTCGCAGGTCTTCCGCCACCGATCGAGGCGAAAGTCGACGTGCCTTTCCGAGAGTTCGAGTTCGAGGCCCGGCAAAGCAGCAACGATCTCATGCACCGCATCCCCGCTCAGGACGTGGTCTGGCGAGGAACGAAGCCAATGCGAGGCGAGAAGCGTGTCGTCCAACTGCAGATTCGCCAGACAACGCAACAAAAGCGCATGCAGCTGGTCTTGCGCGAAGTAGTAGCCAACTTCACAAAAGACCAGCAGATCGAACGACGCGGGAATGCCGTCGGCCAGCGAACCGCACGCGATGTTCACCCGGGAAAGGGAGGCGCAGCGTTGACGAGCCAGCGCAGTGGCCGAGGGCGAAATGTCGAGGGCATCGACTTGGTCGCACAGCGTGGCAAGCTGCTCGGTCAGCACACCGATCGAGCAGCCAGGTTCGAAGGCACGGCGATAGCGCCGATGCTCCAGTGCGCGGAGGATGGTTTCATAGCGATGCAACTCATAAGGACTCGAAGCAAAGCGCCAGGGGTCTGGGTTCTGCTGATACATCCGGTCGAAGAACTGCTGGCTCGTGGTGTTCATGCGGGCGCGAAGACCTCGAAGTTTCTCTTCGCCGGATCGAGCAGCCGCGCCGGCAGGACGGGCTCCTCGTCCAGGCGATGCAGTTGCGAGTGATGGCAGGCCAGCGCTCTCAGTTTGGTCGCGAGCAGGGAATCGTCGAAGCGGAAGGCGCGAAGGTCGAGCCCGCGGAGAGTCTCCGGCGTGCCGCGATGCCAGGTCCAGAAGAAGTACCAGCAGAGGCTCGCTCCGGTGCATGCCGCGACCTGTTGCGCCGCCCAGCCGCAGGCTTCGTGATCGGGATGAAAGTCGCCGGTCCAGGGCGCGAGCAGGCAGGTATCGGCTGTCACCAGGGGCAGGAGGAGTTCCACAAGCTCTTGCTTGTGCGGTGTTACGTTGCTATCGGGAAGACCGAAACGATGGAGACTCGCAGGGGGAACACCAAGTTCTGCCAGGGCGGCTGCCTGTTCGTCGCGGCGAATCGCTGCGAGTCCCTGGTTTTCGCGGTACGCGTTTTCGCCATCGGTGACGGCTGCAACCACGACCTCGACACCCCGGGAACGCTGGGCTGCGAGAAACGCCCCGGCTCCCAGGGTTTCGTCGTCCGGGTGCGGAGATACCAGGACAATGCGTCTCGCACGGGCCTCAAACAAAGGGAGAGGCGCGAGAGCTTGCCTCCACTCCTGTTCCACAACAACGGGAATGATCACGGGATACCTGGCCGTCCTGAAAATCTGCTAGGAGAGAGATGCAGATTCTCAGCGGAGAGGCGATGCGATCATTTTGTGGACAGGAGCTAAAGGAGACGGCCCTCCCGAAGGAGGGCCGTCCGCGGCAATGCTTTTTCGAGCAGTATCTTAGGCAGCCGAAGCGGTTTCAGCCGTCGCGGCGGGTGCTGCGGCGAGCAGCTTGCCCACGCGCTCAGAGAGCTGAGCGCCATTGCCGGTCCAGAAGTCGATGCGATCGCGCTTCAGGTCGACCGTCGCGGGGGTGGTGCGGGGATTGTAGGTGCCCACGACTTCGACCGAACGTCCATTGCGGGCGCGGTCTTTTTCGATGACCACGACGCGGTAGTGGGGCTGCTTACGGGCGCCAACGCGCGCCAGGCGAATCATCAACACAGAAGAACCTCTCAAAGTACGGAAATGGTTTAGGCAGTGCGACGTTTCGAAAACAGCCGCAGACCGACAGCGCATAGCGGATGAAGGTCAAGCCCAACCTTGCAATTATCGCTCAGTTCGATTGGAAAGGCAATGTCGAGCCGTAGGTGTCTCGGCGCAAAGTCAATGGACGGGAATGAGTTACTCCCAAGTCGATTCGAACGCAGGCGGGAACAAGAAACTCAAGACGCGGTGGAACCGGTCCGCCCACGCGTCCTCGTCGTGGACCCCGCCGTCAATCTTCTCAAAATGCAGGTCGACTTCGGACTTCCAGCCCTGCTTTTCCAGCATCCGGGCAAGAAACTCCGTGTCACGGACGTGCCGGCCGCCTTCGGCCGTGCCGATGTCGAGCCAGATGCGCAGATCGGGCTTGGGCCGGGCCTCGGCGACGTTGGCCAGAATGCTGCGCTGATTCCACCAGATCGAGGGCGACAGAACGCCCAGCCGGCTGAAGACCTCCGGGTGTTCGAGTCCCAGGTACAGGCTGATCAGGCCACCCAGCGACGAGCCGCCGACGCCGGTGTGCTCCCGAGCGGGAAGCGTGCGAAACGTCTCGTCGAGGAATGGTTTGAGCTCTTCGGTCAGCAGCCGGCCGTAGCGCGCGCCGTCTCCGCCGCCCATGCGGAAGTCGCGGGTGGGGGTGTACTCGGCCATGCGGCGCAGGCCGGTGTTGGCGATGCCGACCAGGATGAGCGGCTCGGCGCGGCCAGTCTCGTTGGTCCAATCGGCCGTCGAACCCGCGCGCCAGGTGCGGCCGGGAATGTACGAGGTTCGCGGGTCGAAGAGGTTTTGCCCGTCGTGCAGGTAAAAGACCGGGAAGCGGCGATCCGGTTCCGTCGCGTACTGCGGCGGCAGATAGACGCAGACGCAGCGATCGTCCGGCAGGATGGCCGAGTGGAAGTGGTAGGTCAGCAGACGTTCGTGCAGCTCGGCTGCGCCTTCGTCTTCAGGATGCGGATGGACTCGTTCGAACGTGGGGCCGGAGAAGTCGGCGTGGGAATACGTGCCGGAGTACAGGCTCGGGTGCGCGGACGGTGGCGGCGTGGGGCTGATCTTCAAAACCTGGGCTGACTCCATGAAGCGGTACTATCGGCTAAGCCGGAAATTCGTCTAGGATTACGACAGACTAAAGCATTTCTCCTGTGGGTGTATCCGCAAGCCCTGGAAATCGACGCCGTTTTCTCTCAAGGAAAACGGCTCTCGCAGAAACTCCCAGGGTCAGAGCAACAGGTGAAGTGCTCCAGAGCATTTCCTGGTTGGATGCGAGACGGACCCCTCGTGTGACGGGCGTGCCTGTGTGAACGTGCGGTTGCAAGCAGGTTGGTCGAACGGGCGGTCCAAAGAAAGGCGCGCATGAAGCGGGTGTACGAGAAATGGTGGTCGCCCAGCCTGGGACGCGACATGGAGATGCTCGTCTTCGGGCACGACGGACTGCCGGTGGTGGTGTTTCCAACCTCGTGCGGACGGTTTTACGAGTTCGAAGACAACGGCATGGTGGGCGCAGTCAACTGGAAATTGGACAACGGGAAGTTGCAACTCTTTTGCGTCGATTCGGTGGACGGGGAGAGTTGGTACAACCGGAATGTTCCGCCGCGCTGGCGGATCGCACGGCAGGTCCAGTACCAGGAGTATGTGCTGCGCGAAGTCTTGCCGTACATCCGGATGTTCAATCATAACAGTCACCTGGCGACCGCCGGCTGCAGCTTCGGGGCGTACCACGCGGCGAATCTGGCGCTGAAACATCCCGATCTCTTCACCGGCTTTCTCTCCATGGGCGGTGCGTTCGACGTCTCGCGCTTCCTCGGCGGCTACCACGATAGCGACGTGTACTTCAATATGCCGACGCAGTATCTCGCCAACATGAGCGATCCCTGGTTTCTCGATCGCTATCGCCGCAACACCTACGTGCTGGCCACCGGGGAGCACGATATCTGCCTCGGCGCGAACCACCACATGGCCGGCATCATGCGCAGCCGCGGGATTCCGGTGCGGCTCGACGTTTGGGGGTGGGGGTCCAAGCACGACTGGCCGGATTGGCGTCCTATGGTGCAGGAATATCTTTAGGGAAGAGGGTGCGCCGCCACATGCCTCATTCCACCCTTGGTCGTCATTCCGCAGCGAAGAGGAGGAAACTGCGGTTTCTTTGCCGGATGACAATGTGGATAGGGTGTACTGGTCTGGAAGAGAAGAGCAACCGCAGGTTCCTCCGCTGCGCTACGGAATGACAAAGTTCGAGTTGCGGAACGACAAGTGTTGGATTGCGGAATGACAGAGAAGGGACAAAGTTCACGATGAAGAAGATTGGCGTTCTGTTCGGAGTGGAGAACACGTTTCCAGGTGCGCTGGTGGAGCGCATCAATTCGATGGAAGTTGAGGGCGTGCGCGCCGAGTTCGTGCAGGTGGGCGGCGTGAAGATCGCCGAGCCCTCGGGGTACGCGGTGATCGTCGACCGCATCTCGCACGATCTGCCGTTTTACCGGGCTTTCCTGAAGAATGCCGCGCTGACCGGCACCAAGATCATCAATAATCCGTTCTGGTGGTCGGCGGATGACAAGTTCTTCAACTACGCGCTCGCCGCCAGGCTCGGCGTCGCGGTGCCGAAGACCGTGCTGCTGCCGCACAAGTGTTTCCCGCCCGACATCAACTCCCAGTCGCTCCGCAACCTGGAGTATCCGCTGAAGTGGGACGAGATCTTTGCCTACGTCGGCTTCCCCGCGTTCCTGAAGCCGCATGACGGCGGCGGATGGCGCGATGTTTACCATGTCCACGATGCCGGGCAGTTCTTCGGCGCCTACGACCAGACGCGCGATCTCTGCATGACCCTGCAGGCTGCGGTGAACTTCAAGGAGTACTTCCGCTGCTACGTGGTCGGGCAGGAGGAAGTCCGCATCATGGCTTACGATCCACGCCGTCCGCACGAGCATCGCTACGTGCTCGAGCCGCAGGAGTACCCGAAGGGGCTTCTCGATCGCGTCGAGAAGGATGCGCTGACCCTGTGCCGCGCCCTCGGCTACGACCTGAACACCGTGGAGTTCGCGGTCGAGGACGGCATTCCCTACGCCATCGACTTCATGAACCCCGCGCCCGACGCCGATCTCCACTCCGTCGGCAAGGAAAACTTCGACTGGATCGTCGACAAGGTAGCGAAGCTTGCCATCAAGAAGGCCGCGGAATACACCGGCGAGCCGGCGAGTGGGCTGACCTGGTCGGCGTTCCTGACCGGCAAGTCCGAAGCGCCGGCGAAGTCCGCCGCCAAGAAGGTCGCCGCGAAGAAGACGGTGCCCGAGGTGGTGCAGAAGGCTGTCTCCAAGAAAGTCGCGGCAAAAAAAGTCGCTGCGAAGAAGACAGCTGCGAAGAACAGCAGGAGCAAAGCGCGGCCAAGTTGATCGTCCGCTGCGAGCCGGGTGGCGTAAGATGAGTCCCTAGGAGGAGTGCGATGCGTCGTTCCGCAGTATTCTTCGATGCTTTCCTGGATGGTTTTACCATGGCTGGATTCGTGAACCGGCTTCGGCAGCCCGGCGCAGCGACCCATCTTTTCGCGCCGTCAAGCATGTCCTCCGTTCCGGGCTGGGCCGCAGTCTCCTCTGAGTCAGGGTTAGCGCCAGCGGGTGAAATTCTTTCGGCAGACACCCTGCGTTCCGTTCCTGACGCGACGCTGCACAGGATTATGGAACTGGTGAAGCGCGAGGAAGAGGCACGGAGAGCCTCACCCAAACTGCCCAACAAGCCGGAATATGGCGCGACCCATTAGGCCGCTGCTTCCTCCAGTTGCCGAACTGGCACAACTGACCGACGACAAAGTGCGAGCTCTCGTTTCCCTTTCGGATAGTGAGAGTCGCAGGGTTCATGTCTATGCCGTGGTGGGGATGATTTGCGGCGCAGTAAGCTTTCTCTCTGCACTCGGTGCCTATGTTTATCTCGTGATGCATGGTCACAATGCCGAAGGTGGCGTTGTCCTCGGTACGACCGTGATCGCCGCTATAACGCAAATGATTCGCGGGCGAGAATCTTGAGCGTCCGCTTCTCCGGTAATTCGATGGTGAGGATCAATGCGACCAAGCTTTACGCTGGGGATTGAAGAGGAATACCAGACCATTGACCCGGAAACACGGGATCTCCGCTCGCACATCGCGACCGAGATGCTCGCGCAGGGCAAGTTGCGGCTGGAGGAGCGGGTCAAGGCCGAGATGCACCAGTCGGTGATCGAGGTCGGCACCCGCATCTGCAAGAACATCCGCGAAGCGCAGGAGGATCTCTTCGACCTGCGTCGCAACATGATCCGGCTGGCCGAGGAGAACCGCCTGCAGCTGGTCGCCGGCGCGACTCATCCCTTTGCCGATTGGCGCACCCAGGAGATCTACCCCGATCCGCGTTACGACCAGGTGGTCGAAGACCTGCAGCTGGTGGCCCGGTCGAACCTGATCTTCGGCCTGCACGTGCACGTCGGCATCGAGGACAAGGAAGCAGCGATCCGCATCATGAACTCGCTGCGCTATTTTCTGCCGCACATTCTCTCGCTTTCGACCAACTCGCCGTTCTGGATGGGCCTGAACACGGGCTACAAGAGCTATCGCGCGAAGGTCTTCGAGCATTTCCCGCGCACCGGCATTCCGGACAGCTTCGCCAGCTACTCGGACTTCGACGACTATGTCCAGCTGCTCATCAAAACGAACTGCATCGACAACGGGAAGAAAATCTGGTGGGATATCCGCCCGCACCCGTTCTTTTCGACCGTGGAAGTCCGCGCCTGCGATATCCCCATGCGCGCACAGGAATCGATCGCCATCGCCGCGCTCATCCAGGCGACCGCCTGCAAGCTCTGGAAGCTGCACGAGAGCAACCTGGACTTCCGCCAGTACGCCCGGCCCTTGCTGATGGAGAACAAGTTCCGCGCAGTTCGCTATGGACTGGACGGAAAAATGATCGATTTCGGCAAACAAAAGGAGGTTCCGGTGCGCGACCTGATCGTCGAATACCTCGCCTTCGTCGACGATGTGCTCGATGAGCTGGGTTGCCGGGACGAGATTGGCTATATTCACACTATGCTCGAACGAGGGTCCGGTGCGGATCGCCAGTTGAAGGTCTACCGTGAAACCGGGAGCCTGCAGGCAGTCGTGGATTACATGGTGGCGGAGACCAGAGCCGATTTATAGCCGCCTTTTCCTCTCGTTCCGCGAAACGGCATCTTACGGAAGTGTTACGGATGCACGTCTTCCGGGGCATAATGAGGCTCAAACGCTTCTATTCTGGAAAGGAAGCAGATGAAGGATGTGGAGAGAGTTCTAGACGGCGGCAACGACGCCGAGGTGCAGGAGACGGCTGCTTCCGCGGGCGAGGAATCTTCCGCGCCTGCTCGTGCCGCACTGCGGGCCGCTCGCACCAACCTGCTGCGGGTTCCGTTTCCCGAGGAGTTCTGCGAGGGCGCGCACAACGCTGTCACCACATGCCTGCGCATCCGCGCGCAGGAGAAGGTGACCCTGATCACCGACCGCGCCTGCATCGCGATCGCCGCGTCGATGGCCATGGAGCTGGACAATCTCGGTTGCCACTGGCAGGGGTTTGTCCTGGAAGAGCTGGCGCCGCGTCCGCTCGAGGGCATGCCGCACGAGGTGCTCGAGGACATGGAGAGCTCCGACGTCAGCATCTTCGCGGTCGAAGTGCAACCCAATGAACTGCGCAGCCGCATGCAGATGACCGACGTGGTAAATCGCCGGCGCATGCGCCACGCGCACATGGTCAATATCACGCCCGAGATCATGATGCAGGGCATGCGTGCCGACTTCCTCGCCATCGACAAGCTCAGCCAGGCGGTCCTCGACAAGGTGCGCAAGGCGACTTACGTGCGCGCGACGACCCCTGCAGGAACCGATATCCACGCGCAGATGAACCCGGCCTACCGCTGGTTCAAGACCTCCGGCATCATTTCGACGGAAAAGTGGGGCAACCTGCCGGGCGGCGAATGCTTTACCGCTCCCGAGGAGGTGAACGGCGTCTTCGTGGTGGATGGCGTTGTCGGCGATTTTCTCTGCAAGGAGTACGGCCTGCTGCTCGACCAGCCGCTGACCATTCACATCGAGGCGAATCGCATCGTGCGGGTCAGTTCGCCGAACAAGAAGCTTGAGAAGGATTTCTGGAACTACACCCACACCGACGAGAATTCCGACCGCGTGGGCGAGTTCGCCATCGGCACAAACATCGGCGTGACCGAGGTGATCGGCAACATCCTGCAGGATGAGAAGTTTCCCGGCGTCCACATCGCGTTCGGCGATCCTTACGGAGCGCACACCGGCGCCCGCTGGAAATCCTCGACCCACATCGATGTGGTGGGGCTTCGCTTCAACATCTGGCTGGGAAACGCCGAAGGCGAAGAGCAGATCATGCGCGATGGCGAGTTCCTGATTGGCGCATAAGGCGAGGTTCGGAGGAGTACGTTGCTCGAGCCGTATCGCAGTCGATTCAACCAGGAACAGTTCTCCGCCGCGCGCTACGAGCAGCTGAAGCAGCGGCTGAACCGGCGCACGCGTTGCGAGATCGAGTTTCGCATCTGCGAGACGCCCTGCTTCTTCCCCTGCGAGCTGCTGGAAGAGATGGCGGAGATCGGCCGCCAGCTCACGCATCAGCTGATCGACAATCCCGCATACATGGAGCGCTCGGAGGTCGCGATTCCGGGGCGCTACCGGGTTCCGAATGACAATCCTCGACCGAACTTCATGACTGTGGACTTCGGCCTGGTACGCAACGCCGCCGGGGCGCTCGAGCCGAAGCTGGTGGAGTTACAGGCGTTTCCCTCCGTCTTTGGGTATCAGGAAGAGCTGACGGAAGAATATGTGCAGACTTACGGGCTGGACGAGAGCCTGCGCTGGCACTTTGGCGGGATGACCAGCAGCCAATACTGGGAAGTCCTGCGCCGGACGATAATTGGCGACCATGCCCCGGAAAACGTGATCCTCACCGAAGTTGAGCCGCATCTGCAGAAGACGCGCCCGGATTTCAACGTCTATGCCGACCGCCTCGGCGTGCAAACGGTCGATGTCACGCAGTTGCGCAAGGAGGGCAACCGCCTATTTTATCTTCGGGAAGGCTCCCAAAATGGAACGCGATGGACGCCCGTGGAGCGAATCTTCAACCGGGCCATTGTCGACGAAATGGAAAGAAAAGGGATCACGCCCTCCTTCGACTATCGCGACGATCTGCAGGTGGAATGGGCTGGTCAGCCGAACTGGTATTTCCGCATCAGCAAATTTTCTCTTCCTTTCCTTCAGCATCCTTCTGTGCCGCGCGCCGTCTTTCTGGATGAGTGGTTCCGTGGAGAGCGCGATGGATTGCCCGAGGACCGCGAGAATCTGCTGCTTAAGCCGTTGTACTCGTTTGCCGGGAAGGGAATTCAGTTTGCGCCGACCGAGAAAGACCTGCAGGAGATTGCGCCGGAAGTGCGCTCCTCGTATCTGCTCCAGGAGCGGGTCCAGTTTGCCCCGGTCATTTCGACTCCGTGCGGACCGACCCAGGCGGAGGTACGAGTTATGTATTGTTGGCCAGACGACACTCCGGAGATGATTCCGGTCACTTGCCTGGTGCGGCTGGGGAGGGGATTGATGATGGGGGTCGACCACAACCGCGACCGGGAGTGGATCGGCGGATCGTCCGCTTTATTTCCCCGCTAGGTACTTTTTAGTACTTTATGGAGCTGCAATACACAAAAAGAGTAACCACAAAGAACTTCTGCGGGATACACTCCAAGGCAGCACACGATGGCTGCTCCCGCGCGTGAAGGTAGTTTACGATTCAAGGAGCAGCGTTCGTGCTGAATCAAAATCCAGTCAGAACCGCGGTCAGGTTCCCCATGAAGCTCTCGCTTCGTCTTCGGACGGCTTCAGGGATTCTGGACGCGACGACCGATAACATCTCCGCCAATGGCATCCTTTTTTCTGGGCCAGAACTGCCTGGGGTCGACTCTCAGATCGAGTTCACCATCCGAATGCCGGCGGCGGTCATGGGGACATCTGAGGATGTCTCTGTGCATTGCATCGGCCGAGTCGTTCGACATGAGCAGCACGGCGGTGAGTCGCAGGCGGCGGCCATCATCGACGAATACTACATGAGGGTATGAACGCCATGACGGTCGTAGATTTTAGTTCCAACGAGCTGCTGGCTGGCGACGACGATCAGCCGCAGGATACTTCTGCCATTCGCATCATTCTCGCCGATTCGCAGGCGATTTACCGCGTCGGCATGCGCAAGGTCTTCGCTCTCGAAGACGATATTCGTGTCGTGGCGCAGGCTGAAACGCTGCAGAATCTCTTCGCTGCCCTGGTCCGCTTTCCCACGGATGTTGTGGTTCTCGAAGGCCAACTCATCACCGGAACCGTAGACGCGATCCCTGAACTGGTGCGCCGCGCTCCGCACGCCAAGCTGATCGTGCAGGTCGTCGAGAGCGACGAAAGCAACACTGTCGAGCTATATCGCCGGGGCGTCCGCGGGGTGGTTCCGCGTTCTATCTCGCCCGACCTGCTGATCAAGTGCGTGCGCAAGATCGCTGCGGGCGAGACGTGGATCGACAATCAATCGGTGAGCTGGGTGATTGAAGCGTATCGCGCTCAGGCCTCGAACCTCACCAGCCCTCGCACGCAGCCGAAGCTGTCCAAGAAGGAGCTGGCGATCATCAGCTGTATCACGCGCGGGATGCGGAATAAAGAAATCGCTTACCAGATCGGGACAACCGAACAGGTCATCAAGAACTACCTGCGCAAGGTCTACGACAAGCTCGGGGTCTCCGATCGTCTGGAACTCGCGCTCTACTGTCTTCACCATCAGTTGCTGAAGAAATACAACGCCGAAGGGGAAGACGTTCCTCTGGCGGAGGAGAAGAGCCTGCCCGTACGTGCCAAGGGGTAGGGGCCGTTGTCCGTTGTCCGTTCTCCGTTGTCCGTTGTCCGTTCTCCGTTGTCCGTTGCAAGAGGTAAGGCCTCGGGGTTGCCCGAGGCCTTTGTGGTTCTTGTGCGATCGCTCGTCGCGTTCCTCCGCAGAGTTGTCATCCTTCTTTCTCCGCAGAGTTGTC
>Ga0116230_10007221_pt1 | contig 10966 bp, 5 predicted proteins | sample S1TSphfallax_3_FD_88678 | JGI IMG/M metagenome (GOLD analysis project Ga0116230, IMG submission 88678) | Host-associated microbial communities from peat moss isolated from Minnesota, USA - S1T2_Fd - Sphagnum fallax MG | ecosystem: Host-associated > Plants > Peat moss > Unclassified | place: USA...
AATATGCAATGGCATTTTCCACATGGACGGGGTCGTCTTCCGCTTGAACGAGGAATGTCGGGGGAGCGTCGGCTGAGGGTTGGACCGCCGCAGCCAGATTCAGGGAGGTGTCAGTTGCAGAGAGGTACGCGGGATAGATCAATATCTGAAAGTCGGGCCGGCAACTAAGACCATCCGCCGCATCCACCGGCGGGTATAGGCGCAACGTGGAATGGCTTGCCAACGCCGCTGCAAGATGGCCGCCTGCTGAGAATCCGATAGCTCCCACGCGCTTCGGGTCGATCTTCCATTCCGCTGCGTGCTGCCGCACCAGCCCTACGGCACGTTGCGCATCCTGCAGAGCGGCCTCCGATTTGGGATGGATAGGGTCCCGTGTTGGTTTGTCAAGTGCTGGCGGCTTGAACAGGCAGCGGCACTGCACGAGAGATCGACGTTGTCCAGCCGACTAGTGAACGATTAGTCTCTGCGACGTCCACCGCCGAAGAGCTGAAGTACGGCGAGGAAGATGTTAATCGCGTCCAGATAGATGGCGAGTGAGAGCGAGACGGCGGATTGGCCATCGCCGCCGGCGCGGATGCGAGCGAAGTCGCCAATGGTGAGCAGGGTGAAGATGCCGAGCGTCAGCCAGGAGTAGGTGTCGGGCGAGAGGAAGTGAAAGAACATGCTCGCGATGCCGAGAAGGATGAGGAGCAGCAGCGCGGCGAATCTGATGCCGGCGATGCGGCGATAGTTGATCTGGAAGAGATAGGCGACGCATCCCATTGCGGCCATGCCGAGGCCGGTGGTCGCGGCGGCGCGAAAGACGACATCGGGGCCGACGGTGCGGACGTAATGGTGGATGATCGGTGAGATCTCCCAGCCCATGAAGAAGGTGAGGGCAAGGAAGAGGCCAAGCGCGAGCAGCGGGTTGGCCCGGCGGGCGGCGCTGATGGCGAAGATCAGCACAAAGACGGCGATGAGGCCGGGTAGGGTGCTCCAGGCAGGGGCGGTGGCGACACCGAGCGCGGTGATGAGGAAGCCGAGCGAGGTGATCCCGAGCACCTTCGACAGAAGCGAGGCGGTCTCTTCGCGGGGGATGTCGATCGTGACGGGGGAGTACGGGTTGGTGCGGAAGGTGTTCATTTGCGGCTCCAGCGGCGGTTAATGACCCGCTACCATATTAGACGCGTGTGGAGGGTGGTTCGATCTCTGCGGAGGAGAACCGGTAATCCCCGGGGGTCAGCGAGTTGTGCGCGACAATGAAGAAGCGCTGGGCAGAGTGAAAGAAGGCCCGGATATCGGGTTTTCTGTGACGTTCGTCTTTGGAGAGCGTAGATAATCGCTGCATGAGCGTGACGCGCCGGGCCTTCGTTTCCAGTCTCTTGTCTGTGTCCGCCAGTAGCGTGCTGGCCCAGCAGTCCGGAGTTGCGTCACATATTGTTAGGCCGCAGCCGGGAGTTGCTCCTTCGGGAAGACCTTTCTCCCGCTTCGTCGATATCGCACGAGAGGCCGGCCTGATTCTGCCTGTAATAAGCGGCGGAGTGGACCATAAGGAGTACATCATCGAGGCGATCGGGTGCGGCTGCGCCTTCTTCGATTACGACAACGACGGCTGGATGGACATCTTTCTTCTTAGTGGGACGCGATTAGATGGGCCACCCATAGGAGCCACAAACCGGCTTTATCACAACAACCGCGACGGCACCTTCACCGACGTTACGGACAAGGCCGGACTGCGGGACATCGGTTGGGCTTACGGAGTTTGCGTCGGGGACTATAACAACGACGGCCATGAAGATCTCTTCTGTACTTACTTTGGTCAGAATCGTCTCTACCGCAACAACGGCGACGGCACGTTTACCGACGCCACAAAGGCCGCAGGGCTGCTGAACGCAACGCCCCGCTTCGGCACTGGCTGCAGCTTCCTGGACTACAACCTCGATGGCCATCTCGATCTCTTCGTCTCGAACTACGTGCAGTTCGACTTCAAGACCGTCCCCAAGCCCTCGCAGAATCCCACCTGCAACTTCCATGGCGTCCCCGTTAATTGCGGGCCGCGCGGGCTCACGCCTGGGTATCACTCGCTTTACCGCAACAACGGCGATGGCACGTTTACCGACGTTAGCAAGGAAGCCGGCATCTCCGGCTTCAAGGATTCTTACGGACTCACCGTCGTCTCGGCGGACTTCGACAACGATGGATGGCCGGACATCTACGTCGCCTGCGACTCCACTCCGAGTCTGCTCTTCCTCAACAACCACGATGGCACATTCCGGGAAGAGGGCATGTCGCGCGGCCTCGCCATCAGCGGCGACGGCAATGAGCAGGCCGGGATGGGGATCGGGGTGGGAGACTACGACCTTGACGGCAACCTCGACGTGCTAAAGACGCACTTCGAAAACGATGCAAGCGGCCTCTTCCACAACGATGGCAAAGCAAACTTCGACGATGTGACGATGAGCGCCCGCCTCGCGGTCGAGACACGCTATATCTGTTGGGGAGCCGGCATTGAAGATCTGGACAATGACGGCTACCCGGACCTCTTCATCGTCAGCGGCAGCGTCTACCCGGAGGTCGAGAAGACGCTGCCTCAATTCCCGGACAAGGGCCCCCGCATTCTCTTCCGGAACCTCGGCAACGGCACCTTCGAGGAACTGAAAGACTCGGCTGGCCCCGGGATCGGCGCGCGTCACTCGAGTCGAGGCTGCGCCTTCGGCGACTTCGACAACGATGGCGACCTGGACATCCTGATCATGAACCAGAACGAAGTGCCGACGCTGCTGCGCAACGACGTCCTCCCGCATAATCATTGGCTGAAGCTGAAGCTGATCGGAACGAAGTCCAACCGCAGCGCCATTGGGGCCCGGGTCGTCGTCCAGTATGGAGCGAAGATACAGGTCAAGGAGGTCCTGAGTCAGTCCAGCTATCTTTCGGCGAACGATCCGCGCCTGCACTTCGGCCTTGGCAGCGCGACGAGTGCCGAGGTCTCTGTTCGCTGGCCCAGCGGTCTCCACCAGAGCTTCAAAGCGGTCCCGGCGGACCAACTTATCACCATCAGAGAGGCCGAAGGGATCGTCTCTAATGCAGGATGGGCACGCAAGTCCACCTAGGCTCACGGCGCAAAGCAGCCGATAAAGCGCGGAGACGTACACTTCCGCTGGGCGCGAGCTTATCACACGGAATATATCCGTCGATGGTCTGAAATGACCATCCTTTTCTATGTCCCTAAGAGCACACTGCAAGCTCAAGCGATGGTGTCTGACTCCATCCGGCGAAGACTTGCCTCTCCCGCAATCACGTGAGCCAACGGAGGCCGCAAGCTTCGCCGTGTCATTCAAGAGAAGTAGAAAAGTGCGGGAAGAGGAATGGGCCAGTGAACACTCTCATGAGTTTCAAGGAAAAGACAGGCATTGCTCTATCACTGTTCTTCGTGCTGGCGCTCATGCTGCTGCCAACGGTGTTACTAGCACAGTCGTCGGGGAAGCTGAGTGGAACCGCAACTGACTCGAACGGTGCCGCGGTTCATAAGGCAAACGTGGTGCTCACCGAGCAGAGCACAGGCACCGTCTACAAGGCGGTCACCGGCGACCAGGGAATCTATACATTTTCCGACGTAACGCCGGGCACCTACAACGTGACCGTAACTGCACCCAACTTCAAGCAGTACAGCCAGGACGGGATCACCGTCGCGGTCGGTCTGACGGCAACGGTGAACGCCACGCTCGACGTAGGCGCGACCAACGAAGTGGTGACTGTCAACGCCGATGCGTCACAACTTCAGACTGACACCTCGGACGTCGGTACGTCTATCTCGCCCAAACTGCTTGAGGACCTCCCCCTCTCATTCAACGGGGCCGTGCGCGACCCGCTGCAGTTTGTGACGCTCACTCCGGGCTATGCGGGCAGCGTCTCCAACTCGCCAACCTCACCACCCTCGGGCGGCTTCAAGATCAATGGCGGTCAGCAGGATGGCGTGCAGGTGCTGCTCGATGGGGCCAACCTGAATCTGATCTCCGCCAATATGCAGGTGAACTACGGCGTCAGCGTCGAAGCCGTCGCCGAGTTCAAGGTTGAGAGCAATACCTTCAACGCGGAGTACGGCAAAGCCAGCGGCGGCCTCGTCAATCTCGTGACCAAGTCAGGCACGAATCAATTTCACGGAGCGGTGTATGACCTGCTCAAGAACCGTGATCTCGATGCAAACAACTGGGTGAGCAATTACGACGGCACGATGCGTCCTATCGATACCCAGGACGACTTCGGCGGAATCATCTCTGGACCCGTTCGTATTCCAAAGCTTTATAACGGCCGGGACAAGACCTTCTTCCTCTTCAACTATGAAGGCTTTCGCTTCGATACGGGCGGTGTTGGGCTCTATTCTGCTCCCACGACCGCGATGCAGGGTGGTGACTTCTCCGCGCTGCTGAATCCCATTACCGTCGAAGGGCAGAACTTTCCGGCACATATTATTTACGACTACAGGACCTGCACGGGAGCGAACCAGGGCAAGGTCTGCATCCCATTTCCCGGTAACATAATCGATCCATCGCTTGAAGATCCGATCTTCAAAGCTGCGTCCGCGGTCCTGCCGCTTTCGACGGGAACAAACCCATATTTCAATACGGTTGTGACTTCCAAGAATCCGGTCTCCGCGAATTTGTGGGAGATCAAGATCGACCAGAACATCGGAAGCAGGGTCAAGATCGCAGGAAGCTACGATTATGACTCTCGGCCGAACGAGGTGCTATCGAGCCTGGGACCGTTGGAGACGAGCGCCACCAATCAGCAGACCCACTACGTCCGTCTCTCCATGGACTATGTGATCAGCCCGAACCTCCTCAACCACCTGAACTACGGCTTTACTCGCCGCTTTCGTCAGGAGGACAGCGGCATTGGCGGACGCGGCGGAAACTGGCCGAACAAACTGGGCCTGAAGGGTGTCGGAGACGCTGTCTTTCCCATCTTCAACTACAACTATCCCGATGGCACAAATGTTCCGAGCGACGGGGCCAACGAATTCGCAGACAATGCGAGCCAGGTTGACGAACAGGTCTCGTGGCAACGAGGACGCCACAGTTTCCGCTTCGGCGGGGAGTATCGTCCGGGCCAGTTCAATATCCGCATCCTTACGGGAACGTCGGGTCAGTTCAACTTCAACAGCGGACCCACCAGCACGCCCTCCGATACCAACTCCGGATTTGGCTACGCCAGCTTCTTCCTCGGAGCAACTTCGAACGCATTCATCGCTCTGCCGGAGACACTGGGCTGGCGCTCGAAGTACATCGCTGGTTTTGTAACTGATGACTGGAAGGTGAACCGCAGTCTAACCCTCAACCTCGGACTCCGTTATGAGATAACTCTGCCCACCGTTGAAGCCCACAATCAGCTCTCGTACTTCGACGCGAGCCTTCCTAATCCGGGCGCTGGCAATCTGCCCGGTGCCTATGCGTTCGCGGGGAATGGCCCGGGACGCACCGGCCAACGCACGCCACAAACGACCTTCCGCAAGTCTGTCGGACCCCGCCTGGGTATGGCCTACGCAGTCAATCCAAGCACTGTTGTACGCGCGGCATACGGCATCTACTTCGCCAACCTCAGCGTCGGCGGATTCGCGGAGAACGACAGCCAGGGCTTCGCTGGGAACTATACCTATCCCAATTCTCCCAGCCCGCAGACACCCACAGTCATCCTCTCGCAGATCACCCAGTATCCCGGCAACCAGCCTCCGTTCATCAATCCCACGGCGCAGAACGGAACCAGCCCCACAGCGATTCTTTCCAAGGTTGCGCGTCCTGGAACGATCCAGAACTGGACCTTCGATATTCAGCAGCAGCTCCCCGGCAAGTTCCTTCTCGACATGGGCTACGTTGGAGCGCATGGCGACCATCTGCAGGCGTTCATGCACGACCCGAACCAGGGGCTGCCGGCGAACCAGGCTCGGGGGGAGTGTCTTGAGGTCAACATTACCGACCAGGCCAGCAACCCTGTCTGCGCTGGGCAGCCCGTCGTTGCCGCGCCGTATGCAGGTTTCAGCGGAACTGTCTCGCAGGCGCTTCGCCCTTACCCCCAGTACGCAGACTTCAACGTAGACTCCGCGACCATGGCCGATCCGTTCGGCAACTATACCTTCAACGCACTCCAGATCCAGGTTACGAAGCGGCTGTCGTATGGCCTTACTCTCCTCGCCAATTACAGCTGGTCGAAGAACATCACGAATGCGGACTCCGAGTACCCGGAGCAGGCCGAGTGGGAAGGCAACGGAACTTCCGGTGCGCTGAATACCTATAACCTTAGGGTAGAGAAGTCCGTCAGCGCCTTCGATACTCCGCAGCGTGCGGTCTTCAGCTACACATACGAGCTTCCCGTCGGCCGGGGCAAGCCGTTTCTCAACCAGAACCGTGTAGCCAATATTCTGGCGGGCGGATGGCAGATCGCAGCTGTTCAGACCTATCAGAGCGGAACTCCGCTCTCCGTCACATCGCCCAACTGGGATTCAGGCATCTTTGCAGGAAATCTATGCGGCGGCTGCAGTCGACCCAACGTTGTTCCGGGCGTAAGCGAGAACGCTCTGCACGGATCGTTCGTCTACGGACAGAGCCGAAGACTGAATCCAGCGGCCTTCGTCATTGCTCCTAACTTCACATTCGGCGATGCTCCACGGGCGCTTGGTATCCGCACGCTCGCAACCCTCAACGAAGATGCAAACGTCTCCAAGAAGATTCCACTCGGCACGGAACGGCTTCAGGCAGTGTTTCGTATGGAGTTCTTCGACGTTCTGAACCGGCATCAATTTACCGGCTTCAATAACTCCGTCGGCGATCCTGGCTTCGGCCTGGCCAGCGGGGCCACGGGTCCGAGAAATATGCAGGCCAACCTCCGTATCACTTTCTGACGACTCACATCCGGTGTGCCTCCTGCAAAGGGCGCACAGCTCATTGCAGCTTAAGAATCGCAACCATGAAGAGCCTCCACCACAAAGCCACTCGGCTGCTTTCGAGAGTGGCTTTGTGCTGCTCGTTGGTCATTCCGCTTCTTACGAAGCAGGCTTTCGCGCAGGACATACCACCCGAAGCGCGCAGGCACTTCGCCGCCGCCCGCAAAGCTCAGGATGCCAACGCGCTCGACGAGGCGGCGGAGGAGTACAAGGCCGCTATCCGCCTGGCTCCCGCTTTCGCTGGGGCTTACTCCAACCTTGGCCTTGTCCTCTATGTGCAGGGGAATTTCAAGGACTCAGCCGCTGCTCTGACCAAGGGACTTCATCTCGATCCCAAGCTTGTGGGTGCCAATCTCTATCTAGGCATCGACTACCTAAAGCTCAACCAACCCGATCAGGCCGTGCTTTATCTAAAACGTTCGGTGAAGTTGGATCCCTTAAACAAAGACGGGCAGAGCTGGCTTGGCACCGCTTACTGGCAAGCGGGACAGACCTGGGAGGCGCTCGAACAACTTCGTGCTGCCGAAGAGAGCTTTCCCAATGACCCCGATATTCTCTTCGTCCTTGGCGAGGCCTATCGCAAGGCCGCGGACCAGGAGATGCAAGCTGTCATTACCCAAGCGAGCGGTACTGCTTACGTACACCAGATCTTCGGGGATATCTATCTCGACCAGCACGCGCTCGCGAAGGCTGCCGGCCATCTTCAACGCGCTCTCCAGCAGGATCCCAACTGTCCCAACATCCACTACCAGCTTGGCGAAGCAGCGCTGCTTGCTGGGCAGGAGGACCAAGCCGAGATCGAGTACCGCAAGCAGCTCGAAGTCACGCCTTCCTCTGCCGCTGCCAAGGCGCGACTAGCGGAATTGGAGCTCTCACGGTCGCAGGTCCCGTCCGCGTTGAGCCTTTTAAGCGAAGCACTCACGCTGTCGCCTCTAGAGACTGTCTCGGCGCTGCAACTCCCACCGTCTTACGCCAGCGCGAGCTTGACCTTGCCCGATAAATTTCTTGATCAACTTCGCGGTGCGCTCCCGCTGGTGCAGCAGGCACCGGCAACTCCGGCACGCAATCTTGCGCTTGCACTTATCTTCGCCCGCATCGGTCAGGCCGATGCGTTTCAAAGTGCATTCACTCAGTTCGAGGCAGCCATCCCGCATCAAGCTGCCGCCGCCGGGCTCTTCGATCGGGCGACTCAGGATTTCGATCGCCAGAACTTTGAAAAGGCATCGTCCGAAGTTCACGCATGGCTCAAGACACATCCTCAAGACTTGGAGGCGCAGTATCTCGCTGCCCAAACGCACCGCTTGCTGTCGCTTGGCGTTCTTAATCAGCTCCTGAGCGTCTATCCGGATTCGTATCGTTCTCATCAACTCCTCGCGCAAACCTACGAGCAGCGCGACGAAGATGAGAAGGCCATCGCTGAGTATAAGAAGGTCGAAGATATTTCGCCGACGCTTCCCGGGGTTCACTACGCACTTGGCCATCTGCTGATCAAGGACGGCGATCTCGAACAAGCGAGTGCGCAACTCAGAGAAGAACTTCGCCTTGATCCAGGCCAGCCGGAGGCCAACGCCGAGATGGGGATGGCTCTCCTCGCGCAAAATCAATCAACAGAAGCTGTGGGATACCTCACTAAGGCCATTGCTCTTCAGCCTGACCTATGGACTGCACACGAACAGCTTGGTAAGGCCATGTACCTCGCGAAGAACTACGAAGCCGCCCGAAAGGAACTTACGCTTGCTCTGAAGGATGATCCGGAAGGTGTGGCCCACTATCAGCTCGGTCTCGTCTACAAGGCTCTTGGCCAGACTGAAGATGCCAAGCGCGAGTTCGACTCCTCGCGAAAGATCAAGTCGGACCGGCTTGCCCAGGTCAAGATCGGAATGCCAGATGCGAAAGCGGGAGGCAACGATGAATAGATCGCTGCTTCCCGTTGCTACGTTGCTGGCGGCCTCAGCCTTTGCTGCCGCACAAGACACCCACCTGCAAAAGGCCGTTGAACTGCTTCGTCAGCAGCAATTCGCAGAGGCGCTGCCGGAGCTTGAACTCGCACATCGGGCGCAGCCCGCGTCGCCAGAGATCGAGAATCTCCTCGGCATCACCTGCACGCAGCTTGATCAACTTACCACCGCAGATGCGCACTACCGGCGGTCCATTGAGCTCAATCCAAAGCTCCCCGGTCCACACAAGAATCTCGGCTTCAACCAGTTCAACGAGAGACACTATGCCGAGGCCGAACGCGAGCTCAAGCGGGCTTTAGCTCGCGATCCCTCTGACCCGTTCACCCACTACTATCTCGCCATTCTGTATCTCGCGACCTCGCGGGATGCCCTGGCTGTTGAACAACTCCCAGCTTCCACGACTCTTCTTGCAAACGACCCAGAGAGCCGATTCCAAATGGCGAAAGCCTGTCTTAATACAGGACACGGTCCAGCGGCGCTCGAGCTTATCCAGTCGCTTGCTCAAACCCAAATCACACCATCCAAAGAATATGAACTCGCCGTGCTTCTATCAGAGAAGCACTTCTATCCAGAAGCAGTGAAGCGCTTCGAGTACGTGGCCGCCGCGGACCCCAATTCATGGGCCGCACAGTATGACCTCGCAATTGCCGAGATCAACGCCGGCCAGCCAGATAAGGCCATCCCCATCCTGCAGTCTGTTGCTCAGCAGCAGGCCGCTCCTTCATCGGTCTTCAGCTTTTTGGGATCGGCATACGAATCGACCAACCAGCTTCCGCAAGCCCTCGACGAATATCAGAAGGCGGTTCAGGCCGATCCCCAGAATCCTGATCATTACCTTGATTACACCCGCCTCCTGATGGATCTCGACCGCACCGAGGAGGCCACCAGGATTATCGAACAGGGGATTTCGGAGACTGCGTCAACGGAAGATCCCTATGCGCTTGATCTACGACTCGGCGTGCTTCGCCTGAAGCAGGCGCGATTCGATGATGCCCGCACGGCGATCAATCAGGCGATCGCTCTGCACCCAGACCTCGTCGTCGGCTATGTTGCCCTTGCTCAATCCTTCATGCAGCAGGGCAGCGACGACAAGGCAGTCGAACCGCTGCTCAAGGCCCGTGCCATGCTGCATCAGGACGCAACGCTGGAGTATTACGTTGGCCTCATCTCACTGCGGCTCGGCAAAGTGGCCGAAGCTGAGATCGCTCTCAATAATTCCGTGAGACTGCGCCCCGATATGGTTGAGTCACACTATCAGCTCGGCAAGCTCTACACCCAGACTGACCGCCTTTCGCAAGCTCGAACTGAGTTCGAGTGCGTCATTGGCCTCGCTCCTGCCAACAGCAGCGCGCATTATCAGCTGAGCAAACTCTACGCAAAGCTCGGCGAAACGCAGAAGGCGGCTGAGATGGCTGATGAAACCAGGCGGCTCATGCAGACCCAACGCGAGGCAGCCCTCGCAAGGCAGAAGACCCATCTAGCCGCTTTCCAGGCACCCCAATAGTGGAGTTCATCTCTGAAATCCTTCACCAGGCTTTACGATTCGAATGAAGTGGTCTGTGAATTCCCCGTGCATGCTTGCGACCTTCACCTTCTGCATGTGACAACTCACGCATTGCGTCTTCGCCCCGGTCGGACAGGCTTTCCCAGCATGATCGGCAGCGACCCCATTTCGATGACAGCTCAGACAGCGCCTGTCATAGGAAGCGTCCTCCCGCACGAGTGGCAGATGCGGATCATGACATGCCACGCAGGTCAGCCTTGCATCTTCTGTCTCCCGCCAGCACCTGCTCTTCTCCAGCCGGTATGGCTGAAACCTGACCACGGAAGAGTCATTCGCCGGATTGGCTGCCTGCGTCACATCTCCAAAGGTCCGGTGGCACGCGCCGCAAAAATCAATCGAATCTGCCGGTGCGAGCTTGCCCGGATTGAAGATCGCCGTTCCGCCACTCCTGATCGTCTTCGCTTCCGCGGCCATGGTATGTGCTGCCCCGGGTCCATGACACGCTTCACATCCCAATCCTGCTTCGGCATGCGCCGGATTGAATCCTTTAGAGCTTGTAGCGTGGACGGTGTGACAGCTAAAGCAATGCCT
>Ga0116230_10007222_pt1 | contig 10964 bp, 10 predicted proteins | sample S1TSphfallax_3_FD_88678 | JGI IMG/M metagenome (GOLD analysis project Ga0116230, IMG submission 88678) | Host-associated microbial communities from peat moss isolated from Minnesota, USA - S1T2_Fd - Sphagnum fallax MG | ecosystem: Host-associated > Plants > Peat moss > Unclassified | place...
ACTAAACTAAAAATTAAGAAAAAACTTATGCAACAACAAGAAAAGCAAAGACCAACCTTCAAACAACAATCAAGAATAAACAAATGAATATGATGAATTGGACTGAGATTTGACATCAATTATGGTGTTACCAAAATTATTCAAAAAAAATTCAATGAAAACATCACACATAAACTAAACATAACTAAACTTGAAGTGCATGTGTCATGCATAAAATCTAATGAAAAACTACATGTGATCTTTTAAACATTTGAAATCCATGTAGTTGAAACACATAAAAACACATTTGTACAACCTCTCTTGGGTGAAGGCACACTCTAATGAACTTTTATGGAAGTCACAATGCCATTTGTTTTTGGTTAGTCAAGTCTTGTTTTATACAATTCAAATGCATTTGAAAAATTTAACAAAAGTGACATGAAAAATTAAAACTTATGTTTCAATCCTTCAAACTTTAAAAAAATTACATTAAAAACATCAATATTCAATCAAAGGCAAACAAGTTACAATATAGGGTGCATTCAATGTTATAATCCAAAATATTATGGTTATGGATTTTTTGTTTCTATTGGAGTTATAGAACGTGTTTACAACTTTTTACCATCACACATTGAAATATCATAATGTTCAATTAAAATGAAAAAATCAAGCAAGAAAAGGTCTCTCATTTTTTTAAAGATTCAAAATGAAAACCTTCATAATTGTAAAGTCCATTTAGATATTTAAATTGAATTTTTAAGGCCTATTTTTTTAATGATTTAAATTGTATAAATTAGGGTGGTATGAACTTGAAAATAGAAAAAAATGTGAACTTCAACATCATTTGGGTGAAAACATGATCAAAAGAGCTAAGGGCACCAAGGTAAAAGTTCTTTACCAAGGACTCCACATGACATGTGTCATTTTTGTGTTAGATTATAGCTTTAAAATTTGTATTTCAAGTACACCCTTTAGCACTACATTTTAAATATTAAATGAATTTTGACTAAAAATTTATTTTATATCATGTATATTATGCATTCATGTCCTTTATCACATAAAAATAAATAACTTCTCTTAAAGGCAAATTCTCAAAATCCATAATTTTTAAGTCGAAATTCTTTTGAGCCAAATGTGCTCAAATTGGTTATTAAAAAAAAATCATTAATTCAAATCCTTTTGCTTTTATAATCATCGATGTTAAAATCCTTTTCAATTCTCAAAAAGAATGGTGCACATTTGGTTTTAAAAAAGGATGTTTGAAAAAATCAAGGATTGTTCACTCTCGAAATTTGAATGCTTTGAACATGCAAAAACATTTTTAACTTGTGTCAAACTTTGACGATCTAAACTTTACAATTAATGGAAAATATTCCAAAAAACATTATGACAATCCAAATTATTATGTTTCACTTGTGATTTTTCAAACATACAATAATGTAGTTTTAAGGAGTGTCCACTCATTTATGTGGGCTCCTTTGATTACATGTTTACCCATTTAGATGTTTTCATTGAAAATTCATTGGATCTAGCCTTTAAAAGTGAACTTTCAACTACCAATTTTGGTCCACCCTAATGTCCTTTCACCCTCTAAAACAAATTTTCAAAGTTATTTCATATGTTTATCAACTTTATGTGTTTTTTGTAATAAGTGTTGTTTTGAACTTTTCTTTTTGGGTTTGTTTCTTGTTCAAATTTGACATTGTTTATTACTTTCTTCTCATTGCAAATAGGAAAATGGATGGGTAAAATCATAAAACAACAAGTCAAAAACCATGTTAAATCATGTTCAAAAATGTGTGTGTGTGTGTGTGTGTGTGTGTGTGTGTATATGCTTATGCGGTGCCACTTTAATGGCATGTTAATCATGGCAAGTTGTGTTTTATGACTAATATGGATGTTAAGAAATCTAAATTGAACCCTTGGATCTTTTGATTTTGAGTTTTGATTTGATCAAAGGACCTCTAAAGTTAAGCAAATTCTTCATCAAACATTATTAGTTTCACAAAGGGGCCCTTGATTTTCATAATATACAACTCTTTAATGTTAAATTTTTTTGTAATAATAGGAGACTATTAAACACACATAAGAAGCACATTTACAACTTGATGTTTTTTCCCAAAACTTGAATATTGCGTCTATTTGATGTTCATGAGTCCTTTATGACATGTAAATGTGATGCAATGTAAATGGTATTTAAAACAAAGTTGTAGCTTATAATACCAAAAAATTCAAAGTAATTTTAACATGTTTTGGCATGATTTGAAATTATGATCATTTTACAAAACAAAATGCAAAAACCTAATGCAGAATCTTACATTTGTAAAAAATCATATTTATTCAAAAATGATTAACAAAGAATATGTGATGCATTGGGGAAAATAGAGTAAGTAAAAATAACAATCAAAAAAAAAATTTGTTAAAAAATTTCTTTCTATGAAAAAACTAGTTTGGTCAAAAGGTTATGGTCCTTTGAAACAAAGTAAACATATTGGCCCATTGATTCATAATTTCACTCAGATTGATCAACTATTATGGTAGATGACCTCAACTTTGCAATCAAAGATGCCATCTTTGAATGCATAATATGAATCAATATGGTTATTCAATTATGATTAATATTCATACTTTCTTCACAACTATAATAACTTGAGTAGCAACCTTGTCAATTTCCACCAAGACAAAGTTTATGAAGGGCAAATGCTTAAGTATCAAGAACTTTTCTATTTGTCCTTGTGCAAAAGGGAGATTTGGATGTGACATTACATGTGACAATTTCAACTTCAATGGACATCTTGGATGAAGGTTTGGTTCTTCCACACAAACATCATCACTTCTTTCAATGGGCAAATTCACAATAAATGGGCAATTGCATTCTTGATTCATCATAATTTTGTTTCTTGATATTTCATCATAAGAGAAATCAATGGTTGATTTGAACTCATTACAATGGATGGAGAAATAACAAATGACATTGAGATTGTATGCAATGTCCGTTAAATTATTCAAAGATGAATGATGTATTATTTTCCTATTTTTTTGTTTTTCATCATGAATTTCAAAATTGTGCAAATAAGTTTTCAACCCAATTTTCACATTGAGTACAATTGGCTTGCTCATCAATTTCATCCTAGAACATTGATGTTAATTTTCAACAAACGCATTTTTAGAGTGTCCACTAATATAATTAGATATCAACCAAATTCAACAACCATTTTTGCACTAATGGTTGATGAATCCACAATCCATTATTTGACATTTATGCATGGCATTCACAATGGGAATGTTGCACCTCATTTTTTATATTATACATTCTAAAGAAATCAAGGTAATAAACCTTTTCATGAAGACTTTGTATTAATGCATTCATTGAAATTATGCGCCCTTCTATAAATTGTAGGTAATAAGCTTTGGTTATGGTGTATGTTTTACATAAATTCAAACATTTTTTGTTAGACAATCACTTTTTTTTTATGTTGACCACATGGCCTTAATTTATTTGGCTAAGAAAATCCAATTGTATTGCAAGATGGTTATTGTTGTTTTTAAAGTATGACTTCAAGGTTGTTCATAAACCTAGTTGATCTTATTATTTAACTAATGTTTTATCTTGATTATCAAATTCATCCGAGCCTAAAGGTGTTCTAGATTAGACTACATATACATCTTTGTTTTGTCTACACCAAGTTTGATTATTATATGGTTTTTAGTATCTTTAGACTAGCGAAATGCCTTCTAGTTATATAATCACAAGTACAAAGAAAAATTCACTCAATCTTCTTATTGTTGCTAAAAAAATTTATTTCTCCTTTACAAAATATTTCCTCTCTAATTTACGTTGCAAAGCTTCTCCAAAAAATATGATTAGAATGTTTTCTTAACAAGAATGATGATTCAAACTTGTTATAGCACTAAAAATGTGTGTGATTTGGTGTCCTTAGAATCTCAAAACACAAAAGATGAAACTCTAAAAGCACACTTTGGATAAAATGTCAAACACAAACAAATTGAAACCCTATTCACATTGAACTAGATTCTATAACAAATAAACCCTTCCAAAAAACACCTCATATCTTACAACAAATACTTGACAATGGGCAACAAGTGTACACATTTATGAGAATGGCTTGGAGTTCCACTTGATTACAAACCTTGCCACATCTAGGAATTCAAAATGCCCATGAATCAAATATTATTAGTTAAGATTCCAATTCTCGCACACGTCCTCATTATTTTGCCACACTTACATTGCATGCACTTGCTTTCTTTGTTTGACATGTTAATCTCAATCCCATGCTAAAAATATAGGTTCAAATTGATTATAGTGAAACAATTGCAACCACAAACAAACACCTTTGATTCATTTGAATATTTGTTCCTCCCAACTTTCAATAGTTTTTCAATAATTATAACTTAGCCTTAGCATGTTTTCTGTTTCTAATTACCATAGTGATCAAACCAAATTTGATCTTTATTATGCTTATGTGAGCTTCAAGCAAAAAAGAAGGACTACGTTTAATGACAAAGTAATTCCATGGGAGATTCATGAGCCATGTTGAAAATGAATGCCATGTCAAAAAACTTTCTCAAAACCTCAACTATGGAGGGATGGAAGGTTGAAATTGCATGTGTTGGTAGGTATCTCCAAACACCTAATGAAGAAGAAAGTGAGCATGGTTACTGTCCCAAGTGCACAAACAAAGATAGTATGTGATGGAGTGATGAGGATTACACATGCTCCCAAAGCTCCATAAGTTCTCTCTCTCTCTCTCTCTCTCTCTCTCTCTCTCTCTCTCTCTGTGATCTGCAATACTTTTCTCACTTTGAGTCTGAAGGAAATTGAGAGCTACTAAATTTACCATGTATCTGGAGAGAAAAATGTTCATCTCACATGTAGGTCATAGTTCCTTCAAAACTCTCTTTAATGTGTTATGGATTTTCTCCCTTCTTATAGGTAAAAGCACATTGCAAAGTTTTGGCTTACATAATAGGGCCACCAGATCTTGCTCAATTGAGTGGCACAACCAACCTTCTTGTATGATTGTTCCTTCCTTCTCTTCTTTTTTTGGCTTCCTTCACTCCTCTTCTCATGACAGACTTTTTACTCTCTTAATATGCTATCATTTTTGGTTGTGGTGCTACCATCTTGTACAGCCACTCCAAGAGAGATCTGAACTCAGAAGATATGACCCATATGGTCTACCAGGAGGGCATCAAGTGGCCACTCTACTACACATGAAAATCAGCCAGACAACTTTTGAAGAACTCACATATCTGAACTGTTTTGCAAGTATAACAGACCATTGACAATGTTGCTGGCATTACTGAGCAGCTTGAACAATTCACCGCTCCCTAAACTGGACATTCAAGTTACAAATTGCAATGAAAAAATAATTACCATCTGTAAAATAATGTTCCCTTTTGTACAACATCATGAAAGCTCAACCCCATCCCTAACATGGGGTTTGCTTTCAACATGAGATCTTGTTATTTCCCCCACCATTTCCAAGTCTTCTTGGCACATGTTACTGCTAGATGTGCACAAAACTATAGACTCTGATTTAGGCTACTCACTGGGGCACAAATGATGAAGCATCACTCCCATTTAAGTTATTTTGCTCCATAGTAAACAAATGCTCAATACGTTGACAAAGTGTACGCATTATATAACTCGGGATCTACACTGCTCTACACACTACCAGTGATGATAAACTCTTTTTTTTCCTCTTCTTATGTTCTCATATGGTTTCCAATAATTCATCATTATTTATGTCAATGTCAAATTTAATTTGAATTAATATAAATAACATCGGCATGAAAAAGCCCATGTTAATTTGCCTTTTCATATCTATGTTGATGGGTAGGGAAAAGGAGTGACATAATTAGGTTTGGAAATGAGGTAATTGAATTTGAAATTGTCTCTGAAATTGTCCAGGGAGAACCATATGAAAGATCATGAAAAATCTCTCATATGCTAATTACTTGAAATTTTGATCACTGGGATCATAGTGAATTGACTTGGCAGAAATAAATAACCAATGAATGGTCTTCTCACGCAGGGACTTTGCTTATAAACTGCATCACAGTGTCCATGTCAGGAAGGGATGGGATCGCACCCCTCTCAGTTGTTGTGATGGCACCACAAGCATTTGCAAACCTCAGGGCCTCCCGCAACTTACCCTCATTCTGCAAGTCCCAAAAGCCAGTCACCAGTGTCAGTCTGACTACATATGGTACCACTATCTCCAAGCAAAGTATACCATGCAAAAAGTGGACCTTCTCCAACCTATTCAAGCCTGTATCAGCTTTGGCCCTTTGTAAAATAGTTTGTGGGTCCTAAGCAGCATCAAAATCAAGATGTTTGTGAAGAAACAGAGTAAACCATCTACAAAAAAGAGGTTTGGCAGCCTCCTTGCCTCCAGTATTGAGATGTCCTTTCCGAGCTGGATCAAAACACCAGCACAAAATGCATCACCAGCCCCAGTGGTGTCCACCACTTGCACTTTGAGTGAATCAACTCTCCCTCTGAATTTCTGCATTCTCATCAAAAAAATGTACAGGTTGGTACTGCAACTAACTCTTAACAGCACAATTTCCATGTGATTTTTCCATGTGATGTCAACCCTCTGGTTTTGTTTTGAAGCTCCATACTTCAAACACACTAACAAACTTGCACCCTTCTGTACATAGTAGAACTGGAGATAGCAATGGAGGTTTTGAAGAGCTCTGCAACTGTCAATTCAGTGAATTTAAGCATACCACACCAGGCAATCATTCTAGCTGGCTATCTCAACAAATATCTTCCCAAGATTCAAGAATTCAACATAATTTCAGTGGACCTGGATCTAAATTTTGATATGACAAGATAATAATCTTAAATGATAGTTTCATGCCAAATGTCAAGAGACCATAACATTAAACTGCTGAAGGAAGAGGGAAAAAAGCACCAAATAAAAGGTACAGAATAGAGCAGAAAAGCAGTGTGAATTCTCCTGCTTGCACATCCTGTTTTCAATCCCATCTCAGAAAAGATCTTCATACAGGATCAAGAATTCATCCATACAATTAAGGACAACCTGAATAGAATGAGAGATGATGAAGTTTATAGATGTTTCAGATCCAACAACATAACAGCAACCAATCAGCAAGCATTAAAGAGAGGAAACACAACCCTAAAGGAAAGAGAAAACAACACCAAAACTGAGGAGCAGTTTGAACCACAGTGACAGTCATATGCATGTTCAGAACCTTTGGTAGCAACATGTATGGCATTGAGCACCTATGATAACATGTCCACTGTGATGCTGGTTAGCTCAACAAAACCTAAAAGAGAAGGGGAAGACCAAAACGACCAAGACAAAATAGGATAACACAAGGAGGAGCCAAAGATAAAGAAAAAGGAAAGAAAAGGAAAAACCCAAACAAGAGAAAGGTAAGAGAAATAGATGCATAATTTTAAAAGAAAGATATTTAGAGGAAAAAGAGTGGGCTTAGAAAAGCTTCCCACTTAGGAGTAAGAAGCCCTTAAAATAATCATATTGAAGATTCCATATAAATATGTGAATCCAAGCTGTTTGTTTCATTGTTTGAATACAGCTTAAATGTTTATTTGAATTGCAAGTCTATGCACAGAATCATGAACATAGATCCAAAACCCTCTATGAATGGTGTAAGACTGGAAGAGCAAGGAGAATGAGAGAGTAGCAGCATTGTTACTACTTTAGCAAAAGGTTCACTTCCCCAAGTGCAAAATCCATCATTCTACAAAAGCCTCTAAACTCAGCATTGCTGATGAAGGTGATCAGAGACTGCAATAGGAGTGCAGTACTCACCACAGCCTTCTAACCAGATGGAGGAACTGAACAAGAGCAAGATGTTCAGAACAGCTCTCCTACATGAACATGGAAACCTAACCAGGTGGTCAGAGATAGCACCATGTGGAATGGATTTTTGACATACCGGGGTATAATATCGACATCCCTCTCCACCTTCAGTGACCAGCATCAGTTTACAACCAGGGTGGAAAAGAGTCAGATTGTTCTCATCATCACTAGGGTCTCCACCTGTAAGAAATTTCACCTCCTCATCGCTCACCTTTGTAACCCATCATCCAGACAAGGTTTCCAAAGTCAGGCCTTTGGCAACTGGAGTTGACCAAGCTCATCATGTATTGGTATTTAGCAGATGGACACTTGCATCCATTCAGCAACTCCTTACAGGTCTCTAGAAAGGGTGGCAGTACACATAAATCACTTGGCATATTACCAGATGTACAGTCAATGTTACCATCCAAGTGCACAACAAGCAAGAAAATTCTCCAAATGACCTAAGCACAATACAGTGTCCTAGCTCTCATCAGCAATTATACATGTTAAGGAGATGTAGATTTGCCACACCTTGATAATGTCAGCATGATCCCAGATACTTTTGATACCCTCTCTTGCTGCCTTTGCTGAAGGCCACAAGGGCAAGCGGAGATTGGGGTCATAAGACAATACTGCACCTCCTTCTTTAGCAATTCGCATGGCTTCCAGATGTGTTGAGCGAGAGGGCTCAGTAATCAAACTGATTGACCCGTAATGGAAGATTCCAGCCTGCCATTAGGTGCACACCTTTCATTGTCATTATGTCAAATTCTGTGATCATACAGAAAGGGACCATGCATGCAGTTCTTCCTAATGTACCTAATCTCTTGCCATAATACCAGATGAAGTTTTTGTGAGCTAAAAAGCCAGTTGAAAACATTTGAAGAAATGTGGATGTTTGGACAGACAGAGCAAGGCAGGACAGAGAAGCTGTGCAGATATGCTGTTAAAGGAGTGTGTGGGATGATGGATCAAATACCTCTCTAAGCAGCTCTGTATCAAGTTCCTCGGGCTCAAACAGCATGTCTGCACTGGGGTTCCGATAGAACATAAATTCCCTCTCCCCATCATGCCGTAGTGTGACAAATGCTAGCGCTGTCCTGGCATTTGCATCAAAGCGGCATCCCCTGGTTTCCACTTCATTCTCCCTGAGCACGTCCACTAACATGTAACCAAATTCGTCATCCCCAACCTGCACAAACATCAGATTCAACCCACCTGAGATTTCTCAGAAATGTGTGATGAACTGCAGACATAATACCTTTGTGATCTCCCTGGGAGCTTTTCTAAATGGCCAACTCTCTGTTTTGGAGATAACAACTTATGACCACCTATGATCCACAGACTGCATATCTATGAAATTGCAGAGAGATCTCCATGCAACAATCATTGGAAGACTACCCTTAAGATTCAGATCACAAAAAGATCTCATTGTACCTATATCAGAGAAATCAGAGAGTTGTAAGGTACAGGAGCAGAGCACACCTTGCCTACAAAAGCAGCATTGCCTCCGAGCTTTGCAATGCCAACAGCAACATTAGCAGGTGCACCCCCAGGAGCTTTCTTAAATGCCGGGGCATCCGCCAATGACAATCCTCCAACCGTTGGTACAAAGTCAATCAACATCTCACCGAAGCAGACCACTTTCTCATGCTCACTTCTGGCTGCTCCATTTCGCAGTTACAGCAAAGAAAATCCAGGAGGGGGGTAAAACAGGTCAACACAAAACCATGAATTCATGCAGTGATTTTCAGACAAAATGGTAACTTCAATAGAAAGCCCTGACCTGCAAAAACACAACTTTTAAGCTCTGCAAACACTCTGATCACAACACTCATACTGCTTGTGTTGCAAAACACAACCACTGTCTGTTTCCAACGGATGCTTGGAAACAGAAAATCGCACTTCAAAAACTGCCATCCTAGATTCGCAGTTTCAATCAACACATCAAGAATGATTCTAGTACTTCTCTACACAGATCAGACAAACAGGATCCACACTTCAAAACACAGAACACGACAAAAAACATGCACAACTTCCAAGCAGCGGCGCCCCCAAGATTTACAGATTACCCCTGCAAGACTTCATGATGCAATAGCTCAAAAAGCCAAACACACAACAAAGCCAAAGCGCGCATGATCTGCCTGCCGAATCCAACAAGCTAATGACGATCTATCACGCTGCGTTCATAACTAGTACACTAACTGCAACACTGGATAGAAATGGAAATGGCCTTCACCAGAGGATCAGATCCAGCAATTCCAGATTCGCTACATACGCTCATAGAACACCGAGAGGATAGCAAAACGCATCAGGAAAACAGAGAAAGTGGAGAATTTTGGGAACCGGAAACGATGGAGTTAAGCTCTTTTTCAAAATGACTACATCCTGCTTTGTCTGCATCACGGATCAAAAGGAAAGAGCAAAATCGCCTCCAAGATAGACTACAAGCAGAGCAGAGAAGAGCAGAACAGAGGAGGGAGGGGGACGGAGCTTCTCTTTACCTGGAAGAGTTGATCTGTGCGCGCGAGGCGAGCCAGTACTCCTCGCGATCCCCTGTGAAAACTTCGGACTGGTAACCGGCACGAATGTCTGCGACAAAATCGGCTGCTTCCCGCCCCCGCCGCCGCGCTTGCAGACCGGCAGAGTAGTACCACCATTGGACGCCCCGCCACCACAGCTTATCACGAGTTTACTATCCGCGGGACTGACAGTCTGCAGATTACATTGGCTGGAGGAAGGAAATACGCCCCCACCGCAGGACGCCATACTTTATTACTCGCTTTCCTTCCTTCCCTACGCCCCGCCTCCACACTCCAAAATTCCACTTCACTTTCAATCAATCAATAAATCAATCAATCCTCACAGCTACTTCGAAAAAATAGCACCACGATCTCCTCCTTCTCCTACTTCTCCTCTTTATCCTTCTCTTCCTGCTGCTGTGTTTTCTTCTAATCCAGATCCAGAACCAGATTCAGGCACCGGGAAGCCAGAGATAAAAGTAACAACGAAGCTTACATCAAAAGGAAGAGCAAAAACAGAGTCGATCTGAACAGCAGAAAAAGAGTTGCGTGTCGAAGGAAAAGCAGGTGGGATCTAGAGCAGAGGAGGAGGAGGAGG
>Ga0116230_10007223_pt1 | contig 10963 bp, 11 predicted proteins | sample S1TSphfallax_3_FD_88678 | JGI IMG/M metagenome (GOLD analysis project Ga0116230, IMG submission 88678) | Host-associated microbial communities from peat moss isolated from Minnesota, USA - S1T2_Fd - Sphagnum fallax MG | ecosystem: Host-associated > Plants > Peat moss > Unclassified | place...
CACGCGAAGACGCGAAGAAGAATGGCCAGTTGATCGGCCAGCGCGACATATCTTGACCTTCGCGTCTTCGCGCCTTCGCGTGAACCAAACTTTGTCTTGTCCTTGGAGGCGCGCGCTTGATCGCCCGGGGCATCGCCAGTAAACGAAACGGCTTCGCGACAGGCCGCCTTAGCTCAGTTGGTTAGAGCGCTAGATTGTGGATCTAGAGGTCCTCGGTTCGAGCCCGAGAGGTGGTACCATCGTGGTGTCGGGAGCGTGGGCGGGTCTCTGCGCTGACGCGCTCCTTTCCCGTCATCCCGCACGAAGCGCAGCGAAGATGCGGGACCCAGGTGACCGGGCAAGGCGCTTAGGGTCCGCGAACCGCAGAATTGCATCCCATCCCCTGGGTCCCGGATAAGCCGCTGCGCGACTTTCCGGGATGACGGGAAATGGAGATCCAGACATGTTATCCCCCTCACACCACCTCGTGGCTGGCGAATTGGCAGGGGTGGCCGGCTTCGATCTGCAAGGTCGTGTGGTGGACGAAGAAGCGGCTCTTCAGCTCCTCGCAGGCCCGGTGGAGGAGGGAATCGTCCAGGCCCGCCTCCGGGCGGACAAGGTGTGCGGTGAGGGCGGTTTCGGTGGTGCTCATGCCCCAGATATGGAGGTCGTGGACCTCGCTGACGCCGGGCAGGGCCGCCAGATAGGCGCGCACCCCCGCCTCATCCACCGAGGGCGGCACGGCTTGGAGAGCGAGGTCCAGAGATTCCCGCATCAGAGACCAGGTCCCCAGGACGATGATCCCGCCGATCACCAGGCTGGCGGCCGGGTCCAGCCAGGTCCAGCCTGTGAGCATCACGGCGACGCCCGCCACGGCGACACCCAGGGCCACCAGGGCGTCGGCGGCCATGTGTGAGAAGGCGGCGCGGATGTTCACATCCCCTTTGCGCCCCGAGGCGAACATCCAGGCGGTGAAGGCGTTGACCGCGACACCCCCCAAGGCCACGCCCACCATGATCGCCCCGCCGGCGGGGGAAGGGTGGACGAGCTTGACCACCGCCGCCCAGGCGATGCCGCCGGTGACCACCAGAAGCACCACCGCATTGCTCAGCGCGGCCAGAATCGAGGAGCTGCGAAGGCCGTAGGTGTAGCGGGTGCTGGGCGCGCGCTTGACGAGCCACGTGGCCAGCCAGGCCAGGGCGAGACTCATCACATCGCCGAGATTGTGGCCAGCGTCCGCCAGCAGGGCGAGGGAGTTGGAGAGGACGCCGAAGATCGCTTCGGCGATCACATAGGCGGTGTTGAGGGCGATCCCCACGGCGAAGGCCGCGCCAAAGGAGGCGGGCGCGTGGACATGGTGATGACCGTGACCGTGGTGATGGTGGCCGTGGCCGTGATCATGGTCGTGGTGATCATGGTGGTCATGATCGTGGTCGTGGGTCGAAGCGCTCATGCCGCGGAGGAATCCCCTAAAATACAGGCGAGGAGTTTAACCGATGCAGGCCTCCGGCGCCTAATCCGTGGCCTTGACGGAAGACAGGTTTTCAAAATTTTGGCCTTCGCGCGATCGAACCTATCGTCATCCCGCACGAAGCGTAGCGAAGATGCGGGACCTAGGTGACGGGGTCGGACGCTTAAGGTTCGCGAACCTTGGCCCCGCAACCGGTCGCCGGGGTCCCGGGTTCGCTCCGCGCCCCGGGATGACGGGAGAGAGAGAAAGCGCCTCAAGGAGTCGCCGACGATGTTGAGCCTGATCGGCGTGCCGGTGGTGTTGCTGGGACTGGTGCTGAGGTTCAATCCCCTCCTGGTGGTGACCGTGGCGGCTCTGGTCACGGGTCTCGCGGCCGGCGTTCCGCCCCTGGCGCTCATCGCGGCGCTCGGCAAGGCGTTCAATGACGCGCGCTATGTCAGCGTGGTGTTTCTGGTGCTGCCGGTCGTCGGGCTGATGGAGCGGGCGGGCTTGCAGGCCCGGGCGCGGGAGCTGGTGGGGCGCCTGCGCGCGCTGACCACGGGGCGTTTGCTGCTGGCCTATTTGGCGGCGCGGCAGTTCAGCGCGGCCGTGGGGCTGCTCTCCCTAGGCGGACAGGCCAATATGGTGCGCCCCTTGATCGCGCCCATGGCCGAGGGCGCGGCGGAGGCGGCTCTGGGGCCGGGGGACGCCAACCGCGCCACGGAAATTCGGGCCCAGGCGGCGGCGAGCGACAATATCGGCGCCTTCTTTGGCGAGGACATCTTCGTCGCCCTGGGCTCGGTGCTGCTCATCGTCGCGGTCCTGCGCCAGAACCATCTGAGCGTGGAGCCCGCGGCCGTGGCGCTTTGGGCCGTTCCCACGGCGATCGCCGCCTTCCTCATTCATGGCGCGCGGCTGCTGCGGCTGGATGCGTGGCTGCGGCGGTCGGGGCGGTCCGCATGATCCGTGTCAGCGCCGCCTATGACCTGGCGGGACTGGTCTTCGCCGCCATCGCCGTCGCCAGCGCCCTGGCGCGGGGGGAGGCAAAGCGCTTCGCCAACGCCGCCTTCTGGGGTCTCCTCGCGTTAAGCTTTCTGGCCGGGGATCGTCTTGGCAATCTGGGCAATGGCTGGCTGGTCCTGGGCCTGGCCCTGATTGGCGGCCTTTTGGGGCTCGGACCCGCGCCGGCCATGGCGGCGGAGGGCGCGCCCCGCGCCGCGCGGCTGGGAAGCCGGGTTTTTCTGCCGCTCCTCATCATTCCCCTGGTGACCCTCGTGGGCACGGCGAGCCTTGGCCTCATCCGCCCGGGCGGCGCGCCGCTGGTTGACCCGAAGCAGGTGACGGTGATCTCCCTGGCGCTGGGCGTGGTCATCGCCCTGGCCGCCGCCATGATCATGACCCGCCTGCCGCTTACCGCCCCGGTGCAAGAGGCGCGGCGTCTCTTGCAGTCCGTGGGCGCCGCGGCGATCCTGCCCCAGCTTCTCGCGGCGCTCGGCGCGGTGTTTGTTCTGGCGGGGGTTGGCCCCGCGATTCAGAGCCTGATGGGCGCCTGGATCCCTCTGGATAACCGCCTGGCCGTGGTGATGGCCTATTGCGCCGGGATGGCGCTCTTCACCATGGTGGTGGGCAACGCCTTCGCCGCCTTTCCGATCATGGTCGCGGGGCTGGGCGCGCCGCTGATTGTGGGGCGGTTCGGGGGCGATGCGGCGATCATGGGGGCGCTGGGCATGCTGAGCGGCTTTTGCGGGACCCTGATGACGCCCATGGCGTCGCACAATATCATTCCCACCGCCCTGCTCGATCTTCCACCCTGGGCGGTGATCCGGGTCCAGGCGCCCACGGCGCTCACCCTACTGGCGGTGAATATGACGCTGATGGCGCTGCTGGTGTTTCATGGCCGGTGAGAGCGCGGCGGCGGGGCTTGATGCGGAGCTTGCCGGGCGCCTGGCGGGGATCGCCCTCGGTCACGTGGCGCGGGAATATCCCAATGGCCTTGTGCAGACACTGTCCGGGCCGGAGGATCTGGGCCTGCCGCGTGAACTGCACCCGATCTTTTTCGGCAGCCTCGACTGGCATAGCTGCGTGCACAGCCACTGGCTTCTGGCGCGGCTTTTGCGGCTGTTTCCGGATCTGCCCCACGCGCCCGCCATCGCCGCCCACTTTGATCAGGCTTTCACGGCGGAAAAGATCGCCGGGGAGCGGGCCTTTCTGGCCCGGCCCTTCAGCGGCGGCTTCGAGCGGCCCTATGGCTGGGCGTGGCTGCTGATGCTGGCGGCGGAGCTTCGCCAGCACGAGGGCCCGCAAAGACGCGCCTGGTCCGACGCCCTGACGCCGCTGGCGGGGGATTTCGTCGCGCGGTTCCTCGCCTTTCTGCCCAAGGCCGATTACCCCGTGCGGGCGGGCGTTCATTCCAACACCGCCTTCGCCCTGGCCTTGGCCCACGACTATGCGCTGATCGCGGAGGACCAGGCCCTGCGGGCGCTGATCGAAGCCAAGGCGCGGGACTGGTATGGCGGGGACCTGGCCTGCCAGGCCTGGGAGCCGTCGGGTGATGATTTCCTCTCGCCCGCCCTGATGGAGGCCGAGCTCATGCGGCGGATCCTCGCGCCGCCAGACTTCGCGGCCTGGTTCGGGGGGTTCCTGCCTGACCTCGCCGCGGGGCGTCCGGCGACTCTGTTCGCGCCGGCCAGGGTCAGTGATCGCGGCGATGGCAAGATCGCCCATCTGGATGGCCTCAATCTCTCCCGCGCCTGGTGCTGGCGCGGCCTCGCGCGGTCTTTAGCGGATGAACCCGTCGGGACCCTGGCGCGCGACGCCGCCGACCGACACCTGGCCGTCAGCCTGCCCCATGTCAGCGGGGACTATATGGGGGAACATTGGCTCGCCAGCTTCGCGCTCCTGGCGCTGCTGGCCTAAGCGCTGGGACAGCCGGAAAATTCACCGACCTTGGTGACGGTGAGTTTGCTGAGATTGATGGGCAGAAGCGCCTGCATGGAGCCGGCGCCGTGGCCGGTGAAGAGATCGATCCGGCCCTCGTGGATCGCGCCGCCGAGGTCCGAGGCGTACCAGAAGCCGTCATGCGCGCGCCCGTCAGGCATTTTCAGGCCCACGGTTTCCTTGATGAAGAGAAGACTGTGACGCGGCACCGTGACGCCGTCCACCGCGGCGGTGCGCATGGGCACCACCTTGCAGCCGAGGGAATCCCGCTCCCTCATGCCGCGGCCGCCATGATAGAGGGTGGCTACGAGATCAAAGCGGGCCAGAAACGGCTCGACCTTGGCCGCCACGTCATTGATGAGATCCCCGATGGGATCGGTGGGCGCGGCCTGAGCGGCGCCGGTGGCTGTAATCGCGGCCATAAACAGTGAGAATGGGACCGCGAGGCATGCCAAGGTCTTCCTCAAGAGAACAGCCCGCCGTCAGTTGATGGAAGGCCCAACGCTATCGGCGGGCGCCGGGGGTGGCAACCCCCTGGAGTGACGAATGCGTCCAGAGTTCCAAGCGTGGCCTGGCCGATGTGATCACGGTTTCGTGATCCGTAGCGCGGCTGTCGCGTCATGGACACGTCTGGATGTGATAAGCGCGCCTTGCACCCCCTTTCCGCCCCCGCCATGAGGACGTCATGACCCGCGCGCGATTCGGCCTGATCCTTGTTCTTCTGGCGAGTCTGCCGACCGGCCCCGCGCGCGCCTGGGGCGCCATGGGACATCGGTTGATCGGGCAGCTGGCTATAGAGGCTCTGCCATCCGATATGCCCGCCTTTCTCACCTCAGCCGACACCGCGGCGGCCGTGGGGGAACTGGCCCGGGAGCCGGATCGCTGGCGCGATTCCGGGCGCACGCACGATTCCGATCGCGATCCCGCCCATTTCATCGATCTGGACGATAGCGGCGTTGCCCTCGGCGGTCCCGCGCTCTCGGCCTTGCCTGAGACCCGCGCGGCCTATGAGACGGCGCTGCGCGCGGCGGGAACGGATAGCTGGAAGGCCGGCTATCTGCCCTATGCGATCATCGACGGCTGGCAGCAGTTGGAAAAGGATCTGATCTACTGGCGGATCGACCGCGCCGCGGCGGAAAAGGTCGCCAATCCCGCCCATCGCGCCTGGTTCCGCGCCGATATGGCGGAGCGCCAGGCGCTGGCTGTCCGCGACCTGGGGATCCTCGCCCACTATGTCGGGGACGGGAGCCAGCCCATGCACGTCTCGATCCACTATAATGGTTGGGGCGCGAACCAGCCCAACCCCCAGGGCTATACCAACAACCACATTCACGTGCCGTTCGAGGGCCCGTTTGTCTATGCCTATGTGGACGCGGCGATGGTGCGCGCCGACATGACGCCCTATCGCGATTGCCATTGCCAGATCGCCGCCTGGACGGCGGATTATCTTGGCGAAACCCGCACCCAGGTGATCCCGCTCTATGAGCTCTATAAGACGGTCGGTTTCGAAACAGGCGACGCCCGTTGGCGCGTTTTCGCCGCGGCGCGTCTGGCGGCGGGCGCGGACGCCCTGCGGGACGCCGTGATCGACGCCTGGCGGGCCAGCGCCACGGGAAAGGCCGCCTGGCCGGCGGTGAGCGTGGCGGACGTGGAGGCCGGACGGGTCGACCCTTACGACTCGTTGTACGGCGCCGATTGATGACCTCAGCGAAACTGATCGACGGCGCGGCGCGGGCCGAGGCCCTGCGCGCCGAGGTGGCGGCGGAAACCGCGGAGCTGAAGGCCCGGCATGGCCTGGTTCCGGGTTTGGCCGTGGTTCTGGTGGGCGATGACCCCGCCAGCGAGGTCTATGTGCGCTCCAAGGTGGAGAAGAGCCGCGCGGCGGGAATGAATTCGTTCCTGCGGCGCCTCCCCGCGGACGCCACCCAGGCCGAGGTGATCACGGTGGTGGAGGAGCTGAACCGGGATGAGGCCGTCCACGGAATCCTGGTGCAGTTACCCTTGCCCGCGGGATTGGATTCCGGCGCGGTTCTCGCCCGCCTGGACCCCGCCAAGGATGTGGATGGCCTGACCGTCGCCAATGCGGGGCGTCTGGCCGCGGGCCTGCCGGGATTGACGCCCTGCACGCCGCTGGGATCCCTTTTCCTGCTGCGCGAGGCCTTGGGGAGCCTGGCGGGTCTGAGCGCCGTGGTTCTCGGCCGCTCGGTGCTTGTGGGACGGCCCATGGCGGCCCTTTTACTGGCGGATGACTGCACGGTGACCATCGCCCATTCGCGGTCGCGCGATGTGGCCGCCATCTGCCGCGAGGCCGACATCCTCGTCGCCGCCGTGGGCCGCCCGGAGTTCGTGCGCGGCGACTGGATCAAGCCGGGGGCGGCGGTGATCGATGTGGGTATCAACCGCGTGCCGGCCCGCGATCCGGGCAAGGCCGCCCAGGGCCGCACCCGCCTGGTGGGCGATGTGAATTTCGACGAGGCGGTATCCGTGGCCGGCTGGCTGACCCCCGTGCCCGGAGGGGTGGGGCCCATGACCGTGGCCTGCCTGCTGCACAATACCCTCACCGCCGCCAAGGCCGCGCGGGGAATAGCCTAAGACCCGGCCCCCTTGGCGTCGACCCAGGTTTTCAGCTTGTCGAGCACCTCGGCCGTGCTCTCGCCATAGGCGGCGACGATGGCGGTGACGGAGTTGGACGCCGCGGGAACGCTGGCGGTGAAAACGGCGTGCTTTCGCATCGCCATATCGTGCGCGGAGTCCAGGGCGGCGCTGATCTGCACGACCACCGTGGGCGCCGCGGCCGCGCCCTGGTCATAGCGCGTCTCGAAATGGCCGACCGAGACGTCAAGGCGATAGTCCGCGTCGGTGATCTCACCCCTGTTGAGCAGATGGGCTGGGCCCGTATCCGCGTCAAAACGCTCCGAGAGGGCCGCCTCGAACATCGCCTGGGCGGATGTGACCCAGCGCGCATTGGCGATATAGGCGGTTTTGTCGCCCCGGACCGTCAGAATGTGGTCTCCCGCCGCCGCGTGGTCAAAGTTCCCCACGGCGCCGCGAACCGCGAAGCTGGCGGCGGCGGGCGCCCCGGCGGCGGGCCCCCCGGCGGTGGGCGTCGCCAGGTTAAGGCGATAGAGCTGAACGGGCTGTTCCTTGGGGAAGAGGGAGATGCACCCGCTTAGGCAGAGGCTGAGCGCAAGCACGCCAAGGCGCGCGCGGATGAGACGATTGGGCGTCATGGCCTGACCTCGACCTCCTTGGGCGGCGCCTTGCCGATCAGGCCCCGGGGGTTGGACTCCACATCGTTCAGCACACGATCCAGGTGGTCGGTGGCCGTCTGCAGGCTCCGCAGGGCGCCGGTCAGTTGGGGGAGGCCCGTTTCGGCGAAGCTTTGAGTCGGCCCCTTCAGGCCATCAACGAGGGTGCGCAGATCGTGGGTCGCGCCGCTCACCTCATCAAGCGCCCCGTTCAGCTTGCCCAAGGACTCCTTGGCGTCCTTGCTGACCAGGACATTGCTCGATCTGGCCAGGACCTCGAACTGCTGAACCGCGGCGTCTGCGTGCTGCAGGGTGCTCTGGGCGTTGGCGATGATCTCCTTGTGGTCGCGAAGCTCGCCCGTGACCGCGGCGACATTGCTCAAGGTGGCGCTCAGAGCCCGGATATTCTGGTGGGAGAAGATCAGGTTAACCCGGTCTAGCGCGTCCACGGCCTTTTGAATGATGACCCCACCGCCGGCCAGAAGGTCGGACAGAGTGTCGCGCCGGCTGTCGAGCTTGGGCACCTCGCCGTCGGGAACCGTGTCCTTGAGCAGGGGCTGATTGGCGGAGCCCGCGGAGATCTGGATGAAATTGACCCCGGTAATCCCCTGGGGCTCCAGGGTGGCGTAGGAGTCCTTGCGGATCGGCACGTCGGTATTCACCGCGATGCGGGCGATCACCAGCTGCGCGTTCTTCGGATCGAGGGAGATCTTGTGCACCGTGCCGACCTTGATGCCGTTGAAATCCACCTCGCCGCCATCGGCCACGCCATGGACGGGCCCCTGGAAGACGACGTCATAGAGGTCCTTGTCGCGGCCGAACCGGCTGCCGGTCAGCCAGACGACAAAGATGACGAGGCCGATCAGCAGGGCCGTGGAAATGACACCCACGAGGGCGTAGTTGGCGTTACGCTCCATGCGTCATGGCCTCCCCGCCAATCCCGTATTCCGATCCGCCGCGGCGCGGCCCCGGGCGCCGTGGAAATAGCTGTTTATCCAGGGCTGGTCAGAGAGCTCAAGCTCTCGCACCGGCGCCATGGCCACCACCCTCTTTTCCGCGATGACCGCGACCTGATCGGTGATGGTATATAGGCTGTCGAGATCGTGCGTGATCATGAACACGGTCAGTTTGAGATTCCGCGACAGTTCGCCGATCAGGTCGTCGAACGCCGCCGCCCCGATGGGGTCCAGGCCCGCGGTGGGCTCATCGAGGAAGAGCAGTTCCGGATCCAGCGCCAGGGCCCGCGCCAGGCTCGCGCGCTTGATCATGCCGCCAGAGAGCTCGGAGGGCTTAAGGGCGGCGGCCCCGGGGGGAAGGCCCGTGAGGGCGATCTTCAACTCCGCCAACTCGCGGATCTGGCTCTTGGGCAGGTCGGTATGCTCATACATGGGCGCGGCGACATTCTCGCGCACGGTGAGGTTCGACCAGAGGGCGCCCTGCTGAAAGAGCACGCCCCATTTGCGCTCAATGGCGGTCCAGGCGCGCCTCCGGGCATAGCGGATATCCTGACCGAACACCTTGACCGATCCGCCCTCCGGTTCGCGAAGGCCGATGATGGTGTTGAGGAGGACGGACTTTCCCGCGCCCGATCCGCCCACGACGCCCACCACCTGACCCCGGGGAATTGTGAGGTTCAGGCCGTCATGCACCACATAGTCGCCAAAGCGGCTGACCAGGCCGCGCACCTCGATAGGCGCAGCCGTCGGATCGAGGGGGTCCGCGCCCTCCGTGCTCGCCTGACACACGCTCACAGTTTGAGCTGCATATAGATCAGGGCGAAGAGCGCATCGATGAGGATGGCTGAGAAGATCGCCTCCACCACCGCGGCAGTGACATGACGGCCCAGGGATTCCACATCCCCGCCCACATCCAGCCCCTGGCGGCAGCCGATGCCGGCGATGACCATGGCCATGACCGGCGCCTTGGACATGCCGATCCAGAACTGGGTCACGCCGACATTTTCCAGCAGCCGATGGAAGAAGCTGGCGGGATTGAGGCCCAAGACGCTCATGGCGACCACCATGCCGCCCGCCAGTCCCGCGAGGCTCGCCATGAAAACGAGAAGCGGGATGGTGAGGAGGAGGGCGGCGAACCTTGGAAACACCAGGGCGTCGAAGGGATCGACCCCCAGCACCCGCATGGCGTCCACCTCCTGGTTCATCTTCATCGCGCCGATTTCCGCGGCGAAGGACGAGGCTGACCGACCCGCCAGGAGGAGGGCGGTGATGAGCACATTGAATTCCCGCAGCACCGAAATGCCGATCAGTTCGACGGCGAAGACCTGGGCGCCGAATTGACTGAGCAGGTTGGCGCCCAGGAGCCCCACCACCGCGCCAATGAAGAAACTGGTGAGCGAGACGATGGGTATGGCGTCCAGCCCCGCACGCTCGGCCTGGGCGAACACCGCCGCCCAGCGGATCTTACCGGGATTGGCGATGGCCCGTCCCGTGGCCACCAGCAGATGCCCGTTGAACACCATGGTGTCATAGATCGCATCGCCCACGCCCACCACGCCCCGGCCGATGCGCGCGAAGAGCTCCACGGTGGGCTTCCGGCGCGGGTCGTCGCCGTGGGCGATCTTGCTCGCATCGGCGACCATCTTGAGCAGCTTGTCGAGTTCCGGCGAGGCCAAGATGCGGTCGGCCTGTCCGCTGATCTCCACAGCGCGCAGCACTTCGAAGGCGCCGGACGTATCGCAGCGGGACACCTGGGTCATATCGATCAGCATGCTCGATTCGGCGGTGAGGCTGCGGGTCAGTCGCTCGCCCGCGGCGCCCATCTCCACGGCGGTCCAGGCGCCCGTCAGCACCATGGCGCGGTCGGCGCCGCGCGTCTCGATATGGAAATCCGCGCCCTGCTGCATCCTGATGGCGTCTAAGGCCAGATCCCCTGTTCGCGTCGGGAGCAACCTTTAGCAGACGCGGAGGCCAGGGACAGCCGCATCCCTCTCACGGCGCGTGGGTAATCCGCAGGGTGTCGGCGGCGCCCGGGCTGCCGCCGGGAGGCCCAGCGATCATCAGCACCCTCTCGCCCGCCCGCGCGAAGCCAAGCTCGGCAGCCATGCGCGCGGCCGTGTCGGTCATTGACGCGATATCCGGCGGCTGGGCGCAGACCCGTGCTTCAAGACCCCAGACGAAGGCGAGGCGCCTGGCGGCTGTGAGATCGGGGGCGAGCGCGATGATGGGATGGCCGGGTCGCTCCCGCGCCAGGCGGCGCACGGTGACTCCGCTATTGGTATAGGCCGCCAGACAGGCCGTCGAGCGCGCCTCGGCGGCTCTCGTGGCGGCGGCGATCAAGGTGTCGATATCCTCCTCGCCCGTCTCGTGCTCGGCGCGCATGACCCGGGGCC
>Ga0116230_10007225_pt1 | contig 10962 bp, 10 predicted proteins | sample S1TSphfallax_3_FD_88678 | JGI IMG/M metagenome (GOLD analysis project Ga0116230, IMG submission 88678) | Host-associated microbial communities from peat moss isolated from Minnesota, USA - S1T2_Fd - Sphagnum fallax MG | ecosystem: Host-associated > Plants > Peat moss > Unclassified | place...
AAAATTAAATGGGCCCTCTTATAAAGCAACAACACAACATGTAAGGTTTGAGGAAACAGATTACCTTAAACCTCAATTTGCAATTTATTTTCAAACCTAACTCCTAAGTAATAATAATTGTTTAAAAAATTCTCTAAACCCTAAAATTTGCTGCTCCCCACGAAATGTACCCAGCTCCCAAGTCATGAATTTAGCAAAAAGAATGCCAAGAAAGAAAGAAAGAAAGAAAGAAAAAACAAAAAACCCCCTTTTTTTAGGTACATATAGAAAATAGCAACTATCCTGCTCGCTCGCTACTCTCGTGCGCCACACTGCTGCTGCAGCAGCAGCAGCAGCAACAACAACAAGCCGCAATTCCTGCAGCCACTTGCGAGAAGATCCGATCTTTGTTGCTGGTGGTAATCAAATGATCATCATGCTGATTTCAATCTTCGTGAGATTCCTTTTCAGATGATTTTTTGCCTTGTGACTGATGAATTTCAAGGAGCTTCGAATAGTTTGTTTTGTTTCTGGGGGAGAACTGATCAGGAGAGAATTTTGTGACCCAGGATGTTTGGTTTTGTAAAGGCTAAGGTGTTTTTTTTTTTGTTTTTGTTGTTGTGGTCTTCGTTGCCAGTTTAATACTGTAGTGTTTTTGAGAGGTAGTATTTATTTTGTTTTGGTTGTTGCGAGATGCGCGTGTTGGTCGTCACCGCCATGACTATGCTTTTTTTTGTTTTTTTCGTGTAATTTCGAGAATCGAGAGTGAAGTGGAGCTTACAGCTTTGACCTGGCTATGAAGATGAATTTTTACACTTTGATCTCTCTGATTGAGCGGAATATCCGTTCAAAACTTCATTGTGTGTCTTTGTATGTCGGTTTCTAGAGCTTTTGAAGGAAATGAGAAAGTAATGGCAATGTACAATTTCGGAAGAATGAGCTAGAAATCACATGCGTGGTATGTGGAAAAGTTGATGAGGAAGTTTGCGTTATATCTTGTCGCAGATCAGGAGCTGCTGCTGGGTTTCAAGATTTGGAACCTGGAAAGATTTGAAGCAGAATAGTCGTTTGTTTGTATACTAAGATTTCATTCAGGCCGCGTGCAAGGCAGTTTGCGATTTGGGGGGGGGGGGACGAGAGATTATCACGATGTCTTATGAAGTTCCGACGCTTCTGGATGCGCACAATGTACACGTAGTTGGCACTGGCGAAGAGATTGTGGTGTTGGGTCATGGATTCGGCACCGATCAATCCGTGTGGAAGCATGTGTTGCCGCACCTAGTGGAGGAGTATCGTGTGATTCTGTATGACATGATGGGCGCAGGGACAACCGACCCGGAGTATTTCAGCGTCCTGAGATACTCCACGCTTCATGGCTACGCCGATGATTTATTGACCATCCTGGACGAGCTTGAGGTCGACTCTTGCATCTTTGTGGGTCACTCGGTTTCTGGTATGGTCGGCTGTCTTGCATCCATCGAGCGACCGTTCCTTTTCTCCAAAATCATCATGTTGTCGGCATCTCCCAGGTTTGTGTGTGTGTGTGGAGATCCAATGCTTCTCTTGAATTTAGTATTGGTGTTTTGCTTGCACACTTGGAGAGAGAGAGAGAGAGAGAGTGTGTGTGTGTGTGTGTGTGTGTGGAGATCCAATTCTTCTCTTGAATTTAGAATTGGTGTTTTTTTTTTGGGCACACATGGAGAGAATCTAGAAGGGACACGCCATCAAATGTGTAGATGATTTGAGGCTTGCAGCTTTGGATGACGTTGTACATAGAAGGGAAGAAGAATCACTGTTGTAGCTTGGCGTGGTGTGTGGTGATGGTGGTGGTGATCTTATAGGTATCTGAATGACGTAGGGTACTTCGGCGGATTCGAGCAAGAGGATCTGAGCCAGCTCTTTCAAGCAATGCAGTCCAACTTCAAGGCGTGGGTGTCCGGCTTCGCACCCTTGGCTGTAGGGGCAGACATAGATTCCACAGCAGTTCAGGAGTTCGGTAGAACTCTCTTCAACATTCGACCAGACATAGCATTTAACGTCGCCAAGACAATCTTCGAGATTGATATGCGCTTCATTTTGCCACAAGTACTAACTCTCTTATCAAATTTCTTCAGGAGCAGTCTGTCCTTTTGTTTGTGTCGATGTAGTTTGCAAAGCATATGAGCATCTATTAAGAGCAGCAAAAACCAATTCTACCCCAAGTGCAAAATCAATGAAACTAACGACCACTGGGTGCAGGTGATTGTACCTTGCCATATCCTGCAGAGCAACAAGGATCTAGCAGTCCCTGTGATAGTGTCGGATCACCTTCATCACGCACTTGGAGGTCCCACAATCGTTGAAATTCTTCAGACGGAAGGTCATTTGCCACAGCTCAGTTCACCAGACGTTGTCATACCTGTTTTGAAGCGTCACCTTGTTGGGAATATCCGAGCTTAAATGGAATCCTGGCAATCTTCTTCTTCAGGGATCCAGCAGCAAAAGAGCTCTCTCATGTGCCTGCTTAAGCTTCAGATTTGCCTGCAAAATACGTGACCAAGCTGCTTCCCTGCTTCAATTTCAATTTCTTCAAGGCCAATCAACAGACTCACGCTCCTCAACAGACAAAGAGCGCAGATTGACACAAAACCCCAATCTTTGAAAGCAATCTGAGTATTGCATGAGGGAGATTATTGTGAATTTCGTGTGGATTGAATTTTTTTAGCTGTCGTGGTATGGAATGATTTGGGATTCTTTCTTGCAAGTTAAAGAGATCAACAGAAAAAATTCTGGTTTGCAGCTACATCAACCAATTAGAGAATCTGTTCAATGGGTTCAATTGCTTCATGTAGTGTGTGTTCATAGATAGTGGCAAGGTTTGCTCAATTTCAGACTGCAAGAAAGAGGGAGTTCAATAGGAGACCAGAAGAGAGTCTATCTTAGAAGAAGGTCAAAATCTTGAGCTTCTCTGAAAATGTTTTTTGTGCCAGGTTTCTATTTTGAAGTGCAGGCATGTACGTGTAGTTTTGTGTGTAAATGTTGGAGTGACTTCATGGCAGAAGGATTTGTGGCTTTCATGGAACTAGGCCAGCCATTGCTGAAGCAGGACAGATGCAAGCAATCTTGTTCCAAATTGGATCTTGCTGGATGTACATGTTTTGCAGTAGATCCTCAAAACCTTTTTCACAGATACCATTGAACTCCATGAATCAGCAGCTGGAAGCTGGATGCAAAGCTTTGACGTACTTTGAGACAGACTCTGGAAATTTGCAATACCTGCAAAAAAGAAATTTCTGGGATTGGAGTCTATGATTGTTGTTGCACTTTGCTGTGTGTTGTTGAAAATCTCTCTGTCTGTGTATCTAAAGGTTAACATATACATGAGTTGTGGAGTTGCATGTGTGTCTCAACGCTCTTTTCCCTCCATCCAGTCATCTCTCTGTGTAATGTAATTCAGGACTGCACTTCAGACAACCGAATTCTCCTATTGGGCCGCAGCACATATCTGTGAAAGTGTCATATTTCAGCAAACAATGATGCCAGCCAATTGCAGCAGGCCTGAAATTTCAGAGAGCTTCTTGTGATCTGTAGGCCGAGAGTTTTGAGGCTACATGTCAGAGAGATCTAAGATTCCTAGAACAGATTGCATTCCAAGAGTCTTCTGATGGGAAGAATGGGAGTGTGCATCATAAGAACCAGAACTTCACAGAATACCTCAATTGCAATAGCCTAGGTCCAAGAATGTTAGAATTACATTCCCAGTCTGCCCTATCCTTCATTCCCTGTCTGTTCTTGTTAGATACTAATCCTGGGATTACTATTTAATCCCACTCCGAGCTCCCTCCTCTTCTGAACCTCTCTCATTCCTGTATGCTTTTCTCCTTTCTGCCTCTCTCTTAGTCTCTGTCTCTTCCTCCTACATTATTCCTTCTCCCATTGCTCTACTGTCAGATCCAAACTCAGATAAGAGTCTACATACTAGAGTCCTTCAAGAATCCATGAAGAATTTGTGAATCCAACTGCAAACCTCAATTGTCGAAAAGTTTGCTGCACAGCGCAGATTAATGCACAAGTGAGTCCCCAAATTTCATGTGCTTGACTGATCTTCAGCAATTGATTTATGCAACAAACATGGTGATGAACTCTTCCTCTATGGATCAGAATTCTCGTGGATCACCAAGATGCTCAAAGATTGCTTACTCTTGAAATCATCATGCTATGCTCTCAACTAGGAACACATGTTGGTGACATGGTGAAGAGCACGATCTTGGTGAGATTTTGATGAGCACAATCTCTCCAGTCATTTGATAGAATCTGTTTACCAGCTGCATGTGTACCCCATCATCATTAATTTCTGATCAGAGATGGTAAACTTGGCTTTTTCTGCCCTCTGTCTGATTCATGAGGTTTGGGACCTCAGGTAGATTACAAACTGTGGGTTTACACGATGCTTTGTTGCTGTATTTTTCCGGAGTTTAGAACAGCAGTCCTTGTGCTTGCATCTCTCATCTTGGGTCTCATAGGGAACAATTCTTGTCAGGGCAAAATGTTTGTATGTCATTCATCAAAGAGCAGTTGTGAATCTGGAACCCAAAACACTGAGGGTACAGGAGAGGAGTGCCATCAATTGCAGATTTGAGTTGGAAAATTGACTCAAATCCAAAATTAATCGAACTCCAATTCAGAGTAAGGCTGAAGGATTGGAGGTCCTCAATATCTCGTGTCATGAAGCTGGCTTCAATTCATTGGAGGTTCCTCTGTTGTATTGTGTGCCAATAAAATGTTGATCTCCCTAGCCTGAAGCAGAAAATGGTCATAGTTTTTTGAGCCTTGAAGAAGGTGCTCATAAGCAGTGGCTTCATCTACCCCCCTAAGCCTTAAGAGTAAACTAGCAGTGGAAGATGATGAGAAGTGTTGTGTTTTGTTTGTGAGGAGCTTGTGGAAGATGAGAAGTGCATGTTTTGTTTGAGGGGCTTCCTTCATGAAGAGCTTGGGTGTTGTAGGAAGGTGTGGGCCTGATCAAAGAGGATAATGCCTCAGGAAAAAGGAAAGAGGGCAAGGAATTGGAGGGAGGAAGCTGAGGCCTCCAATTGGACTCTTGGCAGGTGCAATTTTGGAACAAACCAGAGCACTGGGGCTGGCTTATGAAGCACTGTGCTCTCTCTTCACTTTCATATTCTGCCTTGACAAATGTGAACTGGACTCCATGGACACTAGCTGCACTGTACTTTCCATCTAACAGAGTTTTCTTCCTTGTGTGTTTTGGTGTCATGTGGAGTCATTTTTTAGCAACATTGTTTTCCAAGCTACAGGGGAGTGTATCAAGACATTGTGCAGAAGGTGGTTTGTGCTGAAGCAAGGCCAAATTTTCTGCTTCAAAGAAAACTCTTTTTTCTTCTGTAAAGAATCTGCCACTTCCAAGTTACAGAGAAATTTGGTATTTTCACATGGCTTTCTATGACTTAATGACTGGAACTATTTTTGTGAAGTAGCATTGTTTGTACAGGTCGTCATTTCAATGCTCCATTCATTGCTTTGCTAAATACATGAAAACGTATATGTTGAGGTCTGCAACATTGTATATTGCAAGGAGAAGAAGCTGTTGATTTTTTTTTTAATGCGGAAACAATCCTTTTTGACCTGTTTGTCATTTCAGGTCATCCAGAACTCAAAGCCAAGAGGGTTGATTGTGATTGGCATACTTTACCATCAGGGGTGCTGAGGATGTGTTGAACAAGCAATATGCATTTGAGCTTTCTACAATGTATTTCATTGCTGATATAGACAAGTGTGCTAGGATTTGTGGCCATTTACTTTCTTTTCTTTTCCCTCTGTTCCAATCTTTGGGGGCTTTCTCCTTATGTTTTCATTCCCTGAGCTTTTAGTTTTTCTCCTTCCACTTCCTTACGCTTTTCTTTCCATCCCTGAAATGTTGCAGTGCCTTTACCAGTTTAAATTAAGGTAATTAGATTGTGATTAAAACAATTTGGAAGAAATCAACACATTGCTGGTTTGCATTTCTTGTTGGCTAATTGTATGCTATCCTTTCAAGTCAGATTTCGGCTCTTTTGTGTTCCAAGTCTTAACAGCAGGTCAAAAGCTTCAATTTTACCTATATCTTCAATTCTGTGTTGAATGCAAGAGAAAGAGGATTGGAACAACTCTGTTGAGCATTTCACTCATTCTGCATTCAAAGCCTGTCACAGATGAAGAGGTCTTGGATTATAACACAGGCCACTATACATGTAGGAGACAAATTTCACTACAATTTCAAGGCATGTTTACAAGCTCACCCTTGTGGACACAAGGGTGTGAATCTTGGTTCAACAACCCAAGTGCAGAAATAAGCTCAACAATGAGCCATGGCTCGAATGTCACCAGAAAAGGAATTGCACCATCTTTGCAAAAACTTCAAACATACAACAACTAAAGTTAGAATGGGTGAGGAGGGTGGGGTGTGTTGTTCAATGAGATAGAACAAGGTAGAATAAGGTGACAATGAGCAATAGGGGGTTGGATTGAGCATGAACAAGAGGATTAAGAGGAACAACTACTACTAAGGGTCAACAAGGGGAGGAGTAGGTGCCAAGGATTGAGAAGAAGGGAGCAACAACTATTGAGGATGACAAGGGGAGGAGAACTATTGTTGAGGATTAAGAAGAAAAGAACAACAACTATTGGGGATGAATTCTTGGGGAGGCGAGCTATTGTTGAAAATCAAGAAAAATAAAGCAACTACAATAACAATTGCTAGGGATGAACAAGAGAAAAAATATTGCTAAGGATCGAGAAGAAGATAACTTAGCAGTTTCTAGGGATGAACAAGTATAAAAGCTACTATTGAGGATGAAAAATAAAAGAGTAGCTGCAATAATAACTACTAAGGATGAATAAGAAAAAGAACTACTACTAAGGAAGAAGAAGATGAGAACATTTGTAGCAGCAACATTAGCTACTAGGGATGAACAAGAAATAAAACTACTATTGAAGATGAAGAAAAAGAAAATAGTTGTTGCGAATGAAGAAGAAAAAAAGCTATTGTTGAAGATCAAGACGAAGAAAATAATTACAACAACAATAGTAGTTATTAAGGGATGAACAAGAAAAAAAGCTACTACTAAAGATGAAAAAGAGAGTAGTTGCAATAATGCATACATTGCGGATCAAGAAGAAAAAGAATTATTACTGAGGATCAAGAAGAAGAAAACAACTACAACACTAGTTGTTATGGATGAACAAGAAAAAGAGCTATTATTGAGGACTAAAATCAAGAGAGTTATTGTGGATGAACAAGAAAAATAACTACTATTGAAGATAAAAAAAATTTAATGGCAATTGTTGTAATTGTTAACGATGTAAAAAGGGAGGAGCAATTATTGATGGGATCAAAAAAAAAAACAACTATTTGGGGTGAACAACGGGAAGAAAAACTATTGTTGGGGATCAATAACAAAATTAAATTAAATTGCTTTAGAGAAATAATAAAGAAATCAAGGGGAGGAGAATAATTGTTGTTAAGAAGTACCAAGGATATTAAAAAAAGATAAAAAAACCATATTTGTTAGGAAATAACAACATTAAGGTGAAGTGGAGGAGGAGACCAACAATAGCTATGAAATGACAAGAAGAAAAACAAGAGAAAGATGAGTAATAGCTGTTGTTAAGGAGGAAGAGGCAAGATAGCTAATGAAGAGTAGCATAAAAAGACATTGGCACAAAGATGGTTAAGAGCTCATGAGTAGTGCAAGAATATAAACACAAAGATGGTCAAGAGCTCAAGAGCAATGTAAGAAGATATGCACAAAACGTGTTAAGAACTAAGGATTAGCAGTGCAAAAGGACATGCACAAAAAAGGTTAAAAGCTAGAAAAGAACACAAGATGAAATTCAAGAGTTGAAGAGCAGCTAATTGATCCAAGTGTCACTTCACCAAAATACATCCTAGTTCACTATGGGTTTCATAAGATTTTGAATGAAATTGATCAACCCTTTAATGAACCGGGATTAATTGTTACAGACAATGAATTATTTCATTAGTACCTAATGAAACAAAATTACTTTCAAATGAAATACAAATTTACCAAACCATTCACTTGTTAATTAATTAAGTAGGTAACATGAAAATCAATTAAATTTACATTATTTAATATATAATATCATTGATAATCTTACGATTATCAGCTTATGAATTATTGACACATGTCACTACCTGAGCTAGGTTAAAACCTAACCTAGGTATGTATGCCACATAATCAACCTACGCATTCACTCTAAGGAATTAACTAAATAGGAAAATATTTAGTCAACGTCATTGTTAACCATGCACACACCACTTATGAGGTTTGATCCTTTTACCTTTAAAATGGAGGCACACATCCATATTATCAAACCATCTCACTTATTGTGATAATATGTTACATTGCATTTTATTTATCAAATACTTCATTTTAAACATTACAAAAACATAAATTTTAAAAATTCACATCTTATTGAGATTTTGTTCAAATGAAATGATTTGAATTTAAATTTTTTTTTAATTCAATAATGTACATACTTACGTTTATTTCCTTTTGAAAGTTTAAAATCATTTGAACAATTTTTTTTTTTGAATATCACTATTCAATAACATTTCAATGACCATTTTTTTTAAAGAGAATTTTCTTAATAAATGGATAAGATTTTTGTTAATATAATAATAATATTACTTATGCTAAGTTATTTTCAACTATTATAGGGTTAATTTTCATTAATTTAAATTATTTCACCTTACAATATTTATAACTATTTATGGTTATTCTAAATTATTTTTGGTTATTTCACCCTAGGTTATTTTTAGTTATTGAAAGTTATTTCACTTTATGTTATTATTGGCAATTATAGTCTATCATAAATTATTTCTTCTTCAGTTATTTTTGTCTATTGTAAATGATTTTTTACAAATTTAATTTTTTTTAATATATAGTTATTAGTAGTTATTAATGGTTGTTGGTGGTTATTTTTATTAATGGTTATTAATGTTTATTCTATTAATGTTTATTTTATTAATGTTATTACTTTAAGTTAAATTGTCATAGGTTATTAATGGCTATTGTGGATATTCTATTGGTGGATATTGGTGATTATTAATGGTTATTATATTAATGATTATTGGTGGCTATTATATTAATGGTTATTATATTAATGCCTATTGGTGTTTATTTTATTATAGGTTATTGTTGGATATTTTATGTTATAATATCATAGGCAATTGGTAGTTATTATATTGTAGGCTATTTTTTAAAAAAATTATAGGTTATTATTGGCTTTTCTAGGCTATTTAACTTTAGGTCATTATATTTTATTTGAAATTAGTTTAAGTTATTATACTTAAAATATAATAATTTATAATAACATAAAGTATAATGACCTTGAATAATCTAAACTATAACTTGAAATAACAAATATTAACTTAAAATAATAATAACCTAAGGTATAACCTCATGTTCGTTGAATAATTTAATTTTAAATAACTTAAAAACCTATAATAAATTAACTAGGACACCTTAAAATAAAATAATGTATAATAATTTAGGGTATAAGTTAAAATAACTAAAATATCCTAAAATAATATAAGATATTTAAAACAACATAAAAATAAATCTATTTATTACAATAAATTATAATAATAAATTATGTCAACTAGTAATGAAACATGATGTTTACATAGTGATATTATAATGAAATAACTTTAATTATGGTGAAATCATTAAAATACAATGAACTTATTTCACTTTTAAAATCTCGTAATGATTTAGGTTAATGAACTGCACTCCATTTTTGTAGTAGTGTGTTGAAAGCATAATCACAAATGCATAGGCACTACTAGGGGATAGAAGCACAAAGGCACAACAAGAGCATCACCAACAACACTGTTAGGAATAGAAATGTAAAAAATTCAATGTCTTGATCGGAACCAAGGAAATTACATGCAAGAAACACAAGTTGAACATCACTAGCAACATTGTGAAGGAACACAAACACAAGAAGTGCAATGTCCTAATTAGAACAAATGCAAGATAATGTGGGGAAATCAAACGTAGGTGTCTACACAAGTTCAAAAACTCAAGAAGTGCCTCGAGCTACACCACCACCTACACACACACGAAACATGTGGCATTAGAGATGGTCAAAGGTAATGTACAAAATTGAAACAAAGAAACACGAACATTGAGGGAGAGAGAGAAGCTAGTCGCCATTGTCAAAAGAGCTTCGCAAGAAAATGCCTTTGAGTTTGTGAATGAGATACGAGAAAGTGGGAGTCATGCTTTTAAGTGTGGAAAGAGGAGAGAATAGGGGGAATTGGTTTCAAGGTTTTGGAGTGGCACCACATAGGAGAGCAACTACTTAGTTAGGGTTTCCTAAACCTTTAAGGTTTGATAACTGGACATTTTTTTACCCTTTTTGAGGTTTCAATTTGAACCATTGATTAAAAAGGATTTGTTTTTTCAATGTTTGTGATCAGTTTGAGAATGCACATGTTTGGTGATTAAGTATATTTTTGACAAGTGTCAATGTTAAAATGTTTGTTTATAGGATGTGCATTGTTCGAAGGTAGGGAGGCTTGCTATTTGATGATTCTTGACTTTTTTTTTCAATGAAGCTGAGACCTTCTAGAACCCATAACTTTTGCATTTTAAGTTCAAATTAGGCGATCTAAAACACGCTAGGTGTGCCCAAACTTCCTCTACAATCCATATTTGGACTTCAGATCCAACCAAATTCTCATGAGATTGCCAATAGCCTTTTTTTTTTAAAATGTACTATGATCGACCTCTCTACCCTAAACCTACTTATAATGAAATTTGTATGTTAAGTTAACATTCACTTAACATTAAACTATCACCTATTGAACATTGCATGCCACCTAGATTTTCATTTGACACACAAGTTAACATTCACTTAACATTAAACTATCGCCTATTGAACATTGCATGCCACCTAGATTTTCATTTGACACACAAGTTA
>Ga0116230_10007226_pt1 | contig 10961 bp, 13 predicted proteins | sample S1TSphfallax_3_FD_88678 | JGI IMG/M metagenome (GOLD analysis project Ga0116230, IMG submission 88678) | Host-associated microbial communities from peat moss isolated from Minnesota, USA - S1T2_Fd - Sphagnum fallax MG | ecosystem: Host-associated > Plants > Peat moss > Unclassified | place...
CGTGATCTCGATTTCTTTGACGTGCGCGAGCGGTTCGAGATCGAGCTTCTCGAGCGTCGTCGGTTGGCCCGTCCGCCGCGTGAACGACTTGAGGTTGCGCAGTTCGCGATGGGCGATGAGATCAATGGTCTCTTGCATACGCGCTCATTCGCGGCACGCCACCTGCAGCCCCGGCATCCATTCGTCGCATTCGTTGCACCCGTCGCTAGGCCGCGCGGCCAAGCGAGCCGAATCGAGGCGTCATGACGCTAGGCAAAACCGGCGGCGGGGCGGAAGCGGAATTCGCATGAAACGAGGGGTCTTCGTGGCGGCGCTGCTGGCGGGAAGCGTCGCGGTCCTCGCGCATTCGTGCCCCGTTCGTGCCGACGACGCGGGGATGGCCGTGCTTGCGAAAATCAACGCCGCGCAAAATGCGCGGACGTCCTACGTGACGACGACGACGGCCCGGAGCATCGGCGTGACGTCCGTTGCAACGTACGTTCGATCGGCGCCCGCGACGGCCGGCGATCGCCTCTCCGGTCTCGCGGTCAAGATGGAGACGGCGGCAGGGTCGCTGACGATCGATACGTACATCGTCGATTCGACGCTCTATCTGTCGATCAACGGGAGCCCGTGGCAGAAGAAGGCGCTCGACACCGAGCAATTCAAGGCCTATACGGGTTCGCTGATCGACGCCTTCAAAACGAATCCGCCGGTTGCGACGCTTCAGCCGGATCGCGTCGACGGCGGTGTTACGTATGGTGACGTGCGTATCGTGAGCGCGACACCGCCGTCGCTTGCGTCGATGTCGCCGTCGCTCCCGCCGACGATGTCGATCGAGTGCATGTACGACAAGGCGACGTATCTCATGCACGAATGTGATACCGAGCAGTTTTCGATCGCCTTCTCGAAGTTCAACGATCCCTCGAACTCGGTCGAGTTGCCGTTGGCCGCAGCGAACGCGACGACGCTGACGATGCCGCTGCCGGGCGAATCACCAACCGCCGCCGCTCCCCCCGCTCACTGAGGTAACGATTCACATGGCTTACGCGATCGGGGTCGATCTGGGCGGTTCGCACGTCATGGCGACCCTCGTCGACGAGGCCGGCGAACTCTCGACCAAACACGAGATCAATCTCGACGATCACACCCCGTCGGTCGTGATCGGACATGTCACGACCGTCATCGCCGCGGCGCTCGCCGATGCCAAAGGCGCGCCGATCGCGGGCATCGGTATCGGCTCGCCGGGCAACATCGACCCGGTCACGGGCACGATCCGGTATTCGCCGAATTTCGGCTGGACCGACGTCGCACTCGGCGAAGCGTTGCGTGGCGAATTTACGTATCCGGTCTTCGTCGCGAACGATGCGCGCTGCGCGACGCTCGGCGAATACGTTCACGGCGCGGGCCGCGGCAGCAAGAATTTCGTCCTGCTCACGCTCGGTACCGGAATCGGCGGCGGGATCATCGCCGATGGTCAGCTCCTGCTCGGCAACCAGATGGGCGCGGGCGAAGTGGGGCACCACCAACTTCGCCCGCGCGACGGATTCGTCTGCGGCTGCGGCAAGATCGGCTGCTTCGAAGCGCAAGCGTCGGGAACGGGGCTCATCCGCCACGCCTTTGCGCTCGCGCCGTCGTTCCCGCGCTCGCGCTTGCTCGACGTCGATCGCGAGAAACTCGGGTCGAAAGCGATTCGCAAGGCGGCGCAAAACGGCGACGGCCATGCCAAGGCGACCTGGAAGAACTGGACGGGCGATCTGGCGATGGGCCTCGCGAACGTGATTGCGTTCGTGAACCCCGAAGTGATCGCGCTCGGCGGCGGCGTTTCGAGCGCGGGCGTGTTCATGCTCGATACCATCCGTCCGCTGGTCGAGGAACTCACCACGATGGTGCCGCGCGGCACGACGCGCATCGTCACGGCGCTGCTCGGCAACGACGCGGGCGCGGTGGGTGCGGCGACGATGGCGATGCGCGGCGGTCTCTTCGCCGAAGAGCGAACCCCCGTCCGACCGCACTAGCGCCCGATGGCGCTCGTCCTCTCGCTCGCCGCGGCGATCGTCTACGGCGCGGGCGACTTTTTGGGCGGCTTCGCGACCAAACGCGCGCCGGTGATCACCGTCGTCTTCGGCTCGCAGTTCGCCGGCCTCGCCGTGCTTGCAATCGCGCTTCCGCTGACGCCCGGGACGTATCGTGCGGTCGATATCGCGTATGGCGCGGGCGCCGGCATTCTCGGGGCTTTGGCGGTCGCGCTCCTCTATCGCGGACTCGCCGTCGGTGCGATGGGGATTGTCTCGCCGATCACCGCGGTGCTCGCCGCCGCGGTCCCCGCACTCTACGGGTTCGTCGTCGGCGAACGCCCCGGCGCGCTCGCGCTTGGCGGCATCGGGCTCGCCCTCATCGCCGTCGTCGTGGTCTCGTTCTCGGGCAGCGGCGGACGCAGCGTGCGCGGGATCCCGGAAGCGATCGCCGCCGGGATCATGTTCGCGGCGTTCTTCATCGTGCTCGCGCGAACGTCGCCGGATGCGGGGCTTTGGCCGCTTGCCGCCGCGCGCGTCGCCTCGATCGTCGTGGTCGGACTCGTCGCGCTTGCGATGCGTGCGCCGCTCGTGCCGCCGGTGGGCGCACGGGCGACGATCGTCTTCGGCGGGCTCTTCGACATGCTCGCCAACGTGTTCTACGTGCTCGCCGTCCATACGGGGCTGATCGCAATCGTCGCCGTCGTTACGTCGCTCTACCCGGCGTCGACCGTCGCGCTCGCCGGGATCGTCTTACGCGAACGCCTCTCCGTGCGCCAATGGATCGGTGTCGGCTGCGCGTTCGCCGGCGTCGCAACGATCGCGCTTGCTCGCTGATGACGTGCCGGAAGATTCGGCATCTGATTCGCCGCGCGGTCGTTGGCGAATCGTTCATTGCTCTCAGGTCCGCGAAACGCCGAATCGCATACACCTAAAACATGGCGTCAATGGCACTTCTCCGCTTCTCGCTTAGGCCCGCGCTCCGTAACAGCCCGTCGAGATAGGCCGCGTCTGGTGGCGCAACGGCGCGGAAAGCCGACAATTGCGTGCCTAGGTCCAGTGTCGCCTCCAAGTCGATGTTGTGAAACCTGCTGTACGTGGTCCGCCGCCGGATATTTTGACGATTCGCGGCAATTTCGGCAAGATACGTCGCTCGCGCGACGGGATCTTTCACCTCGTTTGGATCCGCACGACATCAATTGCTTGCCGTCTGCTTCGCGAGGGGGAACGAGACATATATAAACCGTGTTACGACGATCGTGTATATCGTAACTTGAATCATACGAGTTATCCAGTGCGCTAAATATTCTCGCCCATGCTCGGACGACGAGTCGTCGGCGAGCGATGTAATTCGGAGGGTCGATGGTTCGGACGTCAACGCCTGCCGTCAGATCTGAGATTATGCTCTTCAACCTTGGCGCGGTTTCAACCGTGTATGATTCCTGAAGGCCATTCAGCGCAGCCGAAACGCGCGTTTCGGTTTGATCGGGTAAGCCAAGTCTCGTTGAATCGTTTCTTGCCGCCCCAAGAAGCACAATCAGAAGACAGAGGCCGGCGCAGCGATTGACGAGCCGTTTTTGATCGGAAGCGATGTCATTCAGAACCATGATATACCTCTCTAGAATTCGGAGGTTGGACTGGCGACAGTCGTCCTGCCAATTGCTGCGCCCTTCTTCATTGAAAGATTACCCGTCGGCGTCAACTTCGCGGTTTGCAGGGTCACGGAGAACGCCGGATACGTCGGCCCGTCTGGATCTAGCGCATAAACAGACGGGATGCCCAGTGATTCGACGCTATCGGGAAATGGTTTGGAGTACGATCCGCAGTAAGAGCTCTCGGCTTCGTCGTCGCCAATAAGTGATCCGTAGCCGACTTCATCCGCGCCAACTGGAATGAGGCCTTGGTTCGGGTTGTGGCTTTTGCCGTTGAAACAAGACCAGGCTCCCGTCGCATAAGTCGTAGCATCCAGCTCTTTGTAGTACAGGTGACTTAGCCCCATTTGTCAGGCCGCTTCTAATTGTGGCGGGGTAGTTGGGTGTTCTTCGTGATACCGGCGAGCGAATTCTGCCGGCGTGAGGTAGTTGAGCGAACCGTGAGGACGGTGCGTATTGAAGCGCCCGCGCCAAGTCTCCACGACGTCACGCATCTGGTCGAGCGTGAGAAACCAATGCTCGTTGAGAACTTCGTCGCGCAGTCGCCCGTTAAAGCTTTCGATTTTCCCATTTTGGGTCGGCTTTCCGGGATCGATGAAGTGGAGTTTGATGTTCCTTTCGGCTCCCCACCGCAGCATCGCGAGACTTGAGAACTCCGGACCGTTGTCGAACTTCATCGTTGCCGGAAATCCACGTTCTTCGGCTATGCGTTCAAGAGCGCGGATGACTCGACGCGAAGGCAGCGATGAATCGATTTCGATGCAGAGACTCTCGCAGGTGAAATCATCGATGACCGTCAGCAGTCGGACCTTTCGGCCGTTGGCAAGCGTGTCGTGAACGAAGTCCATCGACCATCGCTCGTTCGGCATCGTCACGGCCGGAGAAGTAGCCCCTCGAACGTAACGGGCATGTCGCTTTTTGCGCCGGCGCACCTGTAGATCGGCACCACGATAGATTCGATAAAAGCGCTTATGATTCACGACGATCGCATGATCGCGCTCGAGGAGAAAGTGTAACTTCCGGTATCCAGAGCGGCGATTCTCTTCGACTAACTGCCGAATGCTCTCAAGGATCTGCGGGTCGTCGGTTCGCTTGAAACGATATTGCGCCGTCGATCGCGGGCACCCGACGAGGGCGCATGCCCGCCGTTCGCTGTAGCCGCGCTGCTCTTCAAGCTCATGCACCGCGGCGCGTCGGCGGGCAGAGCTTACCATTTTTTTGCGTTGAGGTACTTTAGAGCGTCGATATCCATCGCCTGGTTTGCGACGATCCGTTTGAGGCGGCTATTTTCTTCCTCAAGTTGCTTCATTCGCACGACGTCGCTGACTTCCAACCCGCCATACTTGGCTTTCCAGTTCCGCAGCGTGTTGGGATGGATGCCGTACTCACGGCAGATCTCAGCCGTCTTGCCGGTCGCGTCGTGCTCTTTGAGAATCGAGACGATCTTCGCTTCGGTGAAGCGGGACTTTCTCATAACGGGTCTCCTCAGCGAGGCTTTTGCCTCAGAGACCACAATTTCATTCGGCCCGGTTTTGAGGGGCTAAGTCACTAATCCGTGGGCAGACGTGTTTGCGCAGCTGCGTTCGGTGGGTAGACACGCGCTAGTCACTTCTCCGAGCGAGGAACCCCATGAACATTCGCGAGACGATGGGCCGTATGTTGCGCCAGCGCGACGATAGCGATGAGGCGCAAGCGGCGCCCGATGCACTGACCTTGATCAAGACCGATCACGAAGAAGCGAAGGTCCTCTTCGCCCGTTTCCTCGATTCGAGCACGCCCTCGGCACAGCGACGTAGTGCGCTCGCGCAAGTCCTCGATGCGCTAACGATCCATACCAATATGGAAGAGCAGATCTTCTATCCGGCGCTGCGCAAAGCGGGCGGCAGCGACGAGAAGAACAGCGTGCTCGAAGCCTTCGAAGAACATGCCTCGGCGAAGGATCTGATCGCGAAGATCCGCGCGCTTCCGCCGCGCGACGAGACGCTGACGGCGAAGGTCACCGTGCTCAAAGAGATGATCGAACACCATGTCGAGGAAGAAGAATCGCAGATCTTCTCTGAAGCGCGGCGCGTGCTCGGCAAGAAACTCGAGGCGCTCGGTGCCGAGATGCAGCGCTTCAAAGAGCGCGCGAAACGCGGCGAGAACAGCGGTCGCACGAAGACGACGACCGGCAAGTCGTCCGGCACGGCCCCGACACGTAAGACCTCGACGCGCAAGACCGCGGCACGCAAGACGACCGCGAAGAAGCGAACCGCGACCACGGCGCGCGGACGGAAGAAAACCGGCCGCTAAGCCGACGGGGCTACGGCGCGTGCTCGGGGGCGTCGAAAGCGAGCGCGGTCATCATCGCGGTGCCGACCGCGAGGGCGCGCTCGTCGATGTCGAATTTCGCATGGTGGTGCGGCCAGGCACTGGCCTCGCCGCCGTTCGATCCGATCGTGAAGAAACACGCGGGGACGCGCTCGGCGAAGAACGAGAAGTCCTCCGCGCCCATGATGCGTGGGATCTCCTCGACGCCGTCTTCACCGACGGTGCGTTGCGCGAGCGCGCGCACGTAGCGCGTTTGCTCGGCGTCGTTCGAAGTCACCGGGTAGCGCCAGAGATAGTCGAACGTGTAGGTCGCGCCGGCCGCTTCGCACACGCCGCGTAAGACTTGTTCGATCCGTTCCGCCATCGCCGCGCGCACGCCGGCATCGAACGCGCGCACCGTGCCGAGCAATTTCACGCGGCTCGGGATCACGTTGTGCGTCGTGCCGCCGTGGATCGCGCCGATCGTGATCACGGCCGGTTCGAGCGGGTCGATGCGGCGTGACACGATCTGCTGCACCGCGACGATGAATTCGCCCGCGACGTAGATCGGATCGATCGAGAGATGCGGTGCGGCACCGTGTCCGCCTTTGCCTTCGATCGTGATCTCGATCGAATCGCTCGAGGCGTAGAACGGACCTTCGCGCACGCCGACGAGGCCGACCGGATGCGCGGAAGCCAGATGCAATCCGTACGCCCGTTCGATACCGAACTGCTCGAGCACGCCGGCTTCGACCATCGCCTGGCCGCCGCCGTGGCCTTCCTCGGCCGGCTGGAACACGAGACACACCGTGCCCGGCAGTTCCGCGCGACGCTGCGCGATCGTTTGTGCGGCGCCGAGCAACATCGCGACATGGCCGTCGTGACCGCACGCGTGCATCACGCCCGTGTGCGTCGAGCGATACGCGACGTCGTTTTCTTCCTCGATCGGCAGCCCGTCCATATCGGCGCGCAGCATGATCGTCTTGCCGGGCCGGCTGCCGCGCATCACCCCGACGACGCCGGTTTTCGCGATCCCGGTATGGACCTCGTCGTAGCCGAGCTCGCGCAGCCGCGCCGCGACGATCTCCGCCGTCCGGTTCTCTTGAAATCCGAGCTCCGGGTGCGCGTGAAAGTCGCGCCGCAGCGCGATGACGGCTTCGTCGAGCGAGGGGGCCGGCGCGATCGCCACGCGGCTTTAGACGGCGGCGGAGACGGGTTCGCGCACGACTTCGCCGGCGAGCGCGGCTTCCGCGATCAATTCGGCGATGCGGCGCGAGCTGCCGCGCGGAGCGATGTCTTTCTGCCGTTCGCGCATCGCACCCAACCGCTCTTGGTTGTGCACGATGCGGCGCACCGATTGCACGACTTCCGCGGCCGTGAGCGCAACGACGCCGATGCGATTGGAACGCACGTAGTCGAGGTTGCCGCGTTCTTGACCGGGGACGAAATCGTAGACGACGACGGGGACTTCGGCGATCGAGGCTTCCGCGATCGCGCCGGGGCCGGCTTTGGTGACGAGCAGATCCGAGGCTTTCATCAGCGAGGGCACGTCGTTGCGGAAGCCGAGCACGGTCATCGGCGTCGGCAGGCCCGGCGCGAGTTCTTCGAGCTTCAGCTTGAGCCCGGCGTTGCGGCCGGTGACCACGACGAGGTGGAACGGGAGCCGCGATTTCGCGAGCGCGAGCGTCGTCGGCAGCAGTTTGCCGCCGCCCTCACCGCCGGCCATGAGCAGCGCCACGGGCCGGTCCAGCGGAAGGCCGAGTTGCTTGCGAATCTCGGCCTTCGTTTCGGTGACGTCTTCGAATTTGGGGTGGACCGGATGGCCCAGCATCCGCAGCCGCTCGGGCGGAACCCCGCGCTCGATCGCGCGCTGGTAGACTTCACGAGCCGGGACCACCGTCATATCGGCTTCCGGCAGGAGCCAGCCTTCGTGGACCCGGCCGAGGTCGGTGATGACCGTGATCAGCGGAACCTTGATACCGGCGTCACTGCGGGCCCGCAGGGCCGCGTGGTTGAGCAGCGGGTGGACCGAGACGATGACGTCCGGCCGGTACATCAGGAACGAGTCGCGCAGCCGTTCACGGTAGAGCGGCTCGCAGAAGCGCACGATCGTGCGATAGCGGCGGCGACCGTTGGTGGCATGATAAAGCGCCCCGTAGATCGGCGGCGCGTAGCGGAGGGCGGCGGAATAGGCCGGTCCGAGTTGGGAGAGCGGAAACGTGCAATGCGTGGCGATGTCGTCGATGCGCCACTCAAAGCGGGTCTCTGCGTCGATCTCGTCGAGCGCGGCTCCAATGGCTTGGGCGCCGCTCCGGTGGCCTCCACCGGTGTCCGAGATCAGGAACAGGACTCGTTTGGTCATCCGGTCTCCACGGGTTTATCCGCGGCCGATTCCGGTCGACACCACGGTTTTGCGTTTGATGGTTCGGATCGCTCCCCGCCGACGGGGAGCACGGCGTGGGCTTAACGCCCGGAGGATCGCGATGGTCCGGCGCGCCGGGGCATCGTAGAAGCGAAAAATGTCGCCGAACTCGATTTCTGGGTTTCGGTGATGGCCGTCATGGTCCTCGGGGAGCACGATTTGCAGCGCGCGAGCGAGGACCCGCACCGCTCCCGGCGACTTCCAGCCGAGGTCCGTCGTGTGGCGCCACCAGACGTGCAATTGCCCGAGCGCAAGGCCCAGGATCGCGCCGCCGACCGAGATCCGGAACGTGACGATCGCGATCACGATGTAAGGAACCGCTCCTAAGAAGCCGTCGAGCAGAACCGCGGGATCGCGCGAGAGCACGGCGTGATCCCAGAACGATCGGCGCCGGTCGTGATGGGTCCGCAGATGCAACTTGCCCCACACGTGCTGCGGCACGTGATAGAAGAAGGTCGAAGCGAAATCACCGACGACGAGAACGATCAGCGTCGCGACGGCAAAGGACAGGAGTGGCGATCCGAACACGATCGAGTTCACGCGGATTCCTTCGTTTTTCTTGTAGAAAGGCCTAACGGCGGATTGTTTTCGAGCGGTCGAAACCCTCTTCGGACCTGTGCCATAGCGGCGGCTTTTCTCGTGCCGGCTCCGGTTCGGATCGACGTCTTGCGCGCGCACGCGCTGGCTTGGCATATACCCCCGAAGGTCCAAACCATTCGCGGCCTTCGCCTGCTACTCGACGCACGTCCGGGGAGTGGCACGGTGCTCGCAACGGTACACTCCATCGGGCGTGTGAACCCGCGCTTATCGGCGATGGATGCATTGACCCTCGCCGATCTCACGGTCGACGCCGCGCGCGCACATCGGCTGCCGCCCTTCTTTCTCGCAGCGACGCTGCTACAAGAGTCGGCTTACGATCCGACGGTGATGTCGGGTGCGGGAGCGGTCGGCATCGCGCAGTTCACGATTCCGACCGCCGAGCGCTATGGGGTCGATCCATGGACCCCCGAGTCCGCGATCGACGGCGCGGCCCGGCTGTTGTCAGCGTACGTTCGCGCGTATTCGGGCCCGGATATGCGCGCGCGCGCAGTCTCCCCCAACGATCCCTACGCGCTAGCGCTCGCCGCGTACAACGCCGGTCCCGGCGCCGTGACCTCCTATCACGGCGTACCACCCTATCCCGAAACCCGCGAATACCTCGACGACATCCTCGAACGCTGGGCTGATCTCGTCCACGATCGCTAAAAAACGCCGGCGCGCGGCAGCAAAAATTTAGAAAAATCTAATCGAACGCGCGGGCCAGAAACGCTTGCACGCGATCCCACGCGTCCGCGATCTCGCGCGTTGCGATCGTGTCGAGATCTTCGCGAAAGAACGAGTGACCGACGTTCGCGTAGATCTCGATTTCGTATTTCTTTTGCGCGGCATCGAGGCGTGACTTGATGCGATCGATATCGTCGTGCGTGATCAATTCGTCGCGCCCGCCGAACATCAGCAAGAGCGGCGTGCGAATCTGCTCCGCATGCTGGATCGGCGCACCCGAACCATCCGGCAGTCCTTTGGCAATCGACTGTCCGTAGAACGAAATCGCCGCCGAGAAGCCGGGTAGCGAGGCCGACATGAACGCCGCCGAACCGCCGATGCCGAAGCCCCACGTTGCGACGTGATTGTGATCCGCGAACGGCTGATCGTTGATCCAGTCGCGGGTGGCGCCGATGTCGGTGAGGACATCGGCGCTCTTGAATCCCTCGGCCGCCGATTTTCCGCGGAAGTAGTCGATCGCGACCCCCACGTACCCGGCGCTCGCGACGAGATCGGTCATGCGCTGGATCTCGCCGTCGTAGCCGTAGATGCCCTCGAGCATGATGACGGCGGGATGCTCGCCCGAGTCGGGTCGAGCGACGTACGCCGGCATCGGACCGACGGGCGACCCGATCGTAACTTCTCCGCGAATCATAGGCCTGGGCTCCTTATTTGAAGTGCTCCGTCAGGAACGATTGGACCAAATCCCACGCGTCGGCAACGGCTTGGCTATCGTCCAGCGCATCGGACGAATCGCGGAAGAACGCATGCCCTTCATCGGGATACACTTGAATCTCGAATCGTTTCCCTGCCGCCGTAAGCGCTTGCCGGATTTTCTCGATCGCTGCGGCGGGGATGTAGTCGTCCTTGCCGCCGAACGCCAGCAGTAACGGGGTTTGGATCTGCGCCGCCTCGTCGATCGGCGCGGCTTCGCCGTCGGGTAGCGGCTGCGCGATGTGGCCGCCGTAGAACGAGATCGCCGCACACAGCCCGGGGAGGGTCGCGGTCACGAACGCAACCGTGCCCCCGAAGCAGAAGCCCCAGGTGGCGATCCGGTTGTTGTGGACGTAGTCCTGGGCGTTGAGCCACGTCATCGCGGCTCCCACATCGGACCGCAGGCCGGCCTTGGTCACGGCGCCGGCGGCCGCAAATCCGTTCTGCAACCCTTGCTCGTTATAGGGTTCGTTCAGGTCGGGGTGCGTGCGGTGATAGTAGTTGATGGCCAGGCCCACGTAGCCCGCCGAAGCGATCAAATCGGTGATTCGCTTGACCTCGGTATTGACGCCGAAGATTTCTTGGAGC
>Ga0116230_10007231_pt1 | contig 10959 bp, 10 predicted proteins | sample S1TSphfallax_3_FD_88678 | JGI IMG/M metagenome (GOLD analysis project Ga0116230, IMG submission 88678) | Host-associated microbial communities from peat moss isolated from Minnesota, USA - S1T2_Fd - Sphagnum fallax MG | ecosystem: Host-associated > Plants > Peat moss > Unclassified | place...
CGAACTCGTCGAGAGCACGCTTGTCCTCGAAGAATATGATCTCACTGAATGCCTTGCCGCCTAATTGAAAGCCGACGGTGACCTGGTTCATATCCACGTCGCCGACCCAGACGCCGTGAACATAGACATGACCCCTGCCGTGCGCGCCGCCGATGCCCACGGCGCCCTCGCCGATGGTGGGGAACACGGCATAGGCATAGCTCTTGTCGAAGAACGTAGCGCTTTGGCCGGCGTTCTTGAACATGCCGATGGTGTCGCGATAGCTGGCGGCCGCGAGTGCGGACACCGAAAAAGTCAGCGCGGCACAAACCGCCAATGTACGGGAGATGAGTTTCATGAGCCTGGACCTCGATGGAGAAGAGGCCGCAGGATAGGCGCTGCCCAGGCAATGTTCTGTAGGCGCTCATCCCGAGATGGCGCCGCCCAATCTGACAGGCCCGTGCGCTGGCGCACGGCGCCTGTCGAGGGGTCAGCTCTTTGCCTGTCGGCCCGCGTCAGCCGAGATTCTTGACCGCGAATTCCCAGTTGATGAGCTTGTCGAGCACGGCGTTGGCGTAGTCGGCACGCTTGTTCTGATAGTCGAGGTAGTAGGCATGCTCCCACACGTCGATGGTCAGCAGCGGCTTCGAACCGGCGTGGGTCAGCGGGGTCTCGGCGTTGCCCGTCTTCACGATCTTGAGCTTGTCACCCTCCGCAACCAGCCACGCCCAGCCGCTGCCGAACTGTGACACGGCGGCCGCGGAAAATTCCTTCTTGAGGGCATCGACACTGCCGAAGGCGGCATCGATTTTTCCCTTCAGCACGGCGGGCGGTTCGCCGCCACCGTGGGCGCGCAGGCTGTTCCAGTAAAAGGTATGGTTCCAGGTCTGCGCCGCATTGTTGAAGATACCGGCCTTGTCGGCCTTGCCGGCGCTCGCCTTGACGATCTCCTCGAGCGGCATCTCGGCGAATTCGGTGCCCACGATCATCTTGTTGATGTTGTCGACGTAGGTCTTGTGATGCTTGCCGTAGTGGAAGCTGATCGTGTTGGCGGAAATGACCGGGTCGAGTGCATTGTCGGCCCAGGGCAGGGGCGGCAGGGAAATGGATGTGGCCATGAAAACTCCTTCAGGTTCTTACTCGGGGTGATCTGCAATAATACATCCTGCGCGCTAAAGTCGTGTCAAGAATCCTGCGTAGGCCCCGGCCGACATGACAACCGGCCGGGGATCACGCGGCTTGGTTGCGGCCGGCGTTCTTGGCGAACTTCAATTGCTGCTGGGATTTTTCGAGCAGTGCGGACGGATGGGCATCCTGCGCGGGCACCGACGCGCTCACGCCCACACTCACGCTCATGTAGCGCAGTACGGTCGACCGCGGATGATGGATGCGCAGCTGCCGCACCCGCTCCGACATCGTATGGCCTATGTTCATCGCCTGATCGAGTGAGAGTCCCGGTGCGAAGGCCATCAGACTGCCGCCGTCGATGCGTGCGGTCACGTCGCTCGAGCGCCGCAGACAGCCGGAAATCACATGAGCCACACGGCGGATGGCGGAATCACCGGCGGCGCGTCCGAACGTCGTGTTATAGAGGTCGAGCGCATCGATGTCGATGGCGAAGACCGCGATGCTGCGACTCTCGCGTTGCGCCAGTGCCCAATCGCGCTTCAACAGCTCCTCCAGATAGGGCAACGTGAACAAACCCGTCAGGCGATCGTCACGAACCGCGGTGGCTGTCGGCTGGTGCGCCCCGCTCACGGAATCCTTGGTCGATTTCGAGTCGATCCGCAGCCGCTCACCCGCATCGCGGTGATGCCCGGCGAAGTGCGTCACGCGGCCCTCGGCATCCAGCAGCGGCACGATCGTCATCTCGTTCCAGAACACCGTGCCGTCCTTGCGGTAATTGCGCAGCAGCACTCGGCACGACTCACGACGGGCAAGCGCTTCGCGAACCCGATGGCGGGCATCCTGGTCGCGGTCGTCCGCCTGCAGCAGCCGCAGATTCCGGCACTTGAGATCAGCGAGCGTATAGCCGGTCAGCTGTTCGAAGCCCTGATTGACGTAGATCACCGGATGCTCGGGGTTATGTGCGTCTACCAGCGCCACTCCGTCCGGTGAACTCTCCAGCAGCCGGAGGTAGAACTGCGGATCCACGTCTGTCACGCCCGGCCCTCGGTGAGCACCAGCGGCGGGGCCGCGCTGAGCTCCGCAATGCGCTTCACGGTTTCCTGCCATTTGGGATCCGCGTCCAGCGATCCGGGCGGCTCGCCGCGGGCGCGCATGCGCACCAACCGGGCCTGCGATGCCGGCGACAGCGTCTCCGGCTTGAAGTGTCGCAACACCGTCAACACCGCGGGGCGGTCGTTGCAGATGGGCAGCACATCGCATCCCGCCGTATGCGCCAGACGTGTCCGTTCCAGAATGTCGCCGAACGCCACGGCACCGGCCATGGAAAGATCGTCGGCGAACACGCAGCCGTGAAATCCGAGGTCGCGCCGCAGAATCTCGGAAATCCAGCGGGGCGACAGGCTGGCGGGCAGCGCATCGACCGCCGGGTACACGACATGCGCCGCCATGACTCCCGACACATGGTTGTCGTTGAGGACCCGGTACGGCCGGATGTCCGCTTCCAGATCCGCAAACTCGCGCCGATCCACCGGCAATGCGATATGCGAATCGGCGACCACCGCGCCATGACCGGGAAAATGTTTAGCCGTGGCGGCCATGCCGGCATCGCGCATGCCGAGCACATAGGCCGTGGCCAGCGCGGCCACGGTATCGGGCTCGCGATCGAAGGACCGATCGCCGATGATTTCACTCACGCCATGGTCGAGGTCGACACAGGGGGCGAAGCTGTAGTCGACCCCGGCGGCACGCAATTCGCTGGCCATGAGCCAGCCCACCGACCGCGCCAGGTTGAGGCCATCGCGACGGTCGCGGGCATACCGACGCCCGAGGGGTCGCGCCGCCGGCAGCCGCGTGAAACGCTCGCGGAAGCGTTGCACCCTGCCGCCCTCGTGATCGACGGCGATCAACAGGTGCGGGCTGCGCACGGCGCGGATCGCGGCACACAGCGCGCGGAGCTGTTCGGGGTGGCGATAATTCCGGGTGAACAACAGGACGCTGCCCACCAACGGGTGGGACAGCACATCGATGTCTTCCGGCGAGAGTTCGGTGCCCGCGATATCGACCATGAGCGGCCCCAAGCTCATGAGCGCTGCTCGAACACCGCGATCGATTCGACATGCGTCGTATGCGGAAACATATCCATCACCCCTGCGCCGCGCAGCCTGTATCCGAAGGCCTCCAAGAGGCCGGCGTCCCGCGCCAAACTCCCTGGATGACAGGAAATATACACGACTCGGCGCGGCCGCCAATGTGGCATACGTTCCATGATTTCAGCCGCGCCGGCGCGCGGTGGGTCCAAAACGACCAAATCATAGGGGTTTTTCGCCCAGGATCCGCAGCGCGCCGGCTCGAACAGGTTGTCGACGTGAAACTCGGCATTGCCGATGCGGTTGCGGTCGGCGTTGGCGCGGGCCTTTGCGACCAATGCTGCATCGCCCTCGACACCGACCACGCGCCCCGCGCGAAGCGCCAGCGGCAGCGTGAAATTTCCCAGGCCGCAGAACAGATCCAGGACGGTGTCCTCGGCGGTCGGCTGCAGCAGATCGATGGCGGCGCCCACCATCGCGCGGTTGATGTCGCCGTTCACCTGAAAAAAATCCGCCGGTCCAAACTCGAGGGTGACCCGGCCGTCGTCGATCACGAAGCTGAGCGGCGGATAACCGTCGCGCAGCGGCTCGATGGTGTCCAGACCGCCGCTCTGCAGAAAGACTTGCACATCGTGTTGCAATGCAAAGGCCTGGAGCTTGTCTCGATCCTCGAGGGTGGGCGGCGCCATCACCCGGAACACCAACGCCGCCGCCGGGTCCCCGGCCGCCACCTCGACCTGCGGCAGCGCGTCGCGCAGCGACAGGGACTCGACCAGCGTGGCGAGATCCTCCGGCAGGGTCGCAAAGCGCCCGATCAGGACCTCGCAGCGTTTGATGTCGGCGATGTAGGGTTTGTCGCGCTCGCGAAAGCCCGCGAGCACCCGCCCCTTCTTGTGCACGTGCTTGACGCCGATTCGAGCCCGCCGCCGATATCCCCATTCCGGGCCCTTCAAGGGGGCAAACACGGTGTCCGGCCGCACCCGGCCGATGCGTTCCAGATTCTCGAGCAGCTGCCTTTCCTTGGCCGCCAATTGCGCCGCCGGCGCGAAGTGTTGCAACGCGCAGCCGCCGCAGATGCCGAAGTGCGCGCACTTCGGCTGTACACGCTCGGGCGCCGGCGTCACCACCTCGACCAGGCCCGCTTCGTCCATGTGCCGGCGCCGCTTGAACACGCGAAACCGCACGCGTTCGCCGGGCAGCGCGCCCTCGATGAACACCGCCTTGCCGTCCGCCCGGGCGACTCCGCGGCCGTCGTGCGCGAGATCGACCACCTCGGCCTCTTCGATCTCGCCGGGTTTCAGCCGGCGCGCCATGCAGCCGCAAACTCCTTCAGATGCGGCGCCGCGGACTCCCCGAGCAGCTTGCGCACCCGCGCCACTTCATTGGCGTGCTCGGCGGGATTCAGATGGCCGCGCAGCAGCTGGAAGCGCAGGTACACCAGGTAGGTGTTGAGCACATCCGTCTCGCAATAGTCGCGGATGCGCGCGAGACCGCCCTCGAGGTATGCGTCCCAGACCTGCGAGCCGTGCATGCCCACCTTGCCGGGAAATCCGAGCAGCGTCGCCACATCGTCCAGACTCGCCCGACCACGCCCCTGGAACCCCGAGAGAACGTCCATCAAATCCACGTGCCGCCAATGAAAACGGCTGAGGTAATTGCTGAAGCGAAAGCTCGAATCGTTGTCGCCGGTTTCCCAGTAGCGCGCCGCGGTCACGCTGTGCAGCAGGCTGCGATAATGCAGCACCGGCAGATCGAAGCCCGCCCCGTTCCAGGACACGAGGTCCGGGGTGAATTTGTCCAGACCGTCGAAGAAGCGCTCGATCAGGTCCTTCTCGGAGGAGGACTCATCGCCCAGGCTCCACAACTTGAACGAATCGCGCGAGCGCATCGCCACCGAGATCGCGACGACGCGATGCTGTTCGTGCGACAAAAATTCGCTGCCCGTCTCCTGGCGCCGCTTGGTGAACATGATCTGGCCGACCTGTGCATCGGACAGATCCTTGAGGTCGTACAGACGACGGCCGAGATCGGTGTCCGGCACCGTCTCGATGTCGAACACCAGGGTGTTCATGCCGGCGCGGCCGCGGGCGTGACGGGAGCGCGCATGAGGATGGCCACCGCCACCACCAGACCCGCCTCGTCGGTCAACGTCACGTGCCCCTCGCCGATCCCGAGTGCATCGCGTACCCGGGCGCCGCGCGCCGAGTAGACGACCTCGGGCTTGCCCCAGGAGTTCTGGACGATGCCGACGTCGCGGATCCACACACCATGCGCGAAGCCGGTGCCCATGCCCTTGACGATCGCCTCCTTGGCCGCGAACCGCATGGCGAGAAAGCGCACCGGTCGCGCGGTGCGCTCGAGCTGGGCGCGCTCCTCCGGCATCAACAGATGCTTCACGAAACGCTCGCCGTGCCTCTTGAACACGAGTTCGATGCGGTCCACCTCGAGCACGTCGATGCCGACGCCGAAGATCATGAACGCGCGAGCATCGAATGCCCGGTCGGACTCCTGGCCGCGCGCATCAGATCCTTCATGTCGCGAACCGCCTTCGCCAGACCGTCGAACACAGCCCGCGAGACGATGGCGTGCCCGATGTTGAGTTCGACGACCTCGCCGATCGCGGCAATGGGCTCGACATTGTGATAGTCGAGGCCATGACCCGCGTTCACGTGAAGCCCGAGATTCCCGGCCAGGGCCGCCGCCGAGCGCAGCCGCTCGAACTCGCGCGCCTGGGCGGCGCCGCGGGCTTCGGCGTACGCGCCCGTGTGCAATTCGATGACCGGTGCGCCCGCACGCTGCGCGGCCTCGACCTGCGCTGCATCCGGGTCGATGAACAACGACACGCGAATCCCGGACGCCGCCAGCGCCTTGCAGGCATCGGCAACGCGGGCCAGCTGCCCCGCCACGTCGAGTCCGCCCTCGGTGGTGATCTCCTCGCGCGATTCGGGCACCAGACAGCAATCCTGGGGCGCAATCCGCTGCGCGATGCGGATCATCTCGTCGGTCACCGCCATCTCGAGGTTCATGCGCGTCTGCAGCGCCTCGCGCATGACGGTGACGTCGCGCTCCTGGATATGCCGGCGATCCTCGCGCAGGTGCAGGGTGATGCTGTCCGCACCCGACTGCTCGGCGAGCAGGGCTGCCTGCAGGGGATCCGGATATCGGCCGCGGCGCGCCTGACGCAGCGTCGCCACATGATCGATGTTCACACCGAGCAACAGACTCATGATCCCTCCTGCACGGGTGATTCTTCCTGGACGGGTGATCGCGCCTGCACGGTCGCGGCGCGGCGCGGATTGCGCCGGTGCAGCGCCACCATGACCGTACGCGACTTCAACGTGCGGCCGTCCAGGCAGGCGTCGATGGCTGCGCGCAGCAGTCGCTTGGCATCGCGCAACGAACGCTCGAGCTGTAAATTGCCGGCGTCGAGATCGTGCAACGACTGGCCATACACCGCATCCGGCGCATCCGCGACGCACGGCTGCGGACCGCTCTGCGCTGCGAACCGATAATATCGATCGGACTGCACCGGCATGCCCTCATCGGTCTGCGCGAGTTCCAAGCCATACCCGAGGTCATTTAAGAGCCGCTTCTCGAACAGGCGCAGCGTGGATTCCTCGCCGGCGCCCGCACACAGCGCCTCCACGCACGCGGCGTAAGAGCAGAAAATCTCCGGATGCGCATCCCATCGGTGGGTGAGCTTGAGCAGCAGCTCATTCAAGTAAAAGCCGCTCATGAGCCGCTCCTTGCGCAGGCGGGTCGACGGGCCGTCGATCTCGGCGCCCACCAGAGCGCACGCGTCGCTCCTCCCCACCCATGACACCAGCAGACGCTGAAACGGCCGCAGCACCGCCCGCAATGAAGATTTCGGGCCGTTCGCTCCCCGCGCGAACAAGGTGACGCGGCCGTGGTCGCTGGTGAACACTTCGACGATGCGGCTGGTGTCGCGGTACGGGTATTGATGCAGCACGTACGCCGGAGCCAGCCATTCACGGCGCGGATTGCCGGCTGCGCGTGGATTGCCAGGAGCCTCGGAGTTGGTGGGAGCGGTCTTCAGGGTCAATTGATTATATCCTCGAGCCCTCGCATTATAGCCTGCGGAGGGCCCTACAGGCTGGGTGGCGGATGTTCAAACGTGTGCTCTTGTGCTACGACGGATCGGCTGCCGGGCGCCGTGCCCTGCGCCGCGGGGCGGAACTCGCGATCTTGGTGAATGCGCACGTGCACGTTCTCTCCATCAAGCAGACGGGTGCCGCGGATCCGGTATTGGCGGCGGGCATCGCGGGCACTCCCTACCTCGTCGGTGACGATGACGGCGAACGGCGGTCGTTGGAAGAGTCCCTTGAATGGCTGCGGGCGCGCGGCGTCACCGCGGAGGGGTACCTTACCGCCGGCAATACCTTCGATGAAATCGTGAAATTCACGAAGCGGCTCGGAACCGATCTCATCGTGCTCGGCCATTACCCGCAGCCCACCGGAGGATTCTGGTGGTCGGGCAACGCGCGCGGCTCGCTGTCCGAGCGGGCGAACTGTTGTGTGTTCGTGGCGGTTGATGCCGCGTCGGACGCGGGCCAGCAGGCGAAGCCGGCCGGCTAAGCGTTGCCTTCCGGCAACTGTTCGATGCGCACCAGAATGATGTTCTCCGCCACCTGATCGCCCTGAGCCACCGACAGTTCGGCCACGACCCCGTCGAACGGTGCCAGCAGGGCGTGCTCCATTTTCATGGCCTCGAGCGCGAGCAATGTCTGGCCCTTGTTCACGCGGTCGCCCTGGCGCACCGACAGGCTGACGATCCGGCCGGGCATGGGTGAACGCAGCGCCCCGTCCGAGGCGACGCCGCCGCCGGCGGTGCGCTCGCTGCCGGGCAGTCCGAAACTCCAGGCCTCACCCCGCCAGAACAGCACCTGGGTCTCCGGCAGCGTGATGACCGAACCTTCAGTCGCGGTCGTATCGACCGCTGTCGAATACACGCTGCCACCGATGGCAACCGTCACCTGCAAATAGGGATCGGCGCCGCAACGAAATCCCGTCAATTGAGTCCACGGGTCGCCGCTCGATACCGGCAGCGATGCACGCGGTGTTACGGGCAGCGACACACCCAGCAGCGCCTGCGCGGCAGCGTGCACCACCGCGTCGCCCGGCGTCGCGGGCGGTATCAGCGTCGCCGCCCTGCGCCCGATGAAGCCCGTGTCGATCTCGGCGGCAACGAATGCCGGATCCGCGGCGAGGCGCGACAGGAACGCGGCGTTGGTGTGCACCGGCCACACCTCCACTGCAGCACAGGCCGCCGACAACTTGCGCGCCGCCGCCGGGCGGTTGGCGCCGTGCACGATCAATTTGGCCAGCATCGGATCGTAGAATCCCGTCACCTCACCGCCGGTCTCGACCCCGCTGTCGACGCGTACGTCGGTGGGCAGCCGCAGATGACGCAGCGTGCCGGTGGACGGCAGGAAGCCCGTGGTCGGATTCTCCGCATAGAGGCGCGCCTCCATGGCCCAGCCGTCGATGCGCAAGTCCGCCTGGGCGCACGGCAGCGGTTCGCCGCTGGCGACGCGCAGCTGCCATTCGACCAGATCCTGCCCCGTGATCGCTTCGGTGACCGGATGTTCGACCTGCAGCCGGGTGTTCATCTCCATGAACCAGATGCGGTCGGCGCGCAGCCCCTGCGACCCGTCGGCGATGAATTCGACGGTGCCCGCACCCACGTAATCGACGGCCGCCGCCGCCCGCACGGCGATGCCACAGATGAATTCCCGGGTCGCGGCGTCCATGCCGGGTGCCGGCGCTTCCTCGATCACCTTCTGGTGCCGGCGCTGCAGGGAACAGTCGCGTTCGAACAGGTGCACGATCCGGCCGTGGGCGTCGCCGAACACCTGCACCTCGATATGCCGCGGCGCCGGGATATATTTCTCGATGAGCACGCGATCATCGTCGAATGCCGCCGCCGCTTCGCGACGGCAGGACGCCAGCGCTGTATCGAAGGCGCCCGCCTCGTCCACGCGCCGCATGCCCTTGCCGCCGCCGCCGGCCACCGCTTTGATGAGCACCGGATAGCCGATGGCAACCGCCTCCTCTTTCAGGCGCGACGCGGCCTGATCTTCACCGAGATACCCCGGCGTGACCGGTACGCCGGCTTTCATCATCAACGCCTTGGCGGCATCCTTGAGACCCATGGCGCGAATGGCGGCGGCCGGCGCTCCCACCCAGATCAATCCGGCCGCAACCACTGCGTCGGCGAAGGCGGCGTTTTCCGAGAGAAAACCATATCCCGGATGAATGGCGGCGGCCGCGCTTTGCCGCGCCGCGGCCAGAATTTTTTCCGGATTGAGATAACTGTCGTGCGCAGCCGGCGGACCGATGCACAACGCCAAGTCCGCCTCGCGAACGAAGGGTGCGGATGCATCGGCCTCGGAATACACCGCGACGGTGCGCACTCCGAGCCGCCGGGCGCTCTTGATGATGCGGCGCGCGATCTCGCCGCGGTTGGCGATCAGGACGGACTCCATCATCGCATTACATTCTGAACAGGCCGAATCGCGGCCGTTCTGGAATGGGTGCGTTCAAGGTGGCCGAGAAGGCGAGCCCGAGCACGTCGCGGGTTTGCTTGGGATCGATGATGCCGTCGTCCCAGAGACGCGCAGTCGCATAGTACGGGTCACCTTCCGCTTCGTACCGGGCCCGAATCGGCGCCTTGAAGGCCGCCTCGTCGGCCGCACTCCACGTCTCGCCGCGCACCTCCATGGCATCGCGCTTGATGGTGGCCATCACCGCGGCGGCCTGTTCGCCGCCCATGACACTGATGCGGCTGTTGGGCCAGGAGAACAAGAACCGCGGCGAGTAAGCCCGGCCGGCCATGCCGTAGTTGCCGGCGCCGAAGCTGCCGCCGATCAACACCGTGATCTTCGGCACCGTCGCCGTGGCCACCGCCGTGACCAGCTTGGCGCCATCCTTGGCGATGCCGCCCGCCTCATACTTGCCGCCCACCATGAAGCCGGAAATATTTTGCAGGAACAGGAGCGGAATGCGCCGCTGGCAGGCGAGTTCGATGAAATGCGTGCCCTTCAGCGCGCTCTCGGAGAACAGCACGCCGTTATTGGCGAGAATCGCGACGGGAATGCCCCAGATGTGCGCGAAGCAGCACACCAGCGTGGTGCCATACAGGGCCTTGAATTCCTGAAGTTCCGAGCCGTCGACCAGGCGCTTGATGACCTCGCGCGCATCGTAGGGTGCGCGCACGTCACCCGGAATGATGTCGTAGAGCTCATTGCCGTCGTGCTGCGGCGGACGCGGCGCCTTCAGTTCGACATCGATGGACTTCGGACGGTTCAGGCGGCCCACGATGTCGCGCACGATCAGCAAGGCATGCTCGTCGTTCTCGGCCACGTGATCGACCACACCGGAGCGCCTGCCGTGCGTGTCGGCACCGCCCAACTCCTCGGCGGAAATGATCTCGCCCGTCGCCGCCTTCACCAGCGGCGGCCCGGCGAGAAAGATCGTGCCCTGACCACGCACGATGACGGTTTCATCCGACATCGCCGGCACATAGGCGCCGCCCGCGGTGCAGCTGCCCATGACGCAGGCGATCTGCGGAATGCCGGCGGCGGACATTTGCGCCTGGTTGTAGAAGATGCGGCCGAAATGATCCTGATCCGGGAACACGTCGGCCTGGAACGGGAGATTCGCACCGCCCGAGTCGACCAGATAGACACACGGCAAGCGGTTCTCGAGCGCTATCGTCTGCGCTCGCAGATGTTTTTTGACGGTC
>Ga0116230_10007233_pt1 | contig 10958 bp, 10 predicted proteins | sample S1TSphfallax_3_FD_88678 | JGI IMG/M metagenome (GOLD analysis project Ga0116230, IMG submission 88678) | Host-associated microbial communities from peat moss isolated from Minnesota, USA - S1T2_Fd - Sphagnum fallax MG | ecosystem: Host-associated > Plants > Peat moss > Unclassified | place...
CCGAGCACCGCGATCACCACGATCATCTCGATCAGCGTGAAGCCTGCGCTGTTACTGCGCGATGTCATTCAGGCTCAGCATCGCCAGCAGCAGCGAGGAGACGATTCCGGCCACCGCGGCGCCCATGAGGATGGTGATAGCCGGAACCAGCAGGGCGACGACGCGCTGCACGCCGAGCCGGGTACGTTCCTCGTGGATGTCGGCGGCGCGCAGCGCCATCGGGCCCAGTTGCGCGGTGTCCTCGCCCAGTCGCAGCAGGTGCACCAGCCGGGCCGGGAAGATCGCCGCGCGCTCCAGCGCCCGTGCCAGACCCTGGCCGCTTTTCGCACTCTCGGCGGCCTGCAACACCGCCTCGCGCGCCAGAAAATTACCCAGCACGTCGCCGGCGATGGTCAGCGCGCTCAGCAGCGGCACGCCGTTGCTCAGCAGCATGCCGAGCGTGCGGGAAAACCGCGCCGCCAGGATTTCCCGGGACAGCCCGCCCGCGACCGGCAGTTTCAACAGCAGCCGGTCGACCGCCAGCCGCACCCCGCGCCGCCGCAGCGCCATCCGCAGCGCGAAGCCGATTGCCACCAACACGACCAGACCGAGCGGCCCGTACGACGACAGCGCGTCGCCCATCCCCAGCAGAAACGCGGTCGAGGCCGGCAGCGCCACGCCGTTCTCGGCAAACAAGGGCACGAATTGCGGCAGCACGCGGGTCAGGAGCAGAAAAATCGAGCCGACCGCGGCGACCACCAGGATCGCCGGGTAGATCATCGCCGACTGGATCGTCGCGTTCAGGCTGCGGCTCCGCTCCATCAGCGTCGCCACCCGCTCCAGCGTGCCGGCCAAATCGCCGCCGGCCTCACCGGCGCGGACCAGGCCGATATAGAGTTTCGGAAAGCTGTTCGGCTCGCGCGCCAGCGCCGCGCCGAGCGACGAGCCGTCTCGCACCAGATCCCGCACCCGGCCGAGCACGCCGGCGACGCGCTTGTTCAGCGCCCCTTCCACCAGATAGCGCAGCGCCCGGTCCAAGTCCTGGCCGGCGCCCAGCATCGCCGCCAGTTCGCGCGTCGCCTCGGTCAGCTCGCCGCGCCGCAGCGCGCCGCCGCCGAGTTCCGCGGTGAGGAAGGCGAGGCTGCGCCGCGCCGGATCGACGCCGAGGACCAGCAGCCCGCGCTTCTGCAGCCCGGCGACGATGTCCGCCTCGCTGGCGCCGTCCATGACACCCCGGATCACCTCGCCGCCGCCGAGCGCGCGGTAGCGATAGCTCGGCATCAATCGGCGGCCTGAACGGCGCGGATGATTTCCTCAACCGTGGTCTCGCCGCGCTCGACCGCCGACATGCCGGTGCGCAGCATGGTGCGCATCCCCGCCGCCACCGCTGCCTGCTCGATCGCGGTCTGGTCCGCCCGCGCGAATAGCAGCCGCTCGATCGTCGCGTCCGGCAGCAGGAACTCCGCGATCGCCTGGCGGCCGCGATAGCCGGTGTTGCGGCAGGCCGGACAGCCGGCGGCGTGGAAGATCGTGTCGGCGTGCAGGCCAAACCGGGCGCGCAGCTCCGGTGCCGCCTCCGCCGGCCGCTTGCAGGCATCGCACAGCCGCCGCACCAGCCGCTGCGCGCAGACGCCGCGCAGCACCGCCGCGATCAAATAATCCTCCAGCCCCATGTCGCGCAGCCGGGTGATCGCCGCCGCCGCCGAATTGGTGTGCAGGGTCGAGAGCACGAGATGCCCGGTCAGCGCCGCCCGCGCCGCAATCTCCGCGGTCTCCAGATCCCGGATTTCGCCCACCATGATGACGTCCGGATCGAGCCGGACGATCGAGCGAAGCAGATTCGCGAACCCAAGATCGATCTGCGGTCGGACCTGGATCTGATTGATCCCCGGCAGCTGATACTCGATCGGGTCCTCGACCGTGATGATCTTCCGCTCCACCGCGTTCAGCGCCAGCAGCGCGGTGTACAGCGTGGTGGTCTTGCCGGAGCCGGTCGGTCCGGTGACCAGCAGGATGCCGTTCGGCGCCTGCAGCGCGCCGCCGAGCCGCTGGACCACCTGCGGGTCGTGCCCCTGAGAGGCGAAGTCGAACGCGACAGAGCTGCGATCCAGCACGCGCATGACCACGATCTCGCCATGCAGGCACGGCGCGGTCGCGACCCGGAACACCACGTCCTGGCCCCGCACGGCAAGCCGGATGCGCCCGTCCTGCGGCAGCCGCCGCTCGGCGATGTCGAGTTTCGCGAGAATCTTGATCCGCGAGATGATCGCCGGGGTCAGCCTCGCCGGCTGGGTGTCCGCCTCCAACAGGTCGCCGTCGTAGCGGTAGCGGATCCGCAGCCGGTCCTCGAACGGCTCGATATGAATGTCGGAGGCCGCGGTCTCGACCGCCTTCGCGATGATCTGGTTGACCAGCCGGATCACCGGCGCCTCGCTCGCCATGTCCTTCAGCCGCTCGGCGTCGTCCTCGGACGCCTCGTGCGCCTCCGGCGCCGGACCGCTCTCCGCCTCCGGATACAGCCGGTCGAGCGCGGCTTCCAGCTCGATCGGCACGCCGATCTCGGTTTGCACCTCCCGTCCCACCGCAAGCCGCACGGCGTCCGGCGTAAAGCGGTCCAGCGGGTCGGTGACCACCAGCACCAGTTGCCCGGACTCAACGGCCACGGGAACGGCGCGGGCGGCGCGCAGGAAGCGCGGCCGTAGACGTTCCGGCAGCAGCGGCTCCGCCGGATAGCGCTCCGGTCCCGCCACCGGCAGCCCGAACAGCGCCGCATAGGTCTCCGCCAGCGCCCGCTCCGAAATCAGCCCCAGCTGCACCAGGCTCTTGGCCCGCGACAGCCCGGTCTCCTGCGCCACCACGCCGGCACGCTCGATCGCGATCCGGTCGCAAGCGCCACTCGCCAGCAGGCGGTCCAGAACGACATCCTCGGCGCTGGAGGCGTCGATCCCGGCGGCTGGCCCGGCCGCACCTGTTCGCATGATGTTCATAATTGGTTAATGAATATACGTGGCCGACAAAGGCAAGTGACGTTTATGTTTTTCCCCTCCTGGGCGATTCTTCCGCTGGGTCCGGTGATCGGCAGCTGGCTTGGCGTTTTGATCAAGACGCGCCTGGGCCGGGCGAGCCTGCGCCGCCGCTCCGCCTGCGAAAGCTGCGGCCAAAACCTCGGGGCCGCCGATCTTGTGCCGATTTTCAGTTTTCTCGCCTTGCGCGGGCGGTGCCGGTATTGCGGTGCCGCGATCGGCTGGTTTCCGCTCGCCGCCGAGCTCGCGGCATTTGCCGTCGGCGTCGCCGCCTTCGCGGCGGATCGCGCGACGCCGGCGGCGTGGATCGACGCCGCCCTCGGCTGGGCGCTGCTCACGGCCGCCTGGATCGACGCCGAAACATTTCTGCTCCCGGACATCATCACTCTGCCGCTGATCCTCGCCGGCCTCGCCGTCACATACCTGTCCAATCGTCCCGCCATCTACGATCATACCCTTGCGGCCACACTCGGCTATACTGGTTTCCGAGTTCTGAACGAGGCGTATCGCCGGCTGCGCGGGCGCGATGGCCTGGGCGCCGGTGACGCCAAGCTGCTGGCCGCCGGCGGCGCCTGGCTCGGCGTTCTGGCGCTCCCGAATTTGATCCTGGTGGCGGCCCTGCTCGGCATCGCCGCCGTGGTCCTGCGCCGGCTCGTGGCTCCCGGACTGCCTGTCAATCACCCGATCCCGTTCGGTCCGGCGCTGGCGCTGGCGCTGTTCTGCCTGCGGCTTGCCGCCTGAGGCGTTTTGTCATCGAACCGACTTGAAGTCATCACATTACTGGTTCCCTTCCTGCGGTAACAGGTTCCTTCAAAGTTGACTCTATTTTAAGTGAACGGGGTTGGAACAAAATGCACGTTAAACGGAATATCCGGTCGGTCCTGCTCGGCTCGGCCGCTCTTTTGGCGGGCCAGTTCGCCCATGCTGCGGCGGTTCTGCCGGACGGCGATTTCTTAACGCCCACCGCGGCGCCGCATTCGGTGTTTCAGCCGCTCAATCCGCATATCGCGGGTTATGAGACCTACACCGCCGGCCAGGCGGTCAGCACCGCGGTCAGCCCGGACGGCAAGACGCTGCTGATCCTGACCAGCGGCTACAATCTGCTGGAGAACACGACCGGCGGGAACATCGCCGCCGCCTCAAATGAATACGTGTTCGTCTACAACATCGCGAACGACATTCCGGTGCAGTCGCAGGTGCTGCAGGTGCCGAACACCTATGTCGGCATCACTTTCGCGCCGAACGGCAAGAGCTTCTACGTGTCCGGCGGCGTGAACGACGAGGTGCACAGCTTCGCGCTCTCGAACGGCCTGTGGGCCGAGCATGGCGCGCCGATCTCGCTCGGCCACTATGCCGGGGTCAGCAGCGCCAACCCGCTATTCGGCGGCGGCGTCGGGTTCGAGGTTCAGCCGCAGACCGCCGGTCTCGCGGTCACCGCGGACGGCACGAAACTGCTGGCGGCGAATTTTTATAACGACAGCCTGTCGATCATCACGTTGGCCAATGATTCGATCGACGAGGTGCAGCTGCGCCCCGGTCTGATCAATCCGGCGGACGCCGGCAAGGTCGGCGGCGAATATCCGTATGCGGTCGCGGTCGCCGGCAACGGCCCCGCCTTCGTGTCGAGCGAGCGGGACCGGGAGATCGACGTGATTCGGCTCGCCGGCACGCCGCACCTGGCCAGCCGCATTCCGATCCCCGGCAACCCGAACAAGATGATCCTGAACAAGGCTGGCACGCTGCTATTCGTCGCGGCCGACAATGCCGACGAAGTGTTCGTGATCGATACGAAAACCTTCAAGGTGATCGACGCGATCCCGGCGGTGGCGCCGCCGGATGTCGTCAGCAACGGCGAGCGCTATCGCGGCGTGATCCCGAACAGCCTGGCGCTCTCGCCGGACGAAAACACGCTGTACGTCACGGATGGCGGCATCAACGCGGTGGCGGTGATCGCGCTGAACATGCCCACCCCGCAGGTCGTCGGCCTGATACCCACCGGCTATTATCCAGAGGGTGTCAGCATCAGCAAGGACGGCAAGTATTTCTACGCCGTCAACGGCAAGAGCATCCCCGGCCCGAACCCCGGCAACTGCTCGACCAACGGCTACAGCCAGACCGAGTACGACAAGTGCGACGCCGCCAACCAGTACATCCTGCAACTCTCAAAGGCTGGCTTCCTGGATGCGCCGATCCCAACCGGTGCGGCGCTGGCGGCCACCACGGCGATCGCCTCCGCCAACAACCATTTCGGCGACCTGCCAACCGCGCGGGACGAACAGGTGATGGCGGCACTGCACGGCAAGATCAAGCACGTCATCTACATCATTCGCGAGAACCGCACCTACGACCAGATCCTCGGCGATCTCGGCGAAGGGAACGGTGATCCGTCACTGACCGAATTCGGCGCCACCATCACGCCGAACGCCCACGCGATCGCGACCGATTTCGTCGATCTCGACAATTTCTACGACACCGGGGAGGTTTCCGGCAACGGCTGGCCGTGGAGCACGTCCGCGAAGGAATCCGACGTCGGCACCAAGAACCTGCCGGTGAACTATGCCGGCCGCGGTCTGTCCTATGACTGGGAGGGCACCAACCGGAACGTCGACATCGCGGCACCCACGCTGGCCGCCCGGGAACAGGAAGAGCCCCTGTACGGCGACGTGCCGGACGCGGTGGACCTGCTGCCTGGCCAGAACAACGTCGCCGCACCCGACAGCCCAGCCGGGCTTAAGCAACAGGGCTATCTGTGGGACGCCGCGTTCCGCGCCGGACTGACCGTGCGCAACTACGGCTTCCTGCTCGACCTCGACCGCTACACGATCCCAGTGGCGGAAGGCGGCATCCCGGAGACGACCGATCCCGCCGCGACCAGTGAGCAGGTGGCCTTCGCCGCCAACCCGGCGCTGGCGCCGGTGACCGACAAGTATTTCCGCGGCTTCGACACGGCGTTCCCGGATTTCTACCGCGAGGCGGAATGGCAGCGTGAGTTCAAGATTCAGGTCGACAACGGCACCTTCCCCAATCTTACCCTGCTGCGCCTGATGCACGACCATCTCGGCAGCTTCTCGACCGCGATCGACGGCGTTAACACGCCGGAAATTCAGATCGCGGACAACGATTACGCGGTGGCCGAGGTGATCCAGGCGGTCGCCCACAGCAAATACGCGAGCTCGACGCTGATCTTCGTGGTCGAGGACGATGCGCAGGATGGCGCCGACCATGTCGACGCGCATCGCAGCGAGGCCTATGTCGTCGGCCCTTACGTCAAGCACAACGCGATCGTCTCCGGCCACTACACGACGATCAACATGCTGCGGACGATCGAGGACATCCTCGGGATCGACCATCTCAGCATCCATGACGAGGATCAGCGGCCGATGACCGCGGTGTTCGACCTGAACCAGAAGACCTGGACCTTTGCAGCGACAGTGCCGGCGCCGCTGGGTGCGACCACCCTGCCGGTGACCACGGCGATGAACCTGCCGGTCTGGCAGCCCTCGCACCCCGCTTCCTACTGGGCGGCGCTGACCAAGGGCTTCAACTGGTCGAAAGAGGATGACATCCCGACCGCCGAGTTCAATCTGATCCTCTGGAACGGGTTGAAGCCGGGCATTCCGTACCCCACGGTCCGCTCTGGGATCGTGTATGGCGCCAAGAGCCACGCGACCGGGGCGAAAGCGGCCTCCTTGAGCGCGCCGGCCGACGTCAAGGCCGACTGATCCACGCTATGGTTTGAACCCTGCGCCGTGCGCGCGGAATTTATCCGCGGGCGCGGCGCAGGACGTTCAGCACCAGAACGACCGCGAGGCCGGCGAATAGGATGGCACCCTTCGCGGCGGCGGCGAGGTCGACCCGCGGCAGCGTCAGCCCGGCCGCCAGCAGCCAGACGACGATCGCGGCGGCAAAGCTGCCGTCGTCAACGAACAGGCCGAGCAATTCGTCGACGGTTGCGCGCAGCAATTTCATCGAACACCCGCGATCGCCCGGTTTTTTGACTGCGCTCTGACCAGCGCCGTCGTGCCGAGTGCCAAGCCTAGATACGCGGCGATCAGGACCAGAATCCCGGCGTCATCGCCGGGCCAGGCGATGCCGAAACCTTCACCGACCCAGAACGTGCCAAATGCGGACAGCAGCAAGCCGACGGTGAATTTCAGCGTGTTTTCCGGCACGCGGGCGAGCGGCCGGTGGATGGCAAGGCCGAGCAGGATCACCGCCGCCAGTGCCAAGGCGGCGCCGAGGCCGGCGGCGGCAAGCATGTCGCCGCCATGGACGCCGATCGCGATGACGATGAACACGACCTCGGTTCCCTCGAGCAGGGTGATCTGGAAGGCGGTCCCGAACGCAATTCTGTCCCAGCCGGCGGCGGGATGCGCCTGGCGCAGCCGTGCGGTCTCGCGGGTGAAGGCAGCGGCCTCGTCCCGGAGCGGGATCACGCCGCCGGCGCGAAGGATCGCCTTGCGCAGCCAGCGCAGCCCGAACAGCAGGAGCAGCGTGCCGATCCCAAGCTGCAGCAGCGGCAGCGGCAGCCGGACCAGGGCGGTGCCGAGAATGGCGACGGCGGCGAACAGCGCGCAGATGGCGACACCGGCGCCGAGCGTTGCGTCGCGCCAGCCGCGAACGCTGCCAACCGCCAGGATGACCGTCAACGCCTCGACGAATTCGACCAGCGACGCAAGGAACGCCGCCGCGACAGACGGTCCGTCGTGCAGCCAGCCGATTTGCGTAAGGACCATACGGTGCTCCGGTTTGCACCCGGCCGGGATTGAACCGGATGCGACAAGACGCGCATATAGGCGGCCGGCAACTTAGGGCGAAGGGGCGCATGGCAGACAAGATCGCGTACAAGGTGCTGACGGCGGCGGAGTTCGCGGCACTGCGGGAGGGCGCGTTCGCCGGCGCTCCGGCCGACCGGGCGGACGGCTACATCCATTTGTCCACCGCGGCGCAGTTGACCGAAACGGTGGACAGGCATTTTGCCGGCCAGCGGGACCTGATCGTGGCGGCCGTGGACCTCACGGCGCTGGGTGAGGCGGTGCGCTGGGAGGTTTCACGCGGCGGCGCGCTATTCCCGCATTTGTACGGCAGGCTGACCATGGACGCCGTGACCGCCCACGATTTTTTGCGCCGCCTGCCGGATGGGACGATTCTGTGCCCTGGCTAGAGCATGATGAGTTTTCACGCATCATGCTCTAGCCATAATTTGTCGAGCAATTTCATGGCTCAGTCGGGTCGCTGTGCGACTCGACTTCAAGCCATATGGCTCTAGCCATGTTTTGGCGAGCAAGTTGGTAGCTTTTGATCGAATCAAGTGACTCGATCAAAAGCTACTTTGCTCTGAGCCACGTTGTTGCAGCGCGAGGTCGCTTTCGATCGAATCATCTCATTCGAGCAAAAGCGGCCAATTGGGGTTGCGGAAACGCCGGCGAAGGCGTGACGTCAGAATGACCCCTTGCCGATCGAAAAGACATCCGGGTGCGCCGGGTCGGAGGCGTAGGCCAGCGTCAGCGCCGCCGGGTTCAGAACGGTTTTGTCCGACTTCGCATCCTTGGTCAGCGTCCCGTTCAGCGCCAGGACGACGGCGTTGCCCTTCGGATCAAGGGCGCGAAACAGCAAAATCCCGCTATTGGTCGCCACGTTGCCGATGCTGCGGTTCGCCGGAAACCCTTCGGTGGCGAAATACTGCTGCAGGTTCTGGCCGTTCTGATACAACAGCGTCGGCGTGGTTTTCGGGTCCACCTGGCCCGACCAGATGATATTGATCTCGATCAGCCGGTGCGTCTGGTAGCCGAACACATAGCTGATCGCGGCGGTGCCGCCGCCGGGGATCAGGTCGGGCACGCGAACGCTCAGAACCTCGGTATGCTGGAGGGCGTTTTCGCCCTCGGAGATGGCGCCCAGGGGAATGTGGAAGTCATTCGTAATGGTGGCCCGCACTTCCGCCGGCGTCATGCCGAATTCGGCGTGGCGGAAGCCGACGATCGAGGGCCCGGTCATGTCGACCGCGAGGTTTGCGGGCAGCACGGCGGGGCCGTCCGCCCGCGCCGCCGTCCCGATTGTGGCGGCCGCAAGCATGGCCAGGAAGGTCTGCATCGGAAACCGTATCCAGAACGAAGATTTTTTCATCGCGACTCTCCATTGTATCTCTGTTGTGCCCGTTAGATCGAGCGACCGTGGTGGAACCGTTGTGGTGAGGACGAAACCGCCGTCGAAAAGCGATGCTAAAACGCAATGGTTAAAATCACGTTACGAAATACGGGGCGCCACGCTTGTTGCGTCCGGCGCCGGCGGCGTATCAGGCGCCATGGCCGACAGCGCGATCGCCGAGAGCATTCTGGCACTCCACCTCGTGATCATCGTCTTCAATGTCGCCGGGCTGATCCTGATTCCCCTCGGCGCCCGGGCGGGCTGGCGGATCGTGCGGATCGGCTGGCTGCGGTTTCTGCATCTCGGCCTGCTGGCGGTCGTGGCCGGTCAGGCGCTGGCCGGGCGGGCCTGCATTCTGACCATCTGGCAGAACGAGCTGACCGGCGGGATCGCCGCCGCGCCGCCGCCGCTGATCATGCGCTGGGTGGACCGGCTGATCTACTGGAACCTGCCGTTCTGGTGCTTCACCGTGCTGTACTGCGCGGTGTTTCTCTACGTGGTGGCGCTGTCGGTGTTCGTCCCGTTCGGGCGTCGCGACAAGCAGGCACGCGGCTGATCAACCGGCGTTCTGGACGATCATCGCGGCCACCTGGTCGGCGGCGCTACCCCACAGCCGGCTCATCGCCGCCACGTTGTCCACCGCAAAGACGCCCCCCGGCGCGCTTGCGGCATAGCTTCGCGTCGTCCAGCGGCTCTGGTCGGCGCCGGATTTCACGGCGATCTGCGCCAGCAGGGCAATCTGTCCGCCGGCGTCCGGGTCGAACCGCAGCACGTTGATTTCCACCAGCAGGCCGGCGGGCGCGCCGATCGCCCCGCCGCTGCCGATCACGGTCGCTTGCGGCAGCCGCTGCGCCAGATCCTGCACCATCACCGCCTGCAGCATGTCGGCGAGCGGGCCGGCCCACAGCTCGTTCGCGTAGGTGTCGAAGCTGTAGGCGCCGCCCGGCTTGACGATATTGGTCTGGTCCAGATAGCCGGGAATGCTCACGCTCCGCACGCCGATGCTCGGGGTGGCGCCGTCGCGAATCGGGCCGGGCACGGCGGCCAGCCGGTAATAATTGGTCGGCGTCGCGGCGCAGCCGGTCAGCGCCGCCGCGCCAACGCCCAGAAAGCCGCGCAGGCAATCCCGCCGGTGCACACTCATGGGCCGCTCCGCCCCAGCAGCAGCGATTGCGGGTGCCGATCCAGATATTGCGAGAGCTCCTTGATCGAGCGCAGGGCATCCGTCGCTTCGTCCATCAAATGCTCCAGGTTGCGTTGAAAGTCGGAATCGTTCCCGTAATCCTGGTTCACGCTGCTCAGCGTGCCGTTGGCGCTTTGCAGGGTCGCGTTGGCGCTGCGCAGCGTCGCGGACAGCTGGGCCAGGGTCTGCTTCACCTGCGCCCCGCCCACCGTCTTGTCGGTTGTCACCAGCAGCTTGTTCAGGTTGTCGGCGATCTGATCGATCGGGATCTTGTCCAGCTTGGTCGAGATGTCAGAGAGGTTGGCGATCGCGTTGTCCAGGCTGCCCGGCTCGCTCGGCACCACCAGCGCATTGCCCTCATGCGTCAGCGTGTCCTTGCCGGCGCCCGGTACCTTCGCCAGCGCGATGTCCTTCTGCCCGGTGACGAAGCTCGCGGTCTCGAGCTCCACCCGCACCCCCTGGTTCACCATGTTCTGCAGGACGGACGCCGGATCGGGGCTGGCGCGAAGCACCGCCACGCCGGCGACCCGCTCCGGCTGCAGATCCATCGTCACCCGCACCTTCGCGGTACCGGTATCGGGGTCGACCAGCAGATTGACGCCGGTGACCTCGCCAACCTGGATGCC
>Ga0116230_10007234_pt1 | contig 10958 bp, 17 predicted proteins | sample S1TSphfallax_3_FD_88678 | JGI IMG/M metagenome (GOLD analysis project Ga0116230, IMG submission 88678) | Host-associated microbial communities from peat moss isolated from Minnesota, USA - S1T2_Fd - Sphagnum fallax MG | ecosystem: Host-associated > Plants > Peat moss > Unclassified | place...
ATGGCATCAATCTGGGAAATTTTGCATCAAAAATTGTCATACTGCCCCTTCAAGAAGCTCAATAAACTGCTAACATTGATTGCTCTCACTACATCATGACCCTCAAATGCAGCTGTTGAGCTACAGGCCAGGAAGAGAATTCCTTGAATGCATTGAAGTAGCATTTATTTGCACCTCTAGAGTCCATGAATTGTAATGGAGCACATTCCATGAAGTAACAAACACACACAATGTTCTCAGCCCAGCTCATAAGGAGGAACGACCTTTCAAGCATACTACAGAAAACTTTGCTCAGGTTATTGAAATATAGCCACACATCTTACATGTTCTTGTCATAGCACTGGAACTCGCCAATCCCAGGAAATTGCCACCGTCCATCCACTTGTGGATAAGATGGATATCTGTGAAAGAACTTTTCATTTCATCAAATGCATCCTTGAATCAATTCCTTTATGACCTCTAAGCAGCACATGAAAAAAATGAGTTATGTCCAATTCTGCCCTGGATATAACAAAAATATATAGCCATAGAGATTGTGAGAGAAGAGAACAGGCAGGAAAATCTGAGTGATGACCCTCTAGGTGTGGTACCCACACAGGAGCTTCAAGGGCAAGAAACACAGCACAAAAATGCCCTATGGTCAACCAAGCCTAAGGTGGGGTGGAGGTGGACCTCAGCTCGCCAGCAGGTCCAAGACCAACAGTAATCTTGACTATACTGGAACCCAACATAGGGCCAAATGTATTGACAAAACTAAGCATAAAATCTTCATAGCATTCAACAGCAGTACGTCCACTGAGCACAGGAATTTCATCAATGCCAAGAGACAAATACTCTTTGCTGTAATAACCCCTTCGATCCCTGTAGAATATGTCAGAGTTGCTCTGACCAATCTGCACACATAGGAGACTCACTACTTTACAATCCAGCACACAACAGGGACATAATGCTCAATAAACTCCAGCCAAGCCAAATCCTACCACTTGCAGGTGATGAGAATCATGAAATGGACAGAACAGAGGAGAAAATACAAACACCTAAATTGGGATTGGGTAGCCAAACCTCACTGATCCATAGAGGTAGGCCAACATATTTTTTGTCGTCAAAGGGGCTCTCCACACAGGCATGGAAGGACATGATGACTTGAGCTTTCAGCCCTGCCTCAGTGACCATATGAAAGAGATCTTGATAAGCTGACCAGTCATACATATGTGGACTATGACGCTCAACTGCTCCCCACCATACATCTACCATCACTCCATCCACCCCTGCTACCTTTAGCGCATGCAGTGCAACTGCAAGGCTCCTTACTCTGTCACATTCAGAAAGAGGTCTATTTACATCAGTGACTTGAGCAAGATCTGAAGGGTAAAAGAATCACACAGTGCTGAAGAATATCACTGAGTAGTTGTGAGAGAATGGCATCTACAATGAATCAGTTATAAGCCTTTTCTTCATGTACCATGTGTGGTAGCATGGAGGGTGAGAAAGTAAGGAATGAGAAAGCACTCATTGACAACATTTATAAATATTGTGAATTCAAAGCTTGGAAACATGTGCAATGTACTGAAGCCTTGCTTTTTGAACCTTGATAAGGGTACAAAAGTTTCCAATTAGAGAGAGTTGGAGAGGAAAGCAGGAAGAAGAAAAAATTGATGACAAAGAGAGAGAAAAGAAGAGCTAGTTTGATGTACCTTCGGAGTTTCATCTGCTTGCACTCACCAAAAACAATGAGGTCAAGAGGCAGCATTACAAACACAGGCACCCTATATTTCTGCAGAGTGTTGTCCATATAGTAGTCAGATGACATGGCCCGATAGTTGTTCGCTCTGCATAGCTGTGCTTGTCTGCCCAAAGGAAGAAGCCCCACGACTATGTCATCCTCAAAATCTATTGAAAATTCTACAAAGCTGACACAGCTGAATTCCCCAAGACCTTTGAGTTTCTTTGAAGCTTGAAATGCTTGGATGCTCTGCAATGCTTTGTGCAATCCATTTTTGACAAAATTTCTCTTTGTGCACTGAAAGCTTCCTCCAGTTTCATTGGCATGTTCTATGTCTTCAAAATGGATCTTTCATGTTCAATTTAGCTGTATCTTTCTCCAACTGAGAGATATCCTTCTTTCATGTGCTACCCACATGAGTGACATCAAACTCTAGAGAAACATGCTCAGTAAAAGAAGTTCAAGAGGAAATTCTTCTAAATTTGATCGCAGTTGTCGAAGCATACCTGTTGCAAGACTGATCTGAAGAAGAGCATGACGACTGAAAACTGCACTCGATGTTCCCTCTTCCTGTATTCAAGAGCCTCAATTGCTTCTTCCTTGAAAACCCTAAACCTTCTTCAGAAGCCATTTGTCCTCTGGACCATTTCGAACTATTATTCCCTTGCCATTTGTGTTGTGATCTGCAGCAGCAAGAGCAGGAGACGAGCAGCAGTCCACCTCTTTTGAAACATAGGCTGAAATTCTTTTTTTTTCCTTGCCAAGAGTAGTATCCCTCCGTCAATTGTTTCACGGCAACGGTGAAGGAAGAAGGGATCCTCGTGCTTCGAGCCTGTCTTTTCCAAGCACCAACTGGTTTCGTCTTATGGAAATCAATGCCAGAGGCACAACAGTGTGTCAAGGGAGTAAATTCCATCCCTAAGGGCTGGCACTGTTGACGGGATAGATCAAGCCTTCAGAAAAAGAAATCGACTGCAGCAAAGTGGCAAGAAAGACTTGAACTGTGTGACAGTGAACTAGACATATCTCACAGTTTTCTTTGCAATTCGGATCAGCAAAACCATCGCCGAAGCTTAAGCTCCGCCTCTTAGTCAGGTGCCACTCCTGCACGCTCGCTCGCAATCGATCTTATGGTTTATAGCAGCACTCGATGAATGTGAAAAGAAATTGAACTGCATTTGCTGCTGCGAAAACACGGGATTGATGTCTCATGCATTCAATTCCCTGGCTGACTGCTTTTGAAATTCATGCAGAAAAGATGCAAAATCGAAACCTCCAACGCCGTGGCGACGTGACGGGAGCTCTCTCTCTCTCTCTCTCTCTCTCTCCGTCCATGCATCTCGCGCCAAGTCAAGTCTCCGTCACCTCCATGGTTCCACAAACAAGGAATTCCCGTAACAGAAATGGCTGCTTTGCTTCCCGGTGACGAAAACTCCCTTCCTCCGCCAGTCACCAAAGAAAGAAAGCAAGAAAAAAGAAAGAATCCTAAATCGGTTTCTGCAAGCCGGACATCCAGTACTGACGCATGAGGAGATGCACAACAACAAAGCAATCAATGGACAATAAAGAAGCCAGAAAACATACATGACGAGAAACGCTCTCAAGTCTCAATCCGACAGAAGCCATCAGAATAAAATTGTAGAAACAGTAGGGCAGGGAAGAAGCCAGCGAAGCGGAAGAGGAGAAATCCAACGGGCTTACAACAACACGGAACTCAGCCATGGACACACGACACATGTCAAAAGGCGCAGGGGAAAAGAAACAAAAACAAAAGCGAAATACAAAATGAGAAAAAGAGAGAAAAAGAACAAACACTTCCCAGAGTTGCGAAGCGCACTTTAGCACTCAGAGATTTTGTTTCCAAAGAGAAACAGTACAGGATTCCAGTTCCTAAATTAGAAAAAAGAACGAAAAACTGGTGAGCATTTCCCCGCACCAGTTCCCCCCCCAACACACAAAAACAAAGGCAACACTGTGAAGCTCCTTTTTCGCAAACAGTGCGAGAGAGATGACAGATTCTGAACTGGAACCGTCTTCTCGTACAAGCGAAGATGATGACTTCCCACACTCATCACTCATTCCACACGTTAGAAATTGTCATCCTCCTTTGCTCCTCTTCAATTACAAAAAGCCTTACAAATTTCTTTGCAGAAAGTTTCCCCCAAAAGCTCAGACAAAGAGATCTTGAACTGCATATTACATTCTCGAAGTGTATCTCAAAAGAAATTTGTTCACTGAATTTGACAGAAATTCGTCAAGAATTAGGTCAACTTTGGAGGCAAAATTTTAGCAGCAATCAGCAACTCCTCCTTGGTTTCTGTGGCGATGGGAATTTGAAGCTCAAGCTAAAAGAGCATTGCAAGCAAGCCCAAACAAGTTGCATGTAGACATTCAGTTAGCCCATTGCATGGTAAAGAGAATCAATAAATAAGCTTAGGAGCCTTCCCAGCTGCTAAGAAGAAGAAATTGACATATTATCAAATTGGTAAATGAAATACACAGGGATCAAATTATACACAAAGTGATTTTTTCAAGTTCGACTAGGCCTTCGCTTGCCACCGTCTGTCCTTAATTTCTTCAACACTGTAACTACACCCCCTTTCCCATCCTGCTGATGATGCTGCTGCTGCTGCTGCTGCTGCTGTGAACCACTCGCTTGCCCAATTGATGGGCTTGCAGCAAATTGGGCCCCCCACCCAGGAGCAGCTTGCAAAAACTTCCTACTGTTTGCAGACATTGTTGCTCCCACTGCAGCAGCAGCACCTGAGCTTTTTGGAACACCTGAGTTTGAAACACCTTGCAGACTTACAGCCCTAACAACTCCTTTCTGCTCCCTACCCTTGCGCTTCTTTCTTTGAATCACAAGGTCCACAGGATGCAATATTCCATCATCCAAGTCATCCTTCCCTAGAAACTGTTCTTGCTCTTTTATACTACACTTATTCGCATCACTTTTAGCACTATTGATACTTTTGATACTCTTCTTCTCTTTGATCTTCTTCTCTTTAATCTTCTTCTCTTTAATAGTCTCCTTTCCCTCTTTCTTGCTCTTTTTACCCTTGTGGCTTTTCTTCTCTTGCGGAGGTGAATCGTCATCAAGAGGTGTGCGTCGGACCAAGGCAACTCTTGCCGAGCTTTGGGGATCAGTTGTGCTGCTATTCAACATCAAAGGTTTGGCAGCTTCAGCTGTAATCTGAGGAAGTCGCCGTGCTCCCCGAATACCTGTAGACGATGGCACCGGTGTAGGTGTTCCCACTGTGCTTCGTACACGGACAGAGGTGAAATCCACATCTGGGAACATTAGCCCCATTCGTCGTTCAAACAAAGCTTGTAAGCGTCGGGCATCTGCTTGAACCTGTTGTAACAACCACAATTAGGAAAAGGTAAATGAAAGTAAACACATTCCTCATCAACAAAGGATACTTGCTTGAAAGGGGAGAATTCTGACTCAAAAGTGGAGGCAATTACCTCCAAAGAGTCACTGTGAAAGCGAGCTGCATTGCCTAGCATGAGATGGACATCAGCTGCAAACTCCAAAACACTTGCATACTCAAATCGGTCTAGACGCTCCTCAATAGTATGAGCACTTATGGGTCGTGCAATTACTTTGTAATAATCAGGCACTTCACTGCGCTTTGGCAGTTCCATGAATAGTGCTGCAATTTGACGTCCATCCTTATTCATTGCTCCCTGCAGCTTTCCCAAGACTGCCTTGCACTGCATGCACATCATGGGTTTCATCACACCATCATTACCAGTTCTAATCCCCACATAGTAAATCAATCAGTAAGAAGAATTCACCTTGTAGCACACTCTACTTGTAGACCACAATTCTTTCTGAGACATAACATACACTCTTGATCTACTTCTTCACATTCCACTGCATTCAGAAGCAGCAAGGAAGACCTTTCCATATTTTATTCCATGCACAATACCTTCTTCTGCTGATTCTCTGGCATGTGTCCAGCACCAGTTCCCCAGTTTCCTAGAGACCTCTGGTGTAGTGACTTTGCAGTCCTAATGTCTCGGTCCACATCAACATCCTCACCAGGTTCCTGCAAACCATTGACCCAACTGTGCTTGAAAACAATCCGTGGTCGAACTGTTTTGTGAACGTCAGGGGGGTTAAGATGCCTCTTTTTTGAATGAGTGCCCCACTGATCAGGTTGATCATACTGTTGAGCCGAGTGTTCATCGCCTCTTATGTCTGACCACAGCATCATCCTTTGATCAGATTTTGGATTGAAGCGCAAAGAGACAGTCGGCATAGATCCTCTTTGGTCACTTAAAGAACCATTGCTTGTGTCCCTCTCACCAAGGCCATGCAAGTGTACAATGCGGCGATGGTGGCTTTTGCTGCGCTTACGCTTGTTTTGAGGCAGAATTACCTGATCTTCCCCTTCTCCCTCCTCTTCTTCTAATTCCTCCTGTCCCTGCCCCCAAGTTTCAGATCGCTGCTCTGCAGATGAATCCCCTGAAGCTGCAATCTCTCCTTCCTCCAGGTCATCACTCTGCCATCCATACAAAAATCCACATCAGACCCTTTGTGGCAAAAATCTGGCATAACAGAATAAATGCAGAAGCTATCCAAACCTAGTGGTGAAGTTGGGAGTTCCCAATCACTTCAGGGATGCATTGCCATTAAACAGCACATTTTTAAGCATACAGTAATTTCTGCTGTCGATAGCAAAATCATTTTAAGACAAAGTCCTAAAGAATGAATTTGGTACTACAGCTTGTCTGGTTAGTGTAAATTTGAGGCCACCATTACTAACTGAACGAATGCACAGGCCATACAACACATACCAAATAGCCTTGTCAGTCACATAAACAATAAATGCACTGCTTCAATCGCAGGTTTTCTCAGACACATTACAGATACCTCTTCTGGTCTACTTGGTCGTCCTTCCAATGCTGACAAAGATGCAAATTTCTTTGATTGAGCAACTGTTGTAGGCCTGTGAGGTTGGAGTGGGGACAATTCACCATCATCAGATGATAAATAAGGGAGAGGTATGTCTTCTTCCTCCTCCACCTCTTCCTCCACTTCCTCAATTACCTGAATGTCATCACAGACACTTGTCACCTTCTAACCATTATTGATGACCAAACTCAGTATATAGAATTTTTTTCTCAGGCTCCCACAGGCGAAGTCCTTATTGCAGGATGAACTGCTTGTGTAAAAAGAAAATGATACCTCCTCAACGACTTCTTCCTCCTCTTCAAGTTGCTCCCCTTCTTGCTCCACCATAACTGCAAGGTTGGACCATTACCCATTAGATTCCAGGCATGAAAATTGCTCAGTTCCCAGCTGCATATGCAGCAAGAATTGTGAAGCCAGTTCAAGAACATGAGCTGACAGAAACTGGGATGCATAGAGTCAAATAATAACCTAAACAACCAAGAATTGTTACTACAGACTGGTTCAAGTTCAATATGATCACAATGTGGCATCTTCCTATAAGGTACTTTGAGGAACACAAAGCAGCCATAATGATTATCATCACCCCACCTTCATCTTGGTCCTCCTCTTCATCAATCTCCCCTTCCTCTTCTTCTTCATCATCAGCATCTGCTGCTTTCAAAGCCTTTTCTATCACAGCCTCTCTCTCCTCCTCAAATTCCTCATCATCAACATCTTCATAAACAACTCTCTCTTCCTCCAATTTGCGTCTCTTCCTGTCAACAGTCCTGCTTCTTGAGTATTTAGGTTCTTCCTTAGCCATCCTCTTTGTGCCCTTTGCAAGTAGCTTTTCTTCAGCTTCACAAGTTCCCACAGCTTCCACAAAACCTCTCTTCATGGCTTCTTTGGACGTGGCTGCAACTGCTGAATTGACTTCAATTGATCCAACACGGAGCCACTTCGGGACTTTGTGGTACGGAATTAGTTCACCAGGCCAGCCATTCTCCTCATCCATTCGGTCAAATATCTCCACTTCTTCATCGGTCCTTGCAATCATCCGGTTCACTTCTTGGAGGGTGGGAACATCATGCACTGTTTGCTGGTATCTTTCCTCATCATGCAAAAGAGCTTCAAGAGTAAGGCGGCGCTCTTCCTGTGTAGTGCGCTGGTCAAAACGCCCAGCATTGATTACCTCATCTGCCATGTCAATCTTATGTTGCTGTATGTTGTTGCGAACCAAGGTTTCAACAGAGCCCACATAACGATCCTTCCCAGCCTACCAACCCAACCCCAACACAAAAGGAATAATAAGAATGGAACACTGGCACCTTGCAGTTAATTATGCACACAACCTTATAACCCATCATCTTCCAGAATACTACAGCAAGTTTTCACACTGGATACTATGTGATGCACTCATTTTGCGCATAGGCCAGACCATAGTCCTGCCTGCATATACCAAACATTATATACCCATAGACCCCCAATAATCTCAACAGTTGTGTCCTAGGCAATCTCCACTAGGTCACAAATTCTACAAGCCTTTGTGCCATCACCTAGAATCTCCAAGTGTATAAGATACCCACAGCTTTCATAGAAAATGCTTACCATCTCATCCCCATCTTCATCGAGGTTTCCCCCACTCCTCAGCTCATCCTCCTTCTCAAAGCTGGGGGCACGTTCAACCACAGCCTCCATATAAATGACTCGTACCTCACGCTTTTGCCCTATGCGGTGAGCTCGAGCCACAGCTTGCTCCTCATTTTTGGGATTAGGGTCCGGATCATATATCACTACAGTATCAGCTGACTGAAGATTTAAGCCCCTTCCTGCGGCCCGGATGCTGAGTAAGAAGATGAAGACTTCAGATCCTGGACGATTAAACTCCACTATTGCTGCTTCCCTTCCATCAAGTGAGGTTGTTCCATCAATTCTTCTGTACATGAGCCTCCTCCACTGTAGGTAGTCTTCTAGAATGTCAAGAAGCCTTGTCATAGTACTGAAGAGCAGCACACGGTGTCCAGTTCGATGAAGCTTGACAAGAATGCGGTCCAGAATCCACAGCTTCCCACACATCCGGACAACATTGTCATTCAGAAGATGACCTCGTGGAGGATAGTTCAGACATGGATGGTTGCAGACTTTTCTAAGCTCCATACACTTGTTTTGAAGAGGGGCAAAGGCTCGGGCCTGCCGTTTGCTGTTCCCTGCTACTCGTTGAGCTTCATCTTCTGGGTCCAGCCGAATCGTTCCAGTAACTTTTATCCAGTCATATATTGCTGCCTGGAATGCAGACATCTTGCACTTGAGGACAACTGACACCTGCACATTCAATCCAAGATGTCAGAGATAGCAACCATCCAGATTCCATCTTGATACCTATTCCGGAATGTACACGCTGTTACTTCTTTCCAAAGACTTCGACCTAACAAAGCTATTGTCCTTCAGAAGGCACAGGCTCCCGGGCACACTGCCATGATTTTTCTGATATTACTATCATGTAGTTAGAGCTAGGGTGCACTTGAAAGACCAGAATGGATATGTCCAGTGTCACCTTCACAGAAAGGAGGGCACACACTCCAATCCCAGAGACATCCAACCTTTGAACTGAAACAACTTAGAGATGAGTGACTGGCAAATTCGGAAAAAACCTTACCTTAGGGGGTAGGGACCCTTCTACATCTTCCACGCGACGGCGGAGCATAAATGGCTCAAGGATCTGGTGAAGTCGATGAATCACAATGACTTTCTTCTCTGTCTCAAGCCAATCATCCTCCTCTGCCTGCACTGCCTCCTTTTGAAAGGGTGTTGAAAACCATTCATGAAAAGCCTTACTATTGTCGAACACTTCCGGAAGCAGCAAATTCAGAAGTGACCACAACTCATGTAGATCGTTCTGACAAAGGATAACAACCAAACAAGACAAACATCAGCAGTAATGATATAACCTAATCCTGTATCATACAGAAAAAACAAGAAGGATTGAAAATTGGAAATACAAGCAGTAATCCGCACCAGCACTAAATACAAGTAAAAGCAGAACTGCCTGCAATAGCTCAGGAATTGTAAAACCAAACATCTTCTCTTGAAATGCCAGGCTTGCAAGGTCGAATAAGCCTAGGCAATGTGTAAAAAGAAAGGGAGTATATATTACAATGAGGAAGACACAATTCTTAACACACAAAAGAGTACCTTCATATGAAAAGAGTACCTGCAATGGAGTGCCTGTTAAAAGGAGCCGACGCTGACAACTGAAGCGATCAAGGTCACGGGCAAGTCGAGACTCACGGTCCTTCATGCGTTGTGCCTCATCAATAATCATGTACTTCCATTCAACTTTTGACAGCTTAGCCCGATCCCGCATTATAAACTCATAAGTCGTTACCATCACATTGAACTTCATTGCACACACTTCCTAAAAACAGTAAATCAAACCCGCCCCAAAAGGAATACTGTCAATACTGAGACAATTTATAGTACATCCTAAAATCCAACCTGCTTGTGGAAGACCCTAAATGGCCAACTTGAGTATGCAAAAGAAAACCCATTTCACCCTACAAAATCTTGAATCCTTCTGAGTCACACAACAGATTTCATTAAGTTGTGGCTAAACTAAACAGCAGGAGTCTCCCATTCCCCAAGACAAATGTTTAACCTGGGCATAGATCTTGGCCCGTTGCTCCTTCCCTCCAACATAGAATATACATGAAACTGAAGGCAGCCATCTCAGCAGCTCACTCTGTATCCCCATCCAACCAGAAGAATTTAAAAGAGGGTATTGACAGAAGAGAGCAAAACCCAAAATAGAAATCCCAACTTCATTCACTTTAGTGATCACAATGTGGTGATCTGGCTGCACATGAGTCCTCCAAAATCAACACTGGTGACAAATGAAGTTTCTGCAATGGCCTCACCTGAGATCAGCCATTATTCAAAAGAATCTATGCATGTGCTCAACAAGATCATCTTACTTTAATCTAGGGTACAGTAACAAGAAATTGGGCAAAGCTCAGGGCACCTTCCAGTTGACAATGACTGCATTGGGCACAATAATAAGATGGGGCCCATAGTTGCCCTTAAACTCCATAAGATAGGCAATGAGTGCCATCACCTGCATTCCAAAGCATGAGAAAGGCATGAAGCACCAAGATCAAAACCCAACATCCACATATCTATGACATTTCAGAGAAAACTCTGTAATTACACTTTGAAGGTAACTGCTTTGTCTGCTCCAACCAAACCAAAACAAATACAACAAGAATGAGTGTGGTCATAACCTTGCGACTCACTCACAAAGTATCAGACCATCACTCTCATCATGTAGGGCACTGA
>Ga0116230_10007235_pt1 | contig 10957 bp, 6 predicted proteins | sample S1TSphfallax_3_FD_88678 | JGI IMG/M metagenome (GOLD analysis project Ga0116230, IMG submission 88678) | Host-associated microbial communities from peat moss isolated from Minnesota, USA - S1T2_Fd - Sphagnum fallax MG | ecosystem: Host-associated > Plants > Peat moss > Unclassified | place: USA...
AGGCGTTTTCGCTGCATTCTGTCGCGATGGTCGGTGGGGGTTGACTCCCGCTGAGGCGCTGAGGCGCGGAGAATAAAACCTCTGCGCCTCTGCGCCTCAGCGGGAGTCTATTTTTCTGGATAGTCGCCCCGTTCCGTGTCGGAAAGGTCTTCTTTCATTCTCCACCCTTCCTCTCCCATACTGGCGGGATGCGCATCCTCGTTGTTGATGATGAACGCAACATCCGCAATGCCTTCCGCCTGGCCATCGAGACCGCCGGCCACGATGTCGAGGTGGCTTCGACTGCCGCGGCGGCGCTTCAACTGATGAAGTCCGCGGGGGGCTTCGACGCGGCCTTTCTCGATCTCAAGCTCAGCCAGGAGAGCGGGCTCGATCTTCTGCCGGCCCTCCTCGAGCTTTCGCCCCGCCTCATGGTGGTCGTCGTCACCGCCTATGCCTCCATCGAGACGGCGGTGGAGGCGATGCGCCGTGGCGCGTTCGATTACATCCCCAAGCCCTGCACCCCGGAGCAAATCCGCCAGGTCCTCAGCCGCGCGGAAAAAACGCGCAACCTCGAGAACCGCGTGGCCGAGCTGGAGTCCCGCCTCAGCAGCGAGGCGCCCGACATCGAGCTGGAAACGCGCTCGCCGGCCATGCAAAAAATCATCGACCTGGCCGGACGCGCCGCCTCGAGCGAGGCGACGATCCTCCTCCTGGGGGAAAGCGGCACGGGCAAGAGCGTGATGGCGCGCACCATCCACCAGCAGAGCCCCCGCCGCAGCCATGCATTCGTGACCGTAAGCTGCCCCAGCCTCTCGCGCGAGCTGCTCGAGAGCGAACTCTTCGGCCACGTGAAGGGCGCCTTCACCGGCGCGCTCTCGGATACCTGGGGCAAGGTGGCCGCGGCGGATGGCGGCACGCTTTTTCTAGACGAAATCGGCGACCTGCCGCTCGAGGTCCAGTCCCGCCTCCTGCGCCTGCTCCAGGAGCGCGAATACGAGCGCGTGGGCGAAACCCGCCCGCGCAAGGCCCATGTCCGCGTCATCTCCGCCACCAATCACGATCTCAAGGCCGCCGTCGCCGCCGGCAAATTCCGCGAGGACCTCTTTTACCGGCTCAATGTCATCTCGCTGACGATGCCGCCGCTCCGCGAGCGGGTCGCGGATATCCCCCCGCTTGCCGGGCGCATGCTTGCCTTCTTTGCCGGCCACTCGGGCAAGCCGGCCACCACCCTCTCCCCCGAGGCGAAGGCCGCCCTCGAGACCCATCCCTGGCCGGGCAATCTCCGCGAGCTGCGCAACGTCATCGAGCGCGCCGTCATCCTCAGCAGCGGCGATTCCATCGGCGTGGCCGACCTTGCCGAAAGCGTGCAGCCGGCGTCCGAGATGCGCCTCGGCGCCCGCTTCACGCTGGCGGAGATTGAAAATGAGCACATCCGCGGCGTGATCGCCGGCACCCGCAGCCTGGAGGAAGCCGCCTCCGTCCTCGGCATCGACCCCGCCACCCTTTACCGCCGCCGAAAAAAGCTCTGACGAGGCGCGCCGGGGTCTCGTCAATTTCCCCGTTCCCGGTAGCGGTCAATTTCGCCTCTGGAAGAAGCTCCTGTAGAGCGCCCCGCCGAGCTGCGCAGCAAGCACGGGCGGCACCGCGTTTCCAACCTGGGTAAACTGCCGGGCCGATGGCCCCAGGAACTCGTAATCATCTGGAAATGTCTGCAACCGGGCGCTTTCCCTCACCGTCATTGTCCTGGGAATGTGCGGATGGAGGTGCGATCGTCCACCGCCGTTTGTTCCACCGGCAATGACCGTCTTTGAGGGTAGGCAAGGGTCAAGCCGATCCACGCGCCCAAGCTGGTCACGCTGGCCATAGCCCAAAGCCATATAGCGCAGCAATGATTCCGGCTTATGATCGCGCGGATCGTGGTTCTTTACGCCCTTCATTGACCGGCGAAGCGCCGCATGGGACGGGATGAAATCGAACGAAGGCTTTGGAGGAACCCACTGCCCGCCAGTTCTCGAGCCGCAAATAAATAGGCGGCGTCTATGTTGCGGCACCTGGAAGTGCGCCGCATCCAGTACAAAGGGCTCGGCAACGGAATAGCCCCAGCCGCTCAGACTCTGGAGCGCTCTCTCGATCTGACCGCCCCCGTCGACATCGTAAAGCCCCTCGACGTTTTCGATCAGGAAAGCAGCCGGTTTGATCATCGAGATAAACCAGAGCATGTCGAAAAGAAGATTTCCATCTTTCCCGTGCTCGAAACCGATCCGCTTAAAATTTTTTCCCTCCTTGTTGAATCTCTGATTGGCGGCAATCGAAAACGGCTGGCACGGCGGACCCCCGAGGAGGATTCCCTCAAAGGGCGCCTTTATTCCAATTTTTCCCACGAGAATCTGGAGCAACTCCTCACGTTTTGAAACATCCCCGTTTTCGGTCGGCGGTCCGATGACGTTCCAGCCAGGCCTGTTATGCCGAAGGGTTTCGCAGAAAAGGCCGTTATGTTCGACCAGGGCCAAATGTTCGAAGCCGGCCGCCTCGAAGCCAAGGTCGGCGCCGCCGCAGCCAGAGAAGAAACTGACGAGGGGAACCCCGCGCGATTTCTGACGGAAATCTTCCAGGGTTGGCGCAGTAGCCGAGCGCGGAGCGAATTTCGTATCCACCTCATAGCGCAAATCCTCGCGCGTTTTGCCGATGGATCGCAGGAGGCAGTCAACGTCCGTGCCAGTTGCCGCGGCCATCTCCAATAACGCCCGCTGTTCCCGCGCCCACGCATTGGGAGAGTCAATGCCTGGCAGCGTTGGCGAGATGAAGGAAATATTCCTCATTTTTAATTTGGCGACATTACCATACTGGTTTTCGCTTGTTCATACACATTCCTGGCCTCGTCGCGGGATATAAAATCCTCCTGGCTGTTTTCATTGAGCCATCGCTTGTAGTAAATGTGGGTCGCTTTATGGCAATTGGGGCACACCGGAACTAACTCCGATAAAGAGGTACGCCTCGCATCCACGCGCAATGGGGAGGCCAGCGGCAAGAGATGATGCGATTCGAGTAGATTCCCGCTCCAGGGATAACGATAAGAAACGTCGAGCGCGCACATGTCACAGTAATATGGGCTTTCCCTTCCCCTGAAAAACATATCGCGAAGCCTTGAACTTCTCTCGTAGCGCAGGTGCGAAGCCCGGGTCGGTTTGCCTTCGCTGAAAGACAAGTCCCCATCCGCCGCAGGCGTTGGGACCAATGGAATCATGCTCAAATCGCCGGTTCCGCCCATGGCCAGTAGCTCGGTGGCAGGATCCGACTTTCGCCTCCGCACGATTGGCTGCGCAAGTGCCTCGATCATATCGAGTGCGCTCGCCCCTCCCGGACCGATGTCCAGATATAGATTCGGCTCACCCCATTTCAGGAAACTCAACTGGCTGATAAATCGCACCAACTCGCGGACTTGACGTATTTCATCGACCTGAGGTCTGTAAATCCGTGGAAGCAGATTTGCATAATGCGCGATTGGTTCGCGTCCGGTGCATTGATTCGCGATGACGAATTCAACGATATCCTTGATCGCAACCTGTGGCTCCAAGCCGTTACGCGCTCTTGCCAGGAGCAATTTCAAAATGGCGCACACCGGAAAAACCTGCGGGCCGACGCTGACATAGCCCTGGAACACGGGTGAGCGATAATAGAACCTCCGGGCGAACGTCCCAAAATATTCCTCCGCGCCCAGGGCGCCCGCCGCCAATTTGTGGCATATCTCGGTGCAGATGAGTCTTCCGCCGATCTCCGCAGCCAGTATGCAGCAACCGAAAACTCGCTTATAATTGCGCCATAACCTGTATCGGGCCGGGGCGAATGGCAATTTGGCGGCAATCTCAAGGCGGTCCCTGAGCGGGTCTTCCGCCGCGTCGAGCGGGGCATTCTCCAGGGAGCAAAGCGCCGCGGACATCCGCTGTATTGTGTCAAAGCGGAAGTAGTCCAGCCGCCCTTGATCCCACCTCCAGTTCATAAGCGTCCCGGATTTCGTGCGGAATAGCCGTTTTCGCGCATGGATTTCAAACCTCAATTGTACCGAACAGCGAGAACCGTGGGAAAACAAATTTGGCCTGCGAAAGGTGCTCCAAACACCGAGCGGCGGCTTACCCGCATCTGCGCGCCGATCAGTTTTGCCTGCACGTGCATTTTGCAACTCCGGGAACAGGACATTCGTGCATTCTGCAAGGAGGTCTCGCGGTTCCTGAAATTTGCGCTCAATATAAAGCGTTGTATATAAACTACTTACAGAACGCGATTTCACGGGGCACGGGACGCGCTAAGGACCGGGGCGTGCACGTCACTCCTGACCCCGGTCCCGCCCGATGAGAAAACGCATCCTGATAGGCATGGTGCCGCTGCTGGTGCTGCTGCTGGCGATTGGCTGTTACGCCATTGCCCTCTTCTTCCGGCTCGGCGGGGCGATCGACACGATTCTGCGCGAGAATTACGCCAGCGTCGTCGCCTGCCAGGACATGAAGGAATCGGCGGAGCGAATGGACTCAGCGCTCTTTTTCACGCTGGCGGGGCAGTCGGACCTCTCGCGGAAGATGTACGACGAGAACCTGCCGGTATTCGAGCGCAGCCTCGCGGCGGAGCTCAATAACATCACCATCCCCGGCGAGGGGGAGCTGGCCGCGAAGGTGAAGCGCCTCCACCAGGATTATGTGGCAAAGGCAAAGGCGTTCCTCGCCAATCCGGATATGGATCAGCGCCGGACGCTTTACTTCGGCCAGATGCTCCCGCTCTTCACGGAGATCAAGAACACGGCGCAGGCGATCCTGGAGCTGAACCAGAATAACATGATCAAGGCGGACAAGGACGCGCGCGGCCTGAGCGCGACGTCGAACCGCTACATGCTGATCGCCATGGCGCTCGGCTTCGCGGGCGCGCTCGGGTTTGTGCATCTGCTGGTGCGCTCGATCCTGGCGCCGATCGAGTCGCTGACCCGCTTCTCGCGCGAGCTGGGCGATGGGAACCTGGACCAGGTGGTGCCGGTTGTTGCCGATGATGAGCTGGGCCAGCTGGCCGATGCCTTCAATAAGATGGCGGCGAAGCTGCGCGCCTACCGCCAGGTGACCAGCGACGAGATTCTTCAGGCGCGCCAGATGACGGAGATCACCTTCTCGGCATTCCCCGATCCGATCATCGCCTTCGACGAGCGCGGCGTCGTCAATTTCAAAAATCCGGCCGCGGAGAAGCTGCTGCAAAAGCTCCACCTCGATGACCAGCTCCCCGAGCAGCTTACCGAGCAGGTCGAGGCGGTGCTGAAGGGCGGGGACGATTATATCCCCGTCAGCTTTGCCAATTCAATCTGTGTGCGCCCGGATGACAAGGAGACCTTCTTCCTGCCGCGCGTCATCGGCATTCGTGGGGATAAAGGGACCATCTTCGGCGGGGCGGCCATCCTGCAAAACGTCACCCGCCTGCGCCTCGTGGACGAGCTGAAGACGAACCTGGTCTCGACGGTGAGCCATGAGCTGAAAACGCCGCTCACCAGCGTACGCATGGCGCTTCACCTGTTGCTTGAAGAATCGATCGGCGAGCTGACTTCCAAGCAATCCGAGCTGCTCCTCGCCGCGCGGGATGACTCGGAGCGGCTTCTCTCGATGATTAATGATCTGCTGGACCTCGCGCGCCTCGAGTCCGGCACGACGCATATGATGATCGAGCCGCGCACGCCCGGCGATTTGGTCAATAGCGCCATCGCCGGCAACAAGGATGTCGCGGACCGCAACCGCGTGCACCTGGTCCCGGTGCTGGCCGATCCGGCGCTGCCGCTGGTGGCGGTGGAGTGGCAGCAGGTCTCGCACGTCTTCTCGAACCTGATCACAAACGCGGTCAAGCATTCGCCCCCGGGCGAGGAGGTCATCATCAAGGCCGCGCGCGAGGATGGCGGCGTCCGCTTTTCCGTGAGCGACAAGGGGCCGGGCATTGCGCCGAAGTATCAGCCTTACCTGTTCGAGAAATTCTACCGTGTGCCGGGCGCCGAGCGCACGGGCGCGGGCCTCGGGCTCTCGATCGCCCGTGAGATCGTGCGCGCCCACCACGGCAGCATCGGCGTGCGCAGCACACCCGGCAATGGCGCGGAGTTTTACTTCGACCTTCCCTTTTATGACGGCGCGGCCCTCGCGGGCGCCAATGCCTCGAACGGCGAAGCCGCCGGCCGCGGTCGCCTGACCGAATAAAACGACCCATGTCCGCTTCAATCCTCATCGTCGATGACGAACGCAACGTGCGCCTGATGTACCGGGCCGCGCTGGACAGCATGTTCAAGGTGGACGAATCCGAATCGGCCGCCAAGGCGCTCGAGATGTTCCTCGCCCACCGGTACGACGTGGCGATACTGGACCTCCGCATGCCGGAGATGACCGGGCTCGAGCTTCTCGAGCAGATGAACCATCTCGGCATCACGACGCCGGTGGTCTTCATCACCGCCTACGCGGATGTGCCGAACGCGGTCAATGCGATGAAGTTCGGCGCGATCGACTTCCTGCAAAAGCCGATCACCCCGGACCAGCTTCGCACGATCGTGAAGGATGTGCTCGTCCGCCATTCGCTCGAGGAGCGCAAGACGACCGAGCCCCACGATTTCGACTACTTCCTCCGCTGCGCGAAGCGGGCGATCAACCTGCGCGACTTTGCCGCCGCACGGCGCAACCTCGTGAGCGCGCTCGAGATCGATCCCGACTCGCCCCAGGCGCTCAACCTGGCGGGAGTCATGTTCGAGATGCGCGAGGAGTTCGACCAGGCGCGCCGTTACTACGGGCGGGCCATCAAGGTAAGCAAGGATTTCGAGCCCGCGCAGGCGAACATGCGCCGCATTTACGAGCTGTTCCACTTCGGCTCGAGCCAGGAGCCCTTCAATTTGGAAAACCACTAATCACCACCCTAAACACCAAAAACAAAATCCCATGGCAGACATCATCTACATCCTCATCAGCCTCGGCTTCTTCGGCCTCATGTTCCTCTTCGTCTGGATCTGCGAGAAGGTCTAACTCCCAAAACCAACCCAATACTACCATGACTGACGACATTGTTGGAATCATCGCACTCCTGCTGATCGCGTACCTGATGTTCACGATCATTCGCCCGGAGAAGTTTTAACTCCCTCTCCCTAACTCAAACCCGCATCCCATGAACGCTTCCGGTTGGATTCAACTCTTCATTTACATCGCCGTCTTACTGGCGGTCACCAAGCCCATTGGCCTTTACCTTCGCGCGGTCCTGGACCCGAATGGAAGGACCTGGCTCGATCCCGTGCTCAAGCCGCTCGAGCGCGGCACTTACTGGATCGCGGGCATTGACCCGAAAAAGGAACAGGATTGGCGCCGCTTTGCCGGCTCGCTGCTGATCTTCAGCCTGTTGACGATGCTCTTCACTTATACGGTGCTCCGCTTCCAGGACAAGCTTCCGCTGAATCCGCAGAACCTGCCCGCGCTGACGCCGGACCTGGCGTTCAACACGGCGGCGAGCTTCGCCACGAACACCAACTGGCAGGCCTATACCGGCGAGGCGACAATGTCCTACCTCTCGCAGATGCTGGCGCTGGTGATTCAGAACTTCTTCTCGCCGGCGGTCGCTCTGGCCGTCGCGGCGGCGCTCGTGCGCGGCATTGCCCGGCGCGAGACCTCGTTCGTGGGTAACTTCTGGGTCGATATTACCCGGTCGATCTACTACCTGCTGCTCCCGGTCTCGCTGGTTGCCGCGTTTGTCTTTATTGCGACCGGCACGCCGCAGAACTTCAAGCCGTATGACAGCGTGAAGTTTCTCGATCCCTTCACCACCCAGGTGGCGAAGGTGGATGCGAAGGGGAACACGGTGGTCGATGCCAAGGGGCAGCCGGTGATGGTGAACCAGACCGTCGACACCCAGACGATTGCCGAGGGGCCCATCGCCTCGCAGTTGGCCATCAAGATGCTCGGCACCAATGGCGGCGGCTATATGAACGCCAATGCCGCCCATCCGTTCGAGAACGGCACGCCGTTCTGTAACTTCTTCCAGATGATTTTCTTCATCGGGATCGCGGCCGGCCTCACTTACTATCTCGGCATCTCCGTGGATAGCACCAAGCATGGCTGGGCGGTCTGGATTGCGATGTTTGCGATGATGCTCCCCTGTGTGCTGGTCTGCTGGCACTACGAGGCCGCCGGCAATCCCATCCACTATGCGGCCGGCGTGGACCCCGCCGATGGCAACATGGAAGGCAAGGAGGTGCGTTTCGGCCTCTTCAATTCCGCCCTCTTCGCCACGACGACCACGGATACGGGCTGCGGCGCGGTCAACTCGATGCACGACAGCTTCACGCCGCTCGGCGGGCTGATCCCGATCTTTAACATCCAGTTGGGCGAGGTCGTCTTCGGCGGCGTCGGCTCGGGCCTCTACGGCATCCTGGTGTATGTCGCGGTCACCGTCTTTATCGCGGGCCTGATGATCGGACGCACACCGGAGTATCTCGGCAAGAAGGTGCAATCCTATGAAGTCAAGATGGCGAGCTTCTACTTGCTGATCTTCGCCGGGATCATCCTCGGCTTCTCCGCCTGGGGCGCGCTAAGCAACTGGGGTCCGCCATCGGTCGACCCGGTGACGCATGTCTCGACGCCGAGCAACGGCACGAATAACAACGGCCCGCACGGCCTGACGGAGATACTCTACGCCTTCAGCGAGGCGGCGGGCAATAACGGCAGCGCCTTTGCCGGCCTGAGCGCGAACGCGCCCGGTTACAATACCGCGCTCGGCATCGCGATCCTCTTCGGGCGGTACGCGATGATCATCCCTGTGCTGGCCATCGCCGGCTCCCTGGCGCGCAAGAAAATCTCGCCGCCGGGCCCCGGCAGCTTCCCGGTTCACTCACTGACGTTCATCGTGGCGCTCATCGGCGTCGTGGTGCTGGTCGGTGCGCTGAACTTCCTGCCGGTCCTCGCGCTCGGCCCCATCGTCGAGCACTTCCTGATGCTCGCCGGCAAACTGTTCTAATTGATCCGCAACTTACAACCTAACCTATAAAATGGCTGCCAAATCACGTTCCATCTTCGATCCCACCATTGTCGTTCCGGCGATCGGGGAATCCTTCAAGAAGCTCAACCCGGTTCACATGGTGAAGAACCCGGTCATGTTCGTCACCGAGGTGGGCGCGCTCATCTGTACGGTGCTGATCTTTACCGGCACCGAGGGCGAGTCCGTCAAGTTCCTGGTCCAGATCACCCTCTGGCTCTGGTTCACGGTCGTCTTCGCCAACTTCGCCGAGGCAATGGCCGAGGGCCGCGGCAAGGCGCAGGCCGATACGCTGCGCAAGACGCGCACCCAGACCTATGCCAACCGCCTTACCAAAGGGGGCGCCACGGAGAAAATCACCGCGGACAAGCTCCGCAAGGATGATGTCGTGGTGGTCACCGCCGGGGAGCTGATCCCGGGCGATGGCGATATCATCGAAGGGGCCGCGACGGTGGACGAATCCGCCATCACCGGCGAATCCGCTCCCGTGGTCCGCGAGGCGGGGGGCGACCGCAGCTCCGTGACGGGCGGCACGCGCGTGCTCTCCGACGTGGTCAAGATCGTCATCACCTCGAACCCCGGCGAGACCTTCATTGACCGGATGATCGCCCTGGTCGAAGGCGCCGAGCGGCAAAAGACGCCGAACGAGATTGCGCTGACCATTCTGCTCGCGGCGCTGACGATCATCTTCCTGTTCGTCTGCGTGACATTGAAGCCCTTCGGCGCATTCCTGGGCGTGACGTTCTCGATCACCGTGCTGGTCGCGCTGCTGGTCTGCATCATCCCGACCACCATTGGCGGCCTGCTGAGCGCCATCGGCATTGCGGGCATCGACCGGCTGGTTCAGAAGAACGTCCTCGCCATGAGCGGGCGCGCCGTGGAGGCCGCCGGCGACGTGGATGTGCTGCTGCTGGATAAGACCGGCACCATCACCCTGGGCAATCGCCAGGCCGCGGAATTCATTCCCGCCAAAGGCGTGACCGACGCGCAACTGGCCGAGGCGGCCCAACTCTCCTCGCTGGCGGATGAAACGCCCGAGGGGCGCTCCATCGTGGTGCTGGCAAAGGAGCGCTACGGCCTGCGCGGACGCGAAATTTCGGAGCTGCCCGAGGCGGTCTTCGTCCCCTTCACCGCACAGACGCGCATGAGCGGGCTGGACTATAACGGCTCCTGCTACCGCAAGGGCGCCGCCGCATCCGTGCGCGACTGGGTGGGCGGCAAGCTCCCCGCCGAGGTCGAGGCCGCGGTCGAGAGCATCTCGAGCAAGGGTGGCACGCCGCTGGTGGTGGCCACGAAGACCAGCGCGCTCGGCGTCATCTATCTGAAAGACATCGTCAAAGGGGGCCTGGCAGAGCGTTTCATCCGCTTCCGCGCCATGGGCATCCGCACCGTGATGATCACGGGCGACAACCCGCTGACGGCGGCGGCAATCGCCAAGGAGGCCGGCGTGGACGACTTCCTGGCGCAGGCCAAGCCCGAGGACAAGCTGGCGCTCATCCGCTCCGAGCAGACCGGCGGCCGCATGGTGGCGATGACCGGCGACGGCACGAACGACGCCCCGGCGCTCGCGCAGGCGGACGTGGGAGTGGCCATGAACACCGGCACGCAGGCCGCAAAGGAAGCCGGCAACATGGTGGACCTCGACTCGAACCCGACGAAGCTGCTCGAGATCATCGAGATCGGCAAACAGCTCCTCATCACCCGCGGCGCGCTGACCACCTTCTCGGTGGCCAATGACGTGGCGAAGTACTTCGCCATCATCCCCGCGATGCTCATGGGGGCGTTCCCGCAGATCGCCCCGTTGAACATCATGCAACTCCACAGCCCCCACTCCGCCATCCTGAGCGCGGTGATCTTCAATGCCGTCATCATCGTGGCGCTGATTCCGCTGGCGCTCAAGGGCGTCAACTTCCGCGCGCTGAGCGCGAAGGCCCTGCTGATGCGCAACCTGCTCATCTAC
>Ga0116230_10007241_pt1 | contig 10952 bp, 10 predicted proteins | sample S1TSphfallax_3_FD_88678 | JGI IMG/M metagenome (GOLD analysis project Ga0116230, IMG submission 88678) | Host-associated microbial communities from peat moss isolated from Minnesota, USA - S1T2_Fd - Sphagnum fallax MG | ecosystem: Host-associated > Plants > Peat moss > Unclassified | place...
AAAATTGAATTCATTGTTTTAAAAAGACATTTTGAGATGTTTTCAGAAACACTTTTTTGACTTTGTAGTGAACGTTTTGAAAAACAGATGAAAAGCTTTTGTTGGCTGATTTTGTTAAATTCTGATGCCTTCTGGCTGCACAAAACAAGGCATGTGGCCCATTGTTAAGCTTTGGTATGTGGATATAGAAATTCTACCACATTTACCTAGACAATTAAAAAAAAAACTGTGACCGTAATGGGTTTCTGGACTACACTAGAGTTATCAGTAACGTAAGAAAAACACAGCACCAGAACCCTGAGGTTGGTCATACACAGGGTGATATTAAAAAAAGCCTGCAAAAAAAGTGGATTAGCATTCAACGGGGGATGAAATTGACAAAACCATCAACTTTGGTGGTAAACTAAGTTTCATCCTGTCTTTCCTTTTTCCTGAGCGCCTCCACTGCTGCTACATGTATTTTCACTGATCCTAACTGGACAAGTACTATAATTAGTCTCGAACCTTGTGCCTTAAATGCTGTCTTTCAGCATCACACTGAGATTTATTTACTTTGCGGATACCACTTAAAGAGAAGATGGGGTTGAAAGCAGGCCCAAAGACAGGGTGAAGACAGGGTTACTTTACGGGAAAAAATTCTATTGTCCAATGGTCCATAGGGAAGCGGGGGGATTATACTACATGATTTTCTCCCTTCTCTCATTATTTTTTACCAACCTAGTCCACAAACTGGTGGCCAGGGCGAAACCACACCAACACTGGTATCAATTACCATGATGAAGACGAAAGGATGAAGAGCGTTTTCAGTCCAATCCCATAGTTTTAAAGTAAGGATGTGTGGGTACATCATTTGTAAGTAGGGAGGTGTGAGCCCTTATATCCCTCCAAGTTTGGGATTTTTCCTTCCCTTATTTATTTTCATGAAAAAACACACTTCCTCACCCTGCCTCCAAAACATGAAAGCTTTTTTTTATTAGATCAATAAATCAACATGGGATCACTAATATGTTTCGGGTTTAAACATTATTATTATGGGAAAGGTGGCTAGGGTTTATAAAAGAAGAATATAAAGGATCGAGTGCAATATAAAAATATGACATTTGAAGACTTTGCATCTTGAGGTATCACATTCATGATTGTTGTTTTAATTTTCATGTTGATAAATAATATAACAATTCACTTAACATTTCAAGTTAAATTACATATTACATAATGACATCTTGGGTGTTGACACTACTATATAGCACACAAACATAAGTAGTGAAATTGGGAATATGAAAATCATATGTATTGCATAGTTTTGATAATGGTTCAATAATATGTCATGGTTATATCAATGATATCATAGGTATTGTAACCCCTAGGCAAATTTGGACCATAGGTATTGCATAGTTTTGAGGATGTTTCAATAATCTATAATGGTTATAACAATGTTATCATAAATATGATAACCCCTAAGCAAATTTGGACCATAGGTATTGCATGGTTTTGAAAATGTCTTAATACTTTGTAATGTTTATAACAATGATAATATAATAAGTCTTGTAACCCCTAATCAACATTGAAACATAGGTATTGCTTGTATATAATTGAGGTACGATATTAGGGTGTAGGTATTATTTTAAAATGTAATGCAATTACATGTATTGCATATGTTTAACAATGTTTTAACATTAGAACATTAGTATTGCATGTCCTTGTACACGTTTGCATTTCTTGATATGTATTATGACATTTACCTTTTGTTTCAATTTTGTATACCAATGCTGACATAAACATTGTTAATTTGTGGCTATGACAAAATGTCTTCATGGATATTGACAAGTAAAGATGTGTATCCATCTATTATAATCTAAAATTTGATCTAATATAGTTTGTGATTGTACTTGTTTAGAAAATGGGCAGGACATGAATTGGAGTATACCATGGTTTACCCATTGAAACGTGTTCATGTCCAAGATGCAACCTCCTTTGTTTTGATGCCCAAAACTCAACAAGGTTTTGGGAATGTAATGGATGTCATGGCAAGCTACATACCATGGGCAAATGTGGGAGAATACATTGAGAGAATGAAGACTAACAAAAATGTTCATTACCAATTCGTATGGCGACAATATGATCAACCAAAAGCTAACTTGAAAAGGCCAACCATTGATAATCACCTTGGTCATCATGAATAAGTAGTGCATGTTCATAAATGAACTTGAAGTGTGGATGTATGTGGATACAACATAATAATCCCAATACCATTGTCTTGGGTATGCATGTAGGTATCATTGCAACTTTGGACCGAAGGATCGTTGTGGTGATCCTAGGCATCCCAAATACAAAAAACAAGGGTGCATTGCCAAGTTTTTGGTGAAACGCTTTTACAAATATCCAAATGTTGCTTAAATGTTTGGTATCATTAAGAGCACACCTGTGATATGCTACTTTAACCCATGGAACACTTGATTGTGACTCTCAATGGCATAAATCTCAATCTGCAAACTGTTTTTCTCCAAAGTTGAAGGCTTGGATTTGAAATCACTTAAACAATGGCTTGACCACTAAGCAAAGATATGGTATAATGCATGACTTCTTGGGAAAAAAACTTATGCAGATGAATTTTTAACTTAAAAGACCATTTGATATTACACAAATAAAACGAAGAAAGGAAGCTGGAAGCATCATCTTAATGACCACATGAATGTGCATATGTGGACTTTGGAACCTCATGAAAATGAACTTTATGTGGATGCAACCTTGGTACCAATGTGCAAAAGTACCACCTTTTCACCTTGACGGTGTTTGACCATCATCGTTAAGGTTTACCAATAACATGGGTAATCACAAGTTGCGAAATAGAATTGGACCCAATACAATGGTTATTAGCATTGAAAAAATGCACCTTGAAAAAGGATCCCACTTGGAGGCTTTCATGTTTCATCATAGATGATGCCCCTCAAAAATGTCATGCAATCAAATACAACACACAATTTACCTACTTTATCCCATTTTGTTTTGTGTAGTTTCATTTTCTAGGGTCTTTTTTTTTCATGTTTTTTCAATATTCTCATGTGGTTATGGGTATGGTTGAGTTTTCCTTTTGATTGGTCGTTTATGTTTTTTCATATCAGATTGAATTATCATTCTTTTGTAAATGGATGATATAAAAAAAATTATAATCAAGTCCAACCACATTATTAGGAGCCACACATGTTCCCTTAAACCATTCTTCATTCTTAAAATATTGTTAGAATCTTTTTAATACATCTTTCAAAAAACATTAAATTTTTAAAAAGTTTTCTTAATACTATTATGTTAAGGTGCATATTAAAAAACATCCAAAAAATGTATTACAAAAATTTCAAAAAATATGCTTTTAGTGTCAAATCTATTTTTAAGTTACTTTTACGTAGCTTTTAAATAGTGGTTGCAAAAGGTTAAAAGTCCTTATACATAATTTTCACTCATTAAATTGATTCCAAATTTTTATGATATGTACATGATGTATTCACAATAACATTTCATAAAAAAATATTATATTTGTTATTATTATTATTATTATTTACAATCCAAAGTTCAAAAAATTAAACAGTGGTTATGAATGTTTTTGATACATGTTAGTATGACTACACCAAGTTATGTGTGGAAGGACAAAAATGTGCCCGTGTACTTGTGTGCATGGTGCCATGTTTTGAAAAATTAGAAAAAAAAACATCATTTCAAAGGTGCCAAAATATGTAGATTTGAAGGACCACGTCTTTCAAGCTTTGAAGGCCACATTGTACAAGTCCATTGAGTATGAAAAGAATATTGTAGATTTTTTTAGGCATGCATGAAATAAGTTATTGACAACTATTATCAAGGACATAACTTTATAAGTATTATGGGGCTTTTGATTGGTTATAGTTATTTTCAAGTGTAGCATCCTAGTTATTGCAATACCTATGTCACATGTATTTAATTTTCATAATATTATCCATGTAAAATACATGTTATTTATATTAAATTGAAACACTAGAAGAAATTGTGTCCTTTGCAACCAAGGGAAAAATGACTTCATGTCCTCCATGACTATATCAATGGCTCTAATCATTTATATGACTAATCAATGAAAATGTATTCAATGTAAATAGTTCTTCCTAGTTTCATCTGCCATATTTCATTTGTCACAATTTCAAATAAATAAATAAAAATATGACGTAGACAATCTTGCAATGATGTGGAGGCTTTTAAAAAAAGACAATTCCTAGTTCAAAGGAAAATGGGTCCCACTTTTTGATGTGGCATGAAATTTTTAACACAACTTTTCATTAATTAAAATATTATTTTCAATTTGATAGTTTGGCATTATGTATAACTGAACAATGACTTACATTTTAAAACATGGCATACAATATTTTTAGTCATTTATAATTAGTAAAAGATGATTTAAATATAATCATGTGGATATGAACTTCCTTAAAGACATTATAATTACTACAACATGACTAATAGAACATGATGTGGATAGTAACTTGAAAATTACTACAACTAACTTGTATAATGATTCTAGGATGGCAAAATGGGTGTAGAATTCAAAACTACTTCTACAAAGGCTTGAATTTTTTTTGCATATTTGGGATAATGTTATTTTAATAATTAAAAATGTCATTGTCCATAACAAGGTCAATATTGAAACCAAAACTTTAGCTTCAAACAATGTATAATGCTTACAAGATGTTAAGGGATTCTAATGTGGAAATACATGTAAAAATGAAGAATAAAAACAACATCAGAAAACACTAAAGATGACATGTAAAATGTACACAAAAATGTAAATTTTGACATCCAAAGTTCTCAATAATCCTAAAACCTTGTTAATGCTAAAAGACTGTCCTTGTTAGATAACTCTATGGCTTTTATCAATGAAGTTATGGTTGGGGGTGGTGGAAGTTTTTTAAGAGCACTCAATTTATCTATTTCCATGGTTATTATAGTGAACATATTTTCTATGTTTGCCACCTCCCTCCTAGAACGAGCTTTTTTCTACAACACAACTTTCCAACTTAGCTTCTTGATGTCATTTGAAAAAAATACTTTAGTTGTTTGAATAGGAAATTTGAAATGCTCATATGATAATGGCAACTTGTGGTGAAAATTAACCATGAAAAAGCCAACATCATCTCCTCCATAGGTTGGATTCCCTCTATTATCTTCTTGTTTAATCCATTTGCAATTTTAAAATGACTATTGGAGTATGCAAGTGACCATAATCAAGCTTCAATATGTCTTTTAGTATTCCAACAAAGTTTAATGAAAGATCTCTAACATCAAGAATCGACATATCAAATATTGATGCAATGCCACTATCAAATGTTTGCATTGAGTTCCTTTCCGAATCTTCCACCTTAAAGTGGTTCTCGTATGCTTTCATTCGAATGTATCGAATTGCTATTTGAGATGGCCTACTACATAGTAGGACCCTATCCAAATCTTTTGGGTTGTTTACATCCATTGGGTGGCCATGTACAACATTTTTTACCCAATCAATGAAAGGTGGTAGATTTGGGTTGGTAGCTTGCTCCAATTTCCACTTCCTGCATAATTAGTCATAAAAAGCCTAATGGGGAATATCAGGTGACTAACATTTTTTCAAGACCATAATAGACATAAAAAATCTCATAAATGTATTAAATTACCCATAATTTCCAAGAAAGAATGGATCTTACTTACTCAAACCAAGGTGTTATTAAACTGATGTTAGTTAGTACAATATTGGTGGGCAAAGTCACACAAGGTAGGAGTTATCTAAAATTTCTACCCAACACCTTCCAAAGCTTCACCAGCATTTCCTTCTTCCTCCTCAACATCCCATATGTGCTACTGCACAACCTCAAATCTTTACAAATATTCGATTATGAAATTGAAACATTCATCCTTAATGTACCTTTCAACCATGGATCCCTCAAGCCTTGCCATATTTCACACTTAAATTTTTAGGGTTTTCATTTACCTTTCAACTGGATACATCCATCTAATGGCCACTAGCCCACAAAGATTTAGTTCATCCACAAGATGATACAACAAATGAATCATGATGTGGAAAAAGGAAGGTGGAAAATGCATTTCCACCAAAGTAAGGTTGACAACAACATCATCTTTAAGTGATTCAATTTCCCTTGGGTTCCAAACCTTGTTATAAATTCACCTAGAAATTCTAGAAATTTTTATCATTGCCATCCAAGGCCATGTAACTAGAAGACCATGTAATGCTAAAAGTAAAAATTGTTGCATCAAAACATGGTAGTCATGTGATTATAAACCTCCAAAATTCTTCTTCCTGATGTACTTCCCCATTGCTGAAACATGTCTTAATGGTGTTCACAAATTCATATTGTGGTTGTAAATATGTCAAACTCACTTGGCATCAACACATAAAGGGTTGTTGGTTTTAGCATTTTGCCACCTCTTCAAGGGTTTATAACTAACCACAAATGTTGTTTCATGCCTTTGCATTACAAATCCTTCCTCATTTTCATTATATTCTTCTCACCAGTCACTGTTTCAAGATATTTTTAGTAAAGTTTTATTCACAATGCACGTCATCTAATGTCCATCAAACCAAAAGTTCCTATGAAAATCACAACACCATAAATGATATGATTAGTTTTTTGCAAAATTCATAAATGCATGCTTCTCGCATTAGCCCATAAATAATCTACCAACAAAATGGTAACCCATAAGAAAACCCATTGTTCTATGCTTAAGTTTGAACTATGACTTGAACTTAATAAAAGTCATCATCATTCTCTATGAATAATAACCCAATCTAGGCCTCCCAATATCCAAAAAACATGGTAATATGATCTTCAAATGGTGCCACATACTTATCTTCAGATCACCAAACATTTCACTTATATATGACTAACCTACAACTAACAACTACACTATGACCACAACAAGCACTTCTAATAACCAAAAACTAATTTGTTTTTGGGCCAATTATACAAAAAATTAAAGTGTTTAGAAACATACCTACCACATCAATTCAAGAACATCTAGTCTATATGTTCAATGCAAAATTACAAGTCTAAAAAAAAAAAAAAAACATCAATTACATACCTTCCAATATGGTAAATCATATAAAACATTCCAACATTTCACACCATGTTCTTTGGATGGGTCACCAATTCCACCAGCTTTGCCACCTACTTCCAGCCAAGATTTATATTTTACAACTCATGCTAATTGTTCATCTATCATGACAATTTTTAGTTTAGGGCATGTTTCCAACTGCCCATTGAAATGATCTTTCATTTTAGTGGTCTTGTATGGGTGCCTTTCTAGTAACCACTTACGTGTTCAAGTGTAAGTTCGCTTCCTTAATTCGACCAAGTGCTCCCCCTTAAACTCTAGCCCACATACCGGACATGCAGCAAATCCTTGATGTGCCACCCCTGCAATTGTCCCATACCCAGGGAAATCATGGATGGTCCAAGTCAACATACCTCTCAATATAAATGACTTAGAGCCAAAGGGTTTTAACACATTCCTATGTTAGAACTCCAATCCAAAGTTGTTATAGCTCCTCAAATAATGGTTGTAAATAAACATCAAATTGCTCTGATGTGACAAATTCCTTCCTTGGAATCAATAATGTGAGCATGATGAAAAAAATTTACTTGTTAACCAAGGAGGTACATTGTAATTCAATAACATTACTGGCCATGTGCACCATGTTGATTGAGTCAACTTGCATGGGTTGACCCCATCTGCAATAAAGGCTAAGTGCACATTTCGTGGATTTGCTACACAATTAAGGAACTTCTTATGAATGTGTTTCCAAGCCTTTGAGTCACATGGATGCCTCATAAGGCTATCTAAACTACTATTTTGTGAGTGCCACAACATTAATTCAGACATTATAGGTGTTTTGAATAAACGCTGAAATTTAGGGATTATAGGAAAATGGTAAAGCACTTTCATATGCAACACCTTGTTTCCAATATCCTTGTACCAAACACTTCCACATTTGGGACATCATCCTTATGATCCCCTTGAAACAAGATGCACCTTTAACATATGCATAAAAGTTCTCATAATCTAATCCAAGTTTTTGTGTCAAATCCCTTGTAGCATAGTAATTGGCCACTAGACAATTCACTTCAAGAAGCAAATGATGGCATAAGAGTCCAAAGAGTTCATTTGCAAATTTATTGTTGATTCCATGTACTGTGCATTTGGAACTTACATATAATTCCTTCATTGCATCCTTCAAAGCCACTAGATCAAAATTGTGTTCCTGGTCTCCAAGTTCAAATTCAGCATCTCCTAGAAGTTGTTGGCCCTTGTTATCAAAATGAAGCTTAACATCACCATTTGTATCTCCCTCATTCCTTCCCCCTTGTAATTCATCAACTACCCTAAAAGCCTCCTCCATAACATCTAAAGCTTTAACTTCCAATGCCATCAAATCATTTGCTTGTTGGAATGCATCAACTACCATAACTTGCATATCAATAGTACAATCAAGTTCTTGGGTCTGTTGTCTTGTTGGAACCCTATATTCCTCTTCCCACTCCTCGTCTGATGATGTTTCTATTGTTTGGTCCTCTCCAAACTTTATATTTTGGATCCCTTCCATTATGGATCAAATGTTCCTTCACATTTGTAATGTTGTATAAAAAACATTTTTTTGCATTTGGTGCAAGGATAATGTAGACATTTTAGTTGGTACAAATGGGCGTGTTGTTCTTCCCTAACCCAAAGCCTATCATCTCGATGTTGTTGCCTTCTTACATGTTAAAGAATCAATCTCCTTACACCATCCAAAACATTTTGAAAGGTAGATGCCATTATGATGTTAACTGCCTTAGATTACTAAACTCATACCCATTCTTCATTTAATTGGAAAAGGAGTAAGGTTTTCAATCATTATGAAAAAAGGTGTACAATAATGTCCATAAAACATCTAACACCAAATTTTGTGAAATCTAAAGGACGTATATTGTAATTGATAAGTTTGGCTATGGAGAACCCTGGAATTATGATTTAAAATATTCCCACATTCTTTTTAACTGCCCTAGAAAAGGGATTCAACACATGTTACTTTATGATTCAAAGCCCAAGCTATAACTCCGACAAATGAAAGTGCATGCAATGCATAAGAAAGTGCAAATTTGTTCTTGTCTATTGTTTACAGCCATGTAATAGACAAATCACAATAAGATGAATTGACAAAACAATTGAAATTAATGCCAAACATGGAATATGAAAGTTTAACTCTTCATGTGCCATTCGTAGTTTCAATGTCTCTGACTTTAGGGAAAAATGTGCAAAAGGTTTTGATGAGAAAAAAAGTAGCATGATTAGGAAGTGTTGAAGTTCACATCGTCAAATGCTTATCATTTAAGCTTCCTATCACTTTAAACAATTTATGATCCAAGTCTCAACCACAAAATTATAATATTTTTGCACATTCAAAAGGAATATGCATCAGTAGTAGCAATGACCCATGGCCACCATCAACAATCCAAAGATAAAAAATGATTTGACACTTTGTAGAGATAAAATATCTAGGGTGAGCCATATACAAGTATTTGGCATGCATAGAATAGTCAGGAAGAATCAAGAACTGTCCATGCTATGGTCCATGGTTGTTCTTGCTACTAGTTGTTTTTGTCTCATTGTTCCAAAGATAAAATTAAGGTATGACATACATACTGTCTTGGATCTTAAGAACATGGGTTGATAAGATGTAAATGTTAAGAAGTAAGCATTAATTTCAATTGCTACTACAAGTGTTCACACTATAGCCCATAAGTAAGCAATTGGGGTGCATTTGAACTAAAAGGAGCCAAATGTGCCAATATTGACTATAGGCAGATCCAGACATGACTTTTCCAACCCATTTGGAGGTGTTAAAAGATCTCTATGGCAATCCACGTGCATGTGGAATTGCCACAAGTGGCAAATCATGATCAATGGTGCCTGCCATTATTTTTGAGTGGGATATGGATGCTCAACAAGGATTGTTTAAGTTGACGATGAAATTTAATACAGTTCAAGCAAAGGTAGAAGTATCAACATTAGTTACTAACAAGGTGAACCCCCATATTGTTGATCCCTTTTACTCATTTGTGGAAGGTCATTAATACTTCTTAGCTTTTGTCCCATACATTTCCAAAATACCTAAAGTTAGCAGAGATAGCCATGACTCATATTCTTGGTTTGGTTGAAGATGAAGGGTGTTTTAGTTCTATGTCATTTTTGAAAAGCAAACTACGGAATCGATTGAACCCTCGTTTACAACTTGTTGCTATGTATGAACAAATTTTTTTTTCTTTGATTTTTTTTTTGTATGCAGCTGCATTTGAGAGCAATGTGATGAGAGCAATGTGATCATGGCTAATGTGATGACAGCAAATGGATGGGGCTGATACAAATAATGTTTTGTCTTTAGTTTTCACGACTGTAGCAAGTTTTGGGTCAACCCATTTCTATTTTGATACATGGGTGTTATTTTACAAACCTTTAGACATGCTTTTTGCCATATCTTATATATTAAAGCAACATGTCTATCTGTCTGTCTGACAAACAGGGCAAGGCAGGGGCGGTTACGCTTGCATTTCTAGGTCGTTATCTTCTAGCAGCGCAGGGCAGGGCAGGGTAGGGCGGCCAAGGCAGACACCCGCCCACTGGACCTGTTGGCTATATATAGGATTCTTGGGGAAAACCGGGGGACCTGCATCTAATCAAACAAAAATACGATTTAAAAAAAAATATATTTTCATTATAGAACATATTAAAAAAACAATAATCTTTTTGAAAAAGAAAATAGAAAAAAAAATAAAAATAAATAAATACATAAAAATAGAAAAAAATGAAGATAGACAAAATAAGAATAGAAAAAATAAAAACATGAAACAAACATAAACAAAAAAAAAAGTAAAAACTATAAAACTATAAAAAAGGAATGGAAACAA
>Ga0116230_10007242_pt1 | contig 10952 bp, 4 predicted proteins | sample S1TSphfallax_3_FD_88678 | JGI IMG/M metagenome (GOLD analysis project Ga0116230, IMG submission 88678) | Host-associated microbial communities from peat moss isolated from Minnesota, USA - S1T2_Fd - Sphagnum fallax MG | ecosystem: Host-associated > Plants > Peat moss > Unclassified | place: USA...
AAAAAGAGTTGTGGGGGGGGGGGCCGGCCGGGGGGGGGGGGGGTGGAGGGGGGGGGGCCGGGGGGGGGGGGGGGGGGGGGGGGGGGGGGGGGGGGGGGGGGGGCAATACTGGTATCGTCTGACCCTAAAGGCCAAGACCTTTGCGTAAAGACCCCTTTTGGGAATTTTTTTCAATTATTATTAAATTTTGGCCAGCTAAAAAATCTGACACCCTCTTTTTTTCTTTTTTATTTTTGCAGAGGCAAATTTCTTGTTTAGAACTAGGCCTCCAAATACACTAAAACAATTTCCATGAGGGCTTTAGAATAAAAGAAACGAGGAGGTATGGAGGTGCTGTACGTGTGCATGGACACTCTGCCTGGGGCGTATGGCACCTTTGTACGGGGTCAGTTGTCTTGTCTCCCTTCCTCACCCCCCCCGCCCGGCACACCACATGCCCCTCTCTCACAGGTGTGTTCGACCCCAAAAACTTATCCCAATAATGGAGCAAGGGATTCATTCTTGATTCCTTGACGCGAACAAAGATGTTCGAACCAACTTTTCATTCGAACATATGTTATGTTCGAGCATAAATAATTATGATACGACAAATATCGGTGGTCGTCAACAAATAAGAAATCCACCCCCTCGGGCCATATCGAAACGCACGAATTTCGCGGCAACAGCTCCGGATCTTGGTCACATGCAAACCTAGCACCACAGAATCTGCAATAGGCATCCGTCCGTCCACTACAAACCCATAAACCCAAGATGAAACATCCATCCCCAAACATAACTAGAAGGGACATGGCATATAGTTACATTCCTGCTTGCTCCTTAACCAGTGTTAACCAGTGTTAACCAGAGTTAACCAGTGTTGGACGGTTATCAGAATGGGATACGGAGTTCAGGTGGTTCTCACACCATGGTGTTTCTCACTAAGTCTGAAAACCCTTTAGAGAATTGCCATTTTTTTAACAAATAAATTCATAAATCTGAGAATCATTCAGGTTATTAATTTTATTTTATTTTAAATCCCAAAGGGTTAGTTAGGATTTAAGGTAGTTAGAGTTAATGATGTACAATGTAGAATCTAGGATTGTAAGAAATTTATTGCTAGGGATTTAAATCTTTTTTATGTAGCTAGCATCCTTCTTCTTTAAGCTTTTGGCCAAACAAAATAACTATGATGCTTCTTCTAGAAGCTTTTTTGAAAACATCCAAAGCAATTAGATTTAGGGTTAAGGGCGGCCACCATGACTTCACAATGCTTCTTCAAGCATTTAGAGTACATAGCAAGAGTTGAGAGCTTGGGCCCCACTTGTATTGTGTTTCATTTTATTTTTTTTGGTTTGTTTTTGGTTGTTATGAAGCATGACAAAGGTTGTTTTTTGTTTGCTTTTTGTTATGGTGAAGCTTGGTAAATGTGTTTTTTATAAATTAATTAAATTAATTCACGTTTCTTTTTTGCATTCATTGTTCTTCCCTTGTGATGTTTGTTGTTAGATTACCCTCAAGTTAGTTTCATCATTAAATAATCCTCAAAATAGTGAAATAAAATTTTGTGAAAATATGAAGTTGACATGTTGAAAATCATCATAATTATCATATGTCACATTCTAAATAAATTCGCTACTCATATCACAATATTATAATAGATGATGGAAATATATATAATTTCAAATTTTAAAAACAAATTCCATTTTTTAAAATTATTATTATTCTTTTTCTAATGTGGAAATGACTCTAGGCTACAATACTCGTCTTTCAACATTTGCTTGGCTATCTTTCTTCAATGTGCTTGTTGTTTTTTTTCTTCAATGCGCATGCGGTTATTCCTCTTTGACACACTTGTTGCTCCTCCTCTTCAATGCTCCTATTGTTACTCCTCTTTGCCACCTAATGTTGTTCTCTAGATTTATCCAAAGTCTATGGCTTCAAGCCATGTATATTTGTGCATCCTAATTTTTTAATATGAAACGACACGTCTTTTATTAATAGTATGAAAATACACATTGTTTGAATTCTTTTTCTAAAATGTTTTTGGTTGTTGTGTCTACAATGTTTTCCCATCATTTTTTTTTACGACAAAATCTGAGAGGCAAAATTTGCCTCTCAGATTTTGAATTGGTGTGAAGTTTCAAACTTTGACAACAAATATTACTATAAGCATAAACAAGCATGGTATCTTTGAAAGAAGCAATGGACAGGCCTAGAAGTCCCCCTAGTCATATTTTTTCGTGAAGGATGAAAAGATTCTTTCAGACGAATGAATAAACATCAAATTTGAAAAAGTTGGGTTGATCATAAAAAGGAATTCTTATGTTTATGGATATTCCCTCTAACATTTCTTATCACTTGTTGAACTTGTTGGATGACACCTTACGCATGTTCAAGTATATACATACATACATATGAATTTTTAATATATTTTTTTCCCATGATTTTGGTATATTATTACAAGCACAAAAGATTGTTGAAAAGAACTTTAGAATTGCATATTTAAGCAAGGATTTGTGTTAATTGTAAACAAAATTATGTGGATGAAATAAAGAACTTAAGAAATCCTACACAACATTTCTTATATGTACAACAATTGTTGTAACCCTAGCCTTGGGCTTGTAACCAAAGCAAAGGCTTGCAAAGGTGCAGGTCAAGAATGAAGCTCGGGAGTCATAGTTTATGTTCCCGGGAGTTTAAAAACTTGTGAAAGAATGAACCCCCACACTCTTAAGTGAACTCCCACTTTGAGAATTGGACTCCCAATGGACCCCCAAATTTTCAGAGGGCAATTGCAAGGGTCAAAACTTATTGGATTGAAAAGTTCCTTCTATCATTGAAAAACTCTTGGAACTTAGATGTCTAAAATGGGCTCACATGACCCATTTGGGCACTTAAAACATAAGTTATGGCCAAAAGAAAGGCCATGAGTTAAATTGTCAATTTGACACCGGACCATTAAAAGTCGAGAATCGCCCTCATTTCCTTACATGAAGGTGATGTGGCACATACCGTTGAAAAGATCTCGATGAGAGATACAATTTAGTTGTAAACCTCACCTCAATTAGAGGTCTCCACACAAAGTTATGGGCCTTTAAAGTTGTGGGAGACCCAATTTAGATAATTTCGGGATTCCAACTTGGGAGTCCCGAAACAAAATGACATTTGGGTGCTGGTCACTTGGCTCGGCATAGAGAATACTATAAGGGGGAAGGTGGTGGCTTCTCCCAAGTTTGGGCCATGGTGAATCTTGTGAGTCCATGTTTGCCCATGGCTCGTTTGTGCACCAAAAGTGCTCCAACTATGCACTAACCAACTTGTTGTTTGGTTTATGCATGTCCATGTGAGCAAGTGAAGTGCTTGTCAATCTTCCTAATCCCATCCCGGAGCTCCAACATGCCCTTCTTTGCGAGCCAGGGAACACGTCCCAACTCTTTCTCTTTCTCCTTTCGTTGTCTTCACCTAGGACTCGCAATTGAATCTATTAAGGATGACGCACCCCCAAGCTCCTTGTGGGAGTTCACTTGGGAGTTCATTCCTTCACACTTTCCTAAAGTCCCGGGAGCATAAAATGTGACTCCTAGGGTTCACTCTTGACCCGCACCTTTATGGGAGTTCACTTGGGAATGTGAAGATTCATTCCCTCACACTCTTTTGCACTTTTAAGAGCATGAAATGTAACTCCCGGGCTTCATACTTGGCCCGCACCTTCGCAAGGTCTTACCTTGGTCGCAAGCCCAAGGTTAGGGTTGCAACAAAGGAGCTTGGGAGTGCATCAACAATAATCAATTGTTGAAGTCAAAGGACTTCATGTTAATAAATCCTTGTGATGTTCTGATTGATATAATTGTTCAAGGCATTTTGTTTCATCATAAAAGAGTTTGTTCAATGTGGATGGTCATGAGACATTCACACTACAACTTGTATGAAGAAGAATCAATCCCCCTTTCATTCCATCAAATCCTCCCTAACATTCTTTCAAAAAATTCTTGTCGCCAATTCAAAAAATCCTTTACTTTCAAAAACTTTTCTTGCTACAATATACAAGAAAGTCTATTATGCAAAACTAAGAAGAAATTGGAATGCTTCAATGTGTGTTAAGAAACAAACAATGTAGGATTTGCAAAAAGATAGATCCATAAAATCATCCACATGATGATTACTATTTTTTGCTTAGTGAATTCCAAGCTTTAGCTAACTGTGATGGTTGATAAAAAGGTTTTATAAAGTATTTCCATGCAATTTCATGGGGGAGGGTTCTGGATTTTTTGACTCTTGGGTAATCAATAACTTTGTTCTTTATCTTTTGAAAGAAAAATGTAATGATGGTTGGTTTCAAATGCCCCATGAATTTTGCTTTGAAAAATTATGTCTGATGTATCAACACTAGACTTCTCTTTTGATCTTCTTTGTGATTGAAATGAATGTAGCACCTCTAGTGGTAATGATTGATTATATGATAATTGTTGCTACTCCGTTTTTTAAGATTAAATGGGGCAACTTAATGGCTAGCACTAAGGAGGGCTAGGCTATAATGAACAAATTAGGCTACATGCATTTTGTGTGGCAAAATGGTGGAAAGTGGAAGTTGATGGAAGAAGAAATAACATTGAGCAAGTCAATGTGGTATGTTTATTGTTTATTGCATGAGTCCTCTTCCTATTTGAAATTGGTGAAAATTTTGAGGAAACAAAAAAAACTATGCACACATTTTTTGGTTGTAAAATTTTCCATCTACTAACATGCACGCTTTGCCACTTTTTCTTATTAAATTTCATAATTTGTTTCAAGATTTGTATTGGGTGCTAAATTTTACAATTGTTTCAAAATCCATGTTGGGTGTTATAACAAGGTGCTTGGAACTTGGTTATGGTGGATGTAGACCCAAGAGTCAACAATTGATGAATTGATGGCCATGGGGATGCAACAATCACCAACATTTTTCTTCTTGTTGTATTCACTTTAACAAGTAAAATATCGATTGAATTATTTCAAAACATAAAAAACAAGCAACAAGCGATTAGGTCCATGCCCGCAAGCATGGAACAAGAATTTAAATCCTTGTTCTCACTCCACTCTCATTTCATTAGGTGGGATATCATTTTTCTTCTTCACAAAAAACAAGTAATCAATAGGCCTCATTCAAAGTGAGATTCATGTTTTGACTTCCATAGTCTTGAATAGTTAAATACTTTTAGTAGAATCAAGGTGCAAATTGCACAATGTGTCTCCTCGAGGAGTTCATTGTATGATGTGTACATGTAAAATGGTAGTTGAGAGGGTTAGCATTGAAGCATTTTTCTACCCCATTGGAAGAAGAAAGGTCAATTAAAGGCTACTATACAAACATCTGCCTTCGTGAAGAAAAGGTTATGTGTGCACTCTTTTTCTCAATCATCTTACCTTTAGCAAAGTGAAGTCTTGGTGACCAAGGGCATCATGGTTATTTTTGTGTGTTCACGTCAACAAATTCCTACGGATTTATTATGTATAGACAATTTTTCTCAAGTCTGCATATCTCAAATACCATTCTTTCAAGGCATCAAATACCATATATGAGCATTGTAAATAGAAGCACACAGATAATGAGACTCAATTTGGAAAACACTCTAGGTCATCAAAAAGCACTTTTGACCATCAAAGGCCATCAAACTAGCTGTTGGAAGCAAACAGGAAAATCCATGCATGGTGCATTTGTAGAATATCAAGAGAATGAACACTTCATCTATTAGATGATTAAGGAATTCTTTAAAAGAAAAAAAAAATTGAACATTTTTTAAACATTGATTTAGAGGGGTAATGTGAATGGGTATTGTTGATGTGGGGGAATAGGAGAATTCCAAAGTGCAAACATTGGCATTAGATAGGCAATTGGAAAGTGATTATGTTGCTTTGGAAACAGAAGAATTCCATATGTTTAATCAACAAATGATCTCCCTAGATTGTGAGTCCACAATAACCATAGTTTGAGGGCAAGAATGGGGAGTTGGGTAATTTCATCACATTTTGGTGAAATCTTTTGTTATCAATCATCATTAAAGAATGTATCAAGGAATTGGATGATGGGCTATAACACCTTGAAGCTGGGGTCTAGGTGTTCATAAACAAGAATCAGTACTCAAAATTGAGAACAAAAATATGCAAAAGATTTTCCTAAATACACAGGTAACCAACCATGCTTCCCTTTTGACACTAACAACTTGTTAATATTAATATTTTCTTTACATTTCGGGTGGGAGGATTCCAAACATTTGTATTCCTTGTTGATTTTGTGTATTTTAAAAATGAATAAACTTTCTTTGTACACCTTGACTTTGAAGGGGATTCGGAGCTGGGGTGCAGTTTAGAGACTGTGATAAAGAGTTACAGTCAATAGGTTTAAAAAGGTCAAAGTATTAAGGAAATTAATGATTAACTTTGGGGTTATGAATATGACTTCACAACCAAAATGGAGGCACTTTCCATTTTTTGTGTATGTTTTTACTTTCACTGTTCATTAACTATTCATTTTTTGATGCAATCAATGTCTTCAATACATTTGAGCAAATTCCTTCAACCATAAAAATTATGATTTTTTAGAAATGTCCTAATCAATTTGAAAAACTTTATAACACAAAGTGTGTTTCCATAATTTTGTAAATCTACATACCTAGTACCTAGCCCAATGTACTGGATCTATGCAATCTTTGTGAATGGAGAGAAAAAGAGAAAAAGACAATTGACCAAATTATGTTGTGAAGGCAAAGGATCATAAGCTTAACATGACAAAGTCAATGAAAAATTGATTGAGATTATAGATTTCTATGAAGAGAAGGCATGCTTGGTATAAACTTTCACTTGTATCATCACAAAATTTCAATCAACATATGCAAGGGTGGAATAATCTCTAGGCTCTACAAACTTAATAAACATTAGCATCCACTATCCAAGATTATTCATGACATGCATTTGTCATTTTTTTGAGCTACATGGTACTTACATTGAGATTAAAGTGCAATGTGCATTAAACAATTGCATTTTGCTTGCAACTTAATGACCAATTATCCATGGTGACTCTCATCCAGTTTTTTTGTGTGGGTATTGCAACACTTAGACATGTATAGTGAAATTTTTTAGTTGAAGACTTTACAAACAACCTTGACAACTCTTCAGTCACAACTACATCCAACATATGAGGTGAGAAAGCATAAGCTTGTGAATTGCACATCTTGTTTCATGCATGCATAGTTTTCAGTGTCAAATTTGGGTTTGATTCTAGGTCAGTGTTTTTGCGATTTTCAACGTGCAACTTTCTCATTGATAGTTAAGTGAAGGTCATGTGCTAATTGTTTTAAGGCTATAGATGGATTTGTAGCAAATTGACTACAATCCTCAATTTTACAAACATGGAGCTCCCTTTCTTCCACTTTCAATAGTGAATAAACATTAGTGGAATAGATGTATCAAAGGACTATGTGCATTTACTACCATGTGTTTCTAGTCCTTTATGATTGCAAAGGTTTCTTGTTGGATGGATTGTTTTCAAATTATTCATTTCACTTGTGTAGGATCAAATGTTAATAATTCTTGGACTTTGCCTTTGGCTTTAGAAAATAGCTATAATCTTGACAATGTTCATAATAATGTGAAATCATCTATCATTTGTAGACTCCCTTAATAGATTGTAGTGTGAAATGGGTTTTTGTAGAGCTCTATGAACTTTATAGGGTACATGGAATGTAGATGTATTACTCATTTTGTATCCATGCACCCACTCTTGATGTAAACATGATATGCAAATTCAGGTTGGATTAATGCAATTCAACCCTAAAATGTGACTTCAATTTTTTTGTTCAAAAATAACTACCCACTATATGACTTTATTGTCAATATTCATGTCCTAGTTTTGGACCTAACATGACCATTTTAATGTGCAAAAAATCACCACATGTCCCCTTGCTTATTTGAATTAAAACCATAATTTTGTTCAAAATCATTAAATTTCTTTATTCAAATCATGTAAAACAATGGAATCCTTCCAAGTGTAGATAACTTTTCATCTCAAAATGAGAAAAAACAATTACCTTGAAATTAGTTTAAAGCCAATACTTAAAGACTAAAGGATGAAACAAAGACCTACAAGGATCCATCTATCAATACCCCACCCTTCAAGCCCCATAATGAGGTCTCCCAAAAAAGTTTACTTGGCAACATAAAGTTTGGTGGAGTTGCTTCTGATACCAAACCTTTAAATATGACAGGGCCCTTGTAAATAGACATGAAGAGTGCCCCCAACATGCAAAATATTATGCCAAAATTTTTGACCTACCCATCATGTCACTTATATCCAACCTCCTCTGTCTTGAAAAATGTACAATGATCCTATAAATCCTATGCAATTTGTGAGTTCTCCTAATAACATTGAGACAACAAAACTCATTGTCAAATATGAAATTTAATAATTGTAGAAAAGAACAATTGCACACAATTTGCACAAGATAATTTAACAAGATGCTATAACAAAACAAAGTTGATGAAGACTACAACCTAACAATTAACTAACAAGAGAAATTGAGATGTAGAAATTGAGTTCATCATGAACATGTTGTTAGAAAACCTAAATCATTTGATGTTCAAAATGGAAAAAAAAAAAAAATTAATCAACGTTGACATGTTTGAGTTCATTATGTGCCTCTGCTACAACTTTCATAATTTCCACACACATTGCATCATGCACATGACTGATAGCATATGTCTTTCGTGACAGTGGCATTTTGAATTCAAGGACCATCTTCCAACACAAGCATTGTAAGCTCCTAATCTCGATCACCTATGTATTAAGTAGAAAAAGGCCTACAAATACCAATAAGTCAATCTTACAAGAATTACACATAGAGAACATTTTGAGCTTTTGAGTTTGAGTTAAAACATACACCAACCTTCTTCATTGCATCATCATTGATAAGTATTATGTGAATATGAATTTATTCACGATAATTGTACTAATTGAATTTTGCAATTATTAAGAAATTTGAAGAAAAATAAAATTTTTGATATAAATGTTTGCATAATGCATTATGCATTACACCATAAATAAATATATAGTTTATTTTTTAAAAAATCAAAGGAAAATCAAATGCAAATGGAATCATTATTTTTAACAATGAGATTCTTGAATTGATATTAAATAATTTTCGATTAGTCCAGAGTTTTTTTTTTCAGTCATAGGGTTTTAATTTCTTTTCACCAATTGATAATAATTTTTTTGACACGTGTTGGCTTCATTTAAGTATGTCATTACCCTTCTTTGTTGTACTAGTTGTTCCTCTTCAATGCTTGTTGTTATTCCTATCCATGCATTCGCTTTCATGTGTTTTGCCTTGTGCAAATTTCAAATGTAATACATGTCAATTTTTTGGCATAACAAGCTATGATCATAAAATTTCAATTCAAGGGTAAGATTTTTTTTCCCTTCTTTCCTTTTCCTTTTCCTTTTTTTTGGCTTTGGTTTTCCATTCTATGTTTATGTTTCATTGATTTTTTTAATTAAAAAAAATTCAAATCAAATCAACATTTCTTTTTCTTTTTGGTGCAAAATTTGTGACTAAACATTTACTTGCAAATCCTACATTTCCATTTTACACTACATTTTGATTTATGACCAATAATAAAGGGAGAAGCGAACAAAATTTTTATTCTTTATAACTTGCTTGTAAATGTTTTGCCCATCTTAAAGTTTGGTAATTTTAGAACACTTATTTCTATTTGGGTTTCTCCACTTTTGTTTGGTTGACAATTGTTTTGTGGAAGATGGAATATTCCAATCAAAATGAAAATGCATCTATCCAAAATGAAACATTTGAAATATTATGAATTGAACAAAAATGGAAGAAAATATAATAGAGCAAGAATTTGAAAAAAAATCCTAGTTTACAAACAAATGTAGGTGGAGTACCACAAAATGAAGAAAAAAAAACAAAAAAAATCTTGGAAAAATTGCATGTTTGACGGAAAAAATGAAGGCCTCATAACATAAAGGCATTGTGTTGGTCATTTTATTGTGTCAATGATAATTCAAAGGTGGATGGAAAGGTTCCTTAAATTATAAAATGTTTGTTTCTTACAAAAATTTAATCAATCTTTCAAATTTGAACACATAGTCCAACAAAAGAATAATAAGAACAATGGAATAATGATTTTGGAATAAAATGTGAATGTAAACCATTAAATGATTATTCAAAATTTTGAATAAAAAATGAATAGTTTGTCAAAAAGAATTGCAAAAAAAAACCTATCACAAAAGACATAATGACAATTTAAAACCTTAATATCATGATTATTTTATTTTTCAACAAATAATTTTTAAAATGATGATACACAACCAAATTTGTTAAGAATAGTTTGGAGTTTTGATAATGAAAAATCAATTTCCTTCGTAATTTGTGGATACTTCATGGTTCATTATGAAAAAATTGTGTTCGCAAAAACCGCAGTAATTAACTACATGTTCATACCAACTACATTACAACTAGGTTGCAACATTGAAAAATGACTAGTTGCACATGAGTTTTAGGAAAGTTCCAAGGGTATGGAGTATTTTGAATGTATTTGGTTGAACTATACATTTTTAGTCAATGTGCATTGACTTTATAGTTGTTTTATAGTTGTCGTATGTAACTCAAGCACCCCAAATGCAATGATATAATTTGTATGATCCTTCCCCATTTGAACACATCCAATGTGGCGATGCCAATTGACATGGACATTGCCATGCCATATGCAGGGTCTTTGTGATAACCCCATGTGTGATTACCTTGCAACTTTAGTGGGACTGCATTGAAATTAACTATTAATTTCAATTTCTAACTAGCTGGTTTTTTACTCACACCACCAAGTTGAATCTTTGATTCCAACATCACTAAATGTCAACTATAATATATTAATGTTTCATCCACTAACCACTTACATAATAGTTTGGTAACACAATGAAATTT
>Ga0116230_10007243_pt1 | contig 10951 bp, 14 predicted proteins | sample S1TSphfallax_3_FD_88678 | JGI IMG/M metagenome (GOLD analysis project Ga0116230, IMG submission 88678) | Host-associated microbial communities from peat moss isolated from Minnesota, USA - S1T2_Fd - Sphagnum fallax MG | ecosystem: Host-associated > Plants > Peat moss > Unclassified | place...
GGCGAAGGGCGTCGACACGGCGACGCTGTCGCGTGTGCTGGCGGCGGTGCGAGGCGGCCAGCGTTGGTCGCGGCGCGGGCTGGGCTGCGCGTGTGGGTAGCGACGCAGCCGATCGACTTCCGCCGTGGTGGGCATGGCCTGGTCGGGCTGGTAGCGCAAGCGCTGGGGGCTGATCCCTATGGCGGGGATATCTTTGTATTCCGCTCCAAACGAAACGATAGAATCAAGCTGCTGGCGTGGGATGGCAGCGGCATCGTGCTGGCGACCAAGTGGCTGGAGCATGGGCGTTTCGCCTGGCCGCCTATTTCGGATGGCACGATCTGCCTTTCAACGACGCAAGTGGTCTTGCTGCTCGACGGACTGGCGTGGTCGCAGGCTATGGCCCCGGTCGTAAAAAGACCGGTTCTGGCTGGATAATTTCGAAGTACTCTTGGCAACGCGAAGACTGTGCCGGTACGATTAGCTCATGTCGTTGCGCCGCGAAGACCTGCCCTCCGATCCCGACCAGCTGGCCGATCTGGCACTCCGGCTTGCCGCCGATAACGAGCGCCTGCGGGCCACGCTACACTCGATCAACACTCTGCATTTCGGTGTCAAATCAGAGCATCTGGTGACACTGGCCGACGCACAGATGACGCTCGGGCTCGGCGACCTGGCCACTGGATTCTCCCCGCCCCCGCCGCCGGCCAATGACGATGGCGTGTTGAAACCCAAGCCGCTGGCAAAAGGTTTCCGCAAGCCGGCGCAGCGCAACACCGGTGCGCTGCCCAATCACCTGCCGCGCTGCGAGCAGATCATCGAGCCGGACAGCACGCTCTGCCCCTGCTGCACCGGCCAGATGCACCGTATCGGCGCGTGCGTGCACGAGGCGCTCGACTTGGTGCCAGCCATCCTGCGGGTGCTGCGCACGGTGAGGCCGAAATACGGCTGCCGCGCCTGCGAGAGCGCGGTGCTGCAGGCGCCGGCCCCATCGCGGCTGATCACCGCGGGCATGGCATCGACCGCGCTGGTGTCTTGGGTGGTGGTCTCGAAGTTTGCCTGGCACAGGCCGCTCAACCGGCAGACCCAGATGCTGGCCGGCTACGGTGTCACGCTCGACCGTTCCACACTGGTGCATTGGGTCGACCGGGCTGCCTGGTGGCTCGAAGGTCTGTATGACCTGCTGCTGCGCACCATCCACAGCGCGCCGCACATTTTCTGTGACGAAACACCACTGCCGGTGATCGAGAAGGGCCGCCGGCATACCCGCAAGTGCCAGCTCTGGGCACACGCGGTGGACGACCGGCCATGGCAGGGGCCGGCGCCGCCGCCGGCGGCCTACGTGTTCGCCACCGGGCGCAGCACCGAGGCAATCGTCAACCAACTCGGCGACCGCTTTGCCGGCGTGCTGCAGGTCGATGGATACGGCGCCTACAAGGCGCTGATCAAGCGCTGCAAGCCAGGCCGCATCCGGCTTGCATTCTGCCTTGCGCATGCCCGCCGCAAGTTCGTCGCCGTCCACAAGACCACGCAGTCGCCGGCAGCGTTGCAGGTGCTGCAGCAGATCGCCGCGATCTATGCCATCGAGGAGCGCATCCGTGGCAGCACTGCCGAGCAACGCCGCGCAGTGCGCGAGGCCGAGAGCCGGCCGCTGATGAATGCGCTCAAGCGCCGGCTGACCGCGCTGCTCGAGGAGCTGTCGGTGAAGTCGACCCTGGCGAAGGCGATCCGCTACACGCTCGGCCACTGGGATGGGCTTGCTGTGTTCCTGGGTGATGGTCGGGTGGAGATCGACCCGAACACCGTGGAGCGAACCATGCGCGGCATTGCCTTGGGCAGGCACAGTTATTTCTTCGCCGGATCGCAACGTGGCGCGCGCAACTGGGCCATCCTTGCCTCGTTGCTCACGACGGCCAAGCTGAACGGCGTCGACCCGCTGACCTGGCTGACCGACATACTGGAACGCGTGGTCTCCGGTCGCACCAGGAGCCATCAGCTGCAGGACCTGTTGCCCTGGAACTGGAAGGCCGCCCGCGCCATAGAGCCCCTGAAGGCCGCCGCATGACCCGCTCCGCCGCCGCGGAAACCGGGTCACCGGCGGCACCGGGCGTGGTCAGGCCGGCGATGCCGCTCGAGGAACTCGACCGCTGGCTGCGCCAGCGTCGCCAGCCGCGTCCCGTCGCCGACAGCCTCGCCATGTTCGACGGCTATATCACCGCCATCGTCGCCGGCCCGGTGACCTACGAGCCGCTCGGCTGGCTCTGCCCGCTGCTCGGCGTCAGCAAGCAAGCGTATCGCGACGGCGACACCCCGGAGTTCGCCGCCATCGCGGCAGCGGCCGAACGCCACAACCTCCTCTCCGCCACGCTAAGCGAGAAGCCAGATCAGTTCACCCCGTTGTTTGGCCGCGACGCAACCGGCACCGTCGATGTCGGCCCCTGGTGCCGCGGCTTCCACGCCGCCATCCAGCTCAACCCGAAGCACTGGCGCAAACTGCTGCCTGCGCGCCGGCCGGCCCATCTGTGGCTGATTCCCATCCTGGCGCATTGCACGAGGCCGGACGGCCGTCCGGTCCCGGGTGCCCCGCCGCCAGGGCCGCTCACCGAACTCGCGCGCTTCGAGGCTGACCGCAACATTCCCTCGGCCGTCGTGGCCATACGCGAGTTCTGGGCCCCCAGCCGCTACAACCGCCAGACCTGATCCGCCCACCAAGCAAAGCGCAGAAGCCGCCCGCTAACTGGCCGCGGCTGCTGCCCGTGCCGGCCAGCACGTCTTCATCCCAACACACCCCCAGCTCCGCCAGTCTCGCCGCACGCGCGCGCTATTGCCAGGTGCCTCGCTCGCGACGGTTACGGTGGACGTGGTGGAATCCGATGCTGCCGGTGAACCACCGCAGCACGGGGGAGAGCCGCAGGTAGGAGCTGCCCTCGAGGGACGCCTGCACGTGGCTCCAGCCCTCCTTGCGCTCCCACTGCGACTCCTCGAACCGGTGCTGGACGGAGAAGAGCCATCCGCCGGCGACCGAGCCAAGCAGCGCCACCGGAAGCTGTACTAGCGCGACGTCGCGCGCGCCGAACGCCGCGACCATTGCGCCTATCACGCAGGCGAGCCCGACGTTCGTCCACCAGACGCTCCGCCGCTCCTGCCGCCAGCCCGACGGCGTATCGAACGGGACGCGGTAGAGCAGCAGGAACGCGACCGGCGGCAGCGCGAGCAGCGTCACCAGCGGATGGCGCGACGCGCGGTAGATGAGCCGCCGGCCCCGGGGGCAGCGCTTGGTACTCCCGCACGGTCGAGCAGGTCGACTAGATGTCGAGCCCTACGTCGCGCCGATGCAGGTTGTTGGAGCTGGCGTGGTGCTGCGCGTGCTGTCGCCGCCAGCAGGCGTAAGGGGTGTAGGTCAGCAGGCTGCACAGCCGCCCGACAGCCGCGTTGGCCCATTGCGCACGGAAGAACGACCGGTATCCGCAGTCGTGCTGGAAGATGAACATCCGCACCGTCATCCCCGCCGTCGGAACCGCAAGTGCGAGCGTGAGCCAGTAAGATACGTTCAGACTTGCGTACATGGCCGCTTCCAGGGCCGCGTAAGCGAGCAGGGTCGTGCCGAGCTGCCATAGGCTGCGCCACGCACTCGGCGCCTCGAAGGGTGCGACCAAGGCGAGGGCTTGGCGCCGCTCCTTTGCGCGTGCGCCCGCCGCGTCACGCACCCGACAGCTCCCTCATTTCGTGCGGCGTCGCTCGCCGAACCACCGCAATCCCGCAGTCCGCGGAGCCCTGCTGTGCCTCCTCAGCGGGGCCGCCGGGAGCCGGGCCCCGGAGCGCTGCGCTCCTGGCAGGTTCTTGGCTCTGCTGCGTAGCGGATGGCTTACAATGCTGGAACGCTAGCGTCGCAGCCGCGCGCTCGGCGCCGGCCATCGCCTGCATAACGGACGGCCGCTCGTCCACGACCAGCACGCACGAGGGACCGCGGGCGCGGTGCTGCTTTTTGCAAACGGTGAAACGGAATAGGCCCGACGGAGCGGACACTTGCACGCAGAGCTCGAATCCGAGCGACTCCGTGAAGAGGGTGCGGTCCGGCTTGGCCGTCCACAACTCTCTTGGGTTTTCCATGGAACTTCCCTCCGAGACCCTGGACCATGGCATTATGCCGCCTAGCCGCTGCCACAAAGGTTCGGAAACTACTTACGCGCCGCGCGGGGCAGTTCTCGGCGGATAGCCTTGCCCCCCTGAATGTCAGGCCTCCTCGGTGACTGAAATCCGGACATTTGTTGAGGAGGCTGCGATTGCTTACCGTGGTGTGTCCCCTTCCGGGACTCCGCTCAAGGCGGTTGGATGATGTCGTTGCGCGCTCAGTCGAGCGGGCGGCGGCGGGCATCAGAGTCCAGCCTCTGCAAGGCCGACGGTGGCATTTTCGCCTTTCAGATGCTGCCAGTCGTCAAGCCAGGCCGGGTCCGCCGCGGCCGGACTGGTGCTGATGCCGCCGCACGCGACCACAACCGCGGCCATTCGCACCCCTGGCGTCATCCGAGTGTCCGCCTCAGCCGGGCCCGCGGCAGCTTCGATCGGTCGCCGCCGCGATACTTTGCCCCGGTGAGGGGGTCACGCATAAGTACTTTCCGAACCTGCCACGGCGGGTCGGACTGGCCTAGGCAGCCTCAGATGTCTAGTGAGGGTTCCGGCTTGGTCGAACGCAGGAACGGTTGCCCCGGTCGGGCGCCACCATACGTGAGTCTGGCAGCGCTTAGCCGCGCGCAGCCGCGTCGCTAGCGTGGCCGAGGCGGTGCGAAACGGCGGGGCTTCTGGCCTTGGCTGGATATCCCATGCCCATGGCGCCATCGCGGTGATATCACTGCAAGGCGATTGGCTGGTCGGCCGAACCGCTGTCGATCGCGGCATATCGTGCTTACTGCATGAGTGCGCAGGTCTTCGCGGTATCTGTTTCGATACGGATGCACTCGGGCATTGGGACAGCAGCCTTCTCGTCTTCCTGTCGCAGCTCCGTCAGGGCTCCGCGCACCACAAACTCGATTTCGACGATACCGGTCTGCCCAGCTCTACGCGGCGGCTGCTGGACCTGCTGCCGGTGCAGGAAGTGCCGGGTGCCATTGCCATCCGCAAGCGGTCGGTGGCGCAGGACGTTGGTGTGAAGGTAATCGGCGTTTGCGCGGAGATCCTCGCCGTGACGACGCTGGTCGGCGAGATCACCTTGGCGGCCGGTGCCGTGGTACGCGGACAGGCATGCATCCGGCGCATAGACTTGCTGACATGCGTGCAGGAAGCGGGTCTGGAGGCTTTGCCGATCGTTACCATTGTCAATGTGCTCGTAGGCGGCATTCTGGCCTTTGTCGGTGCCATCGAACTGCGGCGGTTTGGCGCCAATGTTTATATCGCTAATCTGGTCGCGATCGCGGTGCTGCGCGAGATGGCGGCGCTGATGACCGCCATCGTCATGTCTGGGCGTACCGGCGGTGCCTATGCGGCGCAAATCGCCACCATGCAGGGCAGCGAGGAAATCGACGCGTTGCGCAGCTTTGGCATTCCCCTGATCGATTACCTGATATTGCCACGCGTTCTAGCGCTGGTATCGATGATGCCGGTGCTGTATCTATACGGTAGCGCGGTCGGCATTCTGGGCGGCTTCGCTGTTGCCGTCGCCATGCTGAACATTTCGGCGACCATTTTCATGCACCAGGCCGCAGGCGCCGTGACTGCGGCGGAAGTGTTCTTCGGTCTTGCTAAAAGCATCACGTTCGGGGCGTTGATCGCCATCGCCAGTTGCCGGGTCGGATTGCGCGCCGGAAGAAGTGCCGCGGATGTGGGCCGGGCCGCGACCACAGCCGTTGTTGTCGGCATCGTGGGCGTCATCGCACTCGATGCCATCTTCGCGGTCTGCGCAAGCAGGTTGGACTTTTGATGATATGAACGAAACGACATCAAAACTTCAGGTCAGGCGAGTTTCGGTCGGTTACGGCGAGCGGATTGTGCAGCACGACGTGACGTTCAATGTTCCCACCGGTTCGATATTTGCCATCATGGGCGGCAGCGGCTGCGGCAAGAGCACGCTGCTGCAGGCATTGACCGGCCTGCTGCGCCCCGCTTCCGGCAGCGTCTGTTTCGGCACCGAGGATTACTGGTCGGCCACCGAGGCGCGCCGCACGCAGATTGGCCGCAGATTTGGCGTGCTGTTCCAAGGCGGCGCGCTCTGGAGCTCGATGACGGCAGCGCAGAACGTGGCGCTACCGCTTGAGATGTTCACCAGACTTGATGCCGCCACCATCGACGCATTGGTGCAGCTGAAGCTTTCGCTGGTTGGGCTCGACGTGGGCCGTGACAGCATGCCCGCCAGTCTGAGCGGCGGCATGCTCAAGCGCGTGGGGCTGGCACGTGCGCTGTCGCTGGAGCCCGACTTGCTGTTTCTGGATGAGCCATCGGCGGGCCTGGATCCTACCTCAGCCAAGCGACTGGATGATCTGATACTGGACCTGTGCCACGGCTTCGGCATGACCGTCGTATTAGTGAGCCACGATCTGGAGAGTCTTTTGAATATATGTGACGACGGCATCTTCCTGGATGGCACGACGCAGACGGCCATTGCCCATGGATCCCCCAGGGATCTGCGTGCGCATTGCGACAACCCATTGGTGCATGCCTTCATGAACCGCGACCAGCCCGACATCAGAACGGCCGCCAGTGGCCATTAAACCGGTTGCTGTGGGCGGTTTCGTGTTGGGCGGCCTTGGCCTTGCCATCATTTCCGTTCTGGTTTTCAGCGGACTCCGCCTGTTCACGCCGACCATACCGGTTACGGTGGTGTTTCAGGGCTCTGTTGCCGGTCTGGCGGTCGGCTCGCCGGTGACGTTCCGGGGCGTGCAGGTCGGTTCGGTGACGCAGATCAGCGTGCATGTCCGCGGGGAGAACGAAGCGCCGGTCATCCCTGTCGTTCTGGATATCGAACCTTCGCGCATCAGCTGGCCCAGCGGTCGGACGATGAAGAATTATTATGGCTTGAAACACGCCATCGACCTGGGATTACGCGCCCAACTGAGTTCGGTGAGTCTGGTGACCGGGCAGCTTGACGTTGATCTGGACTTTCTGCCTGGCACGCCGGCGCGATTTGCGGATCCGTCATCCGGAGTGATCGAAATACCGACGGTGCAATCGGACATGCAGCACCTGAAGGATCAACTGCTTCAGATGAATCTGCCCGAATTGGCAAGCACCGTACGCAGCGCATTGATCAGCGCGCAACTCCTTCTGAACCGGATCAATGGCAAGGTCGATCCGTTGGCGGATAGCATTCAGCAGGTTGCCAGTTCCGCCCAGATCGCGCTGGATAAGGCCACCGACGTTTTGCGGAGTGTGCAGGCGGATGCCGAGCACATGGTCCACACCTTCGACAGGCTTGCCGAAGACACCAGAAACCAGGTCAATGCGAAAGGGCGCGCGCTGGATCCTGTCTTGGCATCAGCCGGCCAAGCGAGCGCGAACGCGAACAAGCTTCTGACTTCGCTCAACGGCATGGTTGGGCCGGACGCGCCGATGCGCGGCGATCTGGAGGCCTCGCTCCGCGACCTTGCGGCCAGCGCCAGTTCGCTGCGCGACCTGACGCGCAATCTGCAACGCAATCCCACGGGAACTCTGTTCGGACACGCACAGCGGTGACGCAGGCGCCATGGTGCGTCCTGCCGATCGCGGCCATGCTGGCGGGCTGCGCATCGACGCCCGACCAGGCAGTTTATGTCATGCCGGCGCCGATCGGCGCCACTGCCGGGCCGCGGGCGGGGCCGGGCGGCTTAGCCTTGAACTTGCGGCCGGTGACCCTGCCCGATTACCTTGATACGACCGACTTGGTTACGCGCGGCGGAAAATATGATATCACGGCAAGCCGGACCGGACGATGGGGCGAGCGGCTGTCCGAGGGCGTGACACGCAGTCTGGCGGCCGATCTCTGCCATCGCCTGCAGGCCCACATTGTCGCGGACGGGCCAATGGAGGCACCTTTGGTACGGATCGAGGTGACAGTGAGCGCTTTCGATGTAACCACGACCACAAGCGTGCTGGCCGCAAGCTGGACCGTGGTTTGGCAAGGCGATCGCCGTTCGCCGGCCATCGGCCACGGCACATTCAGCGCCCGCATTGCCCAGCCCGGCGGTGACCTGACGGTTGTTGCCGCGATGGCGGAAACCGTCGCCGAACTGTCTGACGGCATTGCCGCGACAACCGCAGCGCCTGGCGCACTCCGCGCGGCGACGTCGCCCTGATCCTCACCGCGTTTCCAGCGCCTTGGCACGGAATTCCCGCGGAGACAGTCCAAAGCGACCCCGGAATGCGTGACGGAAACGGCTCAGATTGGTGAAACCGTGCGGCATGGCCAGATCCGAAACTGACTCGCTTCGCAACGAGGGATCGCTTAAGGCCAACGCGGCGCGTTCGACCCGTCGCCTCCAGGTATAACGTGAGAGGGAGGTTCACTCCGCCTCCATCAGTTTGTTGATGTATCTTGACGACAGGTTCAGCTCGGTGGCGACCCTGGCGGCGTCCAACTCGTAGTTGTCGGCGTGCCGTTCGACAAAGCCTCTAACCCGCATCAGGGCCGTCTCTCGATATTCCGAGAGTGAGAGCGGAGCACCCAGTAGCTACCCCCAACTCGGTTTCACTCCCCTCACACCTCGCCTTCGCGAGTGAGAATCTCTATCGGAACGAACATCCCCCCGAGTCGTACAAGCGTTTTATGACACAGTAAGAAAAAACGGCAGGAAAGATGCCAAGCGAAGATAGACTGGGAAGCTAATGCCATCATTTATCGCATGGGTACTTTCCGAAGCTTCTCGGTAAGCCATCGGGCCAGCTAGTCTTGTTTACTCATGAGCAGTAACAGCCGGGATCAAGGCCAAGTTCAGCCCAATTAGCTGCCGCGCTGGTGGCTCACTTTCTGGTAGCTCAACCCCAAGCGGATCAACAAGGAGATCACGTCGTGTTACATGCAGTCCTAGAATTTTGGCGTAGTCGCAGCTGGTCAATGCACCTAGTAAACCGTCTGCAGCTGGCAGCGATCGTCACCGGATTGCTCGCGGCCGGCGCCGCGAGCATGCCCGCATGGGCAGCAAACAATGGACAAGACACCGTAGATCACGCCGTCGTGACGCTGCAAGATCTGCGCGGGGACCAGGAGTTCGGGAACGCCCGCACGCTATTGCACCGCGCCCGCGCAGTGCTGATAGCGCCGCGCATCTTCAAGGCCGGTTTCTTCGTCGGGGGCGAAGGCGGCAATGCGGTGCTGATGGTGCGCGGTCGGCGTGGCTGGAGCAACCCTGCGTTCTACACCGTCGGCTCAGCCAGTTTTGGGTTACAGATCGGCGCCCAAGAGTCCGAGATGATTATGTTCATCATGAGTGATCGGGCAGTGCAGGCGCTGATGCGGGACAACTTCAAGATCGGCGCCAACGCGGGTGTTGCCGTGGTAACGCTCGGCTCGACGGTGGAAGGGGCGACCACGGCCAATGCAGGCGCCGACATCGTGATCTGGGCGTCGGCGTCCGGGGCCTATGCGGGCATCAGCCTGGACGGAACCGTGGTTGCTCCGGACCGAGACGTCGATGCCAACTTTTATGGCCGGTCGGTCAGCAGCACCGATATCGTGATCCGCAGAAATGTGCACGACGCGGCGGCCGCTGCGCTGGTGCGGACGCTGAACGGACTGTGAGGGGGGTTAAAATCCGGGCGCTTGGTGCGCTTGTAACGGCCGCGGGGAGCCACGATCGGCTCGCCGCGCCGCTGAAGCTCTCAGCATCTGCCGCCGATACGACGGCATCATTAGAGGCCGGATCGACGGAGGAGGCTTCCGACTGATCCGAAAAGGACATCGATGTGCTCAATTCCGCCTGACACCGACATCCGCCGTGCGGTTCCATCCGCAAATCGCCCGCAGGCGACGCGCGGCTCCGCCGGGCCGCCTGTCGCCGATGCAAAAGCGCGCAGCGCCTCATCGCGCACCATCGCCGGCTCCAGACCGCCGACGATGATTTCGAGGTTATGCGGCGTTGTGGCGGTGATGTCAGGCGCATAAGGCGAGACGGCGACGACCGCCGCAACGTCGGAATGCTCTCCCGCGTAGAGCACGATGACCTCGCCGGCTATCGACTGTCCCAGCAGAGCGAGTCGCCTGTCAGTCCCGGGCAGTGTCCGGCCATAGGCCACCACTTGCGCGCGGCGCTCTGCGTCGCCCCGCGCCGGTCGTCCTGAAGCTGAGGCTCCCGCATCACGCCGGACAAGAACACTTGCGCCATCTGCCGCTTGAACACGATCGGGTAAGTGCGGTGCCGTGCCATGGTCCTTCCTCATGGCCCAGCCAGTATGGTCAAACCAACCAGCCCAACCTGTCCACCCCACGGGGGGCCCGGTAATAGGCCGCCGAATAGTCGGCCCGTTGGTAGAGTGCGGATCGACCGTGTAGCACCAGAAGCGCGACTGCCGGGTCTCGCCCGTGCCCGGTGCAAGGGTGCAAATCGGTGTGTCGTCGGTCCAGATCGCCGGCTGCGCCATGACGTTGCTGCCGATCGGCTCGGCGAGCGGCGTTAGCCATCAGGCGACGTGCCCTACCCACTACGCCATCGGCGCGCGGTCGATGTCGATGCCCTGGCGCTCCAGGATACCCGCCTGCCGGTAGAGCGGCTGGCCGTCGCAGTATTTCGAGACCGCGATATGGGGCCAGCAGTCCCGGACCTGGCCGGCCCTTCTCGATCGGCAGATCCGGCTCCGGCGCCTGGAACACCGGCTCGCACACCCGGCAGGCATATTTCGGTCGGACGTGCCGGATCACCTTGAGTGTCGCCGGGACCTTCTCCAGAATCTCGGTCGTGCTTTCGCCGAGCTTGGTCAAGCGGGCCGGATCGCAGCTCCTGCAGACGCAGGCGATCACCGGCTCATGGACCACGATCTCACGCGGCAGATGCTCCGGCAGCGGCTTTCGCCC
>Ga0116230_10007244_pt1 | contig 10949 bp, 12 predicted proteins | sample S1TSphfallax_3_FD_88678 | JGI IMG/M metagenome (GOLD analysis project Ga0116230, IMG submission 88678) | Host-associated microbial communities from peat moss isolated from Minnesota, USA - S1T2_Fd - Sphagnum fallax MG | ecosystem: Host-associated > Plants > Peat moss > Unclassified | place...
ATTTATTTTATTTTCGCAATATTGATTGGTATATCTGACTTCTTGACACAGTTCTTCTGCAGGGTAAGGTGGTTTAAAGTGATACACAGTCGGAATTAAACTCCCTTTTTCAAGTATGGCTAGTTCTTTTATGAAATTTTGTTTATCATTTCCTAATAAAAATTGAAGATCAACTACTAAAACTTGTTTAACCATGTTGGAGGTTATCGGTAGAATCATGCTGAAGGTTATCGGTGGAATAACCTTTTCATTATTTAAATTTCTATTTATATTAATTTTTAAAAATAGTTTTTATATAAATATAGGTTAGTAATATTAGTTTGTACTAATACAACTATGTTGTTTCACCCATTTACTATGATGGTGGCAGGACCATCCTGTTGTGGTAAAACAACTTTTATTCATAATTTAATTAAAAATAAAAAAGAAAATATACAACCAGAAATTAATAGAGTTGTTTGGTGTAATCCAGACAAAAATGCTGTTCCACAATATATGAAAGATGTTGAATATAGTACGACTATACCAGATTTTAATGATAATCAAGAACCTTTGTTGATTGTAATCGATGATATGATGTTAAATTCTCATGATAAGTATGTATGTGATTTATTTACTAGAGGTTCACATCATAGGAATTTGTCTGTAATATTTGTAACACAAAATATATTTCATCAAGGTAAATTTTCAAGAGATATTTCACTTAACTGTAAATATCTAGTACTTTTTAAAAATCCAAGAGATAAATCGCAGATATTACCTTTAGCTCGTCAGATTTATCCAAATCAAATCAAAGCATTTGAAAAAGTATATAATGAAGTGACGTCAGACCCATACGGGTATATATTAATAGATCTTACTCAAGACATTAATGATATATTTCGATTAAGAAGTGATATATTTGGAAAAAATTTCTGCTTTTGTACAAGAGATCAATTAGAACAATTTGGGGGAGAATATGAAACGTTTGAAAACCAATCGACACATATTGCATCTATTAAAAAGTTCTAAACCAAAATTTCAAAAAGTAATAATAAAACATTGTGATGCCGAAGTAATAAAAACTATTTGTGAAATTGCTTTAAATATTTTAAAAGGTAATTGTAATCTGAGTAAAAAAGCAACAACTCAATTAAGAAAGTATAAAAAGGAATTGAGATCGCTCATTTGCCGTAAAAAATCTATAAATAGCAAAAGAAAAATCATTATTCAACGAGGTGGATTTTTACCAACACTTCTTGGTGCACTACTTTCAGGAATAATAGGAAATTTTATAAAATGAATAATACAACATTTAACAAAATGATTATTCTAAAACCAGAGGTTTATGAGAAAATGAAACAAAATGCAGACATAGAAATAAATGAGTTGGATAAAGCTATGAAAAAAATTTTGTTAAATAAACACCTGACAGATACGCAAAAATGGTATTTATATCGTCAAAATCTATTTAAAGTAAGAAACAAAAATAGAGTTCGTCCTCAAAATAAAAACGAGAAAGTAACAATTACAGAAACAAAAGGTACTCAAACTCGTGCAAAACCTATGTATGTAGATGTAGAAACTCAATCAAATGTTCCTGTATATAAGGATACTGCAACACAAGCTTTTCCTCAAGAAGATGTATATGAAAAAGAAGTTGAGGAAGTATCCGATGAGGAAATGGAAGAAGAAGTTTTTAAGAAAGCATTGTCTGCTACTTCAGCTGGAGAACGTCTAAGAAAAAGAAAATCTATTAGAAATAAAAATGTACAAATTTTTGAAACTGATACAGGAGACATAATATCAGTTCCTTTAGACAGCCCAAGCCCACCAACGAAGAAAGAAAAAACTATAAATAGCAAAGAATTAAATAGTTCAGCAAGACGTGTTTTACGGTCAGCAAAAGGTAATACTCAAACAGAACTTAATTTTCCAATACGAAAAAATAAATCAACAAGCTCATGGACAACATACAAGTAAATGAAGAATTTTACGTCACTTTACTAAGCGATTCATCCATGAATTATTATCCGGAAAATACATTGTCCTCTTTTACAAATAAAATGAATAAATACATGATTGATTCAAATTGGAAAGTAGGTATTTCTGAAATATATGTTAATAATTTTATACCAAATGTTTACGGTGAAGAGTGGGATAAAGGTACACAAATTTTTATCTCAGGTATGAGAAACGATATGGTTGGTGTAGGAACTACATACATACCATACAATTCAAAACAAATGTTATGTGACTGGAAGATATTTTTAATACCAACATTAATTCAAAATGTACGACCATTTCCTGGTTATTCTAGGAAAGAAGTTGTGCGGCAGTTGATTTGGGGGATTTTTAACTTTTTGAATGATGATAAAAACTACACTGCTTCAGATAAAGACGAGGATTTTCCTGCAAATTTGATCTATACTACTATCTGTTTAAGTAAACCAAAGGTAGATATTAAGATCAGAACACAATTTACATATACTTTAGAGAGCCTTTTAAAAACATGTTTCCAGCAAGTATTACTGAAGACAAAGGAACTTAAACAGCATAAACCACGTGTACTTGAAGCTTACAAACTTTTAATTAATAGTTTAAGTTTATTTCCTGTAGGAAAACCTGATATGTTTTTTATATATACTGATATTATTAAACCACAGAATGTAGGTGGAAAAGATGTAAGATGTTTAAGAACTATCAACATAGAGAACACTTTCACAGAAATAGTGACGGAATATAACAATATTCAATATTGCAATGTGGAAAAATCATTTGATAGTATTTCGGTATTATTATGTGATAAATTTGGTTATAAAATAAATTTTTGTACCAGCAGTATTCCTACAAAAGTTGTATTACATTTCAAAAAAGTATAAATAAAAGGAAATTAAAAACATTTTATATTATTTTATTTAAACATTATGGAGAGAGCATACTATAAATATTATTTAGTTCAATCAGGAAAAGGACTTGACGATATTGGCCCCTTGTTACATTCTGTTGTACCTTACCAAAGGGGGCGAGGGTTAGGAAGCTTTTTCGGTGGACTTTTCAGATATTTAAAACCAATATTTACGTCTGGAGCTAATATACTAAAAAAGGAGGTTATTAACTCTGGTATTAATGCTTTATCTGATATTGCAACAGGTGCAAATTTAAAAGAAGTTGTACAAGATCGAAGTAAAGAGATAATTAAAAATGTAAGACGAGGTGCAGTTCAAAAACTCAATGAAATGTATGGACAAGGGAAAATTAAAAGAAGAAAACCTATAAAAAGACCGCTCATTAATAATTTAAATTATTTTTCGTCAAAGCGACGCAGAGTGAGTAATAAAAAGAAACAAAAAGATATTTTTGGTTAATTATGATTGAATGTATAAAATCTGAGTTGGATATTTTTAGAACACAACCTATTCAATCGAGTATATTACGATCTGAAGAAGTTTCCTACAACCCTATAGCTTCTTTGGATAATCCATCAGTCATAGAATTTGTTTCATTAGGTCATGGGGATACATATAGGGATCTTTCCTCTGCATATCTAAAATTAAAAGTACAAATTTTAAAAAAAGATGGAACTCAATGGAATAAAGATAAAAACGCTGATGGAACATTAATTCAACAACCAAGTGTAGTCAATAATCTTTTACATTCATTAATAAAACAATGTAACGTTCAGCTAAATGGAAAGAATATATCGCCATCCGATGGAAATTATCATTATAGAGCTTATATTGAATCATTATTAAATTATGGTACAGATGCCGCTTCTACTCATTTGGAATGTGGTGGATGGATGTTAGACAAGCCAAATATAGCCAAATTTGATAATAATGGATCAAAAGAACGTCAAAAGTTATATCAAAATAGCAATGTAGTAGAACTTATGGGAAAACTACATTTAGACATGTTTAATCAACCTACACTTCTCATAAACAATGTTGATATTCGAATTCTTTTAACACTTGAAAAACCAGACTTTTACTTTTTTGCAGATGATTCTGACGAATCTCAACTGAAAATTTTAGAAGCTACTTTATTTATGAGACATGTAACTATTAATCCAAGTGTACTATTAGCACACAATGCTGTATTAGAAAAAACTAATGCCAAGTACAATTACAAACGTGTAGAGGTAAAAAGTTTTACCATTCCACAGAATAGTTCATCAATATTACTTGATAATGTTTTCATTGGTCAGTTACCAAATTCAATAATATTTTGTATGACAGAAAATATAGGTTATTCTGGAAAAAGATCGAAAAACCCATACAATTTTAAGCATTTTGATATTTCTCAATTTGTGTTAAACGTAAATGGAGTTCAAATACCTAATTCAGCAATTGAAACCAGTTTTTCGGAGGAAAATAGTTGCTACACAAGAGCATACAGTACACTATTTTCAGGTACTGGAATTTACCACAATGATAAAGGTCATCAGATAACAAAGTCTATGTTTAGCAATGGATTTTTCATGTTAGCTTTTGATTTAACTCCAGATGCATCAGGAAATGAAGTGTGTCAAGGTTTATTAAATCAGGGTACAGTTAGAATTGAGGCAAGGCTATCAAAACCACTTCCATCTACGCTAACCGCTATTGTTTATGGAGAATTTGATGCAAGCTTACAAATTGATAAAAATCGAAATATATTTACAAATCTATAAATATACCATACATAAAAATGAATTTAAATATTTGACAAGATGTCGTTGTCTTGTGCACTACTGGATGTAACGTTTTGTTGTGATGATAATAATACCTTATTTGTAAAAGATATTTGTATAGTTGGTATCAAAGAACCTTGTAAAAAGTTTGTGAAAGAGTTCAAGTATAAATTTCCAACGAAAGAATTTATAAATGATAATTTTGAAAATTATTCTTTTGGAACTGTGTATAACGATAAAATAAATAAAGAGCTCTGTCAAATACTAGAAAAATTTGATGTTATTATAACAAATAAAAAAATCAAAAAAGAGTTTTTAGCGAACTACATAAAAGAAGCAACCAAGGTATATGACTTGAGTCAATTTGATTGATGAACACCCTGGAGATAAATCACGTGCTGAGATGCAACAAACAAACGAGTAAAATTTTTAAAGGAGTTTTTGCTTTAGATCAACTCCCCAAAACAATTAAAAAACAAACTTTTTTAATTGTAAACACAGATAAAGCAAAAGATCCAGGAATACATTGGCTGGCTATTTATATTCCTAAACAAGGTTGTATCGAATATTTTGATTCTTTTGGCAGAAAACCTGATAAATTAGAAATTTTAAGTTACTTAAAAAACCAATGTATAGTTTTTAATGAAAAACAATTACAAAACAACTATTCAGATGTCTGTGGACAGTATTGCTGTGTTTATTCATGGTATAGATGTTGCGGTTATAGTATGAAAGCTTTTTTAAAAAAATTTAGTAAAGGAAATCATATAGAAAACGACAAATTGATTCTAAATATCTTTCAAAAACTTTTTGGAAAATACAACTCGTTACAAGTTTGTGTTCCTAAAAACGTATAAGTATTAAAACACTATATAATAAATTTTAGTAAAATTAAAGGAATGGAGGCATTAGGTCAAGGTTATAATTTATTGCTAAGCTATACATATTTCCTCAATAAAAGTCACACATTAAAAATTTCTGTTGGATTTGACTGTGAGACGTTTGAAGCTTCATGCATATTTCATCGTATTGGTAAAAGGAAGATTGTCTTAAAATATCACGAATGGAATAAATTTTATTATCAATTTAACGCAAAACTCAATATGCAGATGATAAAAGACATAAAAGAGAGCTTACATCACGGGTTAAGATCTGTGAATGGACAAAGCATAAGTATTAACAAAGAAGAAGCAGAACTGTTTTACAATTTAAACGATTTTATTGAAGCAGTGATGACACAGTATAAATCTGCTGAGTTAAATGTAAAAGAATATGTTGTAGAATATCTGAAACTATGTGATGAACAAAAAGTATTAAGGTTACAGAAAGAAATTTATATACCAATACAGCGTTTTAATGTACAATGTAATTATTCAAGACTATTTTTTGAAATCCCTGTAATGTTAAAACAAAAAATTTGTAACAATCTCCATAAATAAATATAATAAAACACAATGAATAATATAACTAATTTTTATTTTTATTTATATAGTTATTTAAAGAAACTAAAAATTATTTCTAAAAAATATCTTCAAAGTAGTCAGGATCTCCCTGCTGATTATTTATATCCCAAATTTGATTAAATGGGTCTCTTTCCTCAACTTCTTCCACTTCCTCTTCTTCGTCTTCCGATTCAGTTATCTGGAATGGTGGTATAAATTCCTCAGTTTCTGCTAAGTCTTCGTCATCCATGGTAGATGTAATTTCATTGTCTTGTATCTGACTGTGTGTATTTACATCATCTACTGTTTCTTTAAATGGAAATGATGTAGAATCAGCTTGCATTTCAGTGAGTTGTTGAGCAGTCAGAATGGAAATGAATTAAATTGAAAATAAAAGTTGCGTTATATGCTCATGTAGAAAAAGTATAAAAACAAATTAGACTCAAACAGACGATTAGTTTTAAACCATGCTTTGGTCTATCATTTTATGTATAATAATTATTATTACATTACCTTTAACATTTTTAAAACAAAATGTCAAGAGCTCAAATAGTTACTGAAATTCATAGACAGGCAAGACGTAAATTTCTTAGAAGAAAATTCAAACAAAAGGGTTTAAATGACACGTGGCAAATTGATTTAGTAGAAATGATACCATATGCAAAGTTTAATGAAGGTTATAAATATATGTTGACAATCATTGACACTTTTTCCAAATATGCCTATGCTGAACCTGTGAAAACAAAAAATGCAGAAAATGTTTTAAATGCCTTAAAAACGATTATTAGTAGAGCTAAAATTATACCAAAAAATATTCACTCTGATCAGGGTAAGGAATTTTTTAATTCACAATTTCAAAATTATATGAAAGAAAAATCAATCAATCATTATCATACATTTAGTGAATTAAAAGCATCAATTGTTGAACGATTCAACCGCACGTTAAAAAATTTGATGTGGAAAAAATTTAGTTTCAACGGAAATTATAAATGGTTACCTATTTTACAATCATTAATAAAAGATTATAATTCAACAAAACATAGCACAACAAAACTTCCTCCTGAAAAAATCACAAAGAAAAACGAAAAAAGTATCCTTAGGAATATATATAATGAGCCTAAAATTTTTCAGAAAAGAAAGTATAAAGTGGGAAATTTTGTAAGAATAAGTAAACATAAAGGTCATTTCGAAAAAGGTTATCAACCGAATTGGTCAACTGAAGTATTTAAAATTAATAAGATCAATAATACTTATCCTATTACATATCAGCTAACAGATTACACTGACACACCAATTTCTGGAGGCTTTTATCAAGCTGAGCTTACACCTGTAAAGTACCCAGATACTTACCTTGTGGAAAAAATTCTGAAAAAACAAGGTAATCGAGTTTTTGTTAAGTGGCTGGGCTTTGATGAAACACATAATACTTGGATTAATAAAAAAGACATTATTTAAATAATTGTAAAGTTATTAAATATTTATTTACATTTTTCATTTATACTATAGTAATTTGTTTTATAAAAATATTAACATAATATCAAAATTCTAGTTTAACTTTTTTTTCACCTTTTATATCCATACGGAAAGGAGCTACCATCTTCATTAAATTTGCGTTTTTCCGATTTAGGATAATATTTTTTTATTTCACGAACTGTAAGTACTTCGTGTACTTTATTTCTACGAATATTGTCTGAAATTACATGTATGTGTTCGTTTTCTGTAGGCATTAAAATTGCATCTTTGATCGTATTAAAATTAATTTTTTGCGAAGCCTTATAATTTAAACTAATTCCTTTTACTTTGCATACAAGTTTTTTGCTGTTATCTTTTTTACAATACACTTCGTATGCATAATTTTTGGGGCCTCCACAAACAAATTCTGTTATGTAACTTCCAGCTCCATAACATTCTAATTCATCTGTCATTTCTCCTATAAATTCACCTGTTGGGGGATTAAATTTATCTTTTTGAGATATATAAATGACAGAATCTGTATCATAATAAAGCACTCGTTCTCCAAGTTTTTCCAGATAACTATATAATTTCAGGCGTGCTTGTGCTGTTGTATACGCTGCAATACATACATTTACAGTTGGTAAAGAAGTCTCAACTTCATCTTTGTATTGCCAACTTACCACTATATTTTCTTCATTAATAGGTAGTATTTGGCATACCTCTACAGAAGGATTTGTTAACATTTCATAAAATTTAAATGGCTGGTTTATAATTGTAGTTTGTTGTTGGTTCTCTTTCTGTCCAAATTTACCCCAAAATGAATTTAAAACTAGTTTAGCAAAAGATCTTAAACCAGGATTGTTAACAATTTTATGATATTCTAATTTAATGTCTTCCATATTGAAAAAATTTTGTATATATGCTTCTTTGTCTTTCTCAGTTACGCAATCAAGTGGCCAACCTGAAGCTTCCTGTTTTATTTTGATAAATTTATTCATCATGGCGGTAAATAAACCATCAACATTATTCAATTTATCTTCCTTTATAGTTTCATATTCCCAAACCTCATAAATATTCAGAAGTTGATAGTTCTTTTCAACAGCTTTTACAACTTCATCTATTACCCATGTTCCTATTAAAGCCCTCTGGTCATCAGAATGTTGACAAAATTTTCCTTGATATTTTTCTTCGCTACAAGTTTTGCATAACGAAAACATTAACTTATTGTTTTGTTTTATTGGAAGAACTGGGTGTAGTAAATTAGTTGGCGGTAAAATTTTACATTTAATAATTCCATCAATCTTTTTTATGTTTAGTTTAGAACAAGCATCCTCTCCAACATATATTTTAGGATGAAAAACAGGAAATTTTCCTCGTTTGCAAACATATGGATACAAAGAACATACATCTATATATTTAATTTTTTCTCCGGCTTTACATCTATAGTGTGTATACGTATTTCCTGTTCTTCCTCCATAAAATGCATCTCTCGGATTTAGAGGTGTAGTATTAGTTAATGGATGATTTTGCAGGTAGTTCATATTTTTATTACCTCTCATTTGTTCACGAAATTCGCATTCCCACATTTCAATTAAGTGGTATCCAAGATATTTTAGGTGTTCGGATTTAACTACCGTTCTTTCATATCTTTGATTAAGGGTATCATCACTACTATTAAATAATTTTGCATCTCGATTGCTTGTTAAACATTTGGGATGTCCGTGGTAATAACATCCATAAAATTCAAATATTTCGTTGGTTTTTTCACAATAGCCATCTACCTTAAAGCCCCCAACAATTTTTTCTCTACCATTTAATACACATTGCAAATTAATTTGTCGTGAATCTTGTTCCCAAATTAACCACTGTATGGCAATTTTCGACTGTTTATCTAATAGTCTGTATCCATTTTTAGGAATAATACCTATTGTATTAGGTTTTAGAAAATTTCGTCGATATGCAAGGTTACATGCGGATGCTATTGTAGTTGCTTCCAAAAAAGGTTCAACTTTACATTCTTCTAAGAAGATTTTCCTAAAACTCACACATGCTTCAGCCAAAATTCTGACGTCATTGACACAATATTCCAGAATCTCCTTTTGCATATTAAATTTGTTGTTTTTATTTTCTTCATACCATTTTAAAAATTCCTCGCGCTCTACTTCTTTCATTGTATCAGGGTAATAATATTTTATTTCTGGTAAACATCCATCATAATTTTCATTTTTTTTCGTGTTAAATAAATGAGGAAAATAGCCCTTTTTCAGTGTTGTTGATAAGTTAAATGCTTTTGGTAACTTTGCAAGTGGCATTGGAAAATAATTGAGTGAATCTATAAATCTTATATTATCTATTGTCATAAGTATTATTTTTGTTCCTCGCATAATTAGTTTTGGTTGAATGGGCGTTTCATTTAATATATAGTTTAAAATGAATTGGTAGTCAAAAGCCTGTCCATTGTGGGCAATGACAGTAATATGCTTAAATGTATTTCTTAATGTTAAAATGTATTCCATTAAGCGGTTTACCAACAAATCCTTTTCAAATTGTTTTTCTCTATAACCACAACTTTCTCTACAAAAAAATAAAGAATTGTTTTCGATACACATATGACATCTTTGTTGAATTACACATAAATTTGGTTCGTGTTGTTTTATTTCTGTTGACACAATTTTTTCTTGTCTAGTTTCCAAATCATAAAATATGTACAGGAAGCTTTCAGAATCATCTTTGTTCTTATTTTTGGCTGGCATAATGTAACATTTATGATCTTCTGGAACAAAGTTGAAGCAAATTTTACAAAAAATTTCTCCACATGTATGGTTTTTTTCTGCTTTATAAACTTTCAGACAGTTTTTACATTTTTTAATTTCCTCGCATAAGCTAATTTTGGTTGAAATCGAAGCTTTATGATTCTCAAAACACATTTGACCTCGAAAGGAACGATTACAGTCCTTACATAATATATTTTTAATATTTTGAGGGCATGTGGGCGATTTTTGACAACAAGGACAGCTCTTTGAACATCTATGTTGATTTTTATGATGATGTGGAATGTGGCAATGTTCACAATAATAATCTATAGAAAATGCTGCAGTGAGTGAAGCAATTACATTGTAATGATGTTTCTGGTGCAATAAATTAATTCTTTTCCCACTATTGCCACCATCAAATATTACTTCTCTGCCTTGTGTTCCATATTTATAAACAACAATATTATAAAATTTTAAACATTTTTGAGGGAGGGATAGATACTCCCGATCTTTTTATTAACCATAAAGCTAATTCAGTTTGAAGCTTTCCAGTATTATTAACAACTTTTTTAAAATCTTTATAATTTTCAATTTTGGCTATTGCAAGAGTAATTGCTCGTGGTAAACATAAATTGTCTTTATTTCTGA
>Ga0116230_10007245_pt1 | contig 10948 bp, 3 predicted proteins | sample S1TSphfallax_3_FD_88678 | JGI IMG/M metagenome (GOLD analysis project Ga0116230, IMG submission 88678) | Host-associated microbial communities from peat moss isolated from Minnesota, USA - S1T2_Fd - Sphagnum fallax MG | ecosystem: Host-associated > Plants > Peat moss > Unclassified | place: USA...
AAACATCATCACTCACCCTTCTTATATACATATTGTAATACCTTGGTGGATTCGTCACATGAATGTTGAATATTTAATTTAAGTTTAGTTGCTTGGTTCAATGTAGAGGTTTTAGTTAAATTTTTTTGACAATAGATAATAAACTTATTGTGAAATGCCTTTTATTTCAAATGATTTGAACTATTTTAGTGGTTAGGTGGACCTCTATTTAATATCCTCCTTTCAAGATGACTAGAAATCAAGCTTTTACAACTTTTCAAATTTTTGGCAAATGAAAAAATAATTAATTTATGTTGAAGCCACCAAACTACTATGGTATATTGACTACCATGTCAAGATTTTGCACTCCCAACCATTTTTTGCAAACACAAAATACTTTTTACCTTTGTTTGATAACGTTTTAACAATGAAACCACTTTCAATCCCTTTTCAACATAAACACATTATACATGAAAACCTTATGTAATCTCCAAATTGCACATCGTTTTCATGAAATTTCAATCCACATTGGTAAGTTACGTAATCTAAATATCATAATTCATGCACCTTTAGGTTTGTCAAATGCTATAAATGATAAGAAAACCTTGTCAATTTTCAATTGTGCAATGAAATCCAAACCTAAGGCTTATTCCCTAATGCCCAAGATGAAAAAAAAGGTGTGAGAGTTTTAAGACGAGATTAGTATGATCTTTTAAATTGAACACACAATCATATCAAACTACACAAACCAAGGGAAAAAGACAATTCATGTAGTTTGGAGCCAAAATGGTGCATAGATGAACCACATGTAAAAAGAAAATCACTTAACACACCTTGATTTTGAGGAAATCATTCCTTGTATATATTTTAAAACATCTAAAATTAAAAAGGTAATTTTTAATATGCTATGAAATACTGATATAATATAGGTATACTATGGATATATTTTAAGCATATTTTCATAATGAATTACAAGCACCCTATTTACTTTTAAATAAATGAAACTCATGAAAAATTCATACATTTTAATCTACAAATTAATCAACATATAAACCCACCAACATCCTCTCCATACTTTATTTTCTTTATAAAAAAAAATCATTTTTTTTTGGTACCTTTATTTTTCCAAGGTAAAAAGGTTTATATTTTTGCAAGATCTCTACTCCAAATATTGGGTTTAAAAATCAAAACCTTCATAAGACCCTAGCCCCCCAAAACCATATCACCTCTTCCTCCTTCTCTACAACTAACTCCCCATTGTTTTCCTATTCCTATCCCCATTAATAGTTGTCACAAGTCCTTCCTTCCGTAAACTTCACACATTAATTTTCCTTGATTTAGTCCATTTTTTGAAAAGTGGCTTGGATAGTTTTGTTTGTCCTCTCCTCAAAACTTTACACCTCATGGATGTCATTCTTTTCCATGCCACCCCTTCAAAGCTTTCACCTCACATCATGTCAATAAGTGTTCCTCTTTGCTTTGTTCCCTCCCACATAAGATGTGGAAGTAGCTTATAATGAATGTTTATCAAATAACCAATAGTTATAACTAATCATCCCAATGGCGTGTTGTTACATACCTATCATTAATAATATTATTAAATTAACTATGTAATTAGATTCTAGAAGTTTTATAGTCTTATATTATGTCTATTATTATAATGAAATAGAGTTGGTAGTGAGGACCCAAGGTTCTTTTTCTATATATACTAATGTAGACGATGCCATTGGCCTAAGTGTGAACACATTGAAGGCTCAACTGATTTTTCCTTCCAAAACTAAATTTTGCAATTTGTTTGAATTTCCATCAATAAAATCCACTCAAAAACTAATATTTTCCACACCTTAGCTTTGAAAATTGTGAAATAAACTTTGTTAAATTTGACCTACCAAAGGTTTTCCAACAACACCAACAACACCCCCAAGTCCATACATTGTTCAATTTTTATTTTATTTAAATTTCATTGAGATCATGGTTTAATAATCAATAGCTTCCACATTGTAGCTCCAAACAATTTCAAACCAAGTTGGTGCACCTACTCATCCAGAGATTTTCAAAATATACCAAGATTGAGGCATGAAGCATGATGGTTTGGGATATTTCAATGTGGCAAAACTAAACAAAAGAAAACAAGGGATGTGTCAAATTGTGGCCTTGCCATTTACATTAAAAAAAAATCTTAAAGCAAAAGAAGAAATTCAAATATTTCACTTGGCAAAAATATAGCCTTAAAAAAATCCTCTAAAAGAAACCAAAATCTCTCAAAATATTATGACTCTATAATTGATCTTGAGTTTCAACACAAGTCAAAATATCATTTTTCAAATATCCTCATATAAAATAACCCTATTACCTTAGGGCCGAAATCCCTTAAGCTATTATATTTTATAATGAATCTAAACACAATATCCTTGCCTTGGTAAGCAAGGCCAACAAATTACCTTGCTTCATAGATAGATGTCTCACCTATGTGGTGAGCTTATATTTGAACAAAATACATGCTATTGAAACATTGAAATGTTCTTTTCAAGAATGGTCATGAACTTTTGTTTGCATTTTTAAAATGATGATAATGTATGAAAATTATTTTGCTACACACTCATATGTTATTTTACGTGTGTTTTATTATATTTTTGCATAACAATATAAAATGCATGAATGTTGTTTAATGATTCCATAATTATTTTATGTGTATTTTCACTAATAAAAAATCACCAATTTGCAATTAAAAAATAGTTGCCATTGACATTTACAACTAAAAAAAACTCTTAGTTGCATAAGTGAAAGTTGTGATTAAATCTTTAATCGCAATTGATGATTAAGTGTATATCATTATATTTTCCATGGATGAATATATGGTCAACATTTACACTCCCATCTTTTTACTAGCATCTAACATTTGCGACTAGTTAATCATTTTTTTGCAACATGTAAATCACCCTATCATTAATTGCCATTTGTCAACATAATATTTATTGGGAATTTTTTCATTATTATTAAAAACATTAATATGGGCCAATTAATATAAATGACCATAGATTTCAACACATTCTTTAATCAAATATTGGAAAAAATTTATACATGTTTTTACATAACATATAATGAAAAAAAATCAACATGGTCCAATTTTAACATTTTACATGATAACATTCGGACAAAGGAAAATTTGATGCATGGCACTAAAAAGACTTTTGGATGAATATTTTTTGGAAGTATTGATTTCAATCATCCATTATTATTATTTTATTTATATGTACATAAATTGTGACACTTGATGCGATCAAAACTTGCCACATGACATATTAATTGAATTTTTAAAATATCTTTTTTTTACATAAGTAGGTAAGTAAAACTAAGCAAGTAAAATATACTTACTTGCTCATGCTATTTATTTACCCACCTACCTACCTAAATGGGAAGGTAGGTAAGTAGGTTGGAACATAAAATGGTAGGTGAATTAAATAGTAGTCATTTAAATTCATTTATTCTCACTACTACAAAATGTGGGTGCAGTTCACTAGTCCTCGTTCACTAAACCATGACTTCATTACTTTCCAACTAATCCCCATTTACTAAAACTAGTGAATTCATTCAAAATCTAGTGAAATCACTTGGTGTACAAGGACACCTTTTGTTATGGTGTTTATTTTATGTTTTGCTTTTAAGGTTAAGTTTTTTTGAGTTCATCTCAAATAACACGTGATTTTTAATGTGAAATAATAAAAAAAAACCTTTAGTATATAATTTGTTAAATGACATTAAAAGACAAAACATATGGATTAAATATTTTAGTTGCAATTTAGTCACAAATTTAATTGTAACTAAAAAAACATTCCCATGAATTTTGCGTTTGTTTTTAGTATTATAAATTATACAATTAAGTAGGCAATAAATAATTAACTAGGTAATTAGATAATAAATAAATAAATAACTAATTACCCTACCACCCACCCACTTGCAAAACTATCTATTATGCATTTCTTTTAATTATTTTAATAGTTTTGGAAATAGAATTATTTTTATTTCATCAACTCCAATAATTAATCAATTCATTCATAGTAATTCAAAAATATTAATTAATTATTTCATGAATTCATCATTAAAGGATTTGAATGTATTTACTTAATTGGTTTTTTTATTTACTCAAATTTAAATAAAACTATTGTTGTTACCCCTAAACTAAAAATTTAAAAAGTTAGTTTACAACTAATTAAATAAGAATAATTAGGTATTAATTGAATGTATTATATATATAATATATAATAATTCATGAATATTAATTTAAAATAAATAATTTATAAATTAGTAGATATTAAATCCATCTTAATTAATCATTAATGTTAACTAAATAATTTAACTTGTGAATCATTCATTATTTTTATTTTATAACTTATTACTTTTTAACAATTCTTAATTAATAAATATTAAATATCACATAGTTTAATAAATATATATATATTAATAATTGAATTAATATTTTAAAGTTTGAAATATTAACAGATTTAAAATAGAATTATATTTAATAAAAAATATGATTTTAACTCATTTATTAAGTAAATATTGGACCAGATTTAATTAATCATTAATTTTAACCAGATAATTTAGTGTTTGAACAATTTATTATATATTGGTTGACTAATAATTTTTAGTTAGTAGTCATTGGTTACTAAATGTAATTCCTTATTAGCTAGTTAAATCAAATTAATGAAATATTTCAAAACTAATCAAATCTTTCAAAATTAATGAAATAATGAATGATCAGATAATTTATTATCTGAATAATCAGTTATTTCATAGTAACTATATATTAAATATAAACAAATAATTGACAAATTATTGACAAATCATTCATTGATAAATATTAAATATAGAAAAAAAGTTTAATTGGTTTGTGAATAATTAACTAACTATTATTGCATATTTTAAAACTAATATGAATAGTTCATGAATAATGAATAATTATTGTATCAATTCATGATTTAAAATCTAATTGATCAACTAAAAGTTTTGAAGTAACATATAAATAATAATTGAATGGTTAATTATTTGGTATTAGTTAAAATATAACTAAATAATCAATTAACATTATTTATTTCATATTTTATATTAACTAATAGATATTATTTTATTATAATAATTTATCAATAACTAATGTTCATTTAATACAAGGATTATATTATATTAATATAATTTAATAACTATTTAATAAAGATGGTATATTTTTAATGATCCATACAAAATCAAAATGAATTATTTTCATTCCATTATGCCACTAATATGAACAAATATATGTTTAATATACTTTGAATATAAATTAAATGCCTTGACATACCATGAATAAAATCAAATATCCTTAATATATTTTGAATACAAATTAAATCATTTAAATATGTTTAATATGTTTAATGCGTGTTTAATATATTTTGAATAAATATTAAATAATATACTCTTAATGTAGTCCACAAAACCTTGGTGTACATTAAATGTATCAACACACCATAATAAGTAACCGAGTTGCAACTAATTTTGCAACTAAATGAGCATAATGGTCTATTCTTGGATGAAAATACTAAAACGCTAATGAATATGGAAGGATGTGCAATTTAGTAGTCGTAATATGGTCACAAAAATAGTTGTAAAATTTTAAGGATGGTGAATGGTTGTAAAAATGATAAAACATAATTGCAAATGATATATAATCACATGTAATCACAAAGTGAATGGTTACGTATTATAAGGTTTTTAATAGTGAATAGTGCCCCAAGATCACCATCTATAAATTATAATTGAAATTTAGTTGAAGCACACCTTGATAAGGGGTCCAATTATTTTTTAAATGAATTACTCATAGACATAACATGTGAACAAAGCTAATAATAATATGAAGGACAATGAAGATGAAAAACATTGTTTGAATTTAAAGTTCAAGAAACACCATAAATAATTCACTTACATATTCAAGACAATTATATGACTTATCACATACCTTATGCTTCGTCACTTTGTTAATTTTAGTCATTTGGCCTCCTTGCAATTAGCATGTGCCTTTCAATGTTTGACCACATGTCCAACCCTTGGCACCACTATTCACTTTCACTAGTGCCTTCTGACTAAACTTGTCACATGTCATTGGCATGGGGGGTGGTAGACCCACCACATTCTATTTTGGTTGTGCCATAAGCAATATCTTCTTAAGACTTTTATATTTGATCATGTTTGGTTTCAATTGTGGCCATTTGTTCCATTAGCCTATGCATTGCACCAACAAGACTTTTGTTTGATTCTTCCATCTTTTGTGGCATGTTGCCCATTGATCCCAACATCATCCACCATGCCCAATACAATATCCTATCAATGTACATACATTTGGATTACTAACACTAACCACACCTTCTAGTGGTTGACCGCACCATCCTATGTACACTAATGCCCTCGTAACATAACTTCCATTGTCATCTTAACAAGAACTATTGTTAACCTTGCTTTCCTATATTTCTTGCATAAATTAGGCCTCCTTGGTGATTGAAGGAAATTGCACTTGCCATTGCATCTATGTTCATGCCCTCACATCTATTTTACTATAAACCTTGGATGTTTCTTGGTCATGTAAACAACACTACAACAACGCAATTTTAACTAATTTTATTTTTAAATGACAAATTTCAATTGAATGGTTGAGAAGGATGATGACCCTATGGTTGGGATTGTTCTCCATTTGTGATTTGTTGAACTACCATGGGGTGCAAGTGTGTAGATGCCACCCAAGATCTTGGGACTAAAAAAAGGTTCAATCCACCTTTGTGCCTTCTAAACATGTTTTCAAGCAAATGCATAGTGCATAACAACTAGGTACAACATAACATTATGTTTAAATAATTTGTGATGGAAATTATCACAATGCAATCTTCTAACACATTTAGTTCAAACAAAAACTACATCAATTTTTAAATATGCATAACCTATCAAGTGGAATCCAACAAATCAATTTGACCTTTTCCTACCAAAATTTCCAATTTTCCTTCTATAATTTGGCCCCAAAAAAAAAAACACCAAGAGATTGAAAGTCACATCAATATATGTCCTAAAATCTACATGACCATAAGACCACAACCTAGCTATGAATTAGGAGGCTAGTTTAGTGAATTTGATTAACTATTAATGAATTAATTAATGAATTCAATTATTTATTAGTGCATTCATTTGTCCTTAACAATTGGTCCTTATTCATTAGGGGATTGATCACTTTCTTCACGGTAAATTTGTATAAGTTCATTCAAAATCTTATGAAATGTAGACTGATCTAAAACACATATTGGTGTAATGATGTTTAGATCATTATTTCGGGTTCTATATCTTTATCATACCTTCAAACACAAACCTAATATTTACAATATTTGATTACATCATGTTATTATGTCCCAACAATTCATGCCCATCCCATTACCATAGGCCAAATTAGGTGTTAGGTAAAAAAAAATGTTGTTTAACCAATGAATGATTGAACCCAGCAAACCCATGCCAATGTTTTCAATATTGTTTATATATATAAAGGTTAAAAATCTCCATCACATTTAAATTAGTTTAGTTTAGTGTTAAATATCATCATGCTTTCACGTATAAAACTTTAGAAATATCATTTCAAAATTGATGTATCATTTGTTGTTTTGCAATTGGGCTAAAATCATAGCAAATTCAAAATAGTGAATTCATTTGAATTGGGGGTTGAATATTACCTTCCCATAATGGTAGATTTGTAAAACAATAATAGTTTTTATGTCACTTTGTTACCCAAATATAATGTGAAGGCACCTATGGGGTATTGCCCAATGGAAATGTTCTCTAACACTAAATTATGTCATTAAATTAAAGGAATAACAATACAATATTGTGCAAATTGACCATATAACCTAGTTGAATATTGTGTTATCCTACAAAAGTAATATGAACAAACAACTATTTTTATTTGGTTGGTCACATTGATTAGCCCATGTGTTGATATTTAAATGATGTCACATTAAGGTATTATTCAAAATACATGTTTATGGGTGGGGGTGGGAACACTTATTTATATGTTGGATAATGATATCATCCAAATAAAAGGCACCATCAGAGATGTAGTTATAGTGTTAGGCTATTGAAATACAAAGGGTGTTGAATAGGCTTGTGGAGATGTGGAAAAATGACCAATGAAATTATTGGATTTGGTCATTTGATTTGATTTTTCTTGTTTACTTTGAGTGAACTAACATTCAAATGTGTAATAGGGTTTTAAATTTTCAAGCCAATGGGATCACTACATTTGGTGGTTTAAATTTATCTTGTTAAACATATTGAATGGATTAACAATTTAATCTATAATTACTATATATTTACAAACATGGTTATTGCACCTTTTTTTTTTCTTTTGTGGGAGGGTTAAGGGGTGTTGGATATTTGTTGTTTTCAACATGTTCCCACAAAGTTTCCATTGTGTCTTCATCAAGTTTCCAATGGGTTCTCAACATTTCCCTAGGTTTTCAATGTGCTCCTCAACATGTTCCCAATAGCACCTCACTTTGTCCCATATGCTTTAACCAAAATTGTCTTCTTGAAACTTATATGGTGGACCAATGTTGAGACTCATATGTTTCTATGTTTGATGTGAATACTTTAATTGAGAAATTTCCAAAGTTTGAAAATGATGATTTTGTGATGGGCCAATCAAAAAAGTTAACAGATAAAAAGATTATGAACTTGGAAGGCACCCATCAAAAAAAATAAAATGAATAATGTATATTAGGTTAAACTTCATTGATGTTTCAAGTGGAGGAGTTCCAACCCATCTCCACCCACAACCCTTATTCACACCTTTATAAATGTTTACTACACACATTCTACAAAGTTAATCATTCCCCCATCCTCATTTCTTAATGCACAAAAATGGACAATATATGTTAACAAATTATTTAATTGTTGCCATTTGGGCAAATCATTATAACTAGTTGATCATAATAACAATTTCTTGTTGCTAGCCTTCTTGGAAGGAATTATATTGGGTGTAGGGTAAATTCCAAGGCCTTCTAATGTGCGATGGAGCCAAATGTGGGTTTGATTTTGGTAAAGCCTGTGGCCAAAACATTTACCAAGTGTAAAGTCCCTGGCAAATTTATTGAAAAATAATCCCATGATATTTTGTGGGTATCACATGTAAAGTGGAAGTGGGTGCTTATTAAAATAAAATGTTTATGTAAACAAACATTAAAAAATTCTATAAAGTGACCCTACCTTTAGGTCCTCTTGTCGACCCCTACCCCTTATTTCAATTTCAAACCTTGTTATCCACAAAGTCAAGAAACTTTATTAAATCAAGGATGGAACGTAATACCGCAATATTTAATGCATGGGATTCAAAGTAATTGTGGCAATAATAAGCATAGTAGCAGTGAAAGCACTTTTAAAAAAAATGAAACCCAAATTACACTAAATTTCACTCCTCATTTGAATGTAATATATATTTTATTGTTTTTCTTTTAATCTCGCCTTCTATGACCAAATTTAGGGTACTGCTATTGCATTTCCTTCACTTTATAAATATTTTTAATATGTTTTGAAAATGCATGCCTTTGGTAGGAGGAAGAATTTAGGTTGTAACATGATTTCCAACTACACTACAAAAATCCATCAAATTCTTTATAACATACACAAAGGTTCAAATTGAATTTCATGTCATTTAATTGACATTATTTATTGAAAATGTAATATACATGTTGGTTTACTATTGTGCATGGAGAACCTTTGAAAATACATTTAGTTTGTTGTCTTGGCTTCTTCCAACAATGTTTTTTTAAAAATCCCACATGATTGCAAAACTTGCTTTTAACCCCTTTTTTGGGGCTTATAAAAGGAGTTCACATTTCCCATGTTTGGGATGCAATTCACCATTACATAAACACTTTGTTGTCATATCTTCAATGGATTTCCATAAACACACATTCTATCCTACATCTATGAACATTATTAACATCATTAGCATGTCCTACTTCAAATTCTTTTGGGAAGAAACTAATTGAAAATTTTGCAAACATAAGTCATATGTTTTTCCTACAACAAATTTTACAATCATTATAGGTTTAAATGGAGTCTTAGTCATCCCCATTGACCCTTAATTAACATTGATTTAAGACGTTCTCAATCTAAAAAATGTAATTTAGTCTTTGCAAATGAACCTAGAAGTCATGCAAAACATTGAAATTTAAAAAACTTGGGTTCTACGTTGCTACACACTACTAATGATGTTCAATATTTTTTTCTTTTCTTATGATGTTCCCATTTGGTTTTCAATATCTTGTTATTATTTATATCAATTTCAAATTTAATTTAAATTGTATTAAACATTATATCCATGGTGGGTAGGATAAAAGAGAAATGCAATTATTAATAAAAAAAGTGAGGTGGTTATTAGTAAAGGAATGAGGTAGTTAAGCTTGAAAATGAAATATGATTTTTTTTTCATATCCTTACCGGTGGGTAGGGGAAGGGAATAAGGTAGTTATTAAGACATGAGGTAGTTAAGTTGGAAAACGATGAAGTAGTTATGAGTTGTCTCTAAAATTGTCCTTGGAATTGTCTATGGACAACCAAATGATAGTTTCTACGAGCCTATGAAAGATTATGCAAAATCACCGATACACTAACTCCTCAAAGTTTTGTCATTGAAATTAGATTTGGTAGAGTTCTAAAGGACTTCAAGTTGAATATTTCAATATATATGTATATGTATATATATGATTTGGATGAAAAATTGAAAATTTCCACTGTTGAAAGTTGAATCGTTTAGTTTTGGGCAACTTTCAAAATTGCGAGTTTTGGGAAAATTGGACCAAGATGTTCCGTTCCATTTGTAACCATCAAATTTGGCAATAAATAGAAGGCATCCATATGAATCAATTAGATTTTATTTTTCCAAAGCAAAATAAAACCGGAAGACAAA
>Ga0116230_10007246_pt1 | contig 10948 bp, 10 predicted proteins | sample S1TSphfallax_3_FD_88678 | JGI IMG/M metagenome (GOLD analysis project Ga0116230, IMG submission 88678) | Host-associated microbial communities from peat moss isolated from Minnesota, USA - S1T2_Fd - Sphagnum fallax MG | ecosystem: Host-associated > Plants > Peat moss > Unclassified | place...
GCGCGGCGCACGCTGGACTCGCTGCTCGACGCCACGCCGCCGGTCGCCTCGATCTCGCGCACCAGGTTGCGGCGCAGCTGCGCGCGCATCTCCGGCGGCGTGGCGTCGAGCAGCGAGTCCAGCGTGCGCCGCGCCAGCTGGAAGCTGACCCACAGGATCACGCCGGCCACCGCGAGCGCGGCCACGGGGTCGGCGTACTCCAGCCCGCGCAGGTGCAGGCGCTCACCGAGGAAGGCGGTCAGCAGCCCGAGGAAGACCGCGGCGGAGGACCAGATGTCGGTGCCGAAGTGCAGCGCATCGGCCTCCAGGGCCTCGCTGCGGTGGCGCTCGGCGGTGCGGTGCAGGCTGCGCGCGCGGGTGAAGTCCACCGCGATGGAGAGCGCCAGAACCACGAACGGCCACACCGACCAGCGCAGGTCCAGACGGGCGTGGCGCAGGATGCGCAGCACCGCCTCCCGCCCGATCCACACGCAGGAGCCCACCATCAGCAGCACCTCGACGCCCGCCGAGAGGCTCTCCAGCTTGCCGTGGCCGTAGTTGTGGTCCTCGTCCGCGGGACGGTCGCTGGCGCGCACCGCCAGCAGGGTCACGCCGGCGGCCATCAGGTCGATGCCCGAGTGCGCGGCCTCGCTGAGCATGCCCAGCGAGCCGGTGAGGATGCCGGTAATCAGCTTGAGCAGCGTAATGCCCAGCGCCGCGGCGAGCGAGCTCTGCGCCGCCGAGCGCTTGGCCGCGCCCCGCTCGGCCGCCTCCTGCTCCGCTACCGCCTGCTCGCCTGCCTGCCGCTCCGCTGCCGCCGTGCCGCCGTCCATACGCCCGAGCATACACGCGCTGCGGCCAGTGGGATCGCAGCCCGATGGCCGCTGCGCCAGGGAACCTCTGATTCAGTGTCACGAACGGTAGGTCACGGCTTTAGCCGTGACAAGAAGACCCGCCAAATCAACGCGGCTTTAGCCGCGGAGGTACGCGTGTAGGACTCGAATCGGAGCTTCCCTAGAGCGGCTTGCTGGCGCGATAGAGCCCCGCCGCGCGCAGGAAGTAGCCGTCCCATGTGGCGTCGGTGAAGCCGGCCTCGTCGAGCATCGCCAGCATCCGCGGCGGGCGAGGGAAGCGCGCGATCGACGCCGGCAGGTACGCGTAGGCCGCGCGCTGGCCGGAGAGCAGGCCGCCGATGAGCGGCAGCCCATGATGCAGATACACGTTGTAGACCGCGCCCCGGACGCCCTCGGGCTGGTTGCATTCGAGGATGCCGAGCCATCCGCCGGGGCGCAGCACCCGCGCCATCTCGCGCAGCCCGTCGGCGTAGTTGGTGAGGTTGCGGAAGCCGAAGGCCGCGGTCACCAGGTCGAAGCTGGCGTCGGGGAAGGGAAGCCGCATCGCATCGCCTTCGATCCAATGCGCGTTGGCGCCGGCGAACTTGGCGCGCGCGCGGCCCAGCATCTCGGCGGAGAAGTCGAGGCCGGTCACCGGCTCGCCGCCCGGCGGACGCAGCGCCAGCAGAGCGGCGGTCATGTCGCCGGTGCCGCAGCACAGGTCGAGCACGCGGGCCTCGGGCCGCGCCAGCACATCGGCAAACCGCCGCGCGGAGCGCCGCCACCAGCCGCGGTCCAGCCCCATGGAGAGCAGATGGTTCAGCCGGTCGTAGCTGGGCGCGATGGCGTCGAAGATGCCGCGCACGTTCTTCGCCGCCTCGATTTCACTACTCTCCTGCGCCGGTCGCGCGCCGGGATTGACCTTCTCCGTATCCATCGAAATCCGTCTTTCCCTTGCGTCCTTTGCGTTCTTCCATTGCGCCCATTGCGTTCAAGGCTGTTGTTCTTTGTCAGCCTTCCCGTGCAACCGCGGCCAGCATCGCCTGCGCTGCTTCGAGCAGCTCGGTCTCGCTCACGTCCTTCACCACCACCGCGTCGCCGATGCCGCGCGGCAGCACGAAGCTGCGCGCGCCGCTGCGGTTCTTTTTGTCCTTGGCGGTGAGCGCGACCAGATGCTCTGCGCTGGCATGGAAGGGCCGCGGCGGGCCGTAGGCGCGGATGACGCGCTCCATGCGCGCGGCCTCCTCGGCGGTCACCAGGCCGCGCCGCTGGGCGATGCCGATGGCCGCGATCATGCCCCACGCCACGGCCTCGCCGTGCAGCAGCGTAGTGTAGCCGGTGGCGGCTTCGATGGCGTGGCCGAGCGTGTGGCCCAGGTTCAGCACCATGCGCAGGCCGCCCTCGCGCTCATCGAGGCCGACCACCTCGGCCTTCATGCGCACGCTGTCGGCGATCGCGCGGGTCAACGCCGCGCGGTCGCCGGCGAGCACCGCCGCGCTCTCGGACTCCATAAAGTCGAACAGCGCGCGGTCGCGGATCATGCCCGCCTTCACGGCCTCCTGCAGGCCGGCGCGCAGCTCCGCCGCCGGCAGCGTGGCCAGCACGTCGATGTCCGCGTAGACGGCCAGCGGATGATGGAAGGCGCCCACCAGGTTCTTGCCCGCGGCCAGGTTCACGCCGGTCTTGCCGCCGACGCTGCTGTCGATCTGGGCAAGCGCGGTCGTCGGTACCTGCACGTAGCGGATGCCGCGCATGTAGACCGCGGCGAGGAAGCCGGTGATGTCGCCCAGGACGCCGCCACCGAAGGCGAGCAACACCGAGTCGCGGTCCGCGCCGGCGGTGGCCAGCTCTTCGAGCAGCCGCTCGACCGTCGCCAGCCGCTTGTGCTCCTCGCCCGCGGGTACGCTCAGCATCTTCAGCGGAGCAGGGAAGCCCTGCTGCAGCGTGCCGCCCCACAGCCGCCAGATCTCCGGCGAGCTGACCGCGAACACCCGCTGCCGACCCGCCGACACGCCGCCGTTCAGCAGCGCATCCACGCGCGCACCCACGCCGGCGAGCAGACCCGTGCCGATCTCCACCTCATAGCTCGCCGAGGCCGTCCTCACCGCGATCTTTGTCGTCGTACTCATCGCCTCTCAGGATATCCCGCCTTGGCGTCTTCCTCCGCAGCCTCCGCTTCCTTTGCCAGTGTCTCAGTTTGCATGGTTTTGAAGGGGACGAGCTTTATCTCGTCCGGTAACGGCTTAGAAGGAACCACGGGGCTTCAGCCCCGGAGGGTGATGTCACCCAACTGAGACACGACCCTACCTTTGCGCAGCCGTTGCGCCCTCTGCGTCAAAGCTTTTGCTCTTGCCCTTTGTCTCCAAACCCCACCGACACAACGACCGTCACCGCCAGCAGCCCCGCAATCGCCGCCAGCGAGAGCAGCGGCCCGATCGTCACCCAATCGCCCAGCAACATCTTCACCGCGGCAAACAGCAGCACCGCGGCCATGCCGTAGTGCAAATAACGCAGTCGCGCCAGCGCCGCCGCCAGCAGCACATACAGGCTGCGCAGCCCCATCACCGCCATGATGTTCGAGGTGTAGGCGAGGAAGGGCACACGCGTGATGCTCAGCACCGCCGGAATCGAATCCAGAGCAAACACCACATCGGTCAGCTCCACCGCGACCAGCGCCAGCAGCAGCATGGTCGCCATCCGCCGCCCGTTTACCTCCACCCAGAAGTGGTCGGTGTTCGGGCTCACCGGGTGCAGCCGCGTCAGCCAGCGCACCCAGGCGGGTGGCTGCGCGTCGCTCGGCGCTCCGGACGGCAGCAGCATCCGCAGCGCCGCCGCCGCCAGCAGCGCGGCGAAGGCGTACTCGATCCAGTGGAAGCGCGCCAGCAGGCCCACGCCGGCGGCCACGAAGGCCCCGCGCATCGCCATGGCGCCGGCCACGCCCCAGAACAGCACCTTGGGCTGCCGCGCCTCAGGCACGGCGAAGACGCGGAAGAGCAGAAGGAAGACGAAGAGGTTGTCGGCGGAGAGCGCCTGCTCCAGCGCATACCCGGCGAGGTACTGCGTGGCGCCGCCTACGCCGTAGGGCCGCACCAGCAGCGCGGCCAGGCCCAGCGACGCGGCCGCCCACAGCCCCACCGCCCACAGCGCCTTGCGCCGCGGGTCGCGCAGCCGGTGCGCCAGCAGCCACTCCCCCCCGAGCAGCACCGCCAGCCCCGCGTGAAAGCCCAGCCAGTACGAGAGAGGCGTCAAGACCTAGGCGGCCTTCCTCAGCGACGGCTTGGGTGCGGTCTGAATCGGCCGGATCTTCGCCCGCTTCTTCCGCCGCGCCCGCGCCAGATCGTACTGCGTCTGCAGATTCATCCAGAACTGCGCATCCGTCTTGGGGAACGCCTCCGCAAGTTTGATGGCTACCATCGCCGAGATACCCAACCGCCCGTTCAGAATCATCGACAGATTCGCCCGCGTCATCCCAATGTGCTTGGCCAGCGCGCTCACGGTCACTGCATCGCCCATGTGCAACCGAAGAATCCTGCCCGCATGGCTCGGGTTATACATCTCCATGGCTAACTCCTTCGTTCCAGTGATAATCCCGGTAGTCGACAACTTCGGCGTCGCCGTCTTCAAACCGGAAGGCGATGCGCCAGTTGCCATTGACCTTCACGGACCGATGTCCGGTCAAGTCGCCCTTGAGCGGATGCAACGCCAAACCCGGTACATCCATCATCTCGATCGTCCTGGAGCTATTCAGGTTGGTCAGAATATCTTCCAGCTTCCGCGTATGGGCCGGCTGTATCCCGGCCTTGGATCCGGTGGTGAAGAACCGCTCCAGCCCGCGATGCTTAAACGACTCAATCATGCTCCGTCGTTCCGCCTTCGCGTGTATCAATAACTGATACGGATGTCAGCCCTCACCGCTGGTTGATCAGCTTGACCAGGTCCACGAAGATGTCGGCCGAGACCTGCAGACTCTGCGCGCTCAGCTTGTCCATGGTGTCCTTTTCAGTGTGGTGGAAGGCCTCCGGATCGGCCTTGGTGCCGTACTCGTAGTCGATCACGTCGAGCACGGGCACGCCGCGCGCCTTGAAGGGCAGGTGGTCGTCCTCGATGGGCTGGCCGCTGGGCGCGAGGAATTCGCTGTGGCCGGTCTCGCGCGCGGCGCGCACCAGCAGCTCCTCAAGCCACGGGGTGGAGTTGCCCTCGCGGTCGATCTTCATCTCTTTCCAGCCGATCATGTCCGCCAGCACGAAGGCCTTGATGCGGTCGAGCGTGCCGTCGCCGCTCCACTTGGCCGCGAGGTGGCGCGTGCCGTAGAGCGAGTCGGTCGCGCTCCAGTCGGCGATGGCCTCCTCGCCGTCGGTGAAGAGCAGCCACACGGAGTAACCCTGCGGCGGGTGTTCGCGGTAGTAGTGGCCGAGCGCGATCAGCAGCGCGCTGGTGCAGGCGCCGTCGTTGGCGCCGACGAAGTTGATGTTGCGCAGCGGATAGTTGGTCTCATAGTGGCTGGCCAGGACAATGATGCCGTCCTTCTTGCCGGGAAACTTCACGATCAGGTTGCGCATGGTGAAGGGGCCGGCCGGGGTGTTCGGGGCCACGAACTGGTCGACCGCGAAGTTGCCCTTGGCCGCCTCCGGCTTGAACTGGTCGGCGATGAAGCGCTCCGCCGCGGCATGGCCCTCCGAGCCCACGTAGCGCTTGGGCGCTGCGTCGATATAGGCCTGGGTGAGCTTCAACACCTGCTGGCCGGAGACCGCGTGCACCTGCGCCACAGCCGGCGCGCACGCACAGGCCAGCAGCAGGCTGGCAACGCGGACACGGTACCCAGGGGCTGACATCTTTTTTCCATTCATGGCTGTCTCCATCTTGCTGTCACCCTCACGCCGCCTTGGCGGTCTTCTTGCGGTTGCGCCGGTCCGGGTGCACCCAGTACGCCACGCCGACACCCAGCATATACAGCACCAGCATCGGCGTCGCGAACAGGCACATCCCGATCGGGTCCGGGGTGGGGCAGATGACCGCCGCGATCAGAAAGATCGCCAGAATCGCATAGCGGATGTGCTTGATGAGGAACTTCGCGTCCACGATGCCGAACAGCGCCAGGAAGAAGATCACGATGGGCAGCTCGAAGGTCACGCCCAGGCCGAGGATCACGGCGAGGAAGAAGCCGGTGTAGTCCTCGATGGTGATCATGTGGGAGAAGTCCTTGCCCATGTTCTTGATCAGCACGACCATCGCGCCGGGCAGAACGTAGCGGTAGCCGAACCACGCGCCGGCGAGGAACAGCGCCACCGTCGCACCCATGAACGGCCACACATAGCGCTTCTCGTTCTGGTACATGCCCGGCGAGATGAACAGCCACACCTGATAGAGGATGAACGGCGAGGCCAGGATGGCGCCGCAGACCGCGGCGGTCTTGATGTAGAGGTTCAGCGCGTCGGTCGGGTGGGTCATCGTCATATGCAGCCCGATGTCGATCAGCGGCTTCTGGATGTAGTTCACCAGCGGGACGATGAAGGCGTAGGCCACGGCCATGCCCACCAGCAGGTAGCCGACCGCCCAGAGCAGCCGCTTGCGCAGCTCCTCCAGATGCTCCATCAGGCTCATGCCGGGCAGCTCGGCGCGGTCGTGCACGGCGTTGCGGGCGCGCTCGGCGAGGTCAGTCGGCATGCATCACCGCCTCTGCGTTTGCCGCCGCGGCGGGCTGCGGCTCGGCGGCCTCGGTCCTGACCTCAGTCTTGGCCGGGATGGAGCTGAGCAGGCCGCCCAGCGCGCTTTTGCGCGGCGTGGGCAGGCCGGTGGCCGGGGGCATGATCTTCAGCTCACCGGCCTCGGCGATGGGCAGCGGGGCCGGCGTGGGGGTGGCCGCAACCTCGGCCGGCATCGGCTCGGGCATCGGCTCGTTCGCCTCGACGGCGTGCTGCAGCGTTGCCTCGGCTGCTGCGGTCCCGCCGGTTGCGGCCTCGGCCGCGATTTCTGCCGCGGGGGCGGCCGTCGCCGCCGGCTCGAGGGCCGGCGTTACCGGTGCCGCTGCCTCCATCGCCGCGATCTCTTTGGCGCGGTCGGCCTGCTCACTGGTGCGCAGCTCCTCTTCCATCTGCAGCTTGAACTCGTTGGACGCCCGCCGGAACTCCCCGATCCACTTGCCCAGCTCGCGGGCCAGCACCGGCAGCCGCTTCGGCCCGAAGAGCAGCAGCGCCAGCACAAACAAAACGATACTGTCCTGAAAACTTGGCATATCCCCCGTAGTCTGGCTTCCCTGGCTGTCTCCCCATGGCTGGCTTGCGGCTGCCGGGCCTTGTCCTTCCCCCGATGATACGGCCTACCCCCACCCACGCAAAACCTCCGGCCGAGGGTTGTTCTCCACGGCCGGTCTCTCATCTTTGCCGCTGCCGCGTCTAATCCTTGCGACAATACACAGCAGCACCCTCCGCGCCCCGGCGCGATCTGGAGACCTGACCCGAGATGGCGCACCGCTTCCGCCTACTGCCGTTGCTTTTGCTCACCGCCGCGCCGCTGGGCCTCTCCAGCTGCAGCGGCTTCTTCGTCTGCCAGAAGGCCAGCTGCTCCACCAGCAGCACCTCGTCCAGCGCGAACAACTTCGCCTACGCCGCCAACAGCGCCAGCGGCACCACCTACATCAACGGCTACGCACTCTCCAGCGGCACGCTGGTGGCGGCCACCAGCTCGCCCTACTCCATCGGCTACATCCCCTCGGCGATGGCGGTCGCGCCGGGCGATGGCTTCCTCTACGTGGCCACCGACCAGGCGCTCTCCGGCACCGGCGAGATCCTCGGCTACTCCATCGGCACCGGCGGCGCGCTCACCGCGCTCAACAGCGGCGTCGGCCTGGTCGCGGAGAACTCCTCGGCCATCGACATCACCCCCGACGGCAAGTGGCTGTTCTCGCTCAACTCCGACGGTCTCACGCTCGAGGAGTACTCCATCAACACCAGCACCGGGCTGCTGACCTTCGCCGCCAACTACTCCATCACCCCGGGCACGGCCGGCGCGGTGGTCACGCCGAGCATGGTCAAGGTCGCGCCGTCCAACGACTTCATCGTCTGCGCGCTGGGCGTCGGCGGGGTGGAGACCTTCTCCTTCAACACCACCACCGGCGGCGCGGCGGCCTCCTCGGCCATCAACACCGGCTCCACCTCCAGCGGCATCTACGGCGTGACCGTGGATACGAACAACAACATCTATACGGTCGGCACGGGCGGCCTGGGGGTCTTCTCCTCCACCACGGCCGGCGCACCCACGCAGCTGGCGGCCTACTCCACCGGCAACGGTCCGCGCTCGGTGATCGTGTCCTCCAACGGCAGCTATGTATACGTCGCCAACCAGACCGACGGCACCATCACCGCCTATAGCATCGGCACAAATACGGTGCTGTCGACGGTGGGCACCTACCCGGCGCCGACGACGGTGACCTCGCTGGCCCGCGACAACAGCGGCACCTACCTGCTTGCGCTGGGCTATAGCGCCTCCTCCGGGACTCAGATGTTCTCCATCGGCTCCAGCGGCTCGCTCGCCCTGACCAGCTCCACCAGCTCGGGCACGGTTACGACCAACCCCGCGCCGCTGGCCACGACCCACTGAGCCGCTGCGGAAGCATGAGCGCCCGCCGTCGTAACTTCTCCCCGCCGCCACTCGCGGTACTCTATCGACGATGCCTTGCTCGGCTTCCATCCTCTCCGGCCGTACGCTTCCGCCCAGCCGCGTGCAATCCCGCTGCGTTCCGGCGCTGGCGCTGCTGCTGGCGCTGACCGCGCTCGCCGGCTGCTCGTGGTTCCGCACCAAGCCCAACGACAAGTACGTCTACGTGACGGCGCGGCAGAGCTTTCTGCGCGACCGCGTCGCCGCCGTCTCCAACCGCACCGGCACCGTCTCCAACGGCGAGCGGCTGGTGGTGCTGGAACGCGCACGGCGCTTCCTCAAGGTCCGCACCCCGCGCGGCGAGGTGGGCTGGATCCAGGAGAAGGACACAGCCGACCAGCGCACCGCCAACCAGTTCGCACAGCTGCGCGTCGACCACCAGGACGACCCCGTCGTGGCCGCGGCCACCGCGCGCGATGAGGTCTATCTGCACGTCGCTCCGGGGCGCGAGACCGAACGGTTCTTTCGCCTGGCCGAGGGCGACCAGCTGAACCTGCTGGCGCGCGCCGCCGTGCCGCACCTCTCCCCCGACGCCCGCCCCCCGGCGGCGGCCGTCGAGCCGAAAGCCGCCGAACCCAGGCCTGCCAAAGCCAGGCCCGGCGTCGGTCATGAGCCGGCCGGCGAGGCGAACGAGGCCGTTCCCGCCACGCCGGAGGCCGAGACCGGCAGCCCCGCCCCGGCCGATCTTCCGCCCCCGCCTCCGCCGGTGATGGAGGACTGGTGGCTGGTGCGCGATGCCCGCGGCCAGACCGGCTGGGTGCTCTCGCGCATGATCGATATCTCCGCGCCGGACGTACTCTCGCGCTACGCCGAGGGCCAGCGCATCGTGGGCGCCTACGTCCTCAACCGCGCCCAGGACCCCGACTCCGGCATGCTCGACAACGGCCAGCCGGTCACCTCCATCCCCAACTACGTCACGGTGCTCGGCCCCTACAAGGCCGGCCTGCCGTATGACTTCGACCAGGTGCGGGTGTTTGTGTGGAACGTGCGCAAGCACCGCTATGAGACCAGCTTCCGGGAGCGCAACATCGTCGGCTATCTGCCGGTGCAGATCGGCACGCTGCGCGACCCCTACCTGAACACGCCGCTCGGCCATGAGCCGCTGCCCAGCTTCAGCTACCGGGTGCTCTCGGCCGACGCGCCCATCCCGGTGCCCGACCCGCAGACCGGGCTGGTCCACCCCGGCAAGCTGATCCTCAAGACCCTGCGATTGGAGGGCAACATCTGCCGCCGCATCCTGCCGCCCAACACCGCGGCCCCGGCCCAGGCGCATCCCGTTCCCGACGCGCCCAAGGACAAGGGCAAAGGCAAGAACAAGCACAAGCACAAGCCGTAGAGGGCGTTGGTTCGTGGTTAGGGTTTAGAGCAGTCGCTATTGGTATGGAACTCTCGTACTCATTTTTCCCCAAGAAATTGTCATCTCGACCGGAGGCGGCGCTTTTGCCGCCGTAGTGGAGAGACCTGCATCTCGTCTGTGCAGCCACAAAATGCAGGTTTCTCCACTACGGGACAATGAAACCGTCCCGCTCCGGTCGAAATGACAACTCAGGGTTGCTTCTATATGTCGATTCACCTAAGGCTCTAGGCATAGAACCGCCGGATGCCCTCGACCACGCTCTCCACCTCGTCTTCGCGCAGCTCGGGGAACATCGGCAGCGCCAGCACCTCTTCGGCCGCGCGCTCGGCGAGCGGGAAGTCGCCGCGCTTGTAGCCCAGTCCGGCCAGCGCCGCCTGCTGGTGCAGCGGCAGCGGATAGTAGACCTCGCTGCCGATGGCGTGCTCGCTGAGCCAGGCGCGCAGCGCATCCCGCCGCGGCGCGCGGACGACGTACTGGTGGAAGACGGGCTCGGCGCGCGGGTCGGTCCAGGGCAGCACCAGACCTTCGGCGGTGGTCGCGCCCGCGAGCCCTGTCTGGTGGAACAGCCGGTCGTAGAGCGCGGCCAGCTCGCGGCGGCGGCGGTTGCCCGCGTCCACGTGGCGCAGCTTCACGCAGAGCACCGCAGCCTGCAGCGTATCGAGCCGGCTGTTCCATCCGACTTCGTCGTGGAAGTAGCGCCGGCGCATGCCGTGGGCGCGCAGCATCCGCACCCGCTCAGCCAGCGCTGCGTCCTGGGTCGTGACCATGCCGGCATCGCCGAACGCGGCGAGGTTCTTGGTGGGATAGAAGCTGAACGCGGCGATGTCGCCGAGCGCGCCGGCGGGTGTGCCGTTCCAGCGCGCGCCAAAGGCCTGCGCCGCGTCCTCGACGATCGCCGCGCCGGAGGATGCGGCGAGCGCGCGGAAGCCGTCCATGTCCGCGCACTGGCCGTAGAGGTGGACCGGCATCGCTGCGCTGCGGACGCCCGGCGGCAGGCCGCGCAGGGCCGCCGCGGCGGCCTCGGGGGCGAGGTTGAAGCTGCGCTCGTCGATGTCGGCCAGCAGCGGCGTCGCGCCGGCGCGCAGGACGGCGCTGACGGTGGCGAAGAAGCTGAACGGCGTGGTGA
>Ga0116230_10007248_pt1 | contig 10945 bp, 11 predicted proteins | sample S1TSphfallax_3_FD_88678 | JGI IMG/M metagenome (GOLD analysis project Ga0116230, IMG submission 88678) | Host-associated microbial communities from peat moss isolated from Minnesota, USA - S1T2_Fd - Sphagnum fallax MG | ecosystem: Host-associated > Plants > Peat moss > Unclassified | place...
CATTCCTGTAATGATTGATTACGGTGCGAACCGCATTGAGCGACCACTCAAGCAACTTGTTTCCAGTTATCTGCGTCCGGGCGACATATATACCCATTGCTTTTCTGGTCTGCGCGGCGAGCAGAACTCTGAAACTGGCGGCCCATCCGATGCCCTGTTAATCATGCGCAAGCGCGGCATCTATTGCGATGTTGGACACGGCGGTGGATCGTTTTCCTGGACCGTTGCTGCACCCATCATGCGTGACGGCTATCTGCCCGACTCCATCTCTACTGATCTCCATACCGGCTCCATGAACAACGGCATGAAAGACATCTTGAATGTTGCAGACAAGATGATGGTGCTGGGTGAGTCGGTGCAGCAGGTGATTGCCCAGATGACCTCACATCCCGCCCATGAGATCAAGCAGGAGCAACTTGGAAACCTGTCCATTGGATCGGGTGCCGATGTTGCTGTTTTCTCTATGGAGTATGGCAACTTTGGTTTCGTCGACATGTACAACACTAAAATGATGGGCACCAAGAAACTGGTATGCGAACTGACCCTGCGGGATGGCAAAGTAGTTTATGACCTCAATGGCATTTCTGCAGATATGTGGGACGCAACTGAGCATTCAGCAGACCAGCGTCAATCATCTCGCTGGACCACTTTCAATGAGCGTCCCTTCGGCGCAACCCATGGCCAGCGTTTCCCATCATCCGTGCCAGTGGGCACATTGCAAAATGGTGGTACTACACCCGCAACCACCTCAGCACCAACCACCAAGTAGTTTGTTACACCTTAAGGAGATAGGGGCCTTTTATTGGCTCCAATCTCCTTAGGTTACCTATATCGCAATGCGATATATTTTCTACTCAACATACATCTTAAAGCCTTAAATTCCCATCTGAATTTCTGTAGACTATTTTACGGAGGGGGAAAATGAAGCATTTCAGGCCCATCCTATCGCCCGCACTCGCAGTCATCCTGTCTGCTTCCCTTCTATTTGCTGCTCCGACTACAGCCCCAGTTGCTGTTGGTTGGTCGACTCTCAAAACACTCGATTCAAAAAATACCGCATCTCCAGCCCGGGCGCTCAATAACAAACTTGTTTCTGTCCCCGGCTTCATGGTTCCACTGGAAGATGACGCAGATGAAGTAACAGAATTCTTGCTGGTTCCATTTGCCGGTGCCTGCATTCACGTTCCGCCGCCGCCACCAAACCAGATGATCTACGTCAAACTAACCCACAATCAGAAAGCCAAAATGACGTTTACCGATCCCATCATGGTCACTGGCCATCTGCATGTGGCCACCGTGAACAGTCCTTATGGTGATGTCTCCTTCAATATGGATGGAGATTCAGTACTTCCATATCAACAATAAGTCATCGCAAAGTCTTATTAACTGCTTTAGGAGTTCAATGACCACCGCTGCTGCCATACACATGCAGAATATCCTCTTTGCATATCAACCTGCAAAGACAATTCTTCAAATTGACGACTTCAGCATCCCCGCTGGTGGCCGCGTCTTTTTACATGGCCCTTCCGGCAGCGGCAAAACAACTTTACTCTCCCTCATCTCTGGCATTCTAGTCGCACAGCAGGGTATAGTGACGGTGCTCGGCGAGCACTTGGCAAAGCTCTCACCATCAGCGCGCGACCGACTGCGTGGGTCACAAATCGGTTACATCTTTCAGGGATTCAACCTGATCCCCTACCTCACCGTCGCTGAAAACATTGCCTTGCCTTGCGAACTTCACGATACACGCCGCGCCCGCATTAGCGAACCAACCATAGCAAAAGAAGTTACCCGCCTTGCACGTCGCCTGGACATTGATACCCATCTCAACAAGCCCGTGACGCAACTCTCCACCGGTCAGCAGCAGCGTGTGGCCATTGCCCGTGCACTGATTGGATCACCTGCCCTTGTCATTGCAGATGAACCCACATCTTCACTGGACACAGACCGTCGTGATGCCTTCCTTGCATTGCTCACCGAAGCGATTGAAGAGGCCAGAAAACGCGATAATGCTGATACAACTTTGCTTTTTGTCTCGCATGACCGTTCTCTCGCCACGCACTTTGATCACATATTTTCCTTGTCAGACATCAACACTGCCTCCCAGCCACAGGAGGTCAATGCATGATCCTTCTCCGCCTCGCCTTCAAGTCACTCCGCGCCCGTGCACTCACCACTACCCTCACCGTATTCTCCATTGCTCTTTCCATGATGCTTCTGGTTGGCGTTGATCGCCTCCGCGATGCCGCGCAGGCTGGCTTCTCCGGCACACTTTCCAAGACTGACCTCATCGTCGGCGCGCGCGGTGGTGGCCTGCCATTACTTCTGTCCAGTGTCTTTCACATCGGCAACGCATCCAACAATATTTCCTGGGAGAGCTATCAGCACTTCGCGCACCACCCTGCCGTTGCCTGGACCATACCCATCTCAATGGGCGATTCCTACCACGGCTATCGCGTCATTGCCACAGACGATAACTTCTATGCCCACTACAAATATCGCAAGGACAAGTCCCTCAAAATTGTCCGGGGCCACACTCCCGAAGAAATCTTCGATGTCGCGCTGGGTGCGGAGGTCGCCTCTCGTCTGCACCTATCTTTGGGTCAACACATCATTCTAGCCCACGGCATTGAATCAAAATCCATCATCAATCATGACACCACGCCCTTCGCGGTCGTCGGCATCCTAGCACCCACCGCCACGCCTGTTGACCGCGCTGTATACATCACTTTACTGGGTGATGAAGCCATGCACTTTGGCTGGACCGACGGTACACCACCAGCAATAGGTGAGGCCGTCCCAAAACTTGATCCATCAAAATTGAAGGTCGATGAGATAACTTGTTTTCTTCTAGGCACAAAGTCGCGCATCAGCACCCTGTATCTCCAGCGTGAAATCAATACCTACAAGCCAGAGACACTGACCGCAATCATTCCCGCCTTCACCCTGCAGGAACTTTGGGGCCTACTCGACTATGCTGACACCGCGCTCTCGCTGGTCTGCGTAGCCGTTTTGGTCGTCGGCCTGCTTGCCATGCTCATTGCGCTTTACACTGCCTTGAATGAACGCCGTCGCGAGATTGCCATCCTTCGTGCCATCGGCCTTCATGCACGGCAAATTTTCATTTTGTTTTTGATTGAGTCCACGCTCATTGCCACGGTCGGCACAGCAGTTGGCATCGCAGCTGTATACGTTCTTCTATTTTTATTACGCACTACTGTAGAAAACTACTTCGGCCTGCCCATCGCACTGGTAGGGCTGTCAACCCGAGTTGAGTATTACGCCCTTGCCACTATCGTCGCTGGAGCTTTACTCGGCACCGTGCCAGCATTCCGTGCCTATCGCAATTCACTCGCCGACGGGCTGAATGCTCAGTAGCATTAAATAACTCTAAATTTTGTGGATAGCAATAGACACGGCGCCAGGCTGATTGACGACCAGTTTCGCCTCGTCCAACTGGCCATTCTTCTCATAGACTGCCATGCTTACTACGCCGCTACTTCCGGTCAGAATCAAATGGTCATCATGCTGAACCAATTGCATTGCGCGACCTACCAGACCAGTCTTTTGCTTCCGCAGCAGTACCAGCTTGCCGCTTGTAGATGACAGCGCAAACGTCGCAACCACTGCATTCCCAGCACTATCCATGCTCGCTGCATACACACGGCTTCCGCTGCGGTTTAGCGCAACTTGCCCGCCATACACAGTATCCAAACCAACTTGGTCTGCTATTGCTTGCTGCTGGTCCGCTTCTGTCCGCACAACACTCAGTCTCGGCTTCAGTTTGCTGCTAACAATCAAAAACTTTCCAGAAGGATGAATCACCATATCAGCAGGACCGCTTCCCGACATTAGAGCAATGCGATTGACCACAGCCGGTGCAGCACTGCTCAATCTGATCTGCGCAACATGATCGGTTCCAAAATCGCTTCCATACGCGGCAGAGCCATCGCGATTGAAACGAACCGTATGGGGCTGCGAGGCAGTTTGCAGCGGGTGCGGACCCGAACCCGTCTCTTTTATTGGATAGGCAGTTGGCAAAATACTGCCGTCACTCGCCAGCGAAAATAGATTGTATGCTCCTCCACCAGTGGCAGAGACAAGCAGCTTGCTGCCATCTGGCGATACAGCCAGATGCCCCGGCTTCGTTGCAGACAACGCCAAACCCTCGCGACTAATTTGTTTCAACACTCCGGCAGCACCATCGACCCTCAATGCTGATACGCTTCCCCGCGGCAAATTGCCGTACAGGTCCGTGCTATGAGCAACATAAAGTACTGGCAGTGTCGGATGCATTGCCAGCGCATGGGGCTTGTCTGCGAAAAATGCATTCGCACTCCGCGCCCACGTGCCATTTTGAATACGATAGCTCTCTATCCGCTGTGCATCAGGCTTAACAGAATTGGAGTAACCGACAAACGCAATAGAATCACCAGAGGAAATACGTCCCTGCTCGCTCTTGGAGGGCATCAACCGCGATGTGGCTGCAGCCGCGCCACTCAGTGCCGCAGCGGATAAAAATGTCCTGCGGCTCCATACATTCTTTGCATCCTTCATATTCATGGCATGCCTCCGCTTTCTGTCTGGTGCGATGTTACTACGACCGTATACTCATCGAACTATGAAAAATATTATTCGGGTCATACTTCTTCTTCACTTTTTGCAGGAAGGGGTAAAGATCGCCATTACCATAATAAAGCTGCGGCCAATAGCTGTAGTTCAGCATGTACGCATCCGCATAGTTCATATAGCAACCCTCATAACGTGGACCAAACGGTGTGCCCTGATATTCCGGCGGCACATGATCACCCGTGTATATATCCTTGTAGAAATTATTGAGGAATGCCACGCGCGCATCATCTTCCGCTTTATCGCTCCACGAGCTTATCCATTGCAGCTTCATCACGGAGGAGCGCTGCGCAATCGCAGTATCAGAAATGCGTTCTGGCTTGTTTACTGCTCCACCGTAGGAATTTACAAGGATCATTCCGCCCTGCTTCTGTCCTTCTTCTGAGGTCAGCCACTTATAGATTGCAGCGCACTCCGCAGTCGTAAAAGTTTTCTTCATGTACGCGGACTTGTACTTCGACCGCGCACCACCACTTCCACCACCATCACCAACGGTGGCATCAATCCAAAGGTGCTTGTCTACGGTGTAGTACTTGTCTCCATCCGCCGGTTTCACAGGCACCACTGCATGTTTTGCCGGATCAGAAGAATGAAAATCTGCCATCGACTTCTTGGGAGCAACGGGGGCTGGATCCAGATCGCTAAACCGATCAAAAAATTCATGCAACACACTAAGGTCTTTGGCCGTGCCGTCAGGATTACAGAATTGCCCTCCAAAACCAAAATGGCCTTTCTCACTGCGCATCCCCAGTCCCATACCAATAAACATTCCCCAAGTGTCTGGGTCCTGACCACACCCCTCCCAATATTCCCCATATCGAATCAAAATTTTGGTGAACTTCTCCAGGGTCATGTCCGACCACGCAAAGGATATTCCAGCCGAGGCGACTTCAGTTGGTGCCGCTGGCAGCTTGGCAAAATGGTAATTATTTATTAGTCCGAAATTACCGCCGCCCGCTCCACGACAGGCCCGGAAGAGATCAGCATCGTGTTCTTTGTCCACATGGCGCTCCACCACTTTGCCATGTTCATCCACGGTAAGAATATCTACACCTGTAAGCCAGTCAACCGTAAGCCCAAGCAGCCTTGAAAGAACACCGTAACCGCCTCCACCGATATGCCCACCTGCACCCACTCGATAACAACTGCCCGCAGGAATTGTGATGCCGTAACCTTTATAGAGAGTGCGATAAACATCTCCCAGCACTGCACCCGGAGCAATCCGAACATTGGTGCCATCGTCATCGGCTGTGACCTTGTTATGCATGTTCACATCAATGATGGCTCCACCCGGATTATTCGCGACAAAGTCTTCATAGCAATGTCCTCCACTGCGAATCGTAGGACGCAGGCCTGAAGCGACAATACGCTCAAGTGCTTCCTTGGTTTCTTCTGCACTACTGCAAAGCACAAGTCGGCTTGCAGTTTCAGCCTCGTTCGCGGGAAAACGAAGATTATTCTCGCGACTGATTATGTCAAACCTGGGGTCTGTGCGAAGAACCGTAATGGGCTGTGAGCTAAGTGACATCGTATCTCCAGTTTTTTGAAGAAGTGCCGTATCTAAATATTAATAGAGGTTAAAGCTCCATGAAAAGCAGCTCTTTTATGTGGTGAAAATTAGGCACTGCGGACTATCTATCGAATATGAATGAAGTGGCCCAGATAGCACACCCGTCTTTTTGTCGCGCCCCAAAACAACAACAGCACCAGAGTCCTGCAATGCCACCAAAAGAAATTTGCCGCTTGGGTCCAGCGTAATATGTCTGGCTGTCCTGCCACCATGCGCTATCAGTTGCGCAAGTTTGGGTGCGCCCGTACTGGCATCAAGATCAAGTCGAGCGATGGTCTCATTCCGGCGATTGCCAACATACGCGAACTTGCCATCTGGTGACACCAATATCTCTGATGCAAACGCAGTGTTCTTGGGGAATTCCGGCGCCAGAGTCGAAATAAAGCTGCCAATCGTCGTCAGCTTTCCCTGCTCCTCATCCCACAGCAAATGGTCAACCGTCGAATCCAGCTCATTCACGCTGTAAACCCAGCGGCCATTAGGATGAAACGCAAGGTGCCTTGGGCCAGACTTGTCCCGCCCTTGCCAGAATGCTATCTTCGCGGGAGTCAGCGTTCCCGTGGCGTTATCAATCCTGTATATCCAGATACGGTCTGAGCCAAGATCATTCACCAGCAGCCATTTTCCATCCAGCGATGGTGTCGCTTCGTGGATATGAGGATGGACATGTTCCGGCAACCCATCTACCGGCACGGTCTGAAAATGTGAAACCGGCGCAGAGAGCTTGCCATCCGCTTCGACCTTATACGATGTCAAGCTACCGCCACCATAATTGGATACAAACACACTGCCGCCATCCACATTTACCGACACATGCGCTGGGCCATTGCCCTCAGCCGATTGCGAGTTCAGCATCTTCAGCGCTAGCGACCCACCATGCTCCAAATGAAACGCAGTCACTTTACCGGCATCAATCTCACTGATCGCAAATAGATTGCGTTGCCTGCCGTCCACCGCCAAAAACGTGGGGCTTTCCAACTCAGCCGCTAGGCTTATCTCGCCCAGCTCTCCAGTTGCAGCGTTCCAGCTGGTTTCATAGATTCCCTTGCTGCTGCTTTTGTCAGATGTCCCCGTGCCAATCAACAACCGAGTTTTCTTTGTTGCGGCATTCGCATAAATCGCATTTGGGATTTTGGCAAGAATGGGCATGGAAAGAAGCACTGCTCTTCTACTTGTAATCATTTTTGGATACCTTGTAATTCGGTGACAGTCTGCATACGAAAAAACATTTTCAGATCAGACTGAAAGGGACTGCGGTCATATCGCAATCCCCTCATGGTGTAATTAAAGAATTGGTGAGTTCAAGTCTGGCCAGAAAAATATCAACCGCGCTCTCGACTCATTGCCTAGATGTAGGCGATGCAATCCACTTCAATCAACGCGCCGCCAACAATACCATTTGCCGTCGCAACCGTTGTGCGCACAGGCGGCACCTTGCCAAAGCGGCCCATGTATACCGAGTTCATCTTCGCCCAATCACCAATGTCGGCCAAAAATACTGTCACCTTAAGCACCTTATCCATTGAGGAACCGTCCGCGATCAGGTTCTTCTCAATCTCGTCCAACACCCACTTGGTTTGTTCCTCAATCGTTCCCTTGATCGCTGAGCCAATGCCCGAAAGAAACAGCAAATTACCAAATGAAATGGCTGGCGAATACGGCTTCGGCGGTGCTGCTGGGTTCACCACTGCACCGGCTGCGGGATAGGCCTTTTTCGTCGGCTTCTCCATTTGTGCTGGTGCGGACTTGGCAACTACGGCGCTGCCTGCCGACACAGTTGCTGCGGCTGCGGCCACCTTCGCGGCATTCTTCAATAGATTTCTTCTGGACTGGGCTTCCATCTTGTGTTCCTTTCGGATTAGGGTGAGTTGGGACTGCGAAATACGCGAATTTATTCTGTAAGTGTAGCGACTTCATTGCATTCCAGCAAGAATGTCATGCGTCTGTTGCCAGAGTCGCTGATAGGTCATTCAGCATATTCTTGCGACTTATTCTTGCGATTGTTTGGTAGCGCTAACGGGAATCGAACCCGTGTTTTAAGATTGAGAATCTCACGTCCTAACCCCTAGACGATAGCGCCACACTGCGCAGCAAAGGCCAGTTCTATATCGTGCGACTATAACTTACATAATACCAAAGGGAGTTATCTAGCAGTATGCGCCAAGTACCCTGCCTCTACTTCTAAAATCCCAGCTTGCGGACCTCATCGTTATAGTATTTCCGATAAAGAATGTCCCACTCCTGGCTGCCTTCCATGATGATCTTCCGCTGCGATTCAATCTTCCGCCGCGCCGCAGCATCAATCTTCAGCTCTTCCGCCAGTAGGTGCTCCAGCGCTTTGCGTGCTTCCTGCCGCACCATATTGCGCTCCTCCAGAAAATCCACTTCGTCGATCTCCGCCAGCGTGTCGGCGATCGTATGGGCCAGCTTGTTTACCTTGTCTCGTGAAATTCTCACAGCACCGCCTTATACTTGCGCGCCAGCTCGTTCTTTACCTTCTTAAACATCTCGGGATAACTCGCCCCCGACTTCCGCATGTCTTCCTGATAGGCCTCAAGAATCACGCGCACCTCTTCGTTGATGCGGTCCTCCAATTGCAGCTCATCCACCACCGCATGGTTCACTCGCTCCGCCACCTTCGGCATCTGCTCGGTCTTTATCACTTTGGCCGCGATCAGGTGCTTCAGCACTTGCCGAGTCATGTACTCTACATAATCTTTTGAAAGAATCATCGTTCACTACTATATCGCAATTGTGAGGCGACCTCACACCACGCCTTATAACCTTATACTCCATGCTGCCGAACGGCTAACGCTCAGCCCCCTACCGTCCCATCTGGTGCGGGCACTTCGAATTATTCAGGCAACTCTCCACAATCCGCAGCCGCTCCACTGGCACACCCTCAATCAGGTGCGCCTCTACAATCTCTTTCACGTCACCCAACTCTACAAATCCATACCAAACCGCTTCTGGATAAACAACTGCCACCGGGCCATGCTCACACTGGTCCAGGCACCCTGCGTCATTTACCCGCACCTGCCCCTTCAACCCCGCAGCCTTCACTGCGTCCTTGAACGCATCCTTTAGCTGCCGACTGTTCTTGTATCCGCAACTTCTCCGCGCTGCGGCTGGATCTCGCTGGTTCGTACATACAAACAGATGTCTCTCAAATTTTGCCAATGCCTTCTCCTAAAATCCCTCACCCTTATGATAATTGCCTTCCCTCCACCCTGTTCCCACACTCCGCTTTCTGAGACAATAATTTTCGTAGCTATGCAAACTGAAAACCTCCTCACCCTCAAAGACGACATGGTGGCCTTCATCGCCGGACACGGCCTACGCCGCATGCACGGCCACGCCACAGAAAGCGTTCCCAGCATTCTCTTCGAAGAAGACCACGCCGATAGCTGGAAAGATTTTGTCGAACTCGCCAAGGCCGCCGGTGCCATCTTTATCACCATGAGCGAAGTCGTCCTCGAAAAACCCGACCTGGAACTCCTCATCGAAGAGCTGCAGGAACAGCAATTCCCCGAACCCGACTCACCCTCCCTGGACGACGCCCAGCGCCTCGTCCAGCACGTCGGCCAAATCGGCTTCATCCAACTCGGCTTCGTCCATCACGGCATCTTCTTCCTCTATGAGGCATCTACCGAATGGTATGACCGCTATCAATTGCTGGTAGAGTCTCTCGGCGTGCTCGACGGCATTCTGATGGACGATAGCGACGATGACGACGCCTGATCCTGTATCAACCCACAAAGCTCGCACTCAATCTACGATCTGGCGTTTGATTTCCGCAGATGGCTCCGCACAATCAGATGCCATTCAGTCCCTAATCAAATCCATCGGCCTTCCAGACCTCGTTGCCCGCCTCATGGTCAACCGCAACATCCTCACCCCAGCCGAAGCCGTAAACTTCCTCGGCCCCGAACTCGCCAACCTCTACTCCCCTTTTCTCATGCTTGGCATGAAAGCCGCCGTCGACCGCATCCTCCTCGCAATCCGCACCCATCAAACCATCCTCATCTACGGTGACTATGACGTGGACGGCACCATCGCCACCGTCCTCCTAAAAACCGCCATTGAGCGCATCGTCGAGCGCACCAACTCCAACACCATCACGCGCTTCCACGTCCCCCACCGCACGCGGGAGGGGTACGGTATGCAAAGTGAAGTCCTGGCAAAGGCTTTCACTAAAGGCGTCTCACTCGTCATCAGTGTCGACACCGGCATTCGCGAACATGCTGTCGCGGAGGAGGCCCACCGCCTCGGCCTTGACCTGATCGTCACCGACCATCACCTGCCCAAAGAAGGTGACCTACCCCACGCCCTCGCCGTCCTCAACCCCAACCAGCCCGGCTGCACCTACCCCTGCAAATCACTCTGCGGAGCAGGTGTCGCCTTCAAACTCGCCCAGGCATTACTGATTTGTGCGTCCCCGCATGAAACACCCAAAATGCTGGATAAGCTCTTCGCTTCATTTCTAAAGCTGGTGTCCGTCGCCACCATTGCAGACTCCGTCCCCCTGCTGGACGAAAACCGCATCATTGCCAGCATCGGACTCCATGAGCTGCGCCGTCCCCTCCAGCCCGGTCTGCGCGCCCTGATGGAGTTGGCTGAACTCATCCTGCCCCGCCGCCTCACAGCGACTGACGTTGCCTTCCGCCTCGCTCCCCGCATCAACGCCCCCCGGCGCAATGAAGGTGCTCCCCAAAGTGGCCGAATGGTTCTCCGCCGGCAACTTGA
>Ga0116230_10007249_pt1 | contig 10945 bp, 11 predicted proteins | sample S1TSphfallax_3_FD_88678 | JGI IMG/M metagenome (GOLD analysis project Ga0116230, IMG submission 88678) | Host-associated microbial communities from peat moss isolated from Minnesota, USA - S1T2_Fd - Sphagnum fallax MG | ecosystem: Host-associated > Plants > Peat moss > Unclassified | place...
CCATTCATATAAAATCATGTAGCAATTTCATCCCCATGTTGATTTGAATCCACCCTAAAAGTAGTCGCATTCAATTGGAACATCCAAGATTCAACTGACTAGAGAAAGGCCCCAAGGAATATTGGATGTTTAGTGAGACGCGTGGTTGCACGTATGTCCCTCAAGGTGGACCCGGGTCTGGACTCAACACTTAACGCGGACCGACAGGACTAGTCTCCCATTCAGCACTTTACAACCGGGGCGGGAGAACCAACGAACCTGTCCCCAGGGGATACTCGATGCGTAATAACCAGACGCGGATTCAGACGTGTCTCAAGGTCGACCCGGGGTTAAACCCGGACCGACAGTACCGACCTGTTTCACCAGCCACAACCGGGCCAACGAATCTTCCCGAATCCCCACCGACGGACACTTTACTGGGGCCGAAAAGTCTGCCCTAGCGCTTGTTACCCGGGGACGCGGGTACTGGTTGGCAGAAGCTCCCGTAAGTAGACTCCTTGATGATTTCTTTGTCACGCTACGCGGTCCATTTACGGTGAACTGGGAAGCCCACATACAGTGGGGGAAAAGCTGCCGGTGCTGCATGAGCTGTGAAGAAGTGCGATCGCTGTGGCTCGGGTGCACAACGAGAGTGAAGAGTCTGGACTTTGAAGCCATGATGCAAGGGAGGACGTAGCAGAGAAGCTATGGCGGACAGAGCACAAGTGTCGCAGCTGCACTGGGCGGTGCGAAATGGGGATGTGGGGAGTCTGCGGAAGCTCTTGAAGGAGGACAAGACATTGGTGAATGCGGCAGACTACGACAAGCGTACGCCGCTTCACATCGCGGCAACTCGTGACCATCGAGCCGTTGCGAAACTCCTTTTAGCAGAAGGTGCTTCCATCAATGCTCTAGATCGGTGGGGATCGTCTCCTTGTGGTGATGCCCAGAGTGAGGGACATGCGGAGATGGTGAGATTGCTGGAGGAGAATGGGGGAGAAGCTGTTGAGGGTCATGAAGTGAATCTCCCCCTCACTCCGCCATTACCGCAACGCGTGGACTGGGAGATTTCGCCTTCCGAAATCGACCTCGAAAACAGTGAGCTCATCGGCAAAGGCTCGTTCGGCGAGATCCGAAAAGCGATCTGGAGAGGGACACCGGTGGCCGTGAAAACGATTCGACCCTCATTGTCGAATGATAGAATGGTGGTGAACGATTTCAGACAAGAAGTAGAGTTGCTGGTCAAGCTCAGACATCCTAACATTGTTCAGTTTCTTGGAGCTGTGACGAGGCAGCCTCCTTTGATGCTAATCACGGAGTATCTTGCAGGGGGAGACTTGTATGAGCTATTATCGAGGAAGAAAGAAGCCTTGCCTGCTCCTCTCATTGTGAAATACTCTCTGGATATAGCAAGAGGCATGTGTTACTTGCACAATGGTCCAAATGCAATAATCCATCGAGATCTGAAACCACGCAATGTCATTCTCGATGAAGCCCATGAGCTCAAGGTTGGGGACTTTGGTCTCAGCAAGCTCATCAAGGTAAATCATCTGTGTGATGTGTATAAGATGACAGGGGAGACAGGGAGCTACAGGTACATGGCGCCTGAGGTTTTTCTGCATGAGCAATATGATAAGAGTGTTGATGTGTTCTCATTTGCCATGGTTCTGTATGAGATGTTTGAGGGTGCTGCTCCTTTTGAAGAAGAGGCAGCCTATGATGCAGCACAGCTTGTGGCTGATGAAGATCGTCGGCCAGAGATGAAAGCCAAGACCTATCCTCTAGGTATGCAGGAATTGATTCAGAGGTGCTGGTCAAGAAACTCTAAAGAAAGGCCGCCTTTTGACACTATTGTAGAAGAGCTCCAAAAGATGGAAGTGCAATATGATCGCATTCATCTCCGAGACCTGTTGCACATTCGCCGACAGCGAGATTAGTGAGATTGATCTGGAGTTCTAATCGCTTTCAATTGCATCAACACAGAGTGCAGCAACAATTGCAACAACATATGGTCCTGCCAAACCAAGACCGAATTGTTTGTAAGTCATATTTGTGTTTCACCAGAAGCAGGCTGAGAGAATGATGTCCGTGTATGTGCCATCTTCACATGGGCCTGCAGTTTCTTTATAAGGAAATCAGCCTTCATTTGGTTAGGATATTTCTGCAGCTTTCCTCACATCATCTGATCCCATGCTCTTTGTAAGCCCTAACAGCCCAAGTGTATCTTTCCCAATGCACCCCTTGACCTGTGACCTGCAATTTGAGCAGGAATACGTTAATTGACATGTATGTTGTTTGAGAATTGAATACACTTGAGGGCACATCATGTGTCTGCAATGTTCTCCTTTCAGAGCAAATTCAGATAAAAAACAGTGGTGGTCTCACTCGCTCACAGGTCTGTCATCAAATCCAAATATTCAGGCTCGCTAATCCTAGTTTTTTATTCATGGAAACTGTTGACAACCTCGGGCTCCCATGGAGCACACAGAAAATAAATCAACAGAGACTGTCTGATGAGCAAGTTCCATCCTTTTGGGGTGTTTTCAGTTTGAAATCTGTATGTGACATCATGAAGCAATATGGAGGCAAGAGGTGAAGCATACAAGGCAGGAGGCACAAACCAGGCATAGCAAAGCTTTGCCAGCCTTCAAATCATAGTGTGCTCCACAAAGTCTGATGATCAGGTTCAACCTCAGTGGATGGCACCCCAAAACGTGTCTCAATTGCTGTCTGCACACGTTTTGTTGGCACATTTCTTTCCCATCTGTTCTTGGTACTCCTTGGCTATCACACACTATCACTACGAACTCTTCTAAGAAGCTCAGTTCTGGCAGAACCTGATCTGTGAACCCTTAGGATTTGCTGGACCTGCTTCCAGATAGTGTGCTTGCAGTAGTTTTGTGAGCAAGGAAAGGTCTGGCAATGCAATCCAACCACCATTCAACACCTGGTGTCTCTGCATCTGTGGAGGATTGGGCTCAACCACCCAGATCCAGTATTGAGCACGGACTCACTGAGGACAGTATCCTTGACAAGGGGGTTCCAGAGGTTATGTTCCTCAACCAGATGTGCCAACCATCCCTTGCCAAACCTCTAAAGCTTAGTACCACATCAAGGAGGTGAAACAGTAAGGGATTTCCAAAGACAGTTTGTCTGATTCTTCTGCATGGACACTTTCCCAATGTTGATCTGAATAGTTATTGAGATTTTTTTTCTGGAATGTATCTATGATGCTTTTGAAGTTGCTCTCAATTTTAGCAACTATCAAAGTGCACAGCTTTTGCACCTGCTTTTGGATTCAAATTCCTCACCTTCAGTAGCAGGATTTTCAAGAAGTGCAAGTCATTGCCCAGTGCTGCCACCATCCTGTGTTAACTTTGGAAATTTTCCTGAATTGAAGAGCTTCATCCTCACAGGGCAATACCACTGTTGATCTGATATCCTCTTTGCAGTTCAGAGTTACTCAAGGTCCTTCCTTCTTCAGACTAACCAGCTATCTCATTCTTCAAGCCCTAAGAGAGATGGTATAAGATTAGCTCAAGAACTTTTAGCAACACTAACTCCTAAAATTAGAAGCAGAAGAAGGGAGTGGCTTACCACTCAAGGAGATACTTTGATCAAAGACCCAACAACTGAGCCCGAAAGGATTGGCACTCTCCCAAATGCCACTGTCAATTTGTTTCTGCCTCAACAAATGTCTTCCTAACAAGGTACCTTTCTCCAGGCAAGATCTTCCACATGGGAAATGATAGTGTGCTGCTCCCTCATGTAAGCCCCATTCCATCAGGTTGCATGAGGGCCAATGCTGCTGTAAATGTGCACAGAAGAATTTTCTCAACAGTGCTGACATCAATTTGAAGAATGTTTTGCAGCATCTACAAAAAGATGAGGCATAGCTTATGGTGCATACCTTGCCAGTGGTAGGCAGTAAGGGAGTGGTAGGCACACCACATCTTTGTATTGTTGGTCATTCCTCACTGCTTCCCTTCCAGTACTTTGACCACCATTCACTGCCACAAACTCCAAGTCTAACAGATAGTTGCAGAATTGAAAGACTGACATTGTACACAGCAAGAGGAACAATGCTCAGTACTTCAAAGAAAACCTACAAATTCAACTGCACCTTCAAATAAATTGCCAGTTGAAGTATGGTGAGAGATTTTAACCCACAGTGTCATATGAGCCATCTACACATGCCATAACTGGCAGAAATAACACTCTCAGCTGCAGCATCTAAATCTAAGGTTGATACAAAGCAGAACATGCAATCAAAATTGGTCAATACAGCATGAAAGTATGTGTTCAATTCTATGACAGTCAGAAGTAAGAGTGGACACCATAAGATCATGCCTCGTCAACCACATCTTTAGATCTTGTACCTTTCAAAGTTGCAAGAAGAATTCTCTTTTCCCAAGATTCTTAGATTGTCTTGAAGAGATTAGGTCAACACAAGAATGGGTTTCACAGTCTATTGTTTCAGAGTCTTATAGAGATAGAAGGTGCACACCACTATCATGTACATACCATTTACAGCCAAGCCTCCAATGTGTGGCAACTACCTAGTCCAGACTTACTGTGCACCAAGTAGAAAAACTTGACAACTGGAGCTAGATACCCTGGATTGGGAGTGTTTTAAGTGAAAGCAAACCTGCAATCAGCTTGTGGCTTTACTGGATTCTGCAGAATCAAGCTTCTTTCTTGCAGACAAGAATCAGAAAAGGAAACCTCACAAGATGGGAAGTCAAGATGAGAAACCTTAGTGCCGTACCTAGCTCCATGAGAAGACCAACGCTAATCTAATTGACAATTCCATCATCTGTTATGAAGGAGTTGCAGACTGTCCAAATCCAAGTAAACTTTTCTCACTGCAGAATTTCTCCATACAAACTGAAGGAAATCGACAGGGAGCTTCAGGTCCACACACACACACACACACACACTCTTGATTCATGTTTGAAAATGAGATATCAATTGGAAGAGAATCTGCCACTCTATGGCTACACATAGAGAGACCTCCCTTGGTTAGTTTACAATCATCTACGAAATAATGAGCTGAAATTATGTAATGCTGATAAGACAACCAGGCCAGGAATAGTGTGCTAGCATGGAGCTAAAATTCTAGACCAGTGTAAAATTAGCTCACAAGTGTGTGCAGTAGAAAACTGAAGATTGTGATACAAAGTACAAAGCAAGGTCCTTAAGAGCAGGGTGCTACACTTCTAACACACCCAAAGTGGAACTCTTCCCCCACAATTCCACAAGTTTGCAATATAAGAGCAGAACAGTACAAGTTTGCATGCTGTTGCACATAATGCAAAAATTCACCGTGAATTTGCACATGCTGGAGTTATGAGATGAGAAAATGTTGGGGACAATTTTTTTACACTATCAAACCTCAGCTGGATCTGCTGATGTTATCAGCAAATGTTTGAGTGATGAGTTGTCAAGACGACCCTTTGCGTAATCAGCCTGCCATGTCAATGAAACAAGATTAAAGCAAAAACACACAACAAAAACTTGTGTCATTCTTGATAAGAAAAAACTGCATCCAGGAGATAAATCATGAACAAAATATGCAAAAGGGATCAAAAACCATTCTATGAAAGTTACATCAATTCTGAGGATTGTTGTTGGCTGGAAGCAATTCCTCCAACAAAATGTTGCTGTAAAATACAGAAGTAAGAGATCCTAAAATAACCTAGCCTTACTTGCTTTGCCCAATCTGTGCGAATAGTCATGATGAAAAGGGAGCTCATCTGTACGAACAGACCACAGGCCAGACCTAACCAGAGACCCTGCAAGATGCCCCAGATGTCGAATTACCCATCAAAAGTTTCCTGCTGCACAACTTAGACAAGGTGCCCATAGCTTTCCATCCCTTCTTTCAATGTAAACTGTACTGTGGCTACGTGTTGGGAAAACAATTATTCCTCAAGTTCTTTAAAGCTACACCTGTTCTACATTATCAGAAAAAACGTTGGATTCTTGAAGCAACTTCAGCAATTCAATATGTGGTGATTGGATTTCATCAAGAAGGTACAAACCCAGCCATTGAGATGAAACACAAATGCAAGAATGACAGCAGTTGGCATGCCAATGCAGTAAAACGCTCCCAAGTTTGCATATGCTGCATACTCTTGCCATCCACATCCCCTAGCTACTCCTGCAATGATCCCAAAAAAAATCTCAGAATTTCTTGACTGGCAGTGCACATACATATCACGTCAGTTTTCTTGACAGATACTACTACTTTGGTCAAAAAAGGTTACTTGTCATACCTGAAAGAACACCTTGAATACCATCCATGAATGATGTGATTGCAAGCAAGGGCATCATCTTGGCAACATAGTCCACCACCTCATCTGAGCTGCTGAAAATGTTGCCCCACAAGTTCCGTAGGATGAGCTGAGTGCTGGCAATGATCAAAGCCTGGATGGACGAAAGTCCTAAACCAATTTTCACTGAAAACTTGGCAACATCTGGCTGACCTGCTCCGAGCTCATTTGATACACGTGTACTGCACACCGATGCCAAAGGAAATAAATCAGTTGTGAGAACCTCAACAAAGACAACCCACCCAAAATGTAAGATACAACAACTTCATAAGTTGTGAGTTCAGAATAGTACAGTTTTCTGGAACAAACAAAAGTATTAAGTGACCTACCTTACTGCCGCACTGACCCCAAAGGGTATCATGTAGGCTAACGCTGCTGTATTCAGACTGTGTGAAACAGAACAAGAAAGGAGATCAACATTAGCCACAATGGGTGTGTCCAGATAGTACAAGCAGAAAAGAGAACTTATGAAGCAACTATTCTGAGGAGACAGTAGCTTCATAATTACTCAGCCCTTTTGTGCTTGCAATGGCATCCTCGAGAATGCAGATCATGAGAGGCAAATGTCATACCAAATGGAGAGCACTGAGAGCTCAATCTTTGGGTTGGGAAGTAGGCCTGACAGCAGCACCAATAACTCAAATGACCAGTACTCCAGGCTGCCCACCAGCAACATGAGCATTACCCTCAGCCCACTTTTACAAGCAAGAGTGACATTTTCTGTTTGTAGATATCATCATTTGGAAACGATTATCGACGCAATTGATCACAATATGAATTCCCTGTATCTGACACCCTTGAACATCCCTGGAATGATGTGTTCACATGATAATAATCTGGAAGATTTGCTTATACCAAATCATGAATGCTGAAGGGATAGCAAGCTTCATAAAGGGCTTCACAGCTGAAAAAGTCTCGGTGGACAAGCCCCTCCATGTCTTCTTGCAGATGACAGAAAACTTGACATAAAGCATCAGGAGTATTGCATTTAGCCAGTAGGAGATGGTAGTTGCCAGGGCAGCACCAATGAAACCCGCGTCTAATGTGTAGATGAGAATGTAACAGAGCACAATATGAAACAAAAATGCAAACAAGGAGCACAACATCATGGGCAAAACCACGCTCTGTGACTGGAGAAACTTGAGAAGAGGATGAAGCATCGCCACTCCAAACAAAGAAGGCACAAGCCACCCAAAATACATCCCTGCCATTGCAGAAATCTCGCGGTCTTGACCCATAAGCAGGAGTAAAGACTCCATATTGAACCACAATACCGCAACTGGAATGCACACCAGGAGCATGCAAAATATAGCCGCTTGCAAATAAACTCCCACTGATTCATACTGATGTGCTCCATATGCTTGCCCACATAGCGTCTCCAACCCACTTCCCATGCCCAACTGTGCAACAAGATCATCAACACAAACAATTGTTGATCAAGGTTTCTTCAACCCTACAAACATCATCCATTGCAAAGTCTTGATAGAGTTTATAATACAAGTATACAATTGTTCTAGCACCACAAAAGAATCTGGCAGAGTTCAAGCAAACAATCAAGCATAGGTATCTCCCAAAACCCTCCTCCCTTCAGGAAGATAATTGAACCCTCAGGAAACAATAATATTGGAGATAGATTCATAAGCCAGCCTGCAACAGTAGTAGGTTTTGGAGTCTGGATCACAAAGTGGGGAGGCTGGGCGGGGGGGCGAGCAAAAGTTTTACCAGTAGAGTGTAGCCCGTGACACTTGCAAAAGACGTAGCTATGGAAGCACTGGAGAGCTCCAGTTCTCCCAGATGACCCACATAGATGATGGACACAATGGTGATACTGTATTGCAGCAAGTTAGTACACACCATGGGTCCTGCTATCACACACTGCTTCCTCACCTCCAACCATATCCTACCCCATACTCCATGAGCACTACTTATAGTCCAGCTGCCCATTGCACCACCACCACCACCTTGTTCTACTCGCCTGTTGTGCTGGTGCTCATCTGCTACCCACCCTTAAAAAAAAAAGAAGCAAAAACCACCAACCCACTTGTTATTTCTTTTTTGTGAAGAAGAAGAAGACCCAATCCATCAAACTGGCGCCCAAACGTCCCGCCTTCTCTAATTTCCAAGACATGAAACTGATCTCGATATTGGTTTCTGAGTAGAAATTTTAAGCTGTTGGAAAAAATCTTAAAACCGTTCAATCAAATCCCAGACAACCAAAGGACACCAGGAGGAGCTACTTCAGAGTGTCCAATTTGGACACGTTACCTTCCAATCTGCTGGACCCGTTGATTACGGGATCAGTTCCAAGTAATGAAGTCGCTGCTAAATTATATTGTTGTTGGTGCTGCTGCTCTTCTTCCTCCTCCTCCACCGCCCCCTGCCCACTGTCTCCTCCATCATGATGCAGTGGAAGCCTCCCAGTCGTCGTCGCCGAATCCATGACGCCGCCACAAGGCTGCTTCCCGAGCTCCTCCTTCACCCACGCACCAACTCCACCAGCTCTCGCGCTCTCTCCCTCTCTCTCTCGCACGCAGAAGCTTTACTGTTCCTTAACGTGGCTGAAGTTGACGCATTAGTAACTTGTTACGAATTCGTTAGTTATTTGTTAACCCATTTGTCAGTAATTTGTTAACCAAATTGTTAGTTATTTGTTAATTGATTTGTTAATAATTTGTTAGCAATTTGTTCAGTAATTTGAAATTACTCATTAAAATCTCAACTCAGTAACAATAGCAATAATAAAAAAATGAAATTATGGTTATTTTACCCGTATTATGGTTTATTTAGGGGGGAGAGAGATTATGGAGGTTACTCTACCCATTGATGTTTTGGGAAAAGAAGTTGTGGTTTTTTTCACCAAAAATGTTGAGAATTTTTTGAGACGATTTTCTTTAAAGTGTAATTCAACTAATTTAGAATTTTTTTTTGGATTTTTTTTCAATTCTTTAAATATCACAAAAATTGACCCAAAAATCCCTGACTCTCTATCCATTCATTTGATGCCAACTTGGCAAACTTTTGAAAGGGTCTCTTTGCACCAAATTAGAGTGGACAAGAAATCATTAATAAATTCTAAGAGGCCTCAAGGCCCTTTTGGGTGCATCCAAAGGTCATCCCATGGAAATTCCAAAAGTTGTTTTTTCAGATGAGCATGAGGGTTTTTTCTTTCAATTTTGTGAAGTAGGTGGTGGATTGCCAATGGTCACTAGAGGGATTAATTGAATTTGGCTACAAGTCAATGAGAAAAGTAGAAGTTTTTTGGGAAGGTCCCCCACTATATATTGGTGACATGCAAGAACATATGATCTAAATATGGTGATTTCAATTTTTTTAATTTTTTTTTTTTGTCGCAAAGTGGTGAAATACTTTGTGAAATTTCACAACAAAAAAAAGGCTTAGGATACTTGGCAATCTTAGGCTACTGTTTAATAGACTTTTTTGATGAATTGGTGGTATTCATCTAAGAAATAGGAGTGCGCCCAAAGAAAAATTAAAATAATATGGAGCCACATTGATTGGCCCTTCAACACTTTTTCTAGTACATCAGGCATCCTCAACATAGAAGCCTAGATATACGTCCCACTTAAAATTTCCATTACACTTTACATCCATGGAAGTTGAACTGGGGCCAAACAATGTGGGATAAAATTGAGTGTCTTGGGGAACACTTGAGGAAACTATTGAAAACCCTCTTTGGAACATGATGGAAACACAATGGGAAGAGACCCCCCCAAAAAAAAAATTAAATTAAATTAAATTCCACTTAACCTCCTCCCAAAAAACCCAAAAGGAAAAACAAATCTAAGCCCCCTTAGTGTATGTGCTAAGCCTACTCATTGGCCTTCACTTGAAGTAAGAAAAGTGATAAAGTGGTGGGTTCACATTTTTTAAAAAGTATTATGAACATCAAATAAGAGATTCTTTTGCAGTGCCTCATCACAAACGTTTAGGACTCGTGACAGAAGTGAAGTGAGGACCAAAAAAAAAAGAAAGCGTAAATTTGTGGATTTCCAGGGATTGTTGGCTTGATAATCAAGGCAGCCCTTGATTACTTCCACCAATGCTGTCCTAGTGCCCGGTAATGCCTTACAAGAATCTCCAGCTGTGCTCCGTATGTGACCTTACAAAAATAATTTTCGCATCCAAGTTTTAATTATTTACTCTTTTGTAACCCCACCCATAAAACTAAAAGCAGGATAGCAAATAGGTGAGGGACCACTAATACCAAATCACCTGGAACAATTATATATATATATATATATTAAAGCAACAGTGGTGTCTGTCTATGTGGGCAGTGCCTGGAAGATTCTTTCAGTCATTGTTCGTTCCTTGTGGAGCTGGTGACAAACAAGACAGGACAAGGCGGCCAGGACAGTCACTGCCAAAGGTCGCGCGAGGTGCCATTTCTATTAAAGAAATCCTTGGGGAAAATCGGGGGACCTGCATCTAATCAAACAAAAATACAAATTTAAAAAAAAATTGTTTTCATTATAGAACATATTTAAAAAACTAGAATCTTTTTGAAAAAGAAAATAGAAACTAAATAAATAAATAAATACATAAAAATAGAAAAAAATGAAGATAGACAAAATAAGAATAGAAAAAATAAAAACATGAAACAAACATAAACC
>Ga0116230_10007251_pt1 | contig 10943 bp, 9 predicted proteins | sample S1TSphfallax_3_FD_88678 | JGI IMG/M metagenome (GOLD analysis project Ga0116230, IMG submission 88678) | Host-associated microbial communities from peat moss isolated from Minnesota, USA - S1T2_Fd - Sphagnum fallax MG | ecosystem: Host-associated > Plants > Peat moss > Unclassified | place: USA...
AACGCCGGAGCATGTCGAGTTGCTGCTGCCGGTACTCGCACAGCATGCGGAGCGTCTGCGCGGGCGGCGCATCATGTCCGTACAGCCGCGTGCCAAGGCGCTCCTGATTCATTTCGCCGGCGGTCATGCGCTTTATTCGCATAACCAGCTGTATGGGCGTTGGTATGTCACGCGCAGAGACAAGGTCCCTCGGACGCAGCGCAGCCTGCGCCTCGCCATTCATACCCGCGACCACTCTGCTTTTCTCTACAGCGCCTCGGAGATCGCCGTCTTGAGCGAGGCACAGTTACGCCGCCATCCGTATCTTTGCAAGCTCGGTCCCGACTTGCTCGATACCGGCACGACACTCACCGAGGTGCGCGCGCAGGTGGAGGACCGACGTTTTCATCGGCGCAGCCTCGCGTCCCTGTTGCTCGACCAGGGCTTCCTCGCCGGCCTCGGCAACTACCTGCGCAGCGAGATTCTGTACGTGGCGGCACTCCGTCATGACGTTAGGCTCGGTACTCTCGACGTTGCGACTCGACTGCGACTGGCCGAAACGGCGCTGGCGCTCACGCGACAGTCTTATCGCTGCCGCGGCGTCACGAATGATCTGGAGCGTGCCGCTCTACTGAAGGCCCAGGGCATGCCGCGCGCGCAGTACCGTCACCATGTGTTCGCGCGCGCCGGCCGCGGCTGTTGGACCTGCGACACGACCGTAACGCGAGTGGACGTATCCGGACGCGCAATATTTTTCTGCCCACGCTGTCAGCCCTGAACGCGCGGGCGTAGGCAGAAACCGCGTGCCGCTCTTCAGCTTCGTTCACGCCCGCTATCGAGTCCGCCCCTTGGAGTTCGCGGCGTGGCAACACGTCTGGGAGGGTAGTTCGGGCTCCTAGCGCCCGTTCGAGGCGACCAGCTGACGCAGCGTCGCGACCAGCCTGTCGATCTCTTCGCAGGTATTGTAGAAGGCGAGCGAGGCCCGCACGGTCGCCTCAAGACCGAAACGGCGCAGTATCGGCTGAGCGCAGTGATGACCCGCTCGCACCGCGATTCCCTCTTGATTCAGCGCAGAACCGATGGCGATGGGGTCATAGCCGTCGATGACGAACGACAGCACGCTGGCTTTATGCGCCGCTGTCCCGATGATGTGCAGTCCAGGGACGGTGCGGATTCGATCCGTCGCGTAGGCGAGGAGCTGCGCCTCGTACTGCTCGATGGCGTGCATGCCCAACGCGTCGAGGTATTGGAACGCGGCGCCAAGGCCTACGGCGTCCGCGATGTTGCCGGTACCGGCCTCGAAGCGCGCCGGCGGACCCTGGTAGCGGGTACTCTCGAAAGTCACATCCTCGATCATGTTGCCGCCGCCCTGCCAGGGGGGCATGTTCTCTAGGATGGCCGAGCGTCCGTAGAGAATGCCGATGCCGGTGGGACCGAATATCTTGTGTCCCGACAGTACGAAGAAGTCCGCGCCCAACGCTTGCACGTCGATCGGCATATGCGATACCGATTGTGCGCCATCGATCAGCGCGAGCGCGCCGGCGCGGTGCGCCAAATCGACAATTTCACGCGCCGGAGTGACGGTCCCCAATGCATTGGAAACGTGCGTGATCGACACGATCTTGGTTTTGTCGGTCAACAGCCGCTGCAGCTCGTCGAGGCGCAGCTGGCCGCTCGAGTCCACCGGCACCACCTTGAGTTTGGCGCCGCGCTCGTTCGCCAGCATCTGCCACGGGACGATGTTGGCATGATGTTCGAGGTGTGAAATCAGAATTTCGTCGCCCGCGCCGATATGTTTCCGGCCCCAGCTCTGGGCCACCAGGTTGATCGCTTCCGTGGCACCTCTGACATAGATGATTTCGTCGGGTGATGCGGCACCGATGAAGCGCTGCGCCTGGCGGCGCGCCGCTTCGTAGGCGTCGGTGGCGCGTGCAGCGAGTTCATGCGCCGCGCGGTGGATGTTGGAATTCTCGTGGCGGTAGAAATGGGCCAACCGCTCGATCACGACGTTCGGCTTCTGAGTCGTGGCGGCGTTGTCGAACCATGCGAGCTGCCGGCCATGCACCCGGGTCGAGAGAATCGGAAAATCACGGCGTACCGCATTCACGTCGAACGCCGAACGGCCAGCATTGGGCGCCGTGTGCGCATGGGTGGGCGGTTCCAGGAAGTAAAATTGCGGCGCGGCGACGGCCGGCAATTCCGCCAAGGCAGGGCTGACCGGCTTCCTGTGATCGGGCACAGCAGGGATGGGCGGATGCGCCAAATCGGCAGCGCTCAATCGCGGCTGCATGGCGGCGACTGCGGCCGCAACCAGTGTCTCAAGGCCAAAGGGCGCGGTCGGCGTTGCGTTGAAGAATTCCTGGGACCAACGCTGCAAAGTTGCGATATCGGGCAATCCGTCCGGCAGCGCAGGCTCGGGACTCAGGTGCGCGTCGGTTTCACCGGTAGGTGTGGGCGTAGTCATGGTACTTGGCAATCTCGACATCATCGAGCAAGCCCACCGCATCGTCGGTCAATATCGCGAGCGAGCAGTACAGCGAGATCAGATAGGACGCAATGGCATTGCGATTGATGCCCATGAACCGTACCGAGAGTCCCGGCGTCTGTTCGTTGGGCAGACCCGGCTGCAACAGCCCGACCACGCCTTGACGCTTCTCACCGACCCGCATCAGCAAGATCTTCGTCTTGTTGTCGCTGATCGGCACCTTGTCCGACGGAATCAACGGCAATCCGCGCCAGGTGATGAACTGCGACCCGAACAGGCTCACCGTCGGCGGCGGCACGCCGCGGCGCGTGCATTCACGCCCGAACGCTGCGATGGCCAGCGGATGGGTGAGAAAAAACGCCGGCTCTTTCCAGACCTTGGTGATCAACTCGTCCAGATCGTCGGGCGTCGGCGGGCCACTCAACGGGGTGATCCGCTGCGCTTCGGCGATATTCGCGATCAGGCCATAGTCGGCATTGTTGATGAGTTCGCTCTCTTGGTGCTCTTTGATCGCCTCGATGGTCAGGCGCAGTTGTTCCTTGATCTGGTCATGGGGGCTGCTGTAGAGGTCGGATATTCGCGTATGGATGTCGAGAATGGTCGTCACCGCGTTCAAAAAGTACTCTCGCGGCTTATCCTCGTAATCGACGAATGTCTGGGGCAGCTCCTCCTCATCGCGCTTGGCGCAGGCGATCTTGACGTCTTCGGGATTGCGTACCTTGTTGACACGATAAATGCCGGCCTCTACGGGCACCCACTGCAGCAAGTGTGTCAGCCAACGCGGCGTGATCGTCGATAGCTGGGGAACCGTCTTGGTCGTGTTGGCAAGTTGCCGCGCTGCGGCATCGCCAAGGGCGCGAGGCGCCGTATCCGCCATATTAAAGAACTCCGTGTAGCGGCGCCGCCCGATGGGTTAGCCATCGGTCCTAAAACCGCGGTTTCTTATGTTAACGCGTCTTTAGTCTTGTATCCACGGCAAGCCGCGCCAGCGCCAACCCGATTGCGTGCCGCGCCGGCGCTGCGCGTCGATCTCACCCTCGAAGCCTTCCAGCACATTGAACGCATTTTGAAATTGCCCACGCGTCGCGGCCTCCGCCGCTGCCACAGAGCGAGCGCCACTGCGGCAAATGAACAGCAGCACCTCGTGCTTGCGTACCTTGTTCTCGAGCTCACGCAGAAAGCGCGGATTACGAGTGAACGCCGTGCCAGTCGCCCAGGGCACTGCAACGCTGTCCTCGATGTAACCCACGAACTTACGTTCCTCGGGCGTACGAACATCGATGATGCGGGCCACTCCCGACTTGACGAGATCGAACGCATCCTCGGGGGAGATGTCACCGGCGTATGACAAAGAAGCCGCGGTCGCGCGGCGGCGCGCTTGGACCAGCACATCAGCAGAGCCGGCCGCATCGGCGAGGGACTCAGCCGCCTCGGTATGAGAATGGCCGTCGATTTCCAGGGCGTGAGATGCGAGTTGATCGGACATGAGTTGTTCCTCCGCGGGCTTGAATCCGCGTCCACGATATCCACTTCCGCTCCGATGCGAAAATGACGCGCAAGCATCACTTTATAACCGCCAGTTCGGGGGGGAGGGGGCGCCAGGCGTGGCCGGCTGGGGGGGGCCGCCGAGGGGTGCCCGCCGACAGGGGCACTTTGTTATGAGGTTATGACGCTTGATCCTAAGGGGCAGAGCAGGCCGACGGTATGATGAAGACCTTGCGGGCAGAACGAGGTCTGCCGCCTAAATTACGAAGCGTGGAGCATGTCCCTAAAAACGGCGCTGACTGCATGGCTGAATAACCGCGACGATCCCGCAGACCAAAGCGCTCTTCGAAAAATCAACGAGGCGTTCGTGTCCTTTGCAGCCGAGCAACGGGTCGAACGTGCGATGGAGCTTCTGCCTGGTGCGCACGTGCTCACCTCGAGCTTCGGCGCTCAGGCGGCGGTCATGCTGCATCTCGTCAACGCAGTGATCCCGCGCATCCCGGTGATCCTCATCGACACCGGCTATCTGTTTCCAGAGACCTACCAGTTCGTCGATCAACTCACCGCACGCCTCGGACTCAATTTGAAGGTGGTGCGCTCCGAGGCGTCGCCGGCCTGGCAGGAGTCCCGTTTTGGCAAGCTTTGGGATCAGGGGCTCGAAGGCATCGAGCGCTATAATCGCATCAACAAGATCGAGCCCTTGGAAAAGGCGCTACGGGAACTCGGCGCGGAGACTTGGTTCTCGGGGCTGCGCCGCGTACAGGCCCAAACTCGTGCTCAGCTCGCGCCGATCGAGTTCAAGCGCGGCCGTTACAAGGTGCATCCGCTGTTCGATTGGACCGACCGCGATGTGGGTCAATATCTCGCCAAGCATGATCTCCCCTACCATCCCTTATGGAACAAGGGATATGTATCGATCGGCGACTGGCATACCACCCGCTCGCTCTCGGAAGTAGACAGCATCGAGGAACTCAGGTTCTTCGGCTTGAAGCGGGAATGCGGCCTCCACGAAGCGTGACGCCCGTCCGGAGCGCGGTCCGGCCGTGACGATGGAAGAATTCACGCGGCGAATAGGCGCACGCTCACGAAGATGAGCATCAGGGCAATGAGCGAACGGGTGAGCTGCGGCGGAAAGCGGATCGTAGCCCGTGTGGCGATGAGCACGCCGGGAATCGAGCCCACCAGCAAACAGGCGAGCGCGCGAAGGTCAACGTGGCCCAGGACGGCGTGACCCGCCGCCGCGATCGCCGTGATGGGCAGTGCATGCGCGATGTCTGTGGCCACCAGCCGGTCCGAAGGTAGCCGAAGTGGGTACAGCGCCACCAGCGCTGCAACCCCCAGCGCGCCGGCACCCACCGATGTCATCGTGACACCAATGCCGAGCAATGCGCCCGTCACAATGGTGAGCAAAACCTTATGCCGCTCGCCGCCGAGGAACCAGGCAGCGGTGGATTTCAGGCCCCAGCGCCGCCAGGACTCATGTAAGAGCAGCGCAACTGCGGCTACACCCAATATGACGGCGAGACAGCGAGAGATCAGCTGATCGACGACGCCCGGTGGTCGCTGGTCCAGCCAAAACCAGAGAATGACGGCGGCCGCGGCCGGCACACTGCCGATGGCGAGTCGCATCACGATGCGCCAATCGACCCGACGGCTGAAGCCGAAAGAGGCGGTCGCGACGAGTTTCGTGCTGGCGGAAAACAGCAGGTCGGTACCCACGGCGACCGCGGGCGGCACTCCAAAGACCAGCACCAACAGGGGCGTCATCAAGGATCCGCCGCCGACACCGGTGAGGCCTACGAGAACGCCGACAACCAAGCCGCAGAGGGCGTAAGCGAGCGGAATCGACATGATCGACATGTGCCGCGAGTTTACCCGCACAATGCGCAAGACCACGATGCCCATCGCGCATAAGCAAAGGCCCGATGGTGATTGACTTTCCCAAGTCGCCCCAGTAGCTTTCCGCGGCTTGGCCTAAAGGCGCGTCCTTGAGGTTAGCCATTTTTGAGATTCGGCTAGGTGGCAGATTCGGCTAGGTGGCAGAGTGGTCATGCAGCGGCCTGCAAAGCCGCGTACAGCGGTTCGATTCCGCTCCTAGCCTCCAAGCCCTAGAACCCCTCGGACCGAAGCGCGGCTTCGGTATTACAACCATTCGGGGTATCCTGACGGCAGCCAAAAGGGAGGCGCGGAGCCAGTGATATCCGAAGAAATGTCGAACGTTTCGGTCTTACGGCCGGCGAACTCACCCAACGCCTTTGATCTGCGTCAAGTCGGCGCGCATCCCGACCACTGGTATCCACTCGCTTGGTCGTATGAACTGAAAGCGGGCAAGACTTTGGCGCGCCGTTTTGCCGGCGAGCCGATCGTGTTGTACCGCGGCGCCAGCGGCCGGGTTTTTGCATTGGAAGATCGCTGTGCGCATCGACAGGTGCCGCTGCATTTAGGCGTCGTGAGCGGCGATGATCTGAAGTGTCATTATCATGGCTGGGTATATAGCTGTAGCGGCAAGTGCGTGAACGTGCCTTATATGGGCCCGGAGCGTCTACCGAATGGTGTGAAGGGATATCCCGCCAGGGAAGTGGACGGCTTGATTTTTGTGTTTCCGGGCGATCCCACGTTGGCCGAGTCGCGACTGCCCGCCGCGCTCGGCTCAAGCCGAGACCCGGCTTACAAGACACGTCGCTTGAACCGTGAGGTGGCCTGCCACTACAGCTTCATGCACGAGAATCTGTTCGACATGAATCATCAATTCATGCATCGCAAGCAGATGGGGTCGATCACTGCGCGCTGCCTCGGTAAGGATCACGGCGACACGTGGGCACAGGTGGAATACAGCTTTACCCGCACCGCGGGCAGGCCGTCGGCGGGCGAGAAAGTTATCGTCGATCTCATGCGCAAGCGCGGCGCGCCGAAGAAAGACTTTTCCGATCACATGCAGATTCGCACTGACTATCCCTATCAGAGCCTGAAGGTATGGTTGGGGCGGGACATCCAACCGACCGATATGCCGGTGCTGGATGTGTGGCTCGGATATACGCCATTGGATGGCGCACAGCGCACCAACCGGACCTACGGTTATCTATCGGTCAAGAAGCCAGCGCTTCCGGGCATCATTCACGCGGTATGGCCATTTGTCACGTGGTTCACGGAGAATATCTTCCGTGAAGACAAGGACATCGTGGAGCATGAGCAGCGTGCTTACGACCTGCAGGGCGCGGATTGGAACAACGAAGTATTTCCGCCGATTCGCGATTTGCGCGGCGTGTTGGCGCGCTGCGGCAAGGCCTTGGCTTGAAGCCGGTTCCGGTGCTGTCCGTCATGTGGGATGCGTGCCTGGCGCGGCGCGGGGTGGCGCCGTTGGTAACTTGAATCACGCCGCCGCGTCCCTGTGGTGCCTGTCGATCACGGCGGCGCTGATGATCTCGCCGGCCATCGGGGCAGACATCGCGCAGGATACCGGTGATCCCAGCCTCAAAGCCCCTCCCGGTCCGATTCAAGTTCCGCCGGAGCCGCAGCCCGGCACGAGCTGGTGGCGGCGGTGGCTCGATCCGGCCACTGCGCCATTCCTGCCGGTGCCGCTCATCAGCGTCGATCCGAACAGCGGCGCCACGGGTGGCCTCATCCCGGTCTGGCTCAAGACAGATGAGCAGAACGAAATCACACGCATCATCGCCCCGGATGTGCTCTACAACCCGTATTTCGGCGTTGGTGCGCATGGGCGCATCTACGAATATGCGTCCACCGACGAGCAATGGTCATTGACGGCGGAGGCGAAGGAACGGGTGGAACGCGGGGCGGACTTCGAATACGAACTTGGGCGGCTGCGTCAATCGCTCTGGTCGGTCAGCTCTAGCCTGATCTTCGATCGCAGCGGGACACCGCGCTTCTACGGCATCGGCAACAATACGCGCTCGTCCGCCGAAACCGTTTACACGGCAGAACACGAACTGGCGCAGTTGCAGGTTGGACTCAACATCAATCATGCGTGGCAGCTCGTATACACGGCGCGATTTCAGGATATCGATGTGCTTCCCGGAGCGTTGCCCGACATTCCCTCGCTGCAGACGCGATTTCCCACGGTCGATGGACTGTACGCCAACCGCGAGATGCTCAACCGTGTGGGCGTGATCTACGACACGCGCGACGATATCGTCGTGCCGAGCCGCGGCACGAAATGGGAGATCTTTTCAGGCGTCGCGGGCCACAACGGGCTGTTCAGCGATGGGCTGTACACGGAGGCGGGCATCGATGGGCGAATCTTTTGTCCCATTTCAAAGGATTACGTGCTTGCAGGACATACCGAGCTGCACTACCTGCTGGGCTCGAGACCGATACCGTTTTGGGAATTGAGCAATCTTGGCGGTGGTGAGAGCGACATCGGCGGCGAGCAGCAACTGCGCAGCTTCGGCTTTGGCCGCTACTACGACCGTGACGTATTCGCGGCCTCCGTGGAATTGCGGCACAAGGTCTATACGTTCAATGCGGTGACCACCGCGTTGGACATCGAGGTGGCGCCCTTCATCGATGTGGGCCGTGTGTTTGCCACAGCGAGCACGTCTCCCGTGGATCATCTGCATCAGGCATACGGGGTGGGTTTTCGGGGCATTGCGCGGCCTTTCGTGGTGGGTTACGTCGATATTGGCATCGGCAGCGATGGCGCGGCGGTGTTCACGGGACTCAACTATCCATTTTAAAATCGGGAGGCGAAATGGCCATTAGTTCCTTTGAAATAGTTTCGGTACCGGTCGAGGATCAAGAGCGGGCGAAGACGTTCTATCGCGATACGTTGGGTTTTGACGTGATACGCGATGAGCCCATGGGACCCACCAGCAGATGGATCCAGCTCGCGCCCAAAGGTTGTTCGACAACGATCGCCCTGGTCTCATGGTTCGACACGATGCGGCCCGGCGGATTGCAAGGCGTGATGCTCAACAGTACCGATATCGATCGTGATCATCAGGAACTCCACGCCAAAGGTTTGCAGCTCACGCCAATAGAACAGCAACCCTGGGGTCGTTTCACGATGTTCAAGGATCCCGACGGCAATGGCTGGATCCTGCGCCAGCCGCCGGCGTGAACCCTCTCGCAGCAAGTCTTCCCGGTCGAGCTTGAGGATATGAACCCATCCGATTCGATCTCCTTCCACGATTTGCGGTCTTCGGCGCGCCCGCCGGAGTCGTTGTTCGCGCGCGGCGTCATGGATTTGACGCCCTTCTGCGAGCGCGCCCAGCCGATCATCGAAGCGGTACGAATCGAAGGGGACGCGGCGCTGCGCCGCTTTGCCCGTGCGTACGATGGTGTCGGCGTCGAGGACATGTGTATTCGTGCGCAGGAGTCGGAATTCGCAGCCGCGCTCGAGCAAGTCCCTGCTGAGGTGACGCGGGCCATCGAGCATGCCGCCGCAAACATCCGCCGCTTCCACGAAGCGCAGAAGCCGCAGGCGATGTGGCTGACCCAGACCGAACCTGGCGTGTGGGTGGGAGACCGGCATATTCCCATCGATTCTGTGGCGTGTTACGTGCCGCGCGGCAAGGGATCGTTCCCGAGTGTGGTCAACATGACGGCCATTCCAGCTCTCGTCGCCGGCGTACCGCGCACCGTGATCATCACGCCGCCCGGACCCGATGGCCGCGTCGATCCGGGAACCCTGATAGCAGCGCGCTGTGCCGGCGTCGGTGAGGTATACAAGTGCGGCGGGGCACAAGGCGTGGCTGCCGTCGCCTATGGCACCGAAAGCGTGCCAAAGTGCCTGAAGATCGTGGGGCCGGGCAGCCCTTGGGTTCTGGCCGCGAAGCGGTTGCTTTCGAACCTGATCGATCCCGGCATCAACGCCGGTCCCAGCGAGTCGATCGTGCTGGCGGACGAATCGGCGAACGGCGCGCTCGCGGCATTGGACTTGTTGATCGAGGCGGAGCACGGCGCGGATTCCTCCGTGTACCTCGTCACTTGCAGCCCCAAGGTGATAGATGCAGCCCGCGAAGCACTGACGGCGTACTGGCGCCAGATGGAGCCGCAGCGAGCGGAATTTTCGCGCCGGGTGCTCTGCGGTGCGGCGGGCGGCATGATTCTCACACGCGATTTTGCCGGGGCAATCGACTTCGTCAATGAATTCGCACCCGAACACCTGGAGATCCTTGCAAGCGAGCCGCTGGCCGTGATGGGTCGCATCCGCAACGCGGGCGAAGTGCTGCTCGGCAGGCATACGCCGATCACGTTGGGCAATTATCTATTGGGGATCAATGCCGTCCTTCCGACCGGGCGGCATGCCAGAACCACGTCGCCCCTGTCGGTGTTCGACTTCATGAAGCGGATGTCGGTGGGCTATGTGACTGCGGAAGGCTATCCCGGCGTCGCGCAGGACGCGAGGACGCTCGCCACTTACGAGGGGTTCGACGCACACGCACGTGCGGTTTCGGAGGTGCGCACGCAATTTCTCGACCAGCCGCTCGGCGATAGGTGACGATAGCGCCGCTCGACTACATGGCGGCCAGGTAGCCGCCGTCGATGTAAATGATTTGACCGGTGATGTAGGCCGCAGCTTCCGAGCACAGAAATACCACCGCGCCGCCAAGATCTTCCAGCCGGCCGAAACGCCGCATGGGAATTTTTTGCAGCATGCTCTGCCGCCAAGCCTCGTCCCGGTAGAAGGGTTCCGTGAGCGCGGTGCGAAAGTACCCGGGGCCAATGCCGTTCACGCGAATGCCATCCGCGGCCCACTCCGTCGCCAACGTGCGCGTCAAGGAGGCCAAACCGGATTTCGACGCGCCGTATGCGGCAGCACCAGGAACGCCGACTTCGCAGGTGAGCGAACACACATTCACGATGCTGCCGCCCTCCGTCATGCGATTCGCCGCAGTGCGCGCGCAAAAGAAAGCGGCTTTGAGATTCGTGTCGACGATGCGATCCCAGAGAGTTTCCGAAACGGCGCGTGAGCTGCAGCTTTCCTCCACGCCGGCGTTGTTGATCAAGATATCGAGCCGGCCGTAGGTTTGTA
>Ga0116230_10007252_pt1 | contig 10943 bp, 5 predicted proteins | sample S1TSphfallax_3_FD_88678 | JGI IMG/M metagenome (GOLD analysis project Ga0116230, IMG submission 88678) | Host-associated microbial communities from peat moss isolated from Minnesota, USA - S1T2_Fd - Sphagnum fallax MG | ecosystem: Host-associated > Plants > Peat moss > Unclassified | place: USA...
CCATGACATAATTGTAACCTAGGTTACATGATTAAGTGACAAGAGATAAATAGGAGCTAATAAGAGGGCACCTCAAAGGATATTCCACTGAAAGTACACTAGTTCAACAATGGGTGGGTTAGAGAAGCATCTTTTCATTATCCTTGGACACCCTTCCCTTCAAAAAAAATATTGTTTATAGTAACATTTTTGAAACAAACATATTGAGAGCTTATGAAAATTTTCATCAAACAATCATGTTTGGATATGTTGTATTATTTAGGGATTTCATCTATTATGTGTTATATGTGTGATGACAACGATAATTGTAGGCATCAACGTAGTTGCATGACAAAAAAATTCAAAATTGTATGTGATTCTATATCCATGTTTATGCAAATTTAGACCCATGGGCCTATACAAATTTGTTTGTTATTTATGTGTGATGACAACAATAATTGTAAGAATCAATGTGGTAGTGCATGACAAAAATTTCAAAATTAAATGTGACTCTATGCATAGGTCTATGCAAATTTAGACCCATGAGCCCATGCAAATTTGTGATGTTTTTATGTTGGGAGGCGACCCATCCAATGAATGTTATGAGAGTATTAAGGTTCTTAACTTCAAAGTTCGTATGGGATTAATTTGTGTACCCTAATTAGGTTGCACCTCCATATGATAAAATATTAGAGGACAAATATCATTCATTTGATTTATTTTGCATTTAGATTTTTGGGGGCTATGTAATGGCTACATTTCTTATCAAGCAAGATTATAATTGGCATCTATGGAGGTACATATTATTAGAGTTGCGAATGTTAGTGTACTTAATGTCAGTGTCAATGACAGTTTTACACTCAAATAGATGTGAGTACATGATCATGTACACTTGTGTACATTTTGCTCACAATGTAATTTCATTTTTTACATGTGAATTATGATTATGTAATTGTTTGGGCAAATGGTTTCCACTCTTCAATAAACATTCTTCTTTTCCTTCTTTGTTTTTTTCCTTGTCTTTTGCTACATGTCAAACCCTAAACCTTAAACCCTATTCGTCAATTTGTACAAATTTTTTTGTTTCGTTACACATGTTAGGGATATTAAGTTTGTGATTGAAGACGAATAAGATGAGAATATCATATGATTTTGTTAGATTTCAATTAATTGATCTAGGTGTTAGGAGGTTAGGTTCACAAATTCATGCGTCAATGTGGAGTGGATTTTATTAGTTACAGTCATTTGATTGCTCTAATTGTAGGTTTTAAGGGAATGGGTCTACAATGAGGTGTTAATGAAAACATGTCTCATTAACTTATACAATTCTAATGTTTAAATGTAAGTTTTAGGAGACTAGGATTGTAATGGGGTGTGAATGTGAGGTGCGTTTTTATGACATTTTATTATTGTGAACATAAATGTAAAAGTAAGGGACGGGATTATAGTATAAGAGCATGGCATTTCTTGTAATTTCCCATTGGTTGCCTTTATGAATTGGTGAATAGGGTTATGATAAATAGGCAAAAGTTGTCACATTTTGAAAGCTTTGTTTCATCTACAAGTGAAGAAGAGAACTTTAACATATCCTTGGAACAACCCTAGCCAAAATTTTGGATTTAAGAATTTCTTGCTTAAAGAGGTATTCAAAACCTTTTTTTTAAACATAAATATTGAGGCTCCACCAATCGGGAGGTCTAATTATTAGAATATTTATGGACACTTTGTTTCAACAGGCAAACTTTAGGATGACTTCCAATTGCAAGTCTTATATATATATATGCTTTCATTATATCAAAGTGTCAATCTTAGAGTTTAGAAATGGTTATGGTTATGTGTGTGTATTATTAAAATTGCTACTCAAGTACACAACTTGAAAGAAAAGATAATGAGAAAAAAAAGATTTTCCAATAAGTGAGAAGTCACATGTGGAGGTTGAACATACAAGGCATTTAGTAGTACATTAAAAACCAAATAGCACAATAAATTTTTTTTGTCTAAATCGACCAAAATTGTCCAAGCTAGGACCAATGAAAGAATTAAAGTTATATTGCCCACAAAAATATATTTCAAGCTAACCCCTAGTGTTATTTTTTTGAAAATTTTTGGGAGCGTGACCTTTTCCAAAATTATAAGATGAAAACCAAAGATGTGATAAATCTAGATGATTTGGTACTTCTTAGAGTTCAAGGATATTAATCCTATCAAGTATTTACAATGGGAATGTGAGTATGGCAATTGATATTGCCACAAGGGTAAAATGGTGTTCCTTTACCAAAGTACATTCACCAATGACATATCATATGGGATGGTCAATTTTGGTGGCCAAGGGACAAAATCAATTAGTTTTAGGCTACAAGGTCATTTTGACACTTGAAAAAAAATGTTTGACATATGGAGTTTTGAAATAGGTTGATTTTAGTTCTTTAAATATGTCTCTTGTCTTTTACTTTTCACTGTGTTATATTCCATAAGATATCTTGAGATTACCATTCAAAAATAAAGTTAGGAATCCTAAATTTTCTTTTGCACTACTTTTTAGTTATTAACATTCCTTTTTCCTTCTATGAAATGTGAGCTATGGACTAGTTTTCACATTTTCATTGCTTGAATTTGAGTTTATAAAATGTCATAAAAATGGGTTATAAATTTTTTATACAGTTCATCAAAATTTTCATGAAGTTTTTGAGAATTTTCTTTTTTTATTTTTCAATTATTTTCTGCAAAATTTGATAGAGTATTTCTACTTATGGTGGACTAGTTTGCCACATCTATATGCAGCTATTTTTTGTGCAATAATAAGAATAGTTACAACTACATTGATGTATTGTTAAATCAACTTGGTGCCCATGAAATTTTTCATTTTTGATAAATTTTGTAATTCCACAATGGGAACGTCCTCTTCAAGCCATTGGTTTTTTGAGGCCAAAAACCTAGTAGGTTTAACCAATAATCTAAAGCCCTTCTTGATAGAGTCAATTTTACTTTCAAATTACTCAATTATGTAAATTATAGACATTACAACAAATGTTGTCCTTATCCTTCTTCTTTTAAAAAAAAAACTAATGTCATTTTAAGCACAAAACAATTTTGTGTTTAGTAAAATCAATTAATAATTTAAGCCATCGACTTGTTAACACATCCATCATGTGATTAATGATGATTGAACTTTATTCCCTCTTTAATCATGATGTTGCCAAATTAAATTTTTATAATTTTTTAGAAAAAAATATTTTATTCTATTTATCAAATTGTTAATGTGTTGTCACAATGTGTTAGTGATGACTTAGACTCCATATAATAAATATTATTATTTTTTGTTAGATTTGGTAGGTGGATGTTGATTTGTTTGAATGTCTCAAAAATATCATCTTTCGAAAAAAATTGGGCACTTTTTGGTACAGTATAATCAAATAAATGTAAAGACATGAATTAAGTAAATTTTGTGTAATAAATATTATTATGTAATTACATGAAGCCATTTTCACATTTTTTTCAATTTGTAATAAAGATAATTTCACATTTCTTTGAATTCATAATTACATTGAATTTTTAAATTTTTAATACTATATATTTGAATGCAACCTTTTTTAATTTTAATTTTTTTTTTAAAAAAAAAATTGAATTATATCTGATTTTTCAAGTTTATTTAATATCAGAATTTATTTTGATTTTATAGTTTTTTATTTTCAAATTTTGAAACAATATAGAGTTCAAATAAGATAAACGACCACAATTAGGTGATTACTTAAAAAATAATGGGACTACTTGGTAAGATGATGTGGTAGATTATGATTGGTTATAGAAAATAATGATAGAAAATTCATTTTAATTACAATGGCCAAAGGTACTATTATGTAAAGGTGTAAATAAATATCATACATGATTAAGTCATTTTGAAGTCATTTCAACTCCATTAGCAAATGAAAAAAATCGCAAAAACATTGGTTACATTGCTTCATTATTTGGGTGCAAACAAGATACAATGAGCCCACATGATTATTTTAGAAAAGGACTATATGTTTTTTTTTCCCAAAAAACACTTTTTCATATGAATGAATTTTGGAACAATTTCTTTGCAACTTTTTATAATAAATGCTTATAGTTGTCCAATTACACAACATGTTTTTTTCATCATTTTTTTAAAAATATGAATTCTTGAAAATGTCCTTATTCCTTGTAAATTCATTGTTTTGTTTTTTAAAATGGTAATAATTTCAAATCATAACCAAGTTTTAGTTTTTTACATGTTTATGCTTTCTTGTATAATAAACTATAACTTTCTTAACACATCATGTACATTTTACCCCTATACGTGTGGCAAAGGACTTTTGAAGTTTTAAAATTTTCGATCAATTTTGAAAAGTTCTTTGAATATTTAAAATTTTAGAATTCCACATATTTTAGGGTATGAGTGTTTTTTAATGTGGTTAATATGTCTTTATCCTCTTAATTTATTTCCCATCAAATGTGTTTTTATTATATGAGTCATTTTGATAGTCCTTTACAAAATTGACTCATGTTTAATGCGTTGATGTTCATTTTTAAAGGTCTTAAATCAAAATTTAAACTTAAAATTTCATTAAATGAATTTTTTATTTGAATTCCTTGACATTCATATGAATTAAAAATCAATAACTTGCCATGATTGTTATGGCTTTAAATGGAAAAAACATAAATATTTATCCAATTTTGATTATTTATTTTTGTAGTCTGACACTAAAATTAGATTGTGACTACACCCATTTATGAATAAGAAAAATATTATATACTCATTTTATAAAATCTAAATTGTTCCACATGTTCTTCAATATTTTAAAAACATTGTCATGTAAATTTAATAAAGAAGTCTTACAACATTAATATCATTTTGATTTAAAACATGCAAAATTGAACATTAGTTACGTTTGTTTTGGCTTTGATAATTGGTTGGTGTGATTACTCCCTAGATTAATTATAATATTTTAGTTTGGGTCGTAAATTCAATTACAATATCCTTCATGAAATATATTACTTTCTATATTTCATTCTGAAATAAATTTAACATATGAAATTATATAAAAAATCCCACATGTACTTTATTTTATAATTATATTTGGTTTTGTATGATTTTATTTACAATGGTATAAATTATGTAGTTCCATGCATAAATTGATTATATAATTTCAAAAAAATAGTTTTATAAGTATGTATAATTATTTTTGTAAGAAAATTCAATTATATTTAATTTAAAAATTGAGCAAAGTAGCCATGTGTGTTAACATGTTGATTGTCCTCATCATACCTTGATTGGCATAGTTTGGTTATGTTGATATAATAGTAATTAGTCTCCACATAGGCACCATGTGTTTTATGTTGTGCACATGTTATTATTCATATCATTATTCGAGTGACTATTCAATCAAATCAATATAATGATCATCATGATGTAGGTACTACACGGTCCACATATAACTAATGGTGTTTGATATAACTAAAATACATTTGGATTTACTCATGCCAAACATCCCTTTTGTTTTAATTTATCAAAACATACATTGTGAAACATTTCAATTATTGTTCACAACATTGACTATACATTCATTTTAGTTGCAATGTTAAGGGCAAAAAGGTTGTGTTTTTATATGTCCAATTCTATATGTAACACCCCCATCCCCCATACCCCTCGTGCTAGCTCTTTCTTCCTATACTACCTTGAACACATTCCCTTCCTTATCCATCAACATCCTATATTTCATGTACACACATACACACACCAATATTCATTCAATCAAACTTCCACCACACATAAATATATGATTCATGACATGTTCAATATAGACATTTTCATACACACATTTACACTTGTAGGTTCTATGCATGGATCTTGTTATATAGTGTGTGCTCAAATCTATACTTTTTCATTATTGCCTTCTTAACTCACCTTCCTCTTTTCTAAATGGTTAATATTCAATTTCCTTTTTTTAATTTCTTTTTATCACTTTCATTGGTTTTTGTTATTGAGTTTGGAATATTCCCTCCAAATGTGATTTACCCATGAAGGTTTGAACAATTAAAATTTCTTAACAATACATGGGTAAAAGAACACTAGGGTGTGGACCACTTAATGTAATGGGAAATCCATTAAAAGCCCATATTTCTAATGTATTTTGAACCGCAAACCCCATCAAACTACCCCATTAAACTAGGTTTTTCACTAAAATAATGAAATGATGTTGAAGTTAACATTGTTTTTTTCCCTACCCTATGCATGCACAAACCCCTTTCACTTCCCCTTTTGGCACACCTTAGACATACCACATTTTTCCTACTCCCAAATCAAAATCACGCTTCCTCGTGAAGAGGGGGATGTTTTGACTAACACCATCATATGCCTTGATTATATTCCAAAATTTTATAGACAACCATTGGACCAATCTACCTCATGTGGCTATTAACTTATCAATGACAAATATAGAACCCAAACATCATTAGATTATCTAATAGGCAAGTGGTTACAAGGTTGCGGGCCAAGAGGGAAGTCCGGGAGTCATGCCGCATGCTCCCGGGAGTGCAAGAGAGTGTGAGGGAATAGATTTTCACACTCCCAAGAAAACTCCCACTTTGGGAGTTGGAGTCCTGATGGAACTTTGAATGTTTAGAGAGTGATTTCAGGGGCCAAAACCCAATGGATTGAGGAGTTCTTTATACCATTGAAAAGTTATTGAAATCTAAATGTTTAAAATGGGCTCACATGACCCATTTGGACATGTGAAACGCAAGTTATGGCCAAAAAAAAGGTCGGGAGTTGAATGGGCAATTCAACTCCCAACCAATAAAAATCAAGAATCGACCCAATTTACTTGCATGTAAGTGGCATGCGACATACCGTTGAAAAGCTTTCGACAAGGGTACAACTTTGCTTTAGACTTCATCTCAATTAGAAGTCTGCACGCAAAGTTACATGCTCTCAAAGTTGCGGGAATATCAGTTGTGGGAATTTTGGGACTCCCACTTGGGAATCTTAAGACAAAATGTCATTTGGATGTGGGCTTCGTGGAGAAGCACAAAGTATACTATAAGGGGGAAGGTGGTGGCTTCCCCCAAGTCCGGGCTGTGGTGAATCTTGTGAGTTCAAATTACCCATGGTTCATCCTAGCACCAAAAGTGTTCCAACTATGCACTAACCACTTTGTGTTGGTTTTGTGTAGGTTTGTGTGAGTAGTTGATGCTTGTCATTCTTCCTAGTCTCATCCCGAAACTCCAGCACACCCCTCTACCTTTTCGAAGTACTGCGAGCCAAGGGACGTGCCCCGAGTCTTTACTCTTTCGTTGTTCTCAGTTTGGACTCACATTTGAATCCTTCAAGGAGTTGGGAACGCGTCAACTTATTTGTGGCAGATGCACTCCACACATTAAAAAATCTTGAACCACCTTAACACACATGTTTTTGCTTGGGCTTTTGACATTTGCTCCTTTGTATGTTGCCCAACCCCAACATTAAAACCTCCACACAAGTTGTAAGAAAAACTTTTCTTCTTCCACCCCCATAGGGGATTGTTTACAATTTTACCAAAATGACATGAATTCAATTTAAGGCATGTAAATGTTTATTATTTCAAAAGTATAATTGATAGACAATTTATAATACATTATCATGGTTATCAATGTCGGTCATTTCATGTCATGTCACATTAGTTTCAATGTTGATGTAGCCTAAGTAATCATGTTGGTTAAAGGTTAACATAATGTCAATTTAAGTCAAATTAACTTAACTTTATTTTTGGTTTCTTAAAATTAATTACCCCAAATGCAATTGAAATTATGTCACCACAAAGTTTTGGTTGTCATTGGGTGAAATGGATCTTGATATCTTATATGTGGCAATTGAATTTGTTTTTTTAACAACAAAAAACCTTAATGATGTCATTAGGATGATTTCAATTTTTTTTGGGGGGATTGGGTGGACATGTTGGACTTGGGTTTCTATCCATATGGCCATTGATTTTCTTTCCCAAATTGATGAATATTTAATCCTAATAAAAAAGAAAAGTTGTAAATCCATCTAAATTTGATGATTAACATTTTGATGATTTGAATTTTATATTTTTCAAATAATGTGAATTAGGTTTCAATCCCCTTTGGACCAAAATTCAATCCCAAGAATAAACAAATAATAACAAAATGAATTTATTTGTAAAGTGTAAATTAGTGAAACTATGATTGAGTGATATCGCAAGGAACCACTTAAAAGAATGGTTCATGAATAAAACTTGACAAAATTATGTTTGTAGGTTTATTCTTCTAAATATTATAAATTATTTTCTCCTTTTTATCCATTACATGCCAAAATATACAACCTTAACTTTTCATTGGAATAAAAATAGGCAAAAACCATTACAAATTTGTATTTTTAATTTTTATGGCCTTTCCAAGAATCATGAACATGCTTTGGAAATTCAGACTTAAATTATATTTATTCAATTAACTACTTAATAAAATACCAAGTAGAATGTTATCTAAAATACCTTTGATAATTATTATATATATATACACCCTGAAAATATGTATCAAAAGAGTTCCTAACCAAATACATTCAAAGAAAACCAACATAATTTTCTTGAAACCCTTTGGTTATGAAATGTTTAAGGACATCAAAATTCAAAATATTCTAGATTTGATTAAAGTTTCAAAGCGTATACAATCTAGTTAAGTATTTGCCAAAAAATTTAACAAAAGCCCTTCTATAAATGTTTCTTATAAAAAAATTGAGTTTAATGGTCTAATAAAATGAAAATGTGATTTTCCTTGCAATATCATCCAATCATACTTTCACCCAAAAAAAATTCAATAAATTATTCACAAGAACATTAAGTCAATGTCAAATCAATGTCAATAAATAAGTCAACAAATGTAAATTAGACATCATAGTAACATGATGATTGGTGTCAATTTGGTGTGACACGTTAGTCTTGAAAGCCCTATAGATTACTAGTACGTAAAAGAAAAACATTGTTTTGTGATTACAAAATAGTCATAACCAACATTTACAACTAAAATTCCATTGCTTGCATAAATTTAGTTGCACCCAACATGTACTTGCAAATGTCAACCTTAGGATGATGTCAACATATTCCACAAGGATGAAATATACAATCAATGAATGTGGTTTCATCCATTGAAACATACACTTACAACTACTTCCCATTATTTACAACTAAATTGTAGACCAATTATTAATTGCCACATGGCAACATAATTTAATTTCTTAAAAAAATTAAAAATATAAAAAGAAAACTGGTTATCCATTTTGGATGGTTTTAATCATTACACATTGTGTAATGAAAAAATTGTTTTGTGGCATATTAATTGAATTTGGCCAAAATGAATGAAATATAAATATTTAAGTGGGTAGGTAAGTTACCTACCTACCTAGGCTACGTACTTGCCTACTTATTAACTACCTAAATTAAGTCCCTACATATAACCTATGTAGGTAGGTAGGCAAGTAACTAGGTAAAATTTAACCTTGGTAGAATGTAAAGGCTAGCCTTTTAAGGATGATTTTATATTATTTTGGGATCAACCTTTAAGGTTAAGCCTCTTTGATTGGTTCATCCCAATTCTCACTTGTTTTTTAATGGTTTCATTGTTTTTTCAATTGTTTCAAATGCACCTTGTTATATAGTTTATAAAATTGAAATGATGAACAAAACATATGGAATAATTTTCTAGTTGCAACTTCATCACAATCATAGGATCCTAGATTTTTTTGTTCATGGTCACAAGCCTTTTTTTATTAATTCATCCCAAATGGCACATGCATTTTGAATGTCTATAATGCATACCATGAATATTTTTTAATTTCATCTACCTATTTACTTTACACAATTCAACTTGCAACCAAAAGATATGGGATAAATTTTAACGAAAGGGAAACACTATGTAACACTATCACATATTCACACAATAAAATACCTACTATTTCACCTACCTAGACTTATTACTTACTAGTTATTTCCTAGCCTATTTAATGAATCAATATATGGTCTTAAATTTTTATTGGAATAAAAAATGAAAATTGCTACAAATTTATATTCTTAATTGCCATGGCCCTTTTAGGAATCACACTATTGAACTTTGAATTCATAACTAATTCATACCTACTCAATTAATTACTTTATAAAAAAAGATAACTTCGATAAAGTATCTTAAAATTTTATTTCCCAAGAAAAATCCTCACACATGTGTTCATGACCAAAAAATTCAAAGGAAACAACATTTCAACCCTAAAACTCTTTATAAATGTAATGATTAGGAACATCAAAATATAAAATATCCTTGATATCGTAAAAATTTCAAAATCTATACAACCTAACAAATATACTCTAAAAAAAAAAGTTCAATGAAAATCCTTATGTAAATGTTTTCAGTATTTTTCTAAAGTTGAATGGGTCCAATAAAATGAAAATGTGACATTCCTAGATGTACCACCCAAGGATGGGTTTGCCCCCTACTAACTTAGACTACCTACGTACTTACCACCTACCTACTTAATACCTAACTATGCTAACTATTTACCTACCTAGTTGAACAATCCATTTACCTACCATAATTACCTACCTACTTACCTAAATATATTTTTCATACAATTCAAAAGAATTAATCAAATTTTGAATGTGACTAATGAGATTTATTAACCTATTCCTGGATGAAAATACATTTAAAAATTATTCGCATGGAAGGATGAAACCTCCAATGATTACAAAATTCCCAAGTGTGGTTAATAGTTGCAACATACACATACTTGCATATGATCGCAAAATACAAGATTTCTTCTAATGTAACTAAGCCAAGGATAGGAAATTTCAAAATTGTTTATGAAATAATAAAATAATTGACAATATAATAAGATCTATGTGTGCAAGCATGTTAAAATAGACCAAAAGAACATTTGGTCCATTTTTATCTTGTATGGAGGCAAC
>Ga0116230_10007253_pt1 | contig 10941 bp, 9 predicted proteins | sample S1TSphfallax_3_FD_88678 | JGI IMG/M metagenome (GOLD analysis project Ga0116230, IMG submission 88678) | Host-associated microbial communities from peat moss isolated from Minnesota, USA - S1T2_Fd - Sphagnum fallax MG | ecosystem: Host-associated > Plants > Peat moss > Unclassified | place: USA...
AAGCTGAATTTCTGAATTGAACAAGGGAAACAGGGATTGATCTGGGGCCGGAGAGAAATTGTGGATGCAAGAAGCAATGTCATATACAGACATTCATGCGAGAAGAAAATTGACATGAACTGCTGAGGGCAAAGAGCTGGGTTCGATGGATCAATAATTTCTGTCAAACATCCTTGTTACCTGTCCAAATTCTGCACAGTTCTTGATAAGTGCTTTGCTGCTGCTGAGCACACGTACAAAATTCCAAGACTCTGCACTTTGTATCGCACAAATTCCACAGCCTGCGCATACCTCAACTCAGCTTCATCTTCAAATGCACACACACAGAGACTCTGTATCTCTCTCCAAAAGTCCCTCCTCCTCTCATGCCTCACTTGCTTGGTCGTCGTATGGATCATTTCAAAACTGTCACATCTCCCTCTCCCTTCACGCTCTATTGACCAATTTCAGCGCTGTGACTATCATGTTACACGCTCAGATCCTAGACAAAGCCCTAGCATCTTCCAGCTCTTCCTTTCGCATCTTTCTATCAAGGTCTCGACTAAGACCCTTGAGCCAACGCGAGAATGGTGCCACGAAGAAGAAGAAGAAGAAGAAGAAGGGAATGCTTTGACAGGTCCTAGAATAAGCGACAGAAGCACAAAAGCAAATGCTTTGACATCATCTCCAAGGGTCTTCCGACTGATGATTCCGCCATCTTCTTCATCGGCATTGAAAACTAATCAAGAAAACGCGACAGAGGAAGAAAGTGCTCGACAAAGTCCCTATTTCTTTTCTTCTCGCACTTGGTCGCCTTCAGCGGATGAAAACGACGACTGGAAGACGGTTCCATATAGAGGTTGATGTCGAAGGAAGGAGCCACTCCGGGGAAGACGATCTCGACGATGGTGGAAGACAGCAGAAGAGAGATTCCAGTCTGCACGATGACGAGAGACCTAGAGCATCACAGAAGAAACTCTGAAATGTAGGAGGCACCATAAAACTCCCAATTTTACGAGCAGATAGGTACGCGTCTTCTGAACGTGGCGCTGTTTTTGCTGCTATAAACTGTGTGCGGCGCTCTAGTCTTGAAGTTTGAAGGTCGGAAGATCGCGATGGGATTTGGTGGGTTGTTGAGGAAGGGGAGGAGGTCTTCATGGGACTTCTTGAAGGTGCGGCGATTACGTGGAATCGCAGTACAAGGAGCATCAGCAGGCTCGACCACTAACAAAACAATGCAGAGTTCAGGGCCGAGCATGTGCACTAGTTCTCGACCTTCACCATATGGGACCGTCCCTAATACGAGTACCACAAGCTTAGCGAGCTACTCCCACTTGATGACTGCGAGCAAGCCAGAATCGTTCCGAATTCGTGCGCCGGCTTTTGGAAGTCGGACTTCTTTGCTACAACAAGCTTTGAGAGATGAAGCGTGTTGCAACAAAAAGCAGGTCAGGAAAACAAAAAAATACCATGACATGGTGGTGACAGGTTCACAATGCCATCAATTTATTGCTTAGAATTTTGAATCTCTCAAGCACCTCTCCTCTGCTTGCAATTGCTTCATGATTCTTCAGCTTGTGACAAAAAAATGTGCAGTAGCTCCTATGGTGTTTTCAATGTCTGGGAGTTGTTCCAGCACATTGAATATATTTTAGTCACGAAACTGTTATATTCTGGGCAGCAATCTTGTGGTTCTGGAACCATACATCTCTCTCTTTGATTGTCCTAGTATCAAACAGTTTTGATCAATTTCCATCATGGTCTTGAGAAAACTCTTCCCTGAGTTGCTGTGAAGAAATGGCCAAGAGGGGACAATCTGTTGCTTGACATAGGTGGTGATCAAACACACAGGCGTTGTAGTGGTGTATGCATGCTTCCTTGAGTGAAATCATGACTGCAGTTACAAGATATTCCTGAGTCTCTTGGGGACATGGAAACTGAAACCTACAAATCTCTCTCTTGGCATGATAACACTCTAGTGGTGGTGGAGGAGTTCCAAGAGATTTCACAAACTGGGCTATTGATCCTCTTCCTATTTACAGATTTGGTAAACTGTCACATGTCGGGTGTGGGTGTCTTCAGAAGCTCAGTCAATCAAGCACAACAGATGTTCAGAGGTTCAGGAGATTTCAATCAACTAAGGCTCCAACAGTGAGCAGGGAGAGAGTGGAGTGTGTGGTTATAGGTGCAGGAGTTGTGGGGCTTGCTATTGCTAGGGAGTTGGCAATGGTGGGAAGAGAAGTATGGGTAATAGAAGCTGACACTGACATTGGGACTGGAATCAGCTCTCGCAACAGTGAAGTCATACATGCTGGGATTTATTACCCTCCAGGTTCTCTTAAGGTTGGGATGCAGCCATTCAGGTGCCAGTTCCTTCTTTGTCTGCAATTTCTTGCTTGCTTACTGTTACACACCCTTTTCAGAACACAAGGGAGTAGCTGACGTCAATTTGTGAAGGAACCTGAGTTGCATGAGATGCTTTATCTGAATTTCTTTTCAGAGCACATAGTTATCGACATGCAGTGATGGATTTCTGCAGGCAAAGTTGTGTGTGGAAGGGAGACAAGCCATGTACAGTTACTGTGAGGCACATGGGGTTCCATACAAGAGAGCTGGCAAGTTGATTGTGGCAACTCAATCTCAGCAGGTTCCTGTCTTGGAAAAGCTGGCTAAAGTTGGAAAAGACAATGGTGTAACAGATTTGTGCCTAATAGAAGCATCTGAAGCTCAGGAGATGGAACCTCAATTGCAGTGTGTGAAAGCTTTGTGGTCTCCTTCCTCTGGGATATTGGACAGTCATTCTTTTATGCTTGCTCTGCAGGTGATTACCAATTTTCTCTCCCTCTCCCTCTCCCTCTCTCAAATATTCTCAGTCTCCTCTTGGTTTTTTTGGTGCTTGGATATGTATAGTAACAATTTAATTTTTTTGTCTGTAAGAAGCACTACATTTTGTCAGTTTTCTTTGAGCTTCATTCTCCAGTAGCTAGCATGAGGTTTCAAATCTAGCAGAGTCAGAGATCCTACAACTTTGTCTTTCTTTTAATAAGGCTCATTATTCTAGTGGTGAAAAGTGTGGCATATGTCTTCCTTTTCTTTGTGCTGTTTTAAAGTTCCATAAGAACCCACTTAAACCAAGCTTTATCTGTGCAGCCAGTTCAACTTTTCTCACTGATGTGTCAAAGTGGCTTGGTTCTTTCTACAAAAGCTATACTACCTGTAGTTAATGACCTTTGGGAGTGAAAGATCTGAAAGGCTCATGTTCCTTTTGAAATAGTAGTTGGATTCTCAATGCCTCTATAGGAGCAGTGAATGTGATCAAACTTCTAAATCTTTTGGGATTGGGAGCTGATAAAACTTCTCTCTTGTAATTTCTTGGATTTAGAAGCCAAGTACCAAAGTCCTAGGGGTCTTTCATGTGATATTTTTGATGAAAGTACTCAACCAGAGTATGCAGGTGGACATGATATGTATGCCTCATGTTCATTTCCAATACCTCTATTACTGCTAAGCATTATGAATAGTGAGTTCTATAGGTTCTCGAGGCTTTGTAGTTCTAAGGTTTTCTTCAGTTCTCAGATGGTCAGCCCCATTGTCCTTCAGAAGAATAAAGGCTACCCTCTTAATATTGTCTGAAAGAGGACCAGAGGTTTGCTCAATAAAAGGGATATATATTTTTGGAATTTCAGTCCTCAGAGTTTTTCAAATGATTTTGTACAGAGTCTTGTAAAGTGAAGAGTGTTTTTAAGCCCAATTTGTCTTTGTTTTAAGCCCAAGACAGTTCCTTCTGTCTTTCCCTTCGAACAGGGTGCTAGCCAGTATCATGGCTTCATCTTTCTGGTTACTTCTGGATTTGTGACAGAAACTCAGTGTACAGGCTAGTGGTTACATGGGCCAATACCCACTGTAGAGAACTGATGAAGTTATTGGGCAAGTTGTGATAGAAAAGTTGCTATCGCAGCATTGTACTGATTATGGTCAATGAACAAGTAGGAGAGTGCCACTGCTGTGTATACTGCTAGTTCTATAGTTCATTTCAAACTAGTCCTTTCCTTCAATGTTTTTCTTCTTCCCTGTTTCTTAGTCCTTATCTGGAGTTTCTTTTTGAATTAAGTGGAATTTTCACCTGGTTCTGATCACCTTTAATCACCAGTATGGAGATTTCTCAATACTCGTGAGATTATTTTCTGGTGCTTGCAATCTAAGAACAATGGGTAGGATCCACTTTCTTTTGTTTTGAGGTTTGCTTATTGACAGATACAGGGAATTGCTGGTTTGGCAGGCAGATGCAGAAGAGCATGGAGCCAGTTTTGCTTTTAATACTTCAATGATTGGTGGTGCCATCAGCAACCGGAACATTGAGATTTATGCTGGCAGTACAGCAGATCTTACAGCTGGTTTGTTGCCCCTATCAATGCAAACCTAAAGAACCAAATACAAGAAGCTGTTTTGCATAATATCTAAATTTGTTTCAAGCACAGGTCCACCCTTGTAATGTTGCAAAAAGACTAGCCCCTGAAGCTCTATGTGCATGATGATTGTTTTCTTTTTTTTTAAGTGGTTCATACATTACACATTGTAACCTGTTGTATGTGGAAGGCTAGTAAGAGTCATAGCACAAGAGAATTGGAAGTGAAGAGTTCAGGCTAGAATTATATGTATCAATTTTCTCTTTTCTCATGCTTCAAGGAAATGATCACCAGTCTTGTGAATTGAATTGTATGTCTGTTGACCTTTTCCTGATTCAAAATTCAGAAGTCCGAACATTTGGAACTATTGGATGCTTTGTGCAGGAGAAACCACACAAGTGGTATTGTGTGCAAATATGGTCATAAATTCAACAGGGCTTCATGCCCAGTCAGTTGCAAGAAGTTTGAAGGGCTTGTCTGCAAGCACAATTCCTAAGAGTCACTATGCACGGGGTTGTTACTTCAGCTTATCAGGAGTGAAATCTCCTTTTTCACACTTGATTTACCCAGTCCCTGAGGATGGAGGGCTAGGCTGCCATGTGACTATGGATCTTAGTGGCCAGATCAAGTTTGGTCCTGATGTGGAGTGGCTCCCAAACCTTGGGGACAATGTCACCATCATGACACAGTAAGCTGATCTCTCTACTTGTTTCTATTATGTCTTCCTTCTCTGGATCAAATTAGCATATTAAGGCTACATCAGCACTATTTGCACAAAGATTTTATGCCTCTGAAAGTGGAGTATTAGATCAAGAGGAGAAGGATAAGAGCCTCTGTGGTGTCTGCCCTGTGTGGATTTGGTACAAAGCAAGTAGAAGAGAGAGAAAGAGTCTACTCATAGGACTGTGATTGCTGTTGCTTTATGGCCATTGAATCAGTAGAAGAGTGGGATAATGAGAGGAAGATAGCTGTTTTGAGGCATGTTTGCCAGTTGTTACTAGCCCAAAATGTGTCTGGTACAGTGGCTTTAGCATACCTGAGAAATGAAGGAAGGAAAAAACAGTGATTTGTATGTTTATGAGAAGGGAGGGAGGGAGGGGGATGACAAATTATTTTCATTGAATGACATCTGCTTGTATATGCAGGTTTGACTATACAGTGGAGCCTCGAAGAATGGAAAAATTTTATTCTGAGATTCGCAAGTATTATCCATCATTGCCTGATAGTGCGTTGCAACCTGATTATGCAGGAATTCGTCCAAAACTGTCTGGTTCTGGTGAACTGACGGCTGACTTTCTGATACAGGTCATTCTTACTTCCCAGTACAAAAGTAGTGAAAAGTATGTTCCAAGGTACACATGCATGTCCTGCCCACATAGGACTTACTGGGTTTTGGAAAGGTACCCTATCAAAGTACAAAATATTTTAGTTCTTGATGCACAGGGATGTTCAGGATTTTCTAGGTATGGAGCAAAAATCCAGTGGGTTGTTGACATTTTGATTGTGCTTTGTGGTGTGTTTTAATTGTGGAATGTCAAGGGAGAAGATAGCCATGGAGTTCCAGGCCTGGTGCAGTTGTATGGAATTGAGTCTCCAGGTTTGACAGCTTGCCTGGCGATTGCTAAGGTAGTCTGTGCCAAGCTGTGCAAGTAAGATGTATCAACAAGGGAATATGAGACTTGGGAACTTTGTTTAATGCTCAGCCCTGGAGCTCAATGTTTGCTGATGTGCTCGCTTTTACAACCAATGAGGAGTAAAAACTGTTGTACAGATGATTTCATGATAGTATGTGATTAAATGAAAGCTGTTCAAAGCTGTTGCTCAACCTGGGCACACCTTTATGTTACCCTAATTGCAGAAACATAGATTGATCACTTGCTTTCAGAATTGGCAACTCTGATTACACTTACCTGTAATCAGCTAGTTCCTTACAGTTTTGATAATTAAGCAAGCTTGCAGTAGCAAGAGCAATAAACAGACAAGTGCTTAGTACTGGTCTGAAATGCTCACTAATTGCATTGACATGGTGATGCCACCATAGTGTTTGTTCAGTTCATATTATGTAAGATGACATCAAATCTATAAGGTACAAAGTTTTTTGACAACAGTTTGAATTGTTGGACTTGGTTTATATCCTATTGCTTTTAGATGTATGTGTTTTTTCTTGGTGTCACAACAAACATGTTCCAATTTGCAGGGTAATCAGAGTAAATAGATTCTGTTGTGATAGTTTTATCACCTCATTATTATTTGTCATGTGTTGTCATTGAAACATGCTAGAAACCAGCTGGCCAATCTGTAGTTTCAGAGAGCCATGTCAGTTCCAATTAGTGTCTACCAGATAGCATTGAAATTGCAACTTATGTATGAAGGGATGCAAGAGTATGAAGGGATGGAGGACCAGAGTTCTCTATAGAGGTTTAAATAATTCAAATAGAGATGACCACCTATACAGACTTGCAATTTGCAGTGTAGGTGAACAGAGAAATCTCATGCAAACTCAATGCATGGATAGTACTTCAAAAGTTTAACCCAATTTGTGTTAATGGGTTTTTGAGAGATGTAAAATGTGTGTTGATCTGCCCACTGACTTGTCCACTGACTTGTTATGTTGAAAAGTTCCTGCTTGCAGCTGGTACTGGAACTCTGTTTTGCCATCAAGCTTGCACAAGACTGGTGTGAACTTCCCAAATGTGGAGACCATAGCCTAAGTGGACAAAAAGAAGCTCCAAAAGCATGGGAGCAATGCTCAGGAGATTTATTTTAGAGCCCGGGATTTCTGTCCATGTCACAGCCACTTCATGCACTGGGAAGTGTAACCTGTTACATAGATAAAGCAGCTCCACATCAAAGCACCACCTGCAGGTAGAGCACCCAATCCATCCCTTCACTGTCAAAAGAAATAGCTGTAGGAGGCCACTTCTCAAAGGAAGAGACTGGCAGGCAAGCTGGCCACACACAATTAAGGATGATGGTTCAGTGTGCATGTCCCATCTTGTTTCTTGGACATTACTTCCCTTGTAATACAGCAAATGCAACATGCGATATGCTGATTAGAGTTTGTCCATTCAAAGTCTCCACCTCTGGACTCTTGAGCAGGAAGCCTACCTTGTAAGTCGCATGTTTTGAAAGAGTTTCTGGGCAGCAGCACGGGTAAACATTTTAAAGCCACACTGTCCATCAGCCATTAAAAGCATGACAATCTCTCTATATCAGTGATGATGTCAGTTCTTAAGAACTCTGCCACTCTACAGAGATCAGCACTGATGCAATCCATTGACAAAATGCATCTCATCAGAATTCATCATCATGGAGAAGTGTGGGTAAGTCAGACCTGAGTATCTCGAATACCCCCACCAGCAACCATACACACAAAGAGGTGAAAACCCTTCATCAATAGGTTACGATACCACTTGCGCTGCACCATACAAATCCAAACATTCAGCGACATTGTCAGTCTGTCTCATCTTCTATTGAGGATGAGATCATCTACACTTCACAAAGCATCAAGGATGCAATTGTGATGGAGGAATGGCTCATCCAATGTAGCTTTCCTTGTAACCTTCATGAACACGAAGCTACATGGACCTAAAAGAGATATAGATGCTGAGAGAAACATACTGTGGCTAGGGCTTGCTTCTCTAGATGAGCTCGAGAACCCCACACAGCCATTGGGGTATCAACCACAGATGCCATTTTCTCTATCATGCTCCTTTGCATCTGTGCCACCCATCCACCAAGCATCACACATGCATGATTCAAGGTTGCAACCTTGATCATGGCAAGCTCTCTTCTAATGGTCAAACCTTGCAAATGATCTCCCTCTTCTTTCATGGTCAGGAATTGATAGGGCTTTGGATTCTGTATTGCAATATTTTACAGGAAATTTCACTTACATTGTGAAATCTTGGAAAGTTCAAGAGTTCTTTTGTGCAGAACACAGAGAATTTAGGTTGCACACCTGATATTCAAGCTTTTCAAGGTCAGAAAATTTGGTTGCTCCATCAGAGTCTAGCATCAAGAGTAGCTGACCCCGGGAGCACAGCATCCCCTGCATCCATACCTTCTCATGTCAGTAATAGATGAATGGTCTGGAACAAGCAGGAGGCCTTACATCTGAGCATTGAACACTGCCTGTGATGACCTTTAGACAGACAGCCAAGTTCTTTGAACCTGAAAGAAGTTTATCTCCCCTCCCTTGACACATCACACAATACAGAAGAAGTCAGTGTGAAATTTTTGTGACAAGCTTCCAGCTTTTGGGACACAAACATGCTTCCTTGCCAGAAACACAACTTGTGGTGCACAGCTTCATATCCAATGTGTACCTTACGCACAGCAGCTCCTTTGCCTTGATTAGTACCCAGTTTAAGCACCCGTATCACCTCCACACCATATTTGCTCACATACTCATTTGCAACCTTCACTGTGTTGTCTGTACTGCCATCATCCACAATTATAATCTTCACCCACCCACACAAACACATTCAATAATTGTTTCTTCAAGTGTGTTGGAAGTACTATTAATCTGAACTACTATCACAAATCGATTCACCTCACAACACATCATCAGTGTGTTGTTACTAAGGCAACTCAAAACTTTCAACCATGATCCTTGGAGTAGCAGCAAACTTGATGCTAGTCCTTGCAAACCAATACATCTCATGTAGAAAGTAGGCACCTCAAAAGTGAAGGATGCATCTTTTTGGGCTCTCTCCTGAAGATAACTGCATTCAGAAATGTTCCATCAGACCATCAGAAGTTTTGATTCTGCCCTAACCAAAGACTAAAGCTATCGATCGAAGCATTCAGATCTCAGTTGTATGGTTTGCATTGACTTGGTTATTCACCCTAAGCCACAATATCATTAATGTGCAAAATCATTGAGCAGAAGAATTTCAGTTTGCAGGAGATAGTGAGCTACTACTGGAGGTCAAAATTTCAGCATTCCAGGAGCAGAAACATACCTTAACATGTCATCCAAAGTAACATGGATTCTGGTCTTCTCATTGAATGCCGGCAATATTAATGTGATATACTTTCCTGGAGGTTCAAACACTGACGGGAATTCAACCTGCAAACATAGTGAAAATTATTGAAATCTGCATTTGAGAGCATAATTCAACACAAGATGACAAACTTGAGAAACAGACAACAGCAGAGGGGGAAATGAATTCTCATTTGAGCTGCATATATTATTGCCCACAAGAATGCATTTTCTTGTCAAAACAGAAAGAGAGTTGGAAGGATGCACAATCCTACCCATTCTTGTGGTATGACTGTCGGGTCCTCCAAAAGAGGGCACACACCTGCATTTCTGCAGAAGTGGAAGTTCAGCAAAGAAGGAATGTTTTTCCACCAAAAAAGGCAGTGGTATAACAAGGGTCTTGGAAGAAGAAAATCAGATCTAGCTGCCAACATGCATGCTAGCAGATAGCAAGAATGCGAGCAGCAGTTCTAGTGATGTCGGGTCATAAAATTGAAAGAGAAAATCAATCATACCTTACTCCCACATCAAGTTCATGCAATGAGCGATTCACAAAGATCCAACCCCATACAGCAACCGCAAAGACCTGCACAAGTGCGAGAGTTCTTCAAGCAAAGAATTGCAATGGTAACAAAGAAGGTGATAAAAGCTCATGAAAATCCACAAGCCTTGTTGCTATATGACGCCTCTCTGCAGGTCGTTGCTTACAGCCATAGCTTGGCTGAAAGTGTCTACAGATGCAATGATGGATCACATCCAGTTATAGGTAGGCATTTTTGTGATCGAGGAGGACTTCGCATTATTTTTTGAGGCAAAATGGAAACCGCTCTACTTTTGAAGATGGCACTTTCGCAGAGAGACAGGAAGACGTTCTTCTGTAGAAGAAGCTTTGCACTTGGTGAGGGGTTTTCAAACATTTTACCGCGAGTACAAATGCGTGGCAGAGAGACATCCAAGCTACCGTCTCACTCGCCATGAAATCAAAAGAAAGACTATGGAAACAAAACCAACTCTTTCTCTGGAGAGCCTACAGGAGTCTGCAGAGTCTTCTTCTGCACGTTCTTTCAGTTCTCACAAACTCACGACACATGCTGATTGAATTTCTCGTCACCCCCAGCCCGAAAGACGCTCGCGTTGACTTCGCAAACACGATGTGAGACATGAAGTTTTTGTATCAGGACATCGCCAGAGTCCGGGTTTTGGTTTCTCTTAAACAAATGGCAAGAGAGGAACAATCAGAGACAGAGTGGCAGCAAAAGACACTGAATGAAATCCTCTTGCAAAGCTTTAATTGAAGTGGCCATGAAGCTCAAGCACCATCAAACACACCATCCCAGAAAGCTTGCAAGTAGATGGAGCTTTGTGCCACAACAATTTCACATGCCTGACTAACCTTCCTCAGGTACTTCAACAGATAGGTAGGTGCAAAGGAAACCACAAGGGAAAAAAATGTTAAGCTTGGAGGCAATCTTGAGGCACAGAGAATGAAACTTTTATGAACTTGAATTGCAAGTGTGTACCATTCATTGCTGAATCTGAAGCAAATGTCTAACTTCTCTTTGTGTGCAG